>Ga0138256_10001006_pt1 | contig 30172 bp, 19 predicted proteins | sample KNB2016incub_MG_FD_105486 | JGI IMG/M metagenome (GOLD analysis project Ga0138256, IMG submission 105486) | Active sludge microbial communities from wastewater in Klosterneuburg, Austria - KNB2014incub_MG | ecosystem: Engineered > WWTP > Activated sludge > Unclassified | place: Austria... | reverse complement strand
ATCTCGGGCAGGGATTTTGTAAACTCGATTGGCCAAACGCGGATGGCGGCGGTCATCGGGCATGACGGCGGCGTGCTTGGCGGAGCAAGTTGGGTCGTAATGGCGGCGTATAAAGACCAGGCCGGACAAGCGCTTGCGAGTGCGATCTTCAATTCGATAAAGGTTGAACGCGAAGGCAACCGGCACTGGGCGCTACGCAGTCTCGGCCCGACATTTCTCGCCGCCGAACTGCCGTTTGAGCTGACGGCGATCGCCGACAGTAAGGAAGGCCGCAAAGATTGGGAAAGCAGCTTCGACGGCATGAATGTCCGCGTCAGCACCGAAGTTCCGTCGCCCGGAGCGGTATTCGAAAAAGAAAATACGCTTAAGGGCTTTGTCGAAGGCGACCGAACACGGCCGGGAGTTACCGATTTTACGTTTACGCGTGAAAAATACAAACTCGGCGATAAAGACGGCGATCTGATCACAAAGACATTCAAACGCGGCGGACGCAGCTATCGGATCTATGAGTTCGCATTCATCGAAAAACGTAGCGCGCTTACCGCAAGCATTCAGATCGATCCGAACCGCACCGACCATCAGCTTACGACCGAACGCATTCTTCGCACGTTCCGTACGACGATCAATTCGATCTACGGATGGAAAACATATACGATCGGGAACGCCGGTCTCTTTGTCGATCTTCCGGTCGCTCCGGGGCCGCCGAAAACCATGGGTTCGGTGCAGGTCTATGAATCGAACACGCCGCTGGCGATGACCCAGATACGCGAATTGACCGTCGGGTTCCCGACCGCGCATGACCCGGATTCTTCGGCAAAACAGTATTTTGAAATGCAGCAGGCGTTGGCTCCCGATCAGAAGCTTGAGCTGCAGGGAATCGAGAAATTGCTGATCGACGGCCTTGAGGCACGGCTTGTAAAGGCAACCTGGCGAAACGGCCAGAATGTCAACCAGCGCCAGATACTGACGATATACGGCTACGAAACGCAATGGATCGTGGACATGCTCGCGTCAAAGGAAACCGAGCTTTATATGGAACGCGTGATGCAAAGCGTTCGCGTAAAGATCGATTCGGGCAATCAGATCAGGCAATCGTTCGGGACAATGGGCGTGTCGTTCATCGTCGGCGACAAACGGCTTGAGCCAAAGGTAACGGAGAATCCGAACGACCCCGATTTCTCAAGAGAAGAATTGGCAACCGCGATGTTCGGCAGCAGCATTCTCGCCGTGTATGAAATGGTCCTCAAAGCCGAGCCGCCGCCAATGACGGACGAACGGCTTAAGGTTTATCTGGACGGATTTCTTAGCGGAGTCGCAAAGGGAGCGGGAATTCAGTTGTCCGCAAAACAGCGCGACAGCTTTCCGATAAATATCGACGGTATCGAGGGCCGCCATATCATTTACAACATTACTGCCAGCGTAATGAAACCCGGTGCGGTGATACAGGCCGATTTCGTAGTTCTTGGCCAGGGCCGAAAACTCTGGACGGCGATAGTCATCACAAATTTCGAAGGCGGAATGGCAGCACGCATTGGCCGTGCACGCATCCTGAACTCGCTTCGGGTTGGGATCTAGTTAGTCGTGTTCAAACATTTGAAGACGATGCAGAAGCCTGCGCGTTAGCAAGGGCTTAATGCTCAAGTTGAGTGTTGAGCAATTGATAAGGTGCGAAGTTCTGCAAATGTAGAATGTTTGTGTTGAATGTTAAGCCCTTGCTCACGAGACTGTGTTAAAACGATTCTTAGCTGCGGAGCAGCGAAATAAATGTAGCCCCAGGTGGAGCGAAGCGGAACCTGGGGTAATGCGGCAAAAACGTCCGCAAGCCCACGTAGTGGGCGACAGAGGAACATGTAACACCTGTTGTTTTCAATAAGTTAGCGAAAGTCTGCCGCCCGCTGTCGCGGGCTTTGAGATAAAGGCTCGACTAACCCCACGTTTCGCTTCGCTTCACGTGGGGCTATAAATATGCCGCTGCTCGGCAGCTTTTTTAGGGTATTGACACAGCCTCTCACGCGCGGGCTTCTGCAGATTCGTTGATCTTGGAGAGACAAAATGAAAAGCAAATTATTCGAAAGCAACCTATATCACATAGCGGCCGGCATTGTGCTTGGCCTTACATTATGTTTCAGCGCGGCCATCGCGCAGACAACGCCGCAGACGCATGATGAGTTCGTTCAGGCCGGCAAGGAAGCGGCCGCGAAGCAGGATTTCAAAACGGCGGCTAAATGGTATTCAAAAGCGATCGACGTTCAGCCGGACGATTACGACATGATGTTTGCACGGGCGGGCTGTTACACCGTATTAGGGAAATATGATGAAGCACTGAAAGATTTGAATGCGATCTTGAAAGCGAAGCCCGGTCTTGTAGGCGTGCTTAGATTTCGAGCACAGCTATTCAATGGGAAAACCGAGTGGAAAAAGGGGTTTCAGGACGCCGACGCCGTCATCAAACTAGCACCCGATGACGCCGATGCATACCAGGCACGCGGTCTGGCACAGGCCGGAATGAAAAAATACCAGGAAGCCGAAGCTGATCTCGCTATCGCTATCCGCCTTGCACCGAAAAGCCATATGAACTACACGGTCCGCTCGGCGATCTATGCCGAACAGGGTAAGGCCGCGCAGGCCCAGGCCGACAAACTGACAGCGGAACGGCTCAAGGCCCCTCGGTAACAACCTGAACCGTAGGCAAAAGTCCCGATTCAGCCATATAATCTGACGCGTACGCCCGTAGTAATACGATGAATTGCTCCGTTAGTTAATCATCTTGGCGTGGTAGAATGATCGTATGTCAGGAAATTACTATTAAGCGACCACGTTGAATTGGCCTTGCAAGAGGCTGAGTACGACAAGCTAGAAGACAACACCTTCGCCGGGCGGATCCCGTCGTGCAAGGGCGTCGCAGCGTTTGCGGCGACTTTGCGTGAGTGCGAAAGCGAGTTGCGGTCAACGCTCGAGGATTGGGTCCTGGTTGGACTCAAACTCGGTCACGAATCGCCGATTCTTTCAGACATTAACCTGAACCACGCACCTGTTTATGAGCCAGTGGCATCCGTGTAAGCGGAGTGAATTCATCCGCCGGCTTCAAATGATACTGCGTGAAGTAACCGAAATTCTAGTGGATTGCAGCAGATGTTTTGGACGTAGTTCTTACCGTTCTCTGATTCTTTCGTGAACTTTGTGTCCTCCCTTTGAGGCCTTTGTGTTAACGGATTTTTCTTAACACAGAGCTCACCAAGTTGAAGACACAAAGCGCACAAAAGTACTTACGATTCAACTGTTAGAGTCCACTAGAACGCGATATCACCGCAGACGATTGGAATATAATAATATGATCTACATCAGATCAACATTTCGACATCCGGCATCGCCGAAAAATACTGTTGGGTAAATGGTTGAATTTTTCGAGCCTAGCTTTTGACGATTTGTTCGGAGTGCGAAGATATTTTGATTTTTGTATGAAAATTCGTGAGATCATATGGAAAGATGAATTTGTTGACAAGTTGGCGACGAAACATGAAGTAACGGTTCAGGAAGTAGAAGCGGTTTTAACCTCAATTCCGCACGTGAGGAAAGTCGGGAAAGGGAAGACTAAGGGTGAGGATGTTTATGCAGTACTTGGTCAAACGTTTGGCGGACGATATCTGATAATATATTTTATTAGAAAGAGAACCGGCAGCGTATTGCCGATCTCGGCCCGCGAAATGGATGGAGGTGAACGCAATTATTATGCAAGACAAAAAGAAAGCGATTGACCCTATTCCAGATGCTTTCGCTTCCGAAATAGAGGCTGGCGAATTCTGGGACACTCACAGCCTGGCGGACTACGAAGAATTTCTCGAACCTGTTGAAATGACGTTTGAAATAAATAAGCGTACATACGAAGTACCTCTTTCGGAAGATGTTTTCGAGAGTTTGCGGAAAAAAGCTGAGTCAACAAATCAATCGGTTCCAACGACGATCGACCGTATCTTAAGAAAAGAGCTTTCACTAGCGAAATGACCTACATCAGATCAACATTTCGACATCCGGCGTTACCGAAGAATAACCTCGGATACACCGTGGATTATTACGAGGGTTCGCTTTCGACGCTGTGTGCGGGCTGCGGGCATGATTCGATAAACGCGGCGATCGTTGAGGCGTGTTGGCAGATGAATATTGAGCCGCACAAGGTCGCGAAGCTCTCGGGCATTGGATGTTCTTCAAAATCGCCGGCCTACTTTTTGTCAAATTCGCACGGATTCAATTCGGTGCACGGACGAATGCCAAGTGTCGCAACCGGTGCGAACTTAGCGAACCGCGACCTGATCTACCTCGGCGTTTCGGGCGATGGCGATACGGCGTCGATCGGTATGGGCCAGTTTGTCCACGTCGTCAGGCGAAACCTGAATATGGTTTATCTCGTGATGAACAACGGCTGTTACGGGCTGACAAAAGGCCAGGATTCGGCGACCGCCGATGTCGGGTCGAAAAATAAATCGGGCCAGGTCAATCTATTTGAGGCGATCGATCTTGCGAGCCTTGCGATCGAACTTGGGGCAACCTTCGTTGGTCAAAGTTTTTCAGGCGACAAGGAACAGTTGGTCCCTTTGATCAAGGCGGCGATGCATCATAAGGGCTTCGCCTTGCTAAACGTCATATCGCCGTGCGTTACTTTCAACAATAACACTGGATCAACGAAGTCATACGATTATGTTCGCGAGCATGTCGAGGCAACCGCTACGCTGGACTTTGTGCCGATGATGCGTGAAATAACAACGACTTACGATTCAGGGTCGGTAAACGATCTATTGATGCACGACGGAACTGTGATCCGCCTTCATAAGCTCGCGAAAGATTGGGATCCGTTTGACCGCATTTCAGCAATAAACGCAGTTCAGCGGGCCAGGAAAGAAGGCGAGATCCTGACTGGATTGCTGTATATGGACGAGAACTCAACTGATCTTCACGAGGTTTTGCAAACAACTTCGGGGCCGTTAAATGCATTAAATGAAAAGATGCTTTGTCCGGGAGATGATCTGCTTCAGAAGCTGAATGCATCGTTAAGATGAACTATCGGAAAAGTAATTGACACTGCCGCAAAAGTCCATGTCAGATCCTTAGGTGAGGCCGGCCAATTTGGCGGGCCTCACTTTTGGATCGTTTATATCAACTTAAGAACCAACCCTGCTTATGGCCCGACCGAAAAAGTGGCTGTCAATTAGTAATTTGAGACCGCATTCTCTTCGATGGGCTTTCCAAAGCCTTTTATCGAGCCATATTTCTCACGTATGCTCCTGGCCATCCCGAAAAAAATATCGTTATTGAAATCTTTTAGCGATTCATCCCAGAAACCGTAATGAAAGTAAGCGGGGTCAGTGTATTTTTCATTTATCGCCCAGGCGATCTCATGTTCGTAGATAGTTGAAGCGGGCCGGCCAACTGCTTCGGCAAGGATATTTGCGGCGGCCGTTCGACCTTGACGTATTGCATGATACCCAAAACGCGGACCCGGTATCGAGGCGATATCACCAGCGGCGTAAACGTGCGGCTGCCCCGTAACCTGCATCATTTCGTTGACATGAATAAATCCGGCGTTCCCGCTAACGGCATCAGGATTTAGTATCGGCGATTGGCCTTGAAAAGGCGGCAAAAGCATTGCCAGGTCAAATCGGACAGAGCGCCCGTCAAGCGAACGGATATCGTTTGCTTCGAGCCGCGCAATTTGAAATCGCTCTATCAATTGGACCTGATAGTGATCCAATGTACCGCGGATATCTCGAAAGAGTGCAGACCCAAAAAACGCGTCGTCCAATGTCTCCGGAAATATCGCGGTCACGCTGGTTCGACCGTCGGCTATGTCATTCTTAAACCGTTCCGCCAAAGCGACGGCTGATTCGCAAACTGGAATTGGAAGAAAGGAACCAGGACATAATCCAACCACGATCTCGCCGGTGTCAAATCGTTCGACCGCGGCCTTGAATCGTTGTGCCGCATCAATTCCCAAAATGTGATCAGCATGTTCAAAATATCCCGAGACGCGTTCGGTAGCCAATCGTCGGCCCAACGCGATCAGAAGATGATCAAAATGAACAAACCCTTCCACATCTTTGCCCGTTAAGGCGACAGTGTGTCTGACGGCATCAATCGACAATACTTCCGCCTGAATAAATCTGATGCCTTTCTCGGCGAGTTTCGAGGCAAGGTCGAATCGGAGTTCGGATCGATCGATCGCACCAAATATGTATGGTACAAGTGCCGGGAAAAACACGAATTCGCGGCTAGATGAAATAACGGTAACCTCAACGTCCTGATTCTCCGCTTTCGAAATCTCTTCTGCCGCCGCGATCGCGGCAAACCCGCCGCCAAGGATTACTATCTTTGCCATACGTCTTTCCCCGCTCAAACGTCTCTGACCCAAAAAAGTAGTCGCCCAATCCTTTAGCGCACGCGCAAATTGTGTGCCTTGAAATAGGATGAGCGTGTAGCGCGGCAAAAGCTGACTGATCGACTTGTGTACCGTCGCTTACCGGCAATGCTTCGGCCTGACCGTCGCCGCTAACCGTCAATTCTTGCTTTTTCAACTTTCTTAAGTGTTTCCCGAACTCTTGGGCACGTCGGGTGCGGCAACTTGTACGAACGGAGCATTGCAAACGCAGCATATATGTCGATCCAAACCAATAGTTGATTTTGCGGAAAATTGGTCAATTTGGATAAGATAGAGAACAAAGTTGAGGAAAGAGGATTGGCGTTAATGTGAAAAATGGTCTATTGAGCGCGAAAGTTTACCCACATTCTGGCCGTCTTTCGAATTGTGCGGGTTTGAATCGCTGTAATTTCCGCATCCGGTCCGGCGGTGGATGTGGAACGGGTCTTGCGGTCTTAACTATCAAATTTTGACGAGCGGGGCCGGTGTCAATACAGGTTGTCCCGGCGAGAGGTTTACATGGCAAATGTCTTGATAATTGGGGGCGGTTTTGCAGGGCTTATCGCAGCGGAGCGGCTCTCCGCATCGCTCGATAGTACTCACCAGATTACGCTCGCTTCCCCAAATAAGAAGTTTACCTTTTATCCGGCTTTAGTCGAGCTTGCGTTTGGTGAATGTGATGTAAGCGATATCACATTTGACCTTTCAGAAAAGCTGGCTGCGCTTGGTGTACGCTATGTAAAGGGTGAGGTGCTCGGAATAAATGCACGGCGTCGCCGAGCTCGGGTCACCGGTGATGATTTTGACGGTGAATTGGTGTTCGACTTTGTGATCTTTGCCATGGGAAGACGGCTCGCAACCGAAAAGGTAGGCGGGTTCTTCGAGCATTCGCATCACCTTCTTGGGACGAATGCCGCCATCAAATTTGGCAATGCAGTAAATAAGTTTACAGAAGGGAATATCGTCCTCGGCTCATGTCCCGGCGGCCGTCTGCCGGTACCGCCATGTGAGGCTGCTTTTGTACTGGCCAACAAGTTTGAAAGAGAGATCGCGGAAGGCATTATCAATATCAAGGTGATCTTTCCAGAATCATTGAGCAAGGCTTTCGGCGGGGCCGATCTTCACAAAGAATTAGAATCAGCATTTGCCAAGCGTAAGATCAATGTACTCTACGATGTTCCGATCTCCGAGATTTCTGAGATAGAAGTGATCTCCGCTGAAAAGCACCGGATCGCCCACGACCTGCTAATGCTGATCCCGCCGTTCCGCGGCCAGGCGATCCTTGATGATCTTGGCATTACCGATGAAAACGATTTCATTAAGGTTAATGATCAAATGCAGGTAAACGGGATGGAAAACGCCTATGCCGCCGGTGACCTTGTTGCGTTTTCCGGACCTAAATTTGCACACATGGCTGTCCGGCAAGCCGAAGTTGCCGCAGCCAACCTTGCGTCCGAACTATCGGGAAAGGACCCGAAGGCCCATTATGACCATGAGATCGCCGCGATCATTGACGCGGGCGGAGCAGATTCGATCTATTTGCACTACGGCATCTGGGACGAATCGCTTTATCGAATAAGAAAAGGCGCGTTTTGGAGTTGGGCCAAGGGGACCCATGACGCCATCTGGCGGGCCAGGCATCGGTAACTCGGAATTTGAGTCTATCGTTTCTGAATTACCTGCGGCCAGCTCGGGCATACCGCGAGTACCATTCAGCCTGGGAACACAATGCTCGAAAGCGGCTGAGCGGAAATAGATCAAGGTTTGGGCGGATAAATAATCCCGAGGTCCTATTGGCTGCAATTCTTGGCCGCTCGATAGCCTGCTGCTTCAGCCTCGGCACGCGATTTGAACATTACGCGGTTCTGCTCACCAACCCGCGTGTATCCCGGACATCCCGGCCAATGGTATATCTTGCTGTTCTTGTTGCCGAGCACTTCGCCGGTTTGTATCGATGGTGTCGTTGCTGAAACTGAAGAAGTCGCGGAAAGATCGACTTTTGTCGTTGTGGTTTCTACCGGCGGGCCAAGCGTAGGCCGGGAAAGCTTTCTAAGTTCGATCGCTGTCGGTTCGCTGGGTTCATTTCGAAACTCCCATGGCGGGGTTGGTTTTGAATCCGACCATAGATTGAATCTGGATTTACGGGCATGAAATTCCGCCGATTCGAACAATTGACGGTCGCGGTCAATTTGCTCATTAGCATAAAGTTTGAAGTGCCAGGCAAAGCCGGCCATTACCATTTCAAGGCCAACGTCGCGTCCATATACTAAAACCTTTCCAACAAACTCTCCGTTACGGTCGATCCTTGAGCCGGAGACCGCAACCGTTTTTTCAAGAATTAGGTCCGAGAGGAATTTCCGTGCCTTTTTTCCAAAGTCCTGACCAATTTCGGGCGCATCAATGCCTGCGAGCCGGACCAAATGACGCTCCTGCCTGGCGTCCAGGATCGAAACGGAATCACCGTCCATCACCTCAGTCACTTTTCCGACAAACTCTATGTCCTGCGCATTGCAGGCCAGTCCAATAAATAGAACTGCAAAGCAGGCCGCCAAAGATCGGCCGAACCCGGCGAAGTTTTTCATATGCGGTAATTCTACACGATGCTGTCAAGGTTTTGGAAAAATATTCTTCCTTGTCAAGGTGCAGCCTATACGTTCGATCATCTGATTCCGCCACTTGTTGACACCCAATTTCTCTTAAAACGGGATTTCGGCCGGCGCCTTGACCCTCGTTAGCCTTCAAAATTCGTCGGAAAATTTCCGAAAACATTAACTCGCTTCAAAATATCGGTGATCTGAACACGGATCGGTCAAATCAAGCGGATCAAGAAAGATATACCCATAAAGATCCGCTCACAGTGGCTGGATCCGTGTTCACAAATTCCTGCGAATCTCCGTCATTTCGTAATTTCAGAGATGCTCATTCACGCGGTGAATCTAAACCTGTCCAAGTTTTCAATTCTAAGGAGCGATTGAGTTGCCGTTAGATCCGGAATTAGAATTCGAACTAGAGTTCGAGTTTTGACCCGGAGTTCCCGCCGGAATCGACCCTCGAGGGCAGTTTCCGCATTCGCCGTTCGGACAAAGGTTCTTAGGCGGTTCGCATGCGGTCCATTCATAGTCCGGAACTACCAACCCGGCAGCCGGAGACGGGGTCGGGCCCGGAGTAGGTGTCGGAGTTGGCCCCGGAATGGTACCGAGCGGGACGAAAATTACACTCATGACACATTTTGGGTTCATCATTGGGCTAATCAATTGAGTCAGATTGGTCATTTGGGCCTTTCCCGGTGCTTGACCTTCGATGCGAACTCTTAGAAAGCCTTTTGCCGAATCATTTGGATCCGTGATGATCTGAACATCAAATAAACTTCGACCTTTAAGAGGCGGATAGGTATTCAGTCCGTTGGAGATCGCAAGTTCGACCGCTGTTTTCCGTAAAGCAAGGGTCGGTGCGTTGCACGGCGTTGACGAAGGCGCCGGCGTAGGGGTCATCGTCCCGGCAGTATTCGCACCTGTGTTAGTCGGCCCCGACGAGCATGATATTGCAAATGCAGCCAGGCAAAGGCCGCAGATGCCCAAGATCACAATAGTTAGTAAACGCTTCATCACTTTCCTCCTTTTTTCTACTCGGCCAGCATAGAAAGCAGGCTGGTTCGTGTTTGTTTGCCAAAATCAACAAAGCTTGCGTCCGGCGACCATGCCAGACTGGATATCATTATCTTTGGGTCCTTTACTTCAAGCAGTTTGCGCGGATTCGCGCTGTTCAGTGGTATTGTCCAAATAGCGGTCACTTCACTCATCCGAGAAACAAAGGCAATTGATCGGCCGTCCGGTGAAAGGTGAATGTTGTGCGGATAGGCGTTATTGAGCGTGTTTACTACTGAACGAACACCCGACCGAAGATCAACAGTGAAAACTGTTGCGGCAGGCGGAATCAGCGACGTATTTTTCGGATCGGACCTTTGGCTGAATATAGCGTTCTCGCCGTTTGGACCAAGGCCGAGAAAGCGGAATTTGTCGGAGGTTTCAAAGACTGCCTTTTGTTCACCCGATTCAAGATCTTTGATCACAAGCTGAAAAACGGAAACTTTTGGGTCCGAAATCGAAGGGAACTCGGCGACGAAAACGACCTGTTTTCCGCCGGGTGTCCAAACCGGGTTGGTATAGGATCGTTTCGGGTCAGTGTTGTCTGAAACTTCTATCTGTGACGATCCTTCCACCGAAGCGGCCCAAATATTGGAAATTCCATCTACAGTTGCCGAATATGCGATCAGATCGTTGGCCGGCGACCAAGAGAAATGATTGGTCCCGATCTTCAAATACGGCGTCGGCATATAACTCGGTGCATCGGCTGAACCCTTTGAAAGTTTCAAAGGTTCATCGCCCGTCGGCCTTGCCCGCCAGATCTCAATTCCGTCTGGTCCCCGTTTGAAATACGCGACCCACTTTCCGTCATTTGACCAACGCGGCGAGAAGCCCGAATCTGAAATGGTGATCGCCGGAGCTGACGGTGTGCTTTCGCGTACGACGACCGAACCGGAATACGGCCGGTCCACCTGGCCAACGGTCTGATATGCAACCCGCTTGCCGTCAGGCGAAATATCGGCCCAGTATTCGGCTGCAACATCGTTGGCGACCAGGCTTTCTACAGAATCCGTTACCGTTACGCGCCAAAGGTCAGACGTTTCACGGACCGATCCATACAGAACTTTTGAGCCGTCGGCTGAAATATCCTGGACAAAGAAATCGATGTTGCCGTTCGTAAGCTGAACCGGCGGTTTACCGTCAATTGCCGCGCGAAATAGCTGAAAAGTGCCGTTTACAGAATTGCTGTAAACGACAGATCTTCCGTCGGGCTCCCACGCAATGTGATCGAACTGAGTTTCAGAACTCGCGAGCTCTTGAAACTGTTCCGTATCGACCGGCTTTGACCTGATCCTCCACCGATCGTTTTCCCAAATTGAATACGCGATCATTGATTCGTCCGCGGAGATCTCTATCATTCGCGGTTTTGCGGCCTGAGTTGCAAAGTCTGTAACCTGTTGCCGTTGCTTGGTATTCAAGGTGAACGAGAACAGGTCCGGGCCTTCCTGGAAATAGACCTTTCCGCTCTTTGCCCAAAACACGGGTCTCGTAGATCCGTTTTGAACTCCGGTAATAAGCAACTGCTGGCCGCCGGTAAACGACGTTCTCCAAATTCCGCGGTCCTCGCCCCGGCTTGAGAAAAAGGCGATCTCCCGACCGTCTGGCGACCAAAGCGGGTATTGATTATAAAAGCCGCTTCGCGTGACCTGTATCGATTCGCCGCCGGCGGCCGGCTTTACCCAAATTTCCGTCGAACCGGATCGGGTCGCGGCAAACGCGACCATCTCTGCATTAGGCGAGAACGATGCAGCTCCAAGTGCATCGCCAGGTCCGCTGTCCCAACTTGTAATGCCGATAGTGTTGAGCTGCGAGCTCAACGGAAGATTTGTACCCGTCGGGGCTTTCATGAACCACCATATCGCAACAATTACGAAAACAATTACAGGCAAAAGGAGTAAGGATTTCCACCACTGGAATTTGTTCGCTGTTGTTCTAACTGTCTTGTTCAATGTCGCCCGGGCCTCGGTACCGCCCGTCTCCCGGCCAAAGAACCTTTCTTCTCTCAATTCATTCTGAAAATCTTTGAGGTCTGAAAGAAGGTGTTCCATCGTCCCGTACCGTTCGTCCCGGTCTTTTCTTAAAGACTTTTGCAGAATTCGAATCAAAGACAATGGCGGATCGTCGATGAACTCTTCCAATCGCCTCGGCTCCTTGCTTACGATCGCGGCGATCGTGTCGGCCATGCTATTGCCTGTAAACGGCGGCCTGCCGGTCAGCATTTCAAAAATGAGAATGCCCAGGCTGAAAATGTCAGTTCGGGCGTCGAGTTGGCTGCCGCGCGCCTGTTCAGGCGACATATACTGCGGTGTGCCCATTATTAGTCCGGCAGCGGTCGAAACCTTATCCAGTGTCCTTGCGTTGAGGTCAGGGTCGCTATGTCCAATATGGCCTGTCTCTTTTGCCAGCCCGAAATCTAGTACCTTGACCGCTCCGTCATTGCGGACCATCACATTTTCAGGTTTAAGGTCACGATGAACGATGCCGGCCCGGTGGGTCGATGAAAGAGCGGACGCGATCTGAATTGCTATTGAAACTGCGTCATCGATACCGAGACGACCGCGCGCGATGCGTGTCCCAAGCGTGTCTCCTTCAACGTATTCGCTTACAATATACTGAACACCGTTCCGCTCGCCGATGTCGTGGATGACAATAATGTTGGGATGATTGAGCGCCGAGGCCGCTCGGGCTTCCTGATGGAACCTACGCATCCGTTCCGGGTTGCGCCGAAATTCGCTGTTGAGGAATTTGATCGCGACATTTCTTGCAAGCCGCTTGTCCTCAGCGACAAAGACCTCGGCCATTCCGCCTCGACCTGCCATTCTTATCAACCGGTAATGATCGGGAAGCGAATCTTCGTAGTCATTCTGGAAAACCTGGGTCTGCTCGGAATCCGTAGGCCCGCGCAATTCCGATTCAACCTCGTATCTGAGCCTATCATCGCCGGAACACTCACGGTCGAGCAAGGCCCGCCTTTCTTCCGCTGAGAGGCCGGCGCACGTTTCCACGAGTTGGGTGACCCGCTGATCGCGAACTTGTTCCATAGGGCGGCGCTGCTAACAATTTCGGTGACGAACGAATTATTACATGAAATTGTAAAATTCCAACAAAAAAATGAACGACATTTAAGCCCGGGTGAGGTTAAGTTGTGAACAAATTAATGCAGGGTTCAAATTACGGCAGCAGGAGAAAAAGTAATAGCTTTGTGAAGTACTCAACTATAGCTATCGATAGGCCCGCCGGTGTTTTTGGCATGCATGCGGTCTCATGCCTCGAAATTGGTCAGAGGCGACTAGCGGCGCTTGGAACCTGTCAGTTATATGAACGCACCGTGTTCGTGCTAATATTCCACAAAATATCAGCCGATCCATGCGATCAAAGACCTGGTTTTCGATCGAAATTGATCTCGAATACAATCCGATGAAATTCAATTGCCGCCGCTTAACTTGCATCCTTTCTTTACTCCTAATATTTATTGCAGCCGCTGCGGTCCGCGGCGGTCGTCATCAGACGGAAAAGGAGCGATGGGCAGAACATTCGAGGAATGTAACGATCATACGCGACGATTGGGGAATTGCACATATCGATGGCAAGACGGACGCGGATGCTGTTTTTGGAATGATCTATGCGCAAGCTGAAGACGATTTTAACCGGATCGAGACTAACTATCTGAACTCGCTCGGACGTCTTTCCGAGGCAGAGGGCGAATCGGCGGTTTGGACGGATGTTCGGCAACGCCTCTTTATTGACAGCAGTGCTCTGTTAGCTGATTATTCCCGAAGCCCGGAATGGCTTAAAAAACTGATGACTGCCTGGGCCGACGGCCTGAATTATTATCTTTCAAAGCACCCGAGTGTGAGGCCGCGGGCTATTGGCAGGTTTGAGCCTTGGATGGCGTTGAGCTTTTCCGAGGGCAGCATCGGCGGAGATATCGAATCGATCGACACAAATCTTTTGAAAGCGTTTTATACCGGTTCCGGTCCGGTTGCCGCGGCCGTACCCGACCCGCTCGCCGAACCAACAGGCTCAAACGGCATCGCGATCGCCCCATCCAATACAACCGGCAATAATGCCTTGCTCTTGATAAATCCGCACACTTCTTTCTATTTTCGCTCGGAACTGCAAATGAAGAGCGACGAGGGGCTAAATGCATACGGCGCCGTGACCTGGGGCCAGTTTTTCGTCTATCAGGGTTTCAATGAACGGCTCGGTTGGATGCATACTTCGAGTGCCGCTGACGCGATCGATCAATTCAGCGAAACCATTATAAAAAAGGACGATCGCTATTTCTACAAATACGGAAACGAAGAACGCCCGGTAATCGTCAAAAACATAACCTTAAAGGTGAAAGCCGCCGAAGGATTTAAAGACCGGACGATAACTACATTTCGCACCCATCACGGCCCCGTTATCGCTTCAGGCCCCGCCAACAAAGGCCAGATCAGATGGTTGGCCGTTGGTTTGATGCACAGGCCCGTCGAAGCTCTGATGCAGTCGTACGGCCGCACAAAAGCCAAGACGTACGACGAATTCAAGAAGGTAATGGAGCTACAGGCCAACTCCAGCAATGCGACGCTTTATGCCGACGCTGACGGCAATATTGCTTATTTCCACACAAATTTTCTTCCGCGCCGCGACCCTAAATTCGTGTGGACAAAACCAGTTGATGGAAGCGATCCGGCGTCCGACTGGAAAGGGATTCTTTCATTCGCCGACCTGCCGCATCTTAAGAACCCTTCAACCGGCTGGGTCTATAACTCGAACGACTGGCCCTGGGCCGCTGCGGGTAAAGCGAGCTTGAAGCGTTCAGATTTTCCGGCGTATGTTGACAGCGGTGTTGAGTCGGCACGCGGCCGACACGCTGTGATGATGCTCGAAAATAAGAAAGATTTTACGCTGGAATCGCTTCAAGCAGCTGCATACGACAGTTACCTGCCCTGGTTCGAAAGGCCGATCCCGGCATTATTAAGGGCAGTTGACTCGCTGCCCGCGAGCGATGTTCGAAAAGAGAAACTTGAAGGTCCGGCCGCCGCATTGCGCGGCTGGGACCGGCGGTGGGCCGTCGATTCCATTCCTACTGCGGTCGCGATCTTTTGGGCGGACGAAATTACGAGAAGAATTGCCGGCGATGCAAGACGCAGCGGGATGGGAATCGAGGCATATATCGGAGAAAGGGCATCAACGGAGACATTGATAAGTTCATTTGTTTCATCGATCGACCGGCTTGCGGCCGATTTTGGGTCGTGGAAAACAAAATGGGGTGAGATAAATCGATTTCAGCGGATCTCACCGGAGATCGTTCATCCGCATTCGGATGATGCACCGAGCATTCCGGTCGGCTTTACATCGGGAAACTGGGGCTCACTCGCGAGTTTCGGCGCAAGGCCGTTTCGCGGGTCAAAGCGTTGGTATGGGACTGGCGGGAACAGCTTTGTCGCCGTTGTCGAATTTGGAAAGCGGGTCCGTGCCAAGGCGGTAACGGCGGGCGGTGAGAGCGGCGATCTCAAGTCAAAACATTTCAACGACCAGGCCGGACGATATGCCGCCGGCAATCTTCGCGAAGTCTATTTCTATCCCGATCAGCTAAAGGACCATTCTGAATTGGTTTACCGTCCGTAACCAGGTTAACTTAACGCGTTTATTATGTGATCTTTTTGTTGCCCGGCAAATTTGCGCGTGTTCCAACCTTTATGCCGCTACCTTGATATCCGCATTGAAATTGTTGGCTTAGCTAACAACATTCATCAACCGAACAGGTTGGGCAAGCCGATCTATTCGATCTCATAGGGAAATTCCCTTATCGTCTTAGGAGAAAAATCCTACCCAAAATAGCCGCAATTCTAATATTAGTGAATCCAAATCCTTTCTAGTATCGAAAAACAGAATCTAAGATCGCTGATCTATTGCTTATTCGGGGGTTCGAAAATAAAGAAACCCGATTTCCGGATGACATTTTGACGTGCCCGACCGTGTTTACGCGGCCAATTACGACAAGTGTCGTCCGGCCATTCAAAAATGGCGATCTTGGTTTAGTGGTCTCGGCCCGGTAAGCGAGGCCGCCGCATCTCGACTATCGTCGCTTCAAAAAAAGGTGCGGGTGTTCAAAGATTGCAGCTACCAAGGAGGACTCAAATGACGAAGAAGTTCCGAACTCTCAGTACGCAGTTAGTACTACTTTCCCTTTTTCTGTCGATGGCTTCGACGCAATTGCTTGCGTCAAGCCACGCAGAAGCTCCGCTTATCAGCATGGACCGATATGCTGACAACACCGATGTCTATGCATTTCGAAGTTACGAAACAGGCCGCAGCGGTTTCGTAACCCTGATCGCAAATTTCATTCCTCTTCAGGACCCGTCGGGCGGCCCGCAGTTTTACCGTTTTGACGATACGGTACTTTATGAGATCAAGATCGACAATAACGGCGATGGCCTTGAAGATCTGAGCTATCAATTTCGCTTCACCACACAGACACGAAATTCGAACACAGTGCTTGGGATGAATGCAGTAAATGAGAATGGAGTGATCGGCAGTCTTACCGATACCGATTACAACATGCCGCAAACATATACTGTGTCCCGCCGTTTGGGCCGCCGCCTTCCGATCGGAATACCTATCGCCAGCGGTCTTCGCACGCCACCGGCAAACATTGGCCCGCGTGTTACACCGAATTATGAACAGAATCTCGGGCTGCCAGCCGTATTCAACCTTCCAAACGGCGGCCGGGTTTTTGCGGGCCAGCGCGACGAAGGCTTTTTCCTCGATTTGGGGGCCCCGTTTGACGTCATCAATTACAGATCGCTCGGCGAAACGGGCGGCGTGGATACGCTTAGGACGAAGAACGTAAGTTCGATCGCGATCGAGGTGCCGATCTCGGAACTCACTCGATCGGGTGCGATTCCGGCAAGTTCGACATCGTCCGATGCGGTGATCGGAATTTGGTCAACCGCCAGCCGGCAAACGACAAGGGTGCTGAATTCAGACGGGACTCAAAGCACATCGGGAACCTGGCAGCAGGTTTCGCGTCTCGGCAATCCGCTCATCAATGAGGTAGTCGTGCCGCTCGGATTAAAGGATGCTTTCAATGCTCTCTCGCCAAACCGGGATTATACGGTCCAGCCGGTTGTCGATGCGGTCCTTGATCCCGAATTGCCAAAGCTCATTAAACTGGCGCTTGGAACATACGGCACATTTGACGGAACGATAGTCAATATCAACATTCCGCCGCCGCCGCGAAACGACATTGCGACCATCTTTTTGACCGGCATTCCCGCGGGTGCCGTGCCGGGGCTGCCGAATTATACGACATTCCTTTCGGACGGGAACGGGCACGAGATCCTGCGCTTGAATGTTGCCCTTCCCGCCAGGGCGTATAACGATCCCGGCGGGAGCCGGCTCGGTTTGCTCGGCGGCGACGTTAGCGGCTTCCCGAACGGACGGCGTCCCGGCGACGATGTGGTTGATATCGAAGTAAGGGCTTTGCTCGGAGGCACGCCGTTTACGCCCGCATTCAACGTTCCGCCAAACAATGCGTTTGGAGACGGAGTAAGTGTGAATTTTGAGGGTTACCTAAACAGGTTCCCTTACCTGCAGACGCCAAACCAAGGAAATCAGCCCCGGCCGCTTGATTTCCCGTCAACAGGAACTACGCCGTAAGCCGGCAATGGGCAAAGGTCGGTGTCCGCATCGATCAAACGCTATTTGGTCGGGATCCGGGTGAACAGACTTCTGTTCCCCGGATGCCAACCTGATTTTGAAACCTTCCTGCATCGCGGAGTAAACCTATGTGTTCGACAATAATTAAAGCTAAAGTACTGGTCCTTCTTTCATGCATCACGTTCGCTTCGTGGGGCTGTTCGGCCGACGCAGCGAAAGCTCCGTTAGCACATGTTGGCGAGGCGTCTCAACCGGACAAGGAGATCGATACCGCGCTCGAGTTGATAAAAAGGGCCCCGGACGATCCAACGGGTTATAACCAACTTGCCGTCATCTACATAAAGCGGGCTAGAAGAACAGGAGATTTCCAGCTAAATACAAAAGCGGAAAATGCGGTGCAAAACGCCTTAGAGATAGCTCCGGACGACGTTCCGGCACGGAAGCTTCGGGCATCTCTTAGCCTAACATTTCACCGATTTGCCGACGGCCTGGAATACGGAAATCAACTTTTGCGGGCCTTCCCGAACGATCCGTTCATTTACGGCGTCCTGACCGACGCGAACGCCGAACTCGGGAATTACAAAGAGGCCGTTGCGGCGGCACAGAAGATGGTCGATCTGAAGCCCAACAGCAACTCGTATGCACGCGTTGCCCATCTTCGTTCGCTGCACGGCGATCATAAAGGCGCGGTCGAGATGTATAAGCTGGCGGCGCGTACCGCTGACCCGCAGGACAACGAAGCCCAAAGCTGGTGCCTCGTCCAATTAGGAAAAGAACTTTGGAGCAACGGAAAGTATCCGGAAGCGAACAGGGTTTTTGACGAAGCACTAGGCCTGATTCCTGACTATCGGTTGGCAATTATGGCAAAAGCGAAAACGCTGGCCTCGATGGGAGATCATGATGGCGTGTTCAAATTATTGGAAGGCTTTCCGGGTTCTGAAGGTGACCCGGATGCGAATTTGATCCTTTCGCATATTTACGCACGCACGGGCGAACAATATAAGAGCGACGAACACTTTCGACGCGGTAATGAACTCGAAAGCGCCAATATCGGCGTGCCCGGTGAACAACTGCACCTTGCAAATCTTTGGGCCGACCACGATATGAATCTCGCGCAGGCGCTTGAGATCGCAGAAAAAGAATTTACACGCCAGCAAGACATTGCCACCGCGGACACGCTCGCATGGTGCCTTTTCAAGTCGGGCCGGATCGACGAGGCGAAGAAGCTAAGCGACCGTGCGGTCAGATTAAATACTAATGATGCAAAGCTCTATTATCACGCGGGAATGATCCAGCGGTCTCTTGGCAACAAGTCTGCCGCGCGAGGCCTATTAAAAAAAGCACTTCTACTCAATCCCGAGTTTGACCTCCGTCAGGCGGATGCGGCAAGGACCGCGCTTGGTGAACTGAAAGGCTAGTACCGCAAATCTGAAAAAAGGGGAAAATCGATGAAAAACATGCGATCGCCACTGTTTGCAAGCCGAAAGGCCTGTCTGATGCTTGTACTGTTTTCCGCGTTTGCGGCCGTTTCGTTCCCGCAAGCACGCCGGGTCCTATCGGGTGTTGTTGTAACGCCGCAATTTGAGCTTGTGCCGAAAGTGTCGATCACGATCGATTCTCAGCAGGGGCAATTGACCACAATAACCAACGCGGAAGGTGAATTCAGAATTGAAGTGCCGGCCGGGCCTTTGTCAGTTAAGGTCCGGGATAAAAATCTTCTGCCGATCGACATGGCGTTTTCCGACAATGACCGGTTGAATAACCTCAGATGGACGGTGACATACATAATTCCGCCGGTAAGCGAACAAGTGACGATCGAGGCCAGAGCACTTACGCCCGAGATCGAATTAAGAAATGAGGCGGTCTATCGGAACTCGCTTTTCGCACGCGACGATCAGTTGGTCCACACGCTGAACGCCGGAATTAATGCCGGCCAGCACGAAGGCGGCGGTAAATCACTTGAGATCCGCCGCTTCGGCTTCAATACCGATCACGGCGGAGTGAATGGAGGCGTTAAGATCCTGGTTGATAACGTACAACAAAATCAGGTGACACAGGGACACGGACAGGGTTACCTGGGAAGTCTCAAGTCGATCTCACCCGAATTGGTCCAGGATGTGACGGTAATAAACGGGCCGTTCTCGCCGGTCCACGGCGATTTTTCGGGACTCGGAGTAGTGCAGATCAATCTTCGCGAATCGATGCCCGATGTTTTCACCGCCCGGCTTCAGGGAGGGGCATTCAATACCGCGCGTGGATTTTTTGCATTGAGCCCGTCATGGAAAAAGATCGATTCGTTCATTGCTTTCGAGCCCAGTTATACCGACGGCCCGTTTCTGAGTCCGCTCCGGTACCGACGCGATAATGTTACCGGCAATCTAACATACAAGTTCAGCGACAAATCGTCGATCGGCGTTAAGCTGAACTTCGGCAGCAACAACTTCTTTTCGTCGGGCCAGATCCCGCTGGACCTGGTGAACGCGGGCCAGCTTGACCGCTTTGGGGCGGTCGATCGTGACAATGGCGGAAAGGTGCAACTCGGTACCATCGGTGTCAATTTCCGTAAGGAATGGAGTTCGGGTGCGGCCTTCAAAGCCGATGCCTTTGTCGGCAGATCACTTTTCGATCTTTTCTCGAATTTTACGTTCTTCCTTACGGACCCGATCTATGGCGACGAGATACAACAGCATGACAGTCGTCTTCAGGAAGGTGCAAACCTACAGTATATTGTGCCGTACAAACTTGGGGCCGGGACTTCGGTCCTAACGGTGGGCGGCTCGGTATATTTTAATCAAATAAACGTTGGGCTTTACCCGTCGATCGGGCGTGATCCAGGCCGCAAATTCCTGCCGGAAAACATCGACAACCCCAATGTTCTTGTTACGAAAGCAACTGCCAACATAGGCAATTATGCCGGCTATGTCCAAAACTCCTTTGTTTTTGCCGGCGGGCATTTTCGCGTCGATGCAGGCCTCAGATTCGATCAATTCAATTTTGCCGTCCGCGGTTTCGAACTTGGCGGCCGTGACAGTGGAAACGGCCCGTGCAATAGCGATTTCGCCGATCCGGTCAATGCAGCGAACCCGTGCGCATTAATTCTCGACGGGTCCGATTCAGCGGGGAAGTTTCAGCCGAAATTGGCGATCGCGCTAACGCCGAGCGATGATCTGCCGCTTACGTTGTATTTTAACTACGGCCGCGGCATATCATCTCAGGACGCGCGCGGAATTGTACGCAACCCGGACGCGCCAAAGATATCGACCACGGATTTCTATCAGGCAGGTACTTCATTAAACTATCGACGACTATCATTTGTTTTCAGCACATTTTTGATCGATCGCTCGAATGAACAAGTTTATATTCCCGATGACGGGAGCATTGAGCTGGCCGGCAGGTCGCGGTCATACGGCATCGAGCTAAGAAATTCTTTTCGGCTGAACCGGCATGTGAGCCTTAACGCCGGCATTACTCAAGTATTGAAGGCCTATTACCCTGGTGAGTTCACGCCGGACGGCCGCCGGGTAATTGTTGATAGCGCGCCGCATACGGTCGCGAACGGGGCAGTGGTCATTGATGAAATTCGCGGGTTCAACTTTACTCTCAACTGGCGGCATATCAGCAAATACCGATTAGACGGCGAGGATCCGTCGGTCACGGCGGCGGGTCACGACGTTGTGGACCTGTTTGTTTCAAAGCGATTAAAAAAATGGGTTTCTGTAAATCTTTCGATCGACAATCTGCTCAACAAGCGTTATTACGAGACACAAAACTATTTCGAATCCCGCGTTCACCCCGGATATGATTCACCCGCGGCGTCCAGGATTCACGCTACACCCGGATTCCCATTTGCCGTAACGGCGGGCTTAACTTTTACACTCGGCGGCAAGCGATAATTGAACGAAAACCATTTGCCCGTCATGATAAATTTGTCCGATCAACGCGGATGATCATTCGCCCATTGTTCAGTGTGTCCAATTTTGCAGAGAATGCCGGCAAAATTCAGAGAGTGAATTGTAGATGTCAGGTTTGGGAGAAAAACAGGGCCGTATTGGGCAACACAAAGAGCCGGGGAAAGGAAACCAAGATTCTGCGATAGATCGCCTTTTACTGTTAAATGCTGGTACACCCTGTAGGACTCAAACCTACGACCTTCTGATCCGAAGTCAGACGCTCTATTCAACTGAGCTAAGGGTGCATCCTGTACTAAATCTTAATTTCTGCCGGTCAGTAATGCAAACCTAACGCAAACTTCTATTTCGTTGAGGTGTTTCTTTTTGATTCGGGCATCTTTTGAAGGTTGATGCGAATGTATCGCACAACCTCACGTATTTCCGCCTCACTCAGTTTGTCCTTAAAGGCCGGCATGCCTTCATCCTCGATGCCGTTGTAGACATAGCTGTACATCTTGTCGTCGGGAAAGGCCTTGATCTTTTCTGTCGTCAGATCTTCGGGATCGATCGAATTGCCGTCGATAGTGATCTTTCCGCCGCGCCCGTCTTCTTTATGACAGGCGGCACAATTGTCGATATAAAGTTTCCTTCCCTGCGCCATAACGTCAGGGGCCGATGCAGGTGTTTGGGAAACAGGCGATGCGACATTGTTCAAATTCGCCGGCGCATTTGAATCGGGCGACTGGCCGCATGCCAAAAATGCGAGTGCGAAAAGAAAAACTATTATCAGCTTGAATTCCGTCATACTGTCGTCCCTCGTCAATATCATTTCAGACGAGTTTAGACGAAGTTTGGTGATTTCCGCAATTCGAACTGAGCGCTGGCGGTTGCCGTATTGTCATGTTTGGTCTATGTTTTGACTGTATGAGCCTAACCACCTATAACCTGACCGTCTTGGCGATATTCGTCTTGTTGCTTTCGTCCGCAAATACCTCACTTGGCCAGCCTTCGCCGCAAACACTGCCTGGTTTAAGTGCGGCGGTCACCGTCCGGCGTGACGGCCGAGGCATTCCATATATCGAAGCGCTGAATGACGGGGATCTCTACTTTGTTCAAGGATTCATTACTGCCAGCGATAGGCTTTGGCAAATGGACCTGCTTCGCCGCCGTGCACTTGGCGAGACGGCTGAAATTTTTGGACAGCCGGCACTCGAGGACGATAAGATTTGGCGCCGATATGGATTTGCCCGTATCGCAGAGGAAAATATCAAATTTCTTTCGCCATCCCTTCGCCTGGCACTCGAACGATACGCCGCCGGTGTAAATGCGTATATTTCGACACTTACTCCTGAAACGATGCCGGCCGAATTTAAGATTCTTCAGTACACACCAACTCCTTGGAAACCGACCGACACTGTTGTTGTCGGAAAAGTACTCGCCGAAGCACTTAGCTCAACATGGCGGCAAGACCTTATGCGAGCCTCGATAGCCTCGATGCCGGCGGATAAGATCAAGGATCTCACAAACCAAATAACCCCTTACGACGTGGTCATTTTTGGAAAAGATCAGCAAAAGCGATCGGCCGCTCCACAACCGGCGGGATTCGCAGGTCAGCCAGCCTCAAGCCTACCGGTAGATAAAGCAGCTATTCCGTCTCAAGCAATGCTCGCCGCGGCTGATCGACTGATGGCACTGCGCGAACGCTCGCTTGCCGAGCTTGGACTTTTTGCCCAGGGGCTTGCCGCAAGCAACAACTGGGTCATTTCCGGCAGACATACCGCCGACGGCAAGTCGATCCTGGCCAATGATCCGCATTTGGCGGCGACTGCTCCGGGCATCTGGTATATGTCGCATCTCACGACACCATCAATGCGGGTTGCGGGTGTGACGATCCCCGGCGTTCCGGGAATCGTGCTCGGCCATAATGAGAGTTTTGCATGGGGAGCGACAAACGTCGGGCCGGACGTACAGGACATTTATCTGGAAACTTTTAATGAGAAGGGCCAATATAAAACGCCCGCCGGGTGGGAACCGGCCAAAGCCCGCACTGAGATCATCAATGTCCGCAAGAACATACTCAAAACCGATACCGAACCTGTATCGCTGACCGTGACCGAAACACGCAATGGACCTATCTTTCTTGAAGAAGGCGGAAAGCGTTACTCGCTAAAATGGACCGCCTTTGAAGCGGAAAACAGTGAATTTGCAGCGTTCTTTAATCTTAATCGCGGCAAAAATTGGGAAGACTTCAAGCAGGCCCTTACACCGTATGGCGGTGCCACCCAGAATTTTATTTACGCTGATACAAAAGGAAATATCGGTTGGTACGCTGCCGGCCGAATACCGGTCCGTCGAACCGGAAGCGGAGAATTGCCATACGACGGCTCGACAAATGACGGCGAGTGGACCGGATTTATCCCGTTTGCCGAATTGCCCCACCTGTATAATCCGCCGAGCGGCTTGATCGTGACCGCCAATCAGCGAATCGTCGGCACGGATTATAAATATCCGCAAATGTCCCGTGATGCGGCAACACCGTGGCGGGCGCGTCGTATTTATGAGCGCCTGACCGCAAAGGCCAAATTGACGATGGACGACGTCAGCGATGTACAGCACGACATATACAATTTGCCGTTCTCGATGCTTGCAAAAGAGATCGTCAGGTCGGGAGCGGCTTCGGAGCAGACGACCGCGACGCTTAAAAATTGGGATGGAATGATGTTCGCCGATTCGAAAGCAGCGGTCCTCGTCAACGAGATCCGCAACTGTATGGCCGGCCGCATTGCAGACGCCAATAGGCCCGCACCGGCGGCAGCAATAAGAGAGAGGGTTTTGTTTTGGGCCGTCGAGCAGAAATCGGCCCGCTGGCTGCCGGCCGGCGTTGATTCCTACAATGATCTTATCCGGTTGTGCGACGAAACTTCGCGAGCAAGCCTCGCCTCGCCGAACCGGTTTGGACCGGATGAATCAAATTGGCGGTGGGATAGCATTTTTCGCGCCCGTTTCATTCATCCGCTCGCGGCCGCTCCGCTAATTGGCGGCCAGTTCATGGTTGAACCAAGGAATGTCAACGGTTCGGGCCAAACGCCCAACGTTGGTGCATTTGTGTCGATGAGACATATCTCGACGCCGGCAAACTGGGATGCCACCAGATTTGTAATTCCGCTGGGCCAAAGCGGCGACACAAGGTCATCTCATTTCCGCGATCAATTCGAACTTTGGAATTCTGGCAATCCGGCAGTGTTTCCTTTCACAAAACAGGCTATCGAGGCGGCCGCTAAGTCTGTGATCGCATTTAGCGGCAAGTAATTGAAAGGCCGGCCCGCATGCCGGCGTGTCTAAAACTGACAGATCGTTGAAGATTCAGAATAATGTTTTCGGCTATGATCTAGGTATTTTCGACGCGGCCGGCGATAAAGTCCGACAAGATTATCGCCGCCGCTTCGCTGTCAACCAACCGCTTTGTGTCATTGGGCGCGATGCCGCGTTCCCATAAGCGGCGGCGGGCCTCGTAGCTGGTTACACGCTCATCCTGCAGATAAACCGGGATATCGAGCGATAGTGAAAAGTTTCGGGCCATGCCGCGGGCTTCGCGAGACATCTCACTTTCAGTTCCGTCAGTGTTAAGCGGCAAACCAACTACAAGGGAAACTGCATCGAATTGCTCGATAATGTCTTTGACATCGACAAGCGTTTTTTTCCAGCTTCGGCGTTCGATGGTTTTTAGTGGTGTCGAGATCAGTTGAAGTTCATCCGAGACCGCAACACCGATGAACTTTGTTCCGGGGTCAAGTGCAATGATCCGGCCGACGCGTGGAGCGGTTGCTGTATCTGTAAATAGCGATGAATTGATCGTTTCCTTCTCTTGCACGTAAAATTGTATAATCGCTTGTCGCGTTGGACCGTTAAACTAATTTGGCGTCGTGAACGTAATCATTAAGTAGTTATCATAAGAGGTAAATTATGTCATTTCGCGGAAAGCTTTCGATCTTGATGGTTTCGGCGGCTATCGCCATCTACGCGGTTGTCGGCGGCATGCTTAGCCCGTGGACACGGGCCCAACAGCCAATAAACGATGCCGGCGCCCAGGTAAGGATATTCGAATCGGTACTTCAGCATATTCAAAACGATTATGTTGATGAACCAAACTTGGAAAAGGTACGGTTTGGGGCGCTTCGAGGGCTTGTCGGCGGCTTGGACCCGTATTCTTCTTATCTGACGGCACAACAGGTTGCTGATTTCAACGCCGCGAAGGGTTCGAAAAAGGCCGGTATCGGTGCTGAGTTCTCTCAGGTTTCGCTTTACCTTTATGTTGTTTCGGTTGTTAAGGGTTCAAATGCCGAAAAAGCGGGGTTAAAGGCCGGCGATGTGATCGAATATATTGAGAACAAGGCAACCCGCGATATCTCGCTGTATGACGCGAGACAAATGATCGTTGGCGACCCGGGTACAACAGTCAATCTTCGCGTGCTTAGGGCAGGTGCAAAGCCCTTTGCTGTAAAGGTAACGAGAGGCGATTATAAAGTTCCGGCGCCCGAGTCGCGTGTCGAGGCCGGAAAAACAGGCGTCATAAAGGTGTTTAGTCTTGATAACGGCGAGTCAAACCAGATCAAATCGCAACTTCAGGCATTTCAGAAACAGGGAATTCAAAAGGTCGTTCTCGACCTGAGGGGCGTTGCTACAGGCAGTTTGGACGAAGCTGTAAGCGTCGCAAATCTGTTCATTGGAAGCGGGGAACTCGCAAAGATTGTCGGAAAGGACGGTAAGATCCTGAAGACTTTTGCCGCTGATCCTGCAAAGGCCGTGTTTGACGGTAAGCTAGCCGTAGTCATTGATCTTGGGACCGCTGGACCGGGTGAGGTTGTTGCTTCGGCGATCCTCGATCGAAAACGCGGAGAGGTCGTTGGTGAAAAGAGTTTCGGTGCCGGGACCGAGCAGCAGCTTTTCGCTTTGCGTGGCGGAGACGGCCTATTGCTGACCACCGCAAAATGGGCCTCGCCTTCCGGTGTCCCGTTTCTCGGCGATGATCGGGCAAACACAGGCATAAAACCTTCAGTTGAGGTAAAGCGGCCTGACACTCCCGAACCTGTTGAGGTTGAGGACCTGATCGACCAACAGGAAGACCAGAACGTCAGTCCTCAGCCTACCGCGACTCCGGCCCAGGATGTAAAGAAACCGGCCGAAGATCTGCAGTTGAAGAAAGCAATCGAACTGCTTCAAGACAAGCAGCAAGCGGCCAAGGCCGCAGGATCTGAATAGAATATTAAATTCGAAAATTGTAAGCCGGGCGCCGAACGCCCGGCTTTTTTGTTGTTGACGCACCGGAAGATTGTTAGAATCATTCGTAAATGACGAGAATTGAAACCCATTTTAAAATGGTATTCTCGGCCGCGATCTTGGCTGCCGCGGTTGCTCTGCCGTTGTTTGGGCAATCGACCAGTCAGGAGTTTCCCACGCCTGTCGGATCGAATGAGATCGTCGGAACAATAAAAGCCCGAGATATCGGCGATTCACGGCTGACGACATATTATTTTACGTTCAACAGTGAACAGGGCGATCTTTTTATTAATCTGGTTACGCGAAATTTGACCGGCGACATTGATGTGTTCGCGGTCAGCGGCCTAAGGCCGCTGACCAAGATAGCTGTTTATGCGGATTATGGCGAGAACGAAACCGGACGTGCTATTTATCTCAGAAAGCCCGAAAAGCTTTTGCTTCGTGTCCAGGGCCGCACACCAAACGATGACGAAGCCGCATTCAGGTTGAAATTTGCTGGATCATTTGTTGCAGTGCGGCCCGAAGATTCGATAGGAACTCCAGAACCACCAAAGGTGAATCCCGAAGCGAGGGCCGGCATTCGTGTCAATTCCGTGGGAACGATCCTGCCGACAGAGTCAAAGCCCGCCGAGGCGACAGTGGAAAATAGAAAACCTGAGAATAGCGAGGCCGCTGCCGTGGTAGTCGCACCTGACGAAATATCTGAATTAAGGAGATCGCCGAATGAAAATAAAGCAGTCGAAAAACGTCCGGGCAAGGCCGCTGAAATAGATCGGGAAAATCCGGCCCCTGCAAAGGTTGTTCCGCCCGCGGCACGTAAAACGCGGCCGGCAAGGCGAACTACACCGGCCAAACCTTCTCTTCCGGCGAAAGAAGCCGAAGAAATTACCGCGGTGAACACAGAGGCCCCAACCGAACGCAGCAATAGCGAAATAGGAAATAACAAAAAGCCGGACGACAAGAATATTGCCTCAAAAAGTTCAAAGTCAGGGACGACGTTACGAACGCTTACTGACAAAAAAGACTTGCCGTCTGCCGGCAAGAAAGAACCAAAGCCGGATCCGCTTGCGTCGATCAATTTGGTGATCCAATTCAAGGATGGAAAGCTAATCGAGCGAAAAATGAACGAGGTTTTCAAATTCAGCGTCGATAAAGGTGTGCTTACCGTGATATTGAAAGACGGAGGCATCTCAAAGTTTCAAATCGTCGATGTGGCAAAGATCACGATAGAATGATCGAAAGATTCAAAGATCAACGCAAAAAAGCGGAAGCCGATCGGTTTCCGCTTTTTTACGTGCCATGTGGAATCTAGATCGAATCGATCAGGCGTAGCTGTGAAGGCCCGGCAACAGGTAGCTGACGCCCAGATAAGTAAAGATGACCAACAAAAACCCGACGATCGCAAAATATGCCGAACTTCTGCCTGACCATCCGCGCGAAATACGCGTGTGCAAAAATGCAGCATAGGTCAACCAAGCGACCAGGGCACCGGTTTCCTTTGAATCAAAGCCCCACGGCCGGCCCCACGATTCATTCGCCCAGATCGCGCCGGTAATAAGGAGCATTGCAAGGCCGGCAAACGCCAGGCATGCAGTCTTGTACATTAGGCCGTCAAGCGACTCAAGGCTTGGGAGCTTTTCACGGAGCTTATCGGTGCGGAATGAAAACAGAAGTACAAAGAAAGTTGCGGCGAGTGCCGTCAGAAGTCCGGCAACCTCAACAGGGTTAGTATTCAGGCTCAAATAGAACTTGTCAGCGTTTGCGGTAAAATATGACCTTCCGGTCTGTTCAAACTGCGGCCCGGTGATCGCTGCGAATTCTTTAACCGATAATTGCTGCCGTTCCGCGATCGCCCGGCCCGCGGTAGCATATTGGGCCGGGTTGGCCGTGAGCTGAGTTTCGAGTCTTGCCTGAACATCAGTAGTGCCTTTTATGCCAGAGATCAAAAGCACGATAGCTATCAGCTGCGAGACCAAGGCGACCTTTAAAAGATAATGCCCAACGGTCTTTGCGGCGGCGTTGTTTTGATAAAGATAAAGCAAAAACGCAATGATCACGCCAAGCGAGATCAATCCCGCAATCGCCAATGCTGATCCGACGTATGGCACTTCAAGCCTGAAAAGTGCCGAAAACGGTTTTCCGCCATCGGTGTTGGGAAGGAAAAGCCCCGCTCTATAAACGGATTCGGTAAAGACGGAAAACTTGCTGATCGATCCTATAACACCCAAAACAAAGACATTTGCCCAAATCGCCATTGCCTCAACCTTTGCATTATCTTTGAGCAGATAAATCACTGCAATAGCAAAACATACGAGTGCAACACCATAGCTAAGGGAAGCGACGCCAACATGAATAGGCCGCCAATAAGAATCGAGGACAGGCGGCAGGTCTATAAACTCGCCACCAATAAAACGGGCAAGTGTAAGAATGATCGCCGCAAGCGGAAGGGTAAATGCGCCGATAACCTGAAAGTTGCTGCGGCGGGCAAGCAGCAGCGTTGCGATCCCGGCCCCAAATGCAAACGCTAGACTGAGGTCATAAAGATTGGCGAAGGGCACATATCGGAATATCCATGGGCTCTCCATATTTCCGGCAAGACGCATTTTTAGGATCTCATGGTCGTATGCCGCGGCCCATCTGACGAGCCAGCTTGAAAGGTTGAAAAAAACACCTATCGCGGCCGACCAGAGTCCGAGCTTGCGGGCCATATCGGACGAGGCGTAAAGGTTGGTCAGCTGAAATAGTGCCGCAAAGATATACGAAGCAAGGGCGATCATCATCAATGCTCCGTCTGTGATAAAAGCGTCACCGAGCTGGATCCGCAACCCAAGCATTAAAAATGATCCGAAAATAGCCAGGATCGCGGGCAAATATGAATTCCATCCGCGTGACCCAGGTGTGTCATATAACTTATCCGCCGTTAGTACTTGCGACATACTTACCTCATTTAATACTTCAAGAAAATAGTTTTGCGATCGATGCGGCGACGATCAATTAGCCGGCTGTGACCCCAATTCTCGAGTTCACATCGCGGACCAGTTTACCGAACTTTTCTTCAAAAGCGGCGTGGTTTCGGTTTGTGTGTCCGCCCAATACCACTTCGACGCGTCCATCTTTCGTTGGAGACAAGATCGCCCAAACACGCCGATGCGAGAAAAAGAATACAAAAATGAGTGCTCCGATCAACCCAAAACCGCCGAAATACCAAGCAATAAACGATCCATTGTACGGATCGTATTTGATCGAAAGCACATGTGCGAAAGGTGATTTCTCAAACCCGGCCAGCTTCCATTTAAATCCGAATT
>Ga0138256_10001005_pt1 | contig 30178 bp, 27 predicted proteins | sample KNB2016incub_MG_FD_105486 | JGI IMG/M metagenome (GOLD analysis project Ga0138256, IMG submission 105486) | Active sludge microbial communities from wastewater in Klosterneuburg, Austria - KNB2014incub_MG | ecosystem: Engineered > WWTP > Activated sludge > Unclassified | place: Austria... | reverse complement strand
CAGCCGGCGAACGCCCAGAACGTCTATCAATGGCTGGACACGGTCGAACGGGCAGGTCTGATCGTCAGCAGCATTGCTCTGGTAAGGGCAGGTGAGGGCGACATCGTTGAAGCCGGCGCCACTATCGTGTCCAGATGACGATCCGGATCTGGCATATCGTGCTCTTCGCCGCCGCTCTCATCGTGTCATCGGTCGCGTTGGCGCCTGCCGAGCTGCTATTTCGCGGCTCGGAAGGCGTGCTGACTTTCCAGCGTGCGGAAGGGACCATCTGGAAGTCGACGCTTCGGCGTGTCGATCTCGGCGGCCTGGACGGCGGCGATGCGACGGTGACGGTGTCCGCCCTAGGGCTCCTGCAGGGGTCTATCGTCAGCCAGATCGATTTCGCCGGCCCTGACCTGTCGGGGCAGGTGCGGCTGCATGCCGCCCTTAACGGGGACAGGCGGATCGAAGCGCCATCTCTCACCATTTCCGGCATGCGGGTGCAGGGGTTCGGTCGCGTCGCCAGCGTCACACGCCTCACGGATATCGACGTCAATTTCAAGCAACAGGCCTGCGCCAGCGCTCGGGGCAAAGGCGACAGTGACGTGCTATTGCAGGTCGCAAAACAGGTTGGCGGCGAAGCGCCAATGCTGGCGGGAAATGCGGTCTGCGCCGGGCAGTTCGGTCGCCTGATGCTGCAGGGCGACGCGGCAAACGACAGCGCTACGGCTTTGCTTGATCTGGGTGGCGATGGTACGGGAAACTGGAGCGTAACCTATCGGACGTCCAAGCCGCAGCTGGCGGCGAGCCTCATCGCTGCCGGTTTTTCGCCGGGTGAACAGGGCGGCGCCTTCAACAGCAAGGGTGTGATGACATGGCTTCCCTACTGAAGCGCGCAGCTTGTGCAGCAGCCGTGATCGTCCTCGCTGGATTGGCCGAGGCGCAGAACACGTCCAATCAGGTCGATATCGGCGCCTTCCGGCTTGACGCGCTGCCAGCGCAGAAACTGTCGCCCGGTCGGTGCGGCCTGTTCTTGTGGAGCCGCACAGAACGACCCGTCTTTATCATGTTCGCGACAGAAGCGCCTGCGGAAGCCGTGGTCAGGATCGGCGGCCGCAATCGCCAACTCGCGCGGAAGGTGACGTCAGGCGAGCGGGTTCTGGGCCACTTCGAAAATCAGACATTCGCAAACGGACAATACTCGCTGGAAGTCGACCTGACATACGACGTCACGCGCCCGATCCAGGACGGCGCCATAATCAAGCATGGCGTTATGCGAACGATCGACAAGAAGGGCTTCGCAACAGTCGTGCCCATCGGCGGCATGATCGGCTGCCAGAAAAAGACCTGACTGGGAGCGAAGACATTTTTGCCGGGAAGGCCGGTTCGCCACGCAGGCGATTTTGGTACGCATCTGCTTCAGCCATCACGCCCTCCCGCATCTCAAGAGCCTCCACGCCGATTAGATGATTTCAACGGCTCCACGCTTGGTTCGGCGTGGACAGCCCTCGATCGGAGCGGGCCAGGATCTCAATCCGAAAATCTCTGCAACAAGCCGAGCGCAGTTACCGTTTCAGGGGGCAATCTCGTCAATACAACATCGGCGACACCAGCCACGTGCGGCGATGCGGTCTCGTCTCCCGCTCAATATCCCTTTACCTCGGGCAGCATTCAGTGGACGAATCTAGGTTTCACATACGGCGCTGTCGAGATACGCGCCAAGTTCCCGCCCCGGAACATAGGAACCTGGCCTGCGCTTTGGCTTCTTGGCGCCGAATGCCAAGCGGCCAACGTCGTCAACGGATCAGAAGCCGTGCCTTTCATGGGATGCCCCGCGCAGGGTGATTCCGCGTATCGCGAAATCGACATGGTCGAGTGTGACACGCGCAGCTGGTGTCACCTGTGTTGGCACAGGGCTCATTTGGGTGGGGCAGCTTTTGTAATTTCCCGGTCGACGCAAATTGGCATGTGTTCGCGCTCAACTGGACCGCGTCGACACTGTCTCTGTCGATTGACGGCGCGCAGGTATGCAGCAAAACAAACGACTCGATTAGGGGGCCTGCATTCTTGATTATCCAGACACAGACAACCTATCCATCAGGCGTTGGAGGGCAGGTGAACAACGCTGCACTGCCGACCACCTTGCAAGTCGATTACGTCAAGGTGACCAAGCCCTGACAGGCGCTGCCCGGGCATGGCGGAGAGGGTGGGATTCGAACCCACGGTGGAGTTTCCCCCACGACGGTTTTCAAGACCGTTGCCTTAAACCACTCGGCCACCTCTCCCGCGGGGACCATGTATTCGCGATCGGCGGCAAAGAAAATGGTTTATGCGGGCGGGGGTGTCACAGCCTGGGAACGAGCAGGGGAAGGCTGGATTCCAAGGGAATCGAGCGATCCAGCTGGGTGTTTGTCCACAATTTAATTGGGGCCGGTAACCTGCCGGGTTGATCGGTTCAGATTGCTGAAAATTGCTCCGATCCCGGTTTATGAGCCGAAACGCACGTTGGTTATCGTCCAACCCTGCCGCCAGTAGAGCGGCTCGAGCCACGGGCATTTACCGCGGTTCGATCTCAGTAAGGGATGTGGTGATGGCAGGCGTCGGCAAGGTTCGCGTGGGTATCAGCGCGCGCATGGTCATGGGTGCGGCGATCCTAGCGACCGCCTTTACCGTTGGCGGGGCGGATGCGTCGTGGGCCCAGGGCCCTGCTCCGATTGTTTACAAATCATCGCCGGCGGCTACGCCGAATGTGCGCCTCGAGAACCGCGTGGATGGGATGCCAATCGCCGTTGCGCTGCATGCGCCGATCCCGACCTTCGAGAATTCGCCGAATTCAGCTAATGCGTTCGACCTGCGCCCAGGCGCGGTGAAAGCCTCCTTTGGCTCGGCCCCGATGTCGTCTGTTTCGCGCGCGGAAGCGCCGCGCGATCTGATTTCGTCAACCCCCGCGACGTTTGCCAAGCCTTATGCCGGCCCTCCCTATCAGGTCGCGGGCAAATGGTATGTGCCGGCCTACGAACCCAATTATGACGAAGTCGGCATTGCATCGTGGTACGGGCCTACCTTCCACGGCAAGGATTCGGCGTCAGGCGAAGTCTTCGACGAAATGGCGATGACGGCGGCCCACCCGACCCTGCCAATCCCCTCGTTGGTCCGCGTGACCAACCTCGAGAATGGCAAGCAGGTTACTGTGCGACTCAATGATCGTGGTCCGTTCATCGATGATCGCATCATCGACCTGTCGAAGGCTGCCGGCGCGGCGCTCGACCTGCACGGCAAAGGCACGGCCAAGGTTCGCGTCCAGTATGTCGGGCCTGCCCCCGCTGAAGCTAACGCGGCGCCGGTCCAGCCTGTCGTCCAGAAGATGACTATACGGGCCGAACCGATCGCGGCGGTGCGGCCGGCGATGGGTGTGCGCCCAGTTGCCGCGGTCAAGGGTTTTTTCCTACAGGCTGGCTCGTTCGCCGATCTAGGCAATGCCAACACGCTGCGGGATCAGCTGCGTTCGACCGGTCCGGTGTCGATCGCCTCGGCGCAGGTGAATGGGACGGAATTTTACCGGGTAATGGTTGGCCCGTGGGCTTCGCGCGACGATGCGGAGCTGGCTCAAGGGCGCCTCGCTGCCGCCGGAACACGGGCGCTCCTAGTCGCCAAGCTCGACTAGAAGACGGCGGGCGGAGCAGGGAAGCAGGGCAGGGATGTCCGCTACACCCCTCAGGCCTGCGATCAAACGCCTGTAAGCAGTGACTTTCTGGCGGTTGACGGAGCTACCCGAAGCGCCTTCTTGTGGGCGGATTCTCAAGGGAGTCTGCGCACATGCGCCACATCGCCGGAACCCTGCTTGCCGTTGCGCTCGTCGCGTCGTCAGCTGTCGCCCAGCCGCCGGCATCTCCGCCTGTTGCCGCACCCGATCCGACGGCGGCAATGACCGCAGATCCACTTAACACCAGCGCGACCTACGCCTTCATCATGGATGGCGATGGCGGCCTCCCGCTCTACTCCAAGCACGGCGACGAACCGATGATCCCGGCTTCAATGTCGAAGCTGATGCTCTACTACATGACATTCGAGCGTCTGAAGGCCGGGCGACTGACGATGACAGACGAATTCACGGTCAGCGAGCACGCCTGGCGCACAGGCGGCGCCGGCACCGATGGCTCGACCATGTTTTTGCCGCTCAACTCCAAGGCGTCGGTGCAGGACCTGCTCAAGGGCGCGATCATCGTGTCGGGCAATGATGCGTGCATCGTGCTAGCCGAAGGCCTTTTCGGCAGCGAGGAAGCGTACGCACGCGCCGCGACGGCGCGCGCCAAGGAACTGGGTATGACCGCCTCAACGTTCGCCAATGCGACCGGGCTGGATGCGCCAGGCCATCGGATGAGTGCGCACGACATCGCGCTGATATCGTTCCGCATCATCAAGGACTTCCCAGAATACTACCCGCTGTTCCGCGAGCCCGAATTCACGTTCAACAACACGCGTCAGTACAACCGCAACCCGCTGCTGCGCGAACTCGATGGCGCCGACGGCGTAAAGACAGGTCACTTGTCCGTCTCAGGTTATGGGCTAGTCGGATCGGCCATTCGCGAAGGAAAGCGGCGCATCATCGTGCTCAACGGACTAGCGAGCGAGACGGAGCGCAAGAAGGAAGGTCCGCGTGTCATGCGGTCTGCCTTTCTTGACTTCACAGCGTCGACGCTGGTGAACAAAGGCGCCGAGGTTGGCGTGGCTGATGTCTGGTTGGGCGAGCAGGAAAAAGTGTCGCTGATCGCAACCGAGAGCTATGCGACGGGGCTGCACATGGACGCGCTGCCGAAGATCAAGGGAACTTTGGTCTACAAATCGCCGCTGATGGCGCCGGTCAAGGAAGGCGATATTGTCGGCGAGCTGGTCGTCTCGGCGCCGGGTACGCCGGACAAGAAGATCCCGATTGCCGCCGGCAAGGCTGTCAACGAGTTGGGACTGATCGGCAAGGCGATGATGGGACTGAAAGGCGAGTAGGTTTGGCTAGGCGAGGCCGGTTCATCACTCTGGAAGGAGGCGAGGGCGTAGGGAAATCGACGCTGGCTGCCGCTCTGGAGGCGCGTCTTGCTGCTCGCGGTGTGAAAGCGGTGCGGACGCGCGAACCCGGCGGCACGCCAGGCGCAGAGGCGATCAGGCGGCTAATCCTGAGCCCGCCCACAGAAGTGACCGGCTGGGAGCCTATCGCTGAAACCTTGCTGTTCTATGCAGCGCGCACCGATCACTTGGACAAGTTGATCCGCCCCGCGCTGGCGGCAGGAAGCTGGGTGATTTGCGATCGTTTTTCAGATTCGACACGCGCCTATCAGGCGGCGGCGGGCCGCGTCCCCAGCGAGCACATCGAGACGCTTGATCGGATCTGCGTTGGCGACACGACGCCGGATCTCACGCTGGTGCTTGACCTGCCCCTGCTTATGGCGCGGCGCCGGATGACGGCTCGCGCCAACGACAAGGACGCGATCGAGTCACGTGTCGTCAGTTATCATGAGGCTGTCCATAAGGCGTTCCTCGATATCGCACGCGCAAATCCGCAACGCTGTATCGTGCTTGATGCTTCGCTCGCGGCAGACGCGCTTGCGGATGCTGCGGTGGCCGCGATCGATGCGCGCATTGGCGGAGATGGCTGATGGATGTGGCGCCGAACGAGCTTGGGCATGTTATCGGACACGCGATTGCAAAGCATGAGTTCCTGTCAGCCGTTAGCTCCAGCAAGCTGCACCATGGCTGGCTGCTGCGTGGCTCGCGCGGCGTCGGCAAGGCGCGACTGGCGCTGCAGTTTGCGATGCATCTGCTGGGGAATGGCGACGGTCAGCTTTCAGCGACGGCGGAGAGTCCTGTTGGACGACTCGTCGTGGCCGGCAGCCATCCCGATCTGCGCGTGATCCGTCGACCGACCGACGACAAGGGAAAGCGAAAGTCCGAGATACCTGTCGACAGCGTGCGTGAGCTGTCAGAGTTCTTCGCGATGCGTCCAGCGATGGGCGGATGGCGCGTTGCGATCATTGATGCGGTCGACGAGATGAATCGTCACGGCGAGAATGCGATCCTAAAGACGCTTGAAGAGCCGCCAAATCGCGCCGTGCTGTTCCTGATTTCGCATGGCGAGCAATTGCTGTTGCCGACTGTCCGTAGCCGTTGCCGCGTCCTGCGGTGTGGCGCGCTTAGCGAGCACGAGACGATGTCGGCGCTGGCGCAGGCTGGCGTGACGGGTGCGCGTGCTGATGAGGTGGCGCGCATAGCGCCCGGCCGTCCTGGGCGCGCGCTGGAGCTTGAGAATGCTGACGCTGGCGCTGTGGCGGATGCGATCTCGAATGCCGTTCGAAATCTTGCCGGGTCGGATGCGCGCGGCCTTCATACGGCTCTGTCGCAGGCTTCCAGGAGCGATGCATCGATGGCGGCCGCCATGGAGTCGTTGCGCATCAGCTTGCAGAAGCGAGCGACGCGCGAGAGCGATCCTGTATTGGCTGGCGACTGGGCTGAATGCGCACTCGACGTGATGCGAATTGACGCCGAGGCGCAGGCCTTGAATCAGGATCGCGCGCAGACGATCGCGGCTGCGCTGTGGCGCGTCGCGCGTCTTGCCCGCGCAGGCGCCTGACATGCTGTTCGATACGCACGTCAATCTGCATGCGGAGCAATTCGCCGACGACGTCGAAGATGTTCTCGCGCGTGCGCGTGCGGCGGGCGTCACGCGCTTCGTGACAGTCTGCGATCGGCTCGACCGCTATCCGGCTGTCCGCGCGATAGCTGAAGCAAACGATGACATCACGTGTACGGTCGGCGTCCATCCGCACTATGCGAAGGACTACTGGTCACTTGAAGCGAAGACGCTCGTGGACGAGGCGCGCCATTCGAAAATAGTGGGCATTGGCGAGACCGGACTCGACCAGCATTATGGCTACAGCGACATCATCTTGCAGGAGCGCAGTTTCGTGGAGCACATTCACGCGGCGCGCGAGACCGGCTTGCTGCTGGTTGTGCATACGCGGGAGGCGGATGATCTCACGGGCGATATCCTCGAGCGTGAATTCAAGCGCGGGCCATTTCGGATCCTGATGCACTGCTATACGAGCGGCGCACGACTGGCGCAGCGTGCGATGGATCTCGGCGCGAGCTTCTCAGTTTCTGGGATACTGTCGTTCAAAGCCGCCACCGACGTACGTGAAGTAATGAGCAAAGTGCCGCTTGAGCGGATCGTCCTCGAAACCGATTGTCCGTATCTCGCGCCGGCGCCGTATCGCGGCCGGCGGAACGAACCGGCGTATCTAGTAGACGTGTGCCGCGCCTTCGCCGATCATCGCAGCATGACCTTCGAGGACGCGGCCAGGCTGACCACCGCCAACGCCATCCAGCTATTCCAGCGGGCGGCGACATGAACGCGGCCGGGCCAAAGGGCAGGTTGCAGATCCGCATTCTTGGCTGCGGTTCGTCCGGTGGGGTTCCGCGCATTGGCAATGATTGGGGGGTCTGTGACCCGGCCGAGCCGCGGAACCGGCGCTCACGGTGCTCGATCCTGGTCCGCTCCTGGACGCCTGGCGCAACGGAGCCGACGCTGGTGCTGATCGACACGGCGCCGGACATGCGCGACCAGCTTCTGGCGGCCCGGATCAACCGGATCGACGCCGTGCTGCTGTCCCATGAGCATGCTGACCAGTGCCACGGGATCGATGATCTCAGGGCGTTGGTGATCCGCCACCGCCGGCGGATGCCGGTTCACATGGACCAGGTGACCGGCGATATCGTGGGTCAACGTTTCGCGTACTGCTTCGAGGGCGCGGGCGGCTATCCGGCTATCTTGGAGAAGAAGGTGGACTTGGAGGACGGGCAGGTCACCCGGATCGACGGGCCGGGCGGGCCTGTGGATATCCTAGCGCTGGCGCAGGACCATGGCGGGATCCCATCGCTGGGATTCCGGATCAGATCCTTTGCCTATTGCAACGATGTGGTGAGGCTGCCGGAGACGACGTTGGAGCGGCTGGCTGGGCTCGATACGTTCGTGATCGATGCGCTGCGCTACACGGCGCATCCGACGCATGCGAGCGTCTCACAGGCCTTGGCCTGGATCGAGCGGTTGAAGCCCAGGCGCTCAGTTCTGACGAACCTCCATGTCGATCTGGATTACGCAACGCTAAGGGCGGAGCTCCCGGCGGGCGTTGAGCCCGCACATGACGGACTCGAACTGGAAGTTGCGCCAGATGCTTGATTTCAGTCCAATTCGTATTGCCCATAATGTTGATTATGCGACTTGTGCATATGGGGGCGATGGCGATGCCTGATCCGGCCACGAGGAAATCCAGCGGCGGCAACAACCCGTCCAGGGATCGGTCCCTCCCCTCATCAGGGGATCCATGGCGCGATTTGGTGACGTTAATGGCTCGGCTGCGGACGCCCGGAACTGGATGTCCTTGGGACATCGAACAGACATTCGAGACCATCGCGCCGTATACGATTGAGGAGGCCTATGAGGTCGCCGACGCCATCGAGCGGAAGGACATGGGGGAGCTGAAAGGAGAGCTGGGCGATCTGCTGTTCCAGTCGGTGTTTCACGCCCGGATGGCTGAGGAAGCCGGCCACTTCACGATTGATGACGTTGTGCGGTCTCTGGTCGACAAGATGGTCGATCGCCATCCGCATGTCTTTGGCGACACGGTTATCCACAATGCGGCCGCCCAAACCGGCGCCTGGGAGGTCATGAAGGCAGCCGAGCGGGCTAGGAAAGCTGAACGCGCCACGGACGGTCCGGCGAGCGCGTTGGACGGCGTGGCGCTGGCGCTGCCGGCGCTGATGCGGGCGGAGAAGCTGACCAAGCGGGCTGGTCGCGTTGGCTTTGATTGGCCGGCGCCGGGGCCGGTACTGGAGAAACTGCGGGAGGAGATCGGCGAACTCGAGGAGGCGCTCGCTGCGCCGGTGAAGAAACAGGCGCATATCGCCGAGGAGCTGGGCGATATGCTGTTCGTGGTGGCTAACCTTTGCCGGAAGCTGTCAGTCGATCCGGAAGAGGCGCTTCGCAACGCCAACGCAAAGTTTGTGAAACGATTTGCTGGTATGGAAGCATTGGCCCGATCACGCGGACAGGACTTCGCCAGTCTCACATTGGACGAACAGGAAGCGCTCTGGACGGACGTGAAGAAGGCCGAGCGGGCCTAGCGGCGCGCTGCGCCGAAGCCGACGCCGCCTACCCGCTGCTGGCTGAGGTCGATGGGAGCAAGTTCAATTTCCTCCACCGGCTCGTCGGCGCGGCGCGGATTGTCGTGCCGTTCACGAATTTCGAGCTGGCGGCGCGCCAAGTCGAGTTCTTCCTTCGTGTCGACGTCGAGCAGCAGCGGCGCGGGCGCGCCAAAGCCTACCACGTTGAAGCCACCCTGCCCGATAATCCGTTTGGCGCCGTCATCTCCGTCGAGCGCCGCGAGCTGTTCGAATGTGGCGGGGCCGAACGCCGTCGGTGGACGCACGCCACCGCCGCCCCCGGAGTGCACGATGTCCACGCCATTGCCGAGACGCTCCATGACGCCTTCAAGCACCCATGGTTCGACAAACGGCATGTCGCCCATGACGAGCAGGATTGCGTCGGGTTTGAATTGGAGCGCGACATTGACGCCGACAGCGATCGAATGACCGAGCCCGAGCTTGGGCTTCTTGTTGATCGCAATCACGAAGCGCTTGATCAGGTGTTCGCCGATCGCGGGCCTGTCTGACGGACAAACGGCTACGCGCGCCAGCGGACTGAGTTGAGCGATCATGTCAGCGACGTGCTCGACCAGCGGCTTTCCGCCGAGGTCGGCAAGCATCTTGTCGTGACGACCATAGCGGCGCGACAGGCCCGACGCGAGCATGACGATAGCCGTGCGGTTCATGGGCGCGCTCATGGCGTCGCTCCACCAGTCGACGTCGTGGCGGCGGTCCGTACCTTGACGATCTCAGCCAACGCCGAGACTGCGAGCGAGCGCGGATCCTGCGATGTGAAGAGGCCGATTGGCCCTTTGAGCCGCGCGATGTCATCCGGGCCGGCGCCCAATTCACGCAACGTTTCGACCCGACGTTGTTGGGTCTGACGCGAACCAAGCGCTCCGACATAAAACGCCGGACTGCGCAGCGCATCCAGCAGCAGCGGCGCTTCCCATTCGTGTTCGTGGAACAGGCACGCAACCGCCGTATGCGCATCGAGCGGCAATTTCGGCGCCGCGCGCGGCACCGTCAGCTGAATTAGCTGATCGGCATAGGGGCGGCAGAATTCAAGCGTCGCGGGCTCCTGGCTCGCAACGACGAGTTCGACGTCGGCCGTCTGGGCCAGCTGGCTCATCGCCACGATCTCCCATCCACGCCCCGCCAGCACGATCCGGAGTTTCGGGTCAAAGCGCCGGACGAACTCGCCGGGCTTTGCCTGAACAGTCTGCTCCTCGAGCCGCAACGACGAGCGCGTCGACGCCGGATCGAACAACAGCGAGAAGCTATGACGTGCGCGGCCAAGTGCAATCGCGCGTTGCAGCACCTCACGGTCCACATGCACGTCGACATAGAGATCGATCCCGCCTCCGCACGGCAATTGTACATCAAGGTAAGGCGAGCCCGTACCATAGCGTAGCGTGCGATTTGCGCCTTCTTTCATGGCGATTTGGGCTTCTTCCGTCAGCGCCTGCTCAAGGCAGCCGCCGGATATGCTGCCCGCGAAACGTTTGTCGTCCGACACGGCCAGCTGTGCGCCCAAAGGCCGCGAGAACGGTCCGTCGAGCGAAACGATGGTTATCAGCGCAGCCGGACGGCCCGCGGCCAGCTCGGTCTCGGCAAAAGCCAGTACATCGAGATCGCCCGTGAGGCCGGGAGGCAGAAGGCGATCGCTCATGACGCAGCGACTTGCAGGGGCAGCAGTTCAGTCACGTCTTGATCTCCGGCGGATAGACCCGCCGACTCGGGTCGTCCGCTCTATTGCAGGTGCAGCCATGGCTCATCGCCAGCTTTTCTGGCTTACCGCTCGCGCTGCCCCTTGCCTCCCCATTGGCAACGGGCCTAGCGCTTGTGGAATTTGGTAACGGCGTTGGCCCACACGGTCAACGCAGTCGACCCTTTAGCTATCGGGCCAGAAGCGATGGAATACGCCGGCGGACGGTTGATTGTGGCCCAGGATGGCCCGATCGGCTGGATCACGTTCAACCAGCCGGAGCGGCTGAACGCCGTTCGGCGGGACATGTGGGATGACCTGCCCGCCGCCGTAGCCGACCTGACGTCCCGGTCGGGCGTACGCGCCATCGTGGTGAAAGGCGCCGGCGACAAGGCTTTCATCTCCGGCGCCGACATCGCGGAGTTCGACATCCAGCGCAATAACGCGGTCACGAACAGAAGCTTCACGTTGGCTGTCAGCGCCGCGACGGCTTCGCTGATCGAGGCGCGTGTGCCTGTGATCGCCATGATCAACGGTTTCTGCATTGGCGGCGGCATGGTGATCGCCAGCGCCTGCGATATCCGGATCTGTTCGGAAGCATCGTGCTTTGGCGTTCCCGCTGGCAAGCTTGGGCTCGGCTATGAACTCGACAACTTTGCGCGGCTGCAATCGATCGTAGGCCGCGGCGTCGCGATGGAGATGGTGGCGACAGCGCGGCAATACTCGTCGCAGGAGGCGCTGGCCGCCGGATTCGTCAATCGGGTGGCGCCGGTTACAGATCTCGAGAACGCGGTCCGCGACATAGTGGCGATGATCGTAACAAACGCACCGCTCAGCATCGTTGCCGCGAAGCTCTCAAGCCGCGCAGCCATCGACCCCTTGATGGAAGTGGAAGCGCAGCAGGCAATCGATATCTGTTTCGACAGTGAAGATTTCCGTGAAGGGCGCACCGCCTTCCGCGAACGCCGCTTGCCGGCTTTCAAAGGCAGATGAGGAAGATGGTATGACAACGGCGGCGCAGCTTCTCGACCAGCCATTCGCGACGATGCCGGAAATGATCCGCGCGCACGCCGTGGAGCGACCAGCCCACATCGCGTTGGGCGACGGCGAGCGCACGCTGACCTTTGCGCAGTTCGATGCGCTAGTTGATCGGGCAGCCGCCGCGCTTCAGCGCGACGGCATCGGCGACAAGGGCGCAGTGGCAATCTGCGGTCCGTCATCAATCGAGTATGTCTTGACGTTTGTCGCGGCGCTTCGCATTGGCGCGGCAGCCTGCCCGCTAGCGCCTTCATCGACGCCGGAGCAGCTTGCCGCGATGGTGCGCGATTGCGGCGCAGGCCTGCTGTTTGTCGATGATAGCGTGTCGGCGGCGCTCGACACGGTGGTCGAGAAGCTCAGCGTGAAACGCGTATCCCTCGAAGGCATGGCGAATCCTTCGTTCGCTTCATGGCTGGTCGCCGCAGGCGCCAAGCCTGCACCGGTTGCAATCGATCCTGATCAGACCTTCAACATCATTTATTCGTCAGGCACGACGGGTACACCGAAAGGTATAGTTCAGCCGCACAAAATGCGATGGGGCCATGTGCGCCGGTCCGAAACGCTGGGCTATGGACCTGATGCGATCACCATTGTCTCGACGCCGCTTTACTCGAACACCACGCTTGTCAGCCTGATCCCCGCGCTCATGCGCGGTGGGACGGTTGTATTGATGCAAAAGTTCGACGCCCGGGGCTTTCTCGAGCTGTCCCAGAAGCATCGCGCCACGCATGCGATGCTTGTGCCGGTGCAGTTTCGGCGCCTGATGGATCTGCCGGATTTCGGTGCGTTTGATCTTTCCAGCTACCGTATGAAGACCTGCACAAGCGCACCCTTCCCGGCTGACCTGAAAGCCGATGTGCTGAAGCGCTGGCCTGGTGGGCTCGTCGAGATCTATGGCATGACCGAAGGTGGAGGCTCATGCCTGCTGCGCGCGCATGAGTTTCCCGACAAGCTGCACACGGTTGGCCAACCGGCGCCGGGCCATGACATTCGAATCATCGGTGAAGACGGGCGCGAGGCGCCGCGTGGCGAGACGGGCGAGATTGTCGGACGATCGATGTCGATCATGACGGGCTATCACAACCAGCCAGAGAAGACGGCTGAGGCCGAATGGTTCAGCCCAACAGGCGATCGCTTCATTCGCACAGGCGATGTTGGCCGATTTGACGAGGACGGCTTCCTCGTTCTGGGTGATCGCAAGAAGGACATGATTATCACCGGTGGATTCAACGTCTATCCGAGCGACCTCGAGGCCGAGCTTGCGAAGCATCCAGCCGTGACCGAGAGCGCGGTCGTCGGCATTCCGTCGCGTGAATGGGGCGAGACGCCCGCGGCATTCATTGTGTTGCGGCCCGACGCCGCGGCGACGGCCGAGGAATTGCGCACGTGGATGAATGCGCGTGTTGGCAAGACGCAGCGGCTGACTTACGCGACGATCGTGGATGTCTTGCCGCGTTCGTCCATTGGCAAGGTGCTGAAACGGCAGCTCAGGGACGAGTTCAAGCCCGACGCCTGATCGAACGGCCGCAATTGCCCCGCGCCCGTTCGCGGCCGTATGTTCCGACCATACGGCGGTAACAGCCATTGCGCGGGCGGATGCGTATGATCCAGACGGACACTCTCACGGACGAGCAGCTGATCGCCCAGGGCATGACCGTGGCGGCTCATGCACGACGAATGCCTGAACGGCTGGCGATCATCTCGCCGAATGGAAATCTGACATGGGCGCAACTCAATGCACGCGCCAACCAGCTGGTGAACCTGTTCCGCCGGCGGGGCCTGCAACCCGGCGACGGGGTGGCGCTGCTTGCGCACAACGGTCCGGAATTCGTTGAGGTATGGGCCGCGGCGCAGCGGGCTGGACTTCGCCTTACCGCCGTGAACTGGCACCAATCACCTGAGATCATCGCCTACGTTGTCGAAAACAGCGATGCGAAGGCGCTCATCTCAAGCGGACGCTTCGCGGCCGGTGCAACCGAAGCGGCGAAGCTCTCGGACAAGCTGATCGTGAAACTAGCGTTTTCCGGGACCATTGCATGCTTTGACAATTACGAAGCGGCGATTGCGACCGAAAGTTCCGCGAACATCGAAAGCCCCGCGCAAGGCTCGACCATGCTCTACACGTCCGGAACGACCGGACGTCCCAAGGGCGTCTTCCGCAGACAGCCTGCTGTCTCGCAACTCACGGCTGTCTGCAACGAGACGGCGAAGTGGCGCGCAGACGTCGACGCCTCGCTGGTCACCGGGCCGCTCTACCACGCGGCGCCGCTTGGCATCAATTTCGCGATTCCGATCGCGGCCGGGGTGACGGTGATCCTGATGGACAAGTGGGATGCGGAGGACACGCTTCGCCTGATCGAAACGCACGAGGCGACGCACACGCATCTGGTGCCCACGATGATGCATCGGATGCTTCAGCTGCCAGAAGTGACGCGTAACAAGTATGATGTCAGCTCGATGCGTTGGATCATCCATGGCGCAGCGCCCTGCCCGGCCCACGTCAAGAAGGCGATGATGGATTGGTTCGGGCCGATAATCTATGAATACTATTCCTCGACCGAAGGCGGCGGGGTGTTTGTCGGACCTCATGACTGGCTGAAAAAGCCCGGAACGGTCGGCAAGGCTGTGCCGGGCGTCGAGATCAAGCTGCTCGACAATGACGGCACGGAAGTCCCTCAGGGCGCTGAGGGTCTTATCTACGTGAAAGCGCCGACGACTGGCCGTTTCGAATATTACAACGAGCCAAGCAAGACCAACGCGAGCTATCGCGGCGACTGGTTCACGCTCGGTGACATGGGTCGCCTTGATGCGGACGGGGACCTCTTCCTGACCGGTCGCACAGCCGAACTCATCATCTCGGGCGGGGTGAATATTTATCCCGTTGAAATCGACGAGGTGCTTATCCGCCATCCGGACATTGCAGACGCTGCTGTCGTCGGGGTGCCGAACGAAGATTGGGGCGAAGAGATCAAAGCAGTTGTTGAACTGAAGCCGGGCGTCGACCGGTCGGCTAAAACGATCCAGTCGATCCTCGATTTTGCGAGGGATCGCCTGCCCGGCTTTCAGCGTCCGCGAACGGTGGAGTTCGTCGACGCCCTGCCGCGCAATGCGGCCGGCAAGGTTCTGCGGGCGCAGGTCCGCGCGCCCTATTGGGTTGGGCGCTCGCGAAGCATCTGAGCAAAAAAGAAAAGGGCGGCCGAAGCCGCCCTGTTCGATAGTGGAAGCCATCAGCGCGTCTGCCTGCAAAGGTCAGCGCACTGAGCAGCTCTGTTGGGTATTCCTCACTTCAGAATGCCAACTCGTTCGACGCCGGTCCTGACTCCGGCGCGAATTTCTCGCACGGAAAATTTGCGGGCTTCAATCCCAATATTACGCGGTAGTATCAAGCTGCCGCCGGCTGTTGCGAAACCGACACAAGGAATTCCCTGCAGAGGGCCGCTTTAATGCAATTTCGCCCCCTGGTCGGGATGCTCGCCGGGGAAGTATAAACGGAGCCCGGCCGGACACGCGCGTAATCATAGTGGCGCAAGCTAATCCGGATCGCGCTCGATGGGCGAGGCCGCCAGCGGAAGCGGAGCGCTATTCATCGCTGCCCGCAGGCGGTCTCGATCGAGCGCGCCTTCCCAGCGGCTGACCACGATGGTGGCCACGGCGTTGCCGACGAAATTGGTTAGCGCACGGCATTCGGAGAGGAAGCGGTCGACGCCGAGGATAATGGCCATGCCGGCAATCGGGATCGACGGAAGTACGGCCAGCGTTGCGGCCAACGTGATGAAGCCAGCCCCTGTCACGCCTGCTGCGCCTTTCGAGCTGAGCATGGCGACGAGCAGCAGGATGACCTGATCGCCTATGCTCAGCGGCGTATTGGTCGCCTGCGCGATAAAGAGCGCGGCGAGAGTCATGTAGATGTTGGTGCCGTCGAGGTTGAAGGAATAGCCCGTCGGCACTACCAAGCCGACAACCGGGCGTGCGCACCCTGCCCGCTCCATCTTTTCCATTAATGCCGGTAGCGCCGATTCTGATGACGACGTTCCGAGCACCAGGAAGAGCTCTTCCTTCAGATACCGGATCAGCTTGAAGATGTTGAAGCCTGCCCACAGGCCGACGGCACCGAGAATCACCAGAACGAACAACAACGATGTCAGCCACACAGCGCCGATCAGCTTTGCGAGTTGCGCGATCGCGTCGACGCCCTGATCGGCAATGATGAAGGCGAAGGCCCCGAACGCGCCAATTGGCGCGGCGCGCATCAGGATGGCAACCATCTTGAACACGGCGGTGCTGAATGCGGCGAGCACATCCACTGCCTGCTGCGCGCGCGCGCCAACTGACGCCAGTGAAATCCCGAACACCACGGCGAGAAAGAGCACGGGCAGAATGCTGTTGCCAGTGAACGCGCCGACGAAGGTCGTCGGCACGATATCGCTGATGAAGCCAAGGACAGTCATGTCGTGTGACTGTTGCTCGTAGCCATGCACACGCTCAACTGCGGTTGGATCGAGCGAGGCAGGATCGATGTTCATGCCGGAACCCGGCTGAAACACGTTGGCGACGACGAGTCCGACGATGAGAGCCAGTGTGGAGAAGGTCAGGAAGTAGGCAAAAGCCTTGAAGACAACCCGGCCCAGCTTGCCGAGGTCACGCATGCCGGCGATGCCGATTGCGATGGTCAGGAAGACCACCGGCGCGATGATCATCTTCACGACCTTGATGAAGAGGTCGCCCAGCGGTTTGAGGTATTCACGCACCCAGCCGTGCTCGGCGATTGGGACCTGCTTTGTCATAGGTTGCAGGGTCGAGGGGTCGATTGGCGCCTGCCCGGTTGCCGGGTCGATCACGGTAACGGTCTGCCAGAGCGGAAAGAAGGCGCCGATCAATCCGCCGGCCAAAATCGCGAACAGCACCTGGAAATAGAGCTGCGTATAGAACGGCCCTTTGCGCTGCTGGCCTGCGGCCGGCGCGTCGATAACGGCCATATCCTATCCCTCCGCCCCGAAAACCTGCGCCCCGCCCGCAGGAATGGCGCCGCATAGTCCAGGTACAGTAATCGGGCCGGCGCAGCGCGCTAGCCCCTTCGCCGATCCTGCGGCGTGCTCGCTTAGGGCGCCGCTTTGGAAGTCGCTTCCGCGCCCGTGTACTTGTAACCGGGCAAGCGGCCTGGCAGATGGATCAGCATCGGCGCGGCGACGAAAATCGACGAATACGTGCCGATGACGATGCCGAACACGATCGAGATCGCGAAGCCGAACAGGACCGGCCCACCAAGGAACGCCATTGACGCTGCCGCGATCATTGTCGCCAGCGACGTGATCAGGGTGCGCGACAGCGTTGAGGTTATCGAAATGTCGATGACCTGGGTGATGGGCAGCTTCTTGTACTTCTTCAGCATTTCACGGATGCGGTCATAGACGACGACGGTATCGTTGATCGAGTAACCCGCGACGGTCAGCACGCCTGCGACAATGGTCAGGTCGAAGGTCAGCTGGGTGATAGAGAACAGGCCCACCACCGCGTACACGTCGTGGAAGGTCGTGATGAAGGCGCCGGTGCCGAACTTGATCTCGAAGCGGAACCAGACATAGGCCCCGATCGCCAGCACGGCGAGCACGGCGGCCAGCACACCGCTCATGAATAGTTCGCCGGAGACTTTCGGGCCGACAACCGCCGGAACCTGCACGTCGACGCCTGCACCTAGAATCTCTTTCACCTTTGCCGAGATGGCGGGCACTTCGTCTGCGCCGGTTTCCACCGGCAGGCGAATGATCACGGTATTGCCGTTGTTAGAAGTCGTGACGACGCTTTCTTCAAAACCTGCCTTGGCAACTTCGTCCCGGACCTTGCCGACATCGAACGGGCTGGCTTGCGTCGCTTCGATCTGGACGCCGCCGGTAAAGTCGAGGCCCATGTTGAGGCCCTGTGTCGCGAGCGAAATGGTGGTGACAAGGAAGATGACGCCCGTCACGATGAAGCCGATCCAGCGGATCTTCATGAAGGGCAGCGGCTTCGTCTCGTCGAACTGGGTCTTCTTCGACCCCGGCTTATCCCACCACATCAGCGTCTCTTGCCTGAACGGTTAGCGGCATGATCCCGTCCCGGACCGGCCATTTCGGCCACTGCGCTACCAGTTGAGACTGAAAAGCGCCATCCAAAATGTCTGGAACTGGACACCCCGCCACGGGTAGGAAGTGGATGCTCAGTTCCGACAGTAAGGCCCAATTGACCGAGATTCCCGCCCTTTCCGAGGGACAGTCCGCCCATCCCGGCCAAAGGACATCCGACCTGCTGTTGAATGCGGTGCGTGGGGATAGCGAGCGCGTGACAATCGCGGAGATCCTGGACGCGTTGGACGCCCGGGCGTTTGGGCTCGCAACGTTGATTTTCGCGATTCCCTCTGTGATTCCGATGCCGCCGGGCGTCCCGACAGTGGTGGGAGTCGCCCTGCTCATCGTGTCAATCCAGATGGTGATCGGCCGGCAGGAGCTCTGGCTGCCGAAATTCCTGTCCAAACGGGGTTTTTCCCGCAAATCTCTGGTTTCTGGCTTCGAGAAGATAAAGCCACAGCTGGAATTCATCGAGAAGTTCGCACGGCCTCGCCTTTTCTTTCTGACGGGCCAGGCGGCGACGATCACAATCGGCGTAGTGATCATGATGATGGCGACCATCCTGATCCTCCCCTTGCCGCCTGGCGGCAATTTCCCTCCGGCGTTGGCCTGCGCAGTCCTCGGCATGGGCTTGGTGGAGCGCGACGGCGTCATCGTGCTCCTGGGGGTGGTCGTGACGGCTGCTGCCTCAGTGGCAGCGTATTTCCTTGTCGCCCTCCTGATCGGCGCGCTGCCCGGCATCACCAACTGGTTTGCGACGGCCTTTGGCGCCACTTAGGTCCCAATTGGGACTACATTGTCGACAATCTGCGACAACAAAGGGCCAGTCGGGCGCATTCCTGCGACAGGTGCCGCTCAGAATCTCCGTCATAGGGCGACACTGATCGCCGTTTTTGGAGACGCCTCCCATGAAGTTTCGTTTGCTTGCAGTTGCGACACTCGCTCTCGCCGCCGGCGCTGCGTCGGCCCAACCGCCAGCGCCGGCGGATGCCCCACATGGTCATGGACGCGGACCCGCCGGCTTCGGCCTGCTGGAATTCGACGCCAATGCCGACGGCAAGCTCACCAAGGCAGAGTTCGACGCCGCCCAGCGCGCTCGCTTCACCGAGATTGACGTCAACAAGGATGGAACTGCGACAGCCGAAGAGTTCCAGACGGTGCGGAAGGCGAAGGGCGAAGCACGCCGCGCCGAAATAACCAGGACCCGCTTTGCGGCGCTCGACACAGACAAGAACGGCCAGGTGAGCCAATCGGAATTCGCAGCCGGCTCGGCGCGCCCTGACGGATATAAAGGTCCCCGGCATGGCGGGCGAGGCCCCGGAATGGCCGGACGGCCTGGCCTTGATGGGGCAAAGCTCCCCGGACAGCGGGACGCCGACGCTGACGGGAAGATGACGTTTGCCGAGTTCAGCGCCCCCGGCGCTGAAGCCTTCGCTCGAGCCGACACCAATAAGGACGGAACGGTCACGATCACCGAATTGCAGGCGGTGAAGCCGGGACGCAACTGATCGCAAGGACCGAACTCTCGTCTCTCTCCCCAACGAGGGTTCGCCTTGACGGCGCAGTCGCCTGTTGCATCGGCTTGGTCCGATGCAGCAGGCTGACGCTGTTTTAAGATACTGGAAGCCTCATGAACCAGAGCCTGTTGATCGTGGAAGACGAGGCCGCAATCCGCGAGCCGCTGGTCAAGTATTTCGAGAACAACCATTTCCGCGTGAAAGCGGCGTCGAACGCCGCCGACGCCAGGGCGATGCTGGCGGCGCATGCATTCGATCTGGTGATCTCCGACATCATGATGCCAGGCGAGGACGGCCTCAGCCTGTGCCGGCATATCCGGTCCACCAGCAATCTGCCCGTGATCCTGCTGACAGCGCGCGCCGAAGAGCTGGATCGCATTCTCGGCCTTGAGGTTGGCGCCGACGATTATGTCGTGAAGCCTTTCTCGCCGCGCGAACTGCTTGCACGCGTGAAGGCCGTCGTGAGGCGCACCAATAGCCTGCCGCCCAAGCAGGTTTCACCCGAGACTGCAGCCTATGCATTCGGAGACTGGGTGCTCAAGACTGGCGAGCGCGAACTGGTCGGGTCAGATGGGCTGAGTGTGCCGCTATCGTCTGGTGAGTATACTCTTCTGCTGACGCTGGTAGAGCGGCCCAAACTCGTGCTCACGCGGGATCAGCTTCTGGACCTCACGCAAGGACGGGAAGCCGGCGTGTTCGACCGTTCGATCGACAATCAGATCAGCCGGCTTCGCCGCAAGATCGAAGACGATCCCAAGGTGCCGAAATACATCAAGACGGTCTGGGGCGGCGGCTATAGCTTCGCCACCGAGGTGAGGAAGCTTTGAAATTCCTCCTGCCACGCAGTCTTTCGGGCCAACTCGCACTGGTGATGGCTGGCGCGCTGCTGGTTGCGACGCTCGTCAATTTCGTGCTGCTGATCGGAGAGCGTCAACGTGCACTGTTGATCGAACAGAGCGGCCCGCCGATCGCGCGCTTCGTCGACGTTAGCCGGGATGTGTTCGCGTTACCGCCTGCGTTAGGACAACCTGTGGCGATCCCGCGCCAGGGGCCGGGTCGCTATCAGATCCAGGCGGCCAACCTTGTCGACAATCGCGCCTTGCCGCGAGACGGCGGCCTGGAGCAGCGGCTGTTGACGGCGCTGACGGATGCAGGGTTGTCGCCGCGCGATGTCCGGGCGTCCGTGCGCAGCGTCCCAAGGCCTGAGCGCGGCGCCGGCGGCCAGCGCGAGCGTCTTGCGCCTCGTGACGACTTCCCCTTTCCCGACGCTCCCCGCCCTCGCCTCACACCAGAGAGGGGACCCGATTTCGACGGCGCAGGAGGGCCGGCCCCGCGTGATGGAGGCCCTCCGCGACCAACGCGTGAGGCGCGTGAGATTGTGCTGGCTGCGCAAATGCCGGACCAGCGCTGGCTGACCAGCATCACCTTCTCGCTGGAAGGACCGGGCGGCGAGGTCTTCTTGTTGGGCGCCAGCACTTTCATCATCTTCGCGTTCGTTCTCGCCGCCGCGCTGTGGATCGCCAATCGCGTTGCGCGCCCGCTGCAGGACCTCACCGCAGCCGCACAGAAAGTGGGGGCGGCCGGTGAGCCGCAGGAAGTGACCGTTCAAGGTCCGGGCGATGTCCGCCAGACGCTAGAAGCTTTCAACGCCATGAGCCGGCGCGTGAGCCAGCTGCTCGGCGAGAAGGATGTGATGCTCGGCGCCCTGGGGCACGATCTGCGCACGCCGCTATCTAGCCTGCGCATCCGGGTCGAAAACATGGAACCTGAAGCGGAACGACAGAAAGCGATCCGAACCATCGAGGAAGCGAGCGACCTTCTCGAAGATATTCTGGAGCTGGCCCGGCAGGGGCGCTCCAAGGAGCCAATCAAAACGATGGATATCTCCATCCTCGTGCAGGACATCGTCGAGGATTATTCAGACACGGGCGCGCCGGTTTCAATGTTAACGTCCGAGAAAGGGCCGGTCGCTTGCCGGCCCGTCCTGTTCAGGCGCGCTATGCGCAATCTGATAGACAACGCGGTCGCCTACGGCGAATGCGCGCGGCTCAGTGTCGTGCGCACGAATGAGGAGGTGCTGGTAAGAGTCGAGGACGATGGTCCGGGCATGTCAGCACAAGCGCTCGCATCGGCGGCAGACCCTTTCTATCGCGGAGACACGTCGCGCAACCGAGCGACCGGCGGCGCAGGACTCGGCATAACGCTGGCTGATGCGATTGCAAAAGTACATGGCGGTTCGCTGGTCCTCGAGAACCGAACCCCGCACGGCTTGGCGGCCACGATCAGATTGCCGGCGGCTGCGACGATGCCGCAACCAAAGGCCTAGGTCAGCGCCCTGCCCTTCGTCTCGGGGAACAAGAACAGGCAGCTGACGATCCCGATCACGCCGAACACGACTGGATACCACAGGCCTGCAAATACATCGCCCGAAGCAGTCGCAATAGCGAACGCCGTCATCGGCATGAATCCGCCAACCCACCCGATGCCGATATGATAGGGCACCGACAGCGCGGTATACCGCACGCGTGTTGGAAACAGCTCGACAAGCGCGGCCGCCATCGGTCCGTAAAGCGCACATGCGCCGATGACGAGTATCGTGAAGCCGAGCATGATTTGCAGCCAACCAAAGTCGCCGGCCTGTTGCTGGAACTCCGCGATACTTCCCGGAGATGGAATCGGCGGCGGATAGTTCGCCGTCACAAGCGCGGCCTTGATTGTTGCATTGATCTCGCTCGTGCGCGCTTTCAATCGATCACCGCCAAGGCCGACGCCTTCCGGCACCGGATAGATAGCGCCGCCCACATGCACTGTTGCAGATGCGCCGGCGTCAGCCGGTTTGATTGTAAAGCCGATGCCGGCGTTGGTGAGATAGGCTCGCGAGATATCGCAGGCGGTTTCGTAGACCTTGCCGCCGAGCAGGTCGAACTGGAACGTGCAGCTGCCGGGATCGGCATGGATCTCGACGGGCGCCGCTATCTGCGCTTCGAGCAGCTCTTGGTTCGAGCCAGCGGAGAACGCCTTGAACGCCGGGAACATGGCGATGACCGACAGCACCATGCCGAGGATCAGCACAGGCTTGCGGCCGATGCGGTCGGACAACCATCCGAAGAAAACGTAGAGCGGAATTGAGAGCAACGTCGCGCCCATCAGGAACAGGTTTGCCCAAACGCCGGGGAGTTTCATGAAGCGCTCGAGGAAGATCTGCGTGTAGGAGAAAACGCACCACCAGATTGCGCCCTGCGCCATCAGGAACGAGACGATGGCGACAAGCACCAGCTTCATGTTCTCCCATTTCAGGAAAACTTCGGCGTAGGGCGCGCGGCTGATCGTACCGGCGGCTTTCATCTTTTCGAACTCAGGACTCTCGTTAAGGCGCAGACGCATCCAGATTGAGATGGCCACAAGGATGGCGGAGGCGAGGAAAGGGATGCGCCAACCCCATGCGAAGAACGCATCTTCGCCCATCGCCGTTCGGGCGCCGAGCACCACGATCAGCGCGCCGACCAGGCCGAACGCCGCCGAAGCCTGGATCCAGCTGGTAGACTGGCCTCGGTGATGCGCCTCGCAATGCTCGGCCACATAGATCGCAGCGCCGCCATATTCGCCGCCAACTGCCATGCCCTGAACAATGCGCAGTAGGACAAGAAGCAAGGCGCTGAGACCCATCAACTCTTTGCTATCGGGCAGCAGACCGATTAGGAAGGTCGCGCCACCCATCATAATGACCGTGGCGAGGAAAGCGCCTTTGCGGCCAAACCGGTCGCCCATTCGGCCGAAGACCAGTGCGCCGAGCGGACGGAACAGCAGCCCAGCGGCAAACACGGCCAACGTCGCCAGCGTGGCATTGGCTTCGCCGATCTCAGCGGCATTGAAGAATTTACGCGAGAAAATGCTGGTCAGGGCGCCGTAGACGAAGAAGTCGTACCATTCGAAAGCCGTGCCGGCTGACGAGGCGACAACCACGGTGCGCAGCGGCGTCGGCGGCTTGGCAGCCGTCTCACCCGTCGCGGTTTCCATGCAGATCTCCCTCGCCCGTCTTTCTCAAGACCTGCACCAGATCGCCGCCCTTCGCCAGAGGGCGCCGCCGAGTTGTGCCGGCGCGCCGGGATGGGCTATTTCAAGCAGATCGCGATTTGGTGGGGAGCAGTCTCTTGAAGTTTTTCGTCGCTATTCTGGCTGCCGCTGTACTGGCCGTTACGCCTGCTGTGGCGCAGCAAGCCGCAATCCGGTCCCTGCCCCAGCCGATCTCTGCAGCGCCCGCCATGCCTGCTCCAAAAGACGCGGCCTACGCAGGAACAGTAAAACTCGAAGTTGACGCGACCGATCTCGACAGGCGTATCTTCGGTATCCGGCAGAGCATTCCCGTTTCTAGGTCCGGGCCGCTGACATTGCTCTACCCGCAATGGATCATGGGCAACCACGCGCCGCGCGGCCCGATCTACAATTACTCCGGTCTGAAAATGACCGCGAACGGCAAGCCGCTCGCCTGGACGCGTGACCCTGGCGATGTCTACGTCTTCCATGTCGATGTCCCGCAAGGCGCAAAGACAATCGAGCTGGAGGCCCAGTTCCTGAGCGCGATCGAAGCCGCGCAAGGCCCGATCATGATGACGCCGGAAATGCTTCGGTTGAACTGGTATATCGCTGCGCTCTATCCGGCTGGCCACTATTCGCGAAATGTGAATTTCGAAGTCTCGGTGAAGCTGCCTCAAGGATGGGATTACGCCACGGCTCTTGAGACCGCTTCAACCGCCAACGGCGTTGTCAGGTTCAAGACGGCAGACTTCGAAACGGTGCTCGACAGCCCGCTTTTCGCGGGCAAGTACATGCGCAAATTCGATCTTGATCCCGGCGGCCGCTCGCGGGTCACGCTTAACGTGATGGGAGACACGGCCGAGCAGGTTAATCCATCGCCGGAGATCATCCAGACCCATCGCAACCTTGTCGCGCAGGCTGACAGACTTTACGGCGCGCGACACTACAATCACTACGATTTCCTGCTGTCGGTCAGCGACAAACTCGCTACGGCGGGGATCGAGCACCAGCGATCAAGCGACAATGGCGTTCCCAGCGGCTACTTCCGAAACTGGGATACCAGCTTTATCAGCAAGGATTTGCTGGCTCACGAATATAACCACTCATGGAACGGCAAATATCGTCGCGGCGCGGATCTCTGGACGCCCAATTTCAACATGCCGATGCGCAATAGTCTGCTGTGGGTCTATGAAGGGCAGACGCAGTATTACGGTAACGTTCTCGCGGCGCGCGCAGGCTTCGTCACCCGGCAGCAGGCGCTTGACCTGATCGCCAACAACGCGGCGGTTTACGATACGCGCACCGGCCGCGACTGGCGACCTCTGGCGGACACGACGATGGACCCGATTATCGCAGCTCGTCGCTCCCTGCCCTGGCAGAACTGGCAGCGCAGCGAGGACTACTATTCCGAGGGCCAGCTGATCTGGATGGATGCGGATACGCTGATCCGCGAGAAATCCGGCGGCAAGCGCTCGCTGGATGATTTCGCCAAGGCTTTCTTCGGGGTCAACGACGGCGATTGGGGCACACTGACTTATACGCGCAGCGATCTTGTCGCGACACTGAACAAGATCGAACCTTATGACTGGGAGTCGTTCCTCAAGACGCGTGTCGACGCGGTCGCGGAGAAGGCGCCGCTCGCGGGCCTGGAGCGTGGGGGCTATCGCCTCATTTATGGCGACACGCCGAATAATGTCTGGCGCGATGGCGAGGTGCGTTCGCGTGCCGCGAACCTGCTCTATTCAATCGGCCTTTCAGCAGATCAGAATGGCAAGATCACCCTGATCCAATGGGGCGGTCCGGCTTGGAAGGCCGGCCTCAACACATCGCTGGTGATCACGGGCGTGAACGGGCAGGCGTTCTCGGCCGACAAGTTGAAAGCTGCGGTCGCCGAAACGAAGACCACGCCCATCGATCTGCTGATCAGGATGGGCGAGACGTTCAAGACCATCAAGCTCGACTATCGGGGTGGCCATCGCTATCCGCGGCTCGAACGCATCGCTGGCAAGCCGGCTTATCTCGAAGATATCCTGTCGCCGCGTTGATCAACTACCTGGCTGAGGGCGGCAGGAAGGCGCCCACTACGCCGGCAAACTGGACCGGGCTCTCATAGCCTTCGGCGGACACCGCCTGAACGCCGAAGAACCAGTCGTCGATAACGACGCCTTTCAACGTGACCATGATCTCGGCGCCATCAACCAGGTAGCTATGCTGCCAGACAGGCGACGTCGTATCGCGCCACCAGATGACGTAGTGCGCAGCGCCCGGCGACGCCGTCCAGCTCACCTTTGTGTCCGCTGAGACCGCGCCTTCGATCTTGACCTCCGATGGCGGCCTCGGCGCAGAGGCGAGCGACGCCATGGTGATGGCATTGAGCCGGGCGACGCGCGCCAGATAGAGAAAATCGACGCCGTCGATCGTGTCGCCATAGGCGACGCCGTTCTCCGTGCGGACATCCTGATGCTGGCGCGTATAATTCTCGGCAGCTTCCGTGACGCGCACGGCAGGAAAGCCTGCTTCCATCATGGGAATCTGGTCGCCGCCGCGGCCGAAGCGATCGCGGCGATAGACCATGCTGACATCAAAGCCCGGCAAATACGTGTCAGCGATGTCGTCCATATAGCGGGCAAGATTTCGCGAGGGCGAATCGACTTCGCCGCCGACCGACCGTCTCGTATTTGCCTGCGCTTCGGATTCAGATGATCTCACGCCTTCAGAGAAAACGCGGACGCGGTTCTCGACCCTTTGCGCCAAACCATGCGTGTTGCCGACAATATCGTTGTTCAGCACGGCGAGAACGTCCCAGCCCTGCGCCTTGGCATAGTCCGCGAGTATTCGTCCGCCGATCAGCCCCTGCTCTTCACCCGATAATGCAGCATAAACGAGCGTCGCGCCAAATTTCCGCTTCGAAAGCACACGCGCCGTTTCCAACACCGCAGCGACGCCGGATGCATCGTCATTCGCGCCGGGCGCATCTGCGGCGGCGTTCATGACATCGCTGACGCGGCTATCGAGATGGCCCTGTATGATGATCACCCGCGCTGGATCAGTTGTACCTAGCTGAATGGCGACCACGTCGACGACAAGCGTGGGGCGGGGCGCGCGCTGCGCAGTCACAGTATCCGACGGCAGGACGACCTGAAGGCACTCGCCGCACGCAGCTGACATCGCCTTGAACTCCGCTTCGACCCAGCGCCGCGCTGCGCCGATACCGCGCGTGGGCGAGACCGTATCCGAGAGCGTATGGCGCGTGCCGAACCCGACCATTTTCTCGACGTAGTCGCGAAGACTGCTTTCGTTGATGTCGGCGGCGATTCCATTCAGAGACGCCTTTACGGCGAGCGGTGGCGATGCCGAATTGTCAGCACCCGTAATACAACTGACCGCCAGCAGCCCCGTGAGCAGCAATCCGGCAAATCGGGTTTTCATCCGCGCGCCTTCCGCACCTGTTGCACGGGAATGGTTGGCCCATGGTAGACATGGCCGCAAGAGAGCGGCCGCGATGTCAGTCTGACATGAATATGCATAAGCAGATTGCAGGCGTCGCAAGCCTCGTTTTCATCGGAGCAATGTTCATGGCGAATGCGCAGCCGCCGAAGCTGAACCCCGAGACCTTCCTGCCCCCTGCCCCTGCCTGGAGCGGCGCCAGCGAAAAGCTGATCGCGCGGGAGAAGGATGCGTGGATCACGCCCTCGGAGAAAACCGGGCTCACGGCGACGCCCACCTATGATGAAACAGTCGCGTGGCTGAAAAAGGTCGACAAGCAGTCGAAGCTTCTGCGTATCGAGCCGATGGGAACTACGCCGCAAGGCCGCAGGCTCGTGACTGTCATCCTTTCGAAGGATGGCGCGAGCTTTCAGCCATCGAAGCCAGTGTTTCTGATCCAGGCTGGAATCCATTCCGGCGAGATCGACGGCAAGGACGCGATGCTGATGCTGGTCCGCGACATCTGCTTCAAAGGCCGCGACGACTTGATCGACAAGGTCAACATCGTGTTCATCCCGGTATTGAACGCCGACGGCCATGAACGTTCAACCTGGTATAACCGGCCCAACCAGCGCGGGCCTGCCAGCATGGGCTGGCGCAACACGGCGCAGAACCTGAACCTCAATCGCGACTACATGAAAGCCGATGCGCCGGAGATGCAGGCCCTGCTAGGAGTGATCAACAAGTTCGATCCCGATTTTTACATCGACCTGCACGTCACGGACGGCATGGACTACCAATACGATATTACCTACGGCTTCGACGGCTGGGGCGGGCTTTATGCCGATAGTCCCGCGATCGGAAAATGGCTGGATGGAGTCTATCGCCCGAAGGCCGACGCGGCCTTGAAAGCGGGCGGCCACATCCCGGGGCCGCTAATCTTCATGCGCGAAGAAGCAGATCTTTCGAAAGGAACGGATCTAAACGCCTTTGCACCGAGGTTCAGCCATGCCTACGGCGACCTGCGGCGGTTACCGACCGTTCTGGTAGAGAACCATTCGCTGAAGCCGTATCGTCAGCGTGTGCTGGGGACGTATGTGTTGCTGGAAGCGACGCTGAACGCGCTGGCGAGTGAGGGGAGATCACTGAAGGCGGCCATCGCCGCGGATCGTGCTTTGCGCCCTTCCAACGTCGACGCCAATTGGAAGGAAAAAAAGGAGCCGGTGCGCTGGCTCGACTTCCTGACGATCGAAGGCGCGGAAGCAGAGACATCCGCCACTGGCGGCAAGACAATGCGCTGGACCGGCAAGCCAGGGCCAGCGGTGAAGATACCCGTGTATAGCTCCGAACCCGGCCTGCAACTGTCCGTTCCCAAAGCCTACTGGATCCCAGCCACAAAGCCGGAGGCGATCGCGCGATTGAAGGTTCACGGTGTCGCTTTCGATACGATCAAGAAGACGCTGGATGTGACGGTCGACATGATCCGGCTCACCGGCTTCACAGCCTTAGCGCCGTCAGAGGGCCGCGTCCCAATTGTCGCGACAGGCGTTTCACACGAAACCCGAACGGCGACTTTCCCACCGGGCTCTGTGCGCGTTTCGACCGACCAGCCGCTCGGCGCGCTCGCCGCCCATCTGCTGGAACCGGAATCGGAAGACTCGCTGTTTGCGTGGGGCTTCTTCTCGGAAATCCTACAGCGCGTCGAGTATATGGAGCCCTACGCGATCGCGCCGATGGCGGAACGTATGCTGGCCGACGATCCCACGCTCAAAGCGGAGTTCGAGAAGCGGTTGAAGGAGGATGAGGGCTTCGCCGCCTCGCCCCTGCGCCGGCTGCAGTTCTTCTACGAACGCAGCCCGTTCTACGACGACCGCTACCTGCTCTACCCGGTGGGACGGGAAGTCTAGGCGGGTGATGGGAAGCGCCAGTCTTCTCCCCCCAATCCGGCGGAACATAGTGTCTGCCGGATTGGGGGGATGCCCGACCCGACACATGGGTCACAGAGCGTTCCGGACACATGGGTAACACTTTCCCTGATGGACACAGGATGTTGATGCCGTGGAAAGCGTGTTCGGTCATGGAAGAGCGCCTGCGGTTTGTCGCCCGATTGCTTGAGGGCGAGGCGATGACGGACGTTTGCCGCGAGTTCGGGAAATCGCGAAAGATCGGCTACAAAATCCTCAACCGGTACAAGGCGGAAGGCGGCGAAGCGCTGAACGGTCGATCGCGTCGGCCGGTGCGATACGCCATGCTGACGACGTGGGAACAGTGCAAGACGTGGCTCAACGAGCCGATCGAATGAGTGATTGAGCGATTGAGTTGCAGCGACCACTTCCAGATCACGAGCTGGCTATTGTGGAAGCGTCATAGCGCCCTGATTTCGGTGGCGCCCCATTTTAATTTGTACGCCAACAAAACCACCAAGCGTTAGGGATTCCAGATCTGAAGGTTTTTCGCCCTCCCCCTGTCGGTTGGCGTACCGACTTGCGCCCTCAGCGAGTGGTTAAGTGGCGCTCCCTCAGAAAGTGGCCGCCGATGGAATACCTCAGAAGCATCTACCGCCACGGACCGATGACCTACGCGGCGTGGATTGGGATCTATACTGTGATCGCTGCGCTAGTCGGGTTGTCGCTCTGGCCTCGCTAGAGCGCCAGTCTCTTAAAATAGGTGACTGGTTATCAAGAAGATACACGCGCACTTCAGGAACGCGATCAACAACCGCGGGTTGAGACCTGTATCGGCGTTGCTCTCTTCCCCCCGCTGATGTTGGAAGACTTCAAGCGCCCGCGACGTCCTTCACATCGCGGGCGCGTCCCCTTTGCGAAGGGCGGATTTGCCAAGCCTACGCCTCACGATAGCAGTCTGCGTTCGCTCCAGAAACATCAGAATCCTTTGGGCGATTTCATACCGCGCACTTTCGCCGCTACCCGCGCTCTCCGACATCAAGCCCGTACGCATTGGGCAGCTCACATCGTTGGTGGCGCCGATCAGGACCCTGTAGAAATCATCCCCCTGCCGCGGTATGCGCGCCTACGCGAAACCTTCAATCGCCAGCGCTTCGACTAGGTCATAGACTCATAAACCGCATCCAGATTCTTACCGAAGCGAGCTTCACCAGCGCGAGGTAGTTGGCGGGGCTCTTCTCGAAGCGGCTGGCGATGGCGCGGAAGTGCTTGAGCTTGTTG
>Ga0138256_10001004_pt1 | contig 30184 bp, 23 predicted proteins | sample KNB2016incub_MG_FD_105486 | JGI IMG/M metagenome (GOLD analysis project Ga0138256, IMG submission 105486) | Active sludge microbial communities from wastewater in Klosterneuburg, Austria - KNB2014incub_MG | ecosystem: Engineered > WWTP > Activated sludge > Unclassified | place: Austria... | reverse complement strand
CCTCGATCACGTCCCACCGCGAGCTGTCGATCATGATCGGCACGCGCGCGATGTCGGGCTCGGCCGAGACGAGGTTCAGGAAGGTGACCATCGCCCCCTTCGAGTCGAGCATCCCCTCGTCCATGTTCACGTCGATGAGTTGCGCGCCGGCCTCGACCTGCTGGCGCGCGACATCCAGCGCGGCGTCGTAGTCCTGGTCCCTGATCAGGCGGGCGAAGCGGGCCGAGCCGGTGACGTTGGTGCGCTCGCCGATGTTCACGAACAGCGAATCGGCGGTGACGACCAGCGGTTCGAGGCCCGCCAGGCGCAACGCCGGCGGTGAGCGCCCGATGCGCCGCGGCGCCACGCCCGCGACGCGCTCGGCGATCGCGCGGATGTGTGCCGGGGTAGTGCCGCAGCAGCCGCCCACGATGTTCAGCAGTCCGCTGTCGGCGAACTCCCCGACGATTGCAGCCATCGTGGCCGCGTCCTGGTTGTAGCCGCCGAACTCGTCGGGAAGCCCGGCGTTCGGGTGCGCGCTGACCGCGGTGTCGGCGATTTTCGCCAGTGCCAGCACGTGGGGGCGCAGTTGTTCCGCGCCGAGGGCGCAGTTGAGGCCGATGGCCAGCGGTCGGGCATGCGCTACCGAGTACCAGAACGCCTCGGCGGTCTGCCCGGAAAGCGTGCGCCCGCTGGCATCCGTGATCGTGCCCGAGATCATGACCGGCCAGCGGCGGCCATGCTCCTCGAAGAACTGCTCGCAGGCGAAGATCGCGGCCTTGGCGTTCAGGGTGTCGAACACCGTCTCGATCAGCAGCAGGTCCGCGCCGCCGGCGATCAGCCCCTCGATGGCAACCCGGTAATCCGCGGCGAGACCATCGAACGTGATGTTGCGAAAGCCCGGATCGTTCACATCGGGCGACAGCGAGGCGGTGCGGCTGGTCGGCCCGAGCACGCCGGCGACGAAGCGCGGCTTGTTCGGCTCGCGGGCGGTGAACTCGTCGGCGGCGAGGCGCGCGACGCGCGCACCGGCCTCGTTCAGTTCGCGCACGATGTGCTGCAGTTCGTAGTCGGCCTGCGACACGGCGGTCGAATTGAAGGTGTTGGTCTCGATGATATCGGCACCGGCCGCAAGGTAGGCCGCGTGGATTTCCCGGATCACGTCCGGGCGCGTCAGCGCCAGGAGGTCGTTGTTGCCACGCAGCGGTACCGGGTGGCCGGCAAAGCGCGTGCCGCGGAAGTCGGCTTCCTGCAGACCATAGCCCTGGATCATCGTGCCCATGGCGCCATCGAGCACGAGGATGCGTTCGGCGATGGCCTGCTGGAGAGTCTGGTCGGTTTGCATTGGGGTCTCGGTTCGGTCCGGAAATGGCCGCGTGCCTAGGCTGCCCGCGGAGCGTAGAAAGGAAATGGTAACAAAGGGGGGGCAGCGGCAGGCTGAGAATCAGTAATCCTGCACGTGAGTATCGCCAATACCCGAGTAAATCAGTAATATATTTCTGTCAGCATTTCACGGATGGCGATGGCATGATCACGATCACCGAGTCGGCCCAGGAATACCTCGTCGGATTGCTCGCCAAGCAGGATCCGGAGGTGAGGGGGATACGCGTATTCATCAACGACCCCGGCACCCCGCGGGCGGAGACGTGCATCGCGTATTGCCGCGACGCCGACATCAAGAGCGATGACGAGCGGCGCGAGTTCAACGGCTTTGCGGCATGGTTCGAGGCGCGCAGCCTGCCGTTCCTGGCGGATGCGCTGGTCGATTACGCCGCGGACCGGATGGGCGGGCAACTCACGATCAAGGCTCCCAACGCCAAGGTGGCCAAGGTCGACGCCGACAGCTCGCTGGAAGATCGTATCAACTACATCCTTTATAACGAGGTGAACCCGCAGTTGGCCGCCCACGGCGGCGAAGTGCGGCTGGTGGAATTGCTCGAGGACGGTGTCGCGGTGCTGCAGTTCGGTGGCGGTTGCCAGGGCTGCGGCATGGTCGATGCCACCCTGAAGCACGGTGTCGAAAAAACCCTGCTCGAGCAACTGAGCGACCTGAAGGGTGTGCGTGATGTCACGGATCACTCGGTCCGCACCAACGCCTATTTCACCTGATCGCCTTTCCTCGTCCCGCGCTTGCCGGGCCGGCGCGTGCCCGGAGGGCGTTTCGCGCCTATTTGTCGCCGCATCGGCTATCCTTGCCTGAGGAATGGCCTTGACCCTGCCCTGACGGCTGTTGTTCGCTGCGGTGACAGGGATCGGTGCCTGCCGGGATTTTCTTCAGCGACAGGGGGCGGCAGTGAGCATATTCAGGGAGCCCGGATCCAGGCGCGGTCGCGGCCGCGGCCGGACGCTGGTATTGCTTGCCGCGGGCGCGCTGCTGGGGATAATCGGGGTCGTTGCTTTCAATACCACGCTGGAGGCGACGAGCACCGACGAGTTCTGTCTCGGTTGCCACAACCATGGCATTCCCTATAAACAGCACCAACTCACGGTCCATTACACGAATCCGCACGGCGTGGTCGCCGGCTGCTCCGATTGCCACGTGCAGCACGAATTCGTACCCAAGATGACCCGCAAGATCGAGGCGGCGCGCGAGGTCTGGGGGCATTTGCGTGGCGTGATCGACACCGACGAGAAATACCTGGCGCACCAGCCGGCCATGAAGGCTAGGGAGCTGGCGCGTTTTCGCGCCAGCGATTCGGCCACCTGCCGCTCCTGTCATGACGTGGCGCGCATGGATCTAGAGGCGCAGAGTCCCAAGGCGAGGCGCGAGCACGCGAGGCTCGGCTCGGGTGCCAAGACCTGCGTGGACTGCCATGAAGAGGCCGGCCACGCAGCGCTGGCGCCAGCCACGGCCGAGCAGGAGCAGAGCTTCGACTTCTGAGCGCGGGATGATCCTGGTCAATGACATGAGTGCGTAATGTCCTACAGTTTCAATGCTGTTGCATAGCGAACACAAAAAAGGAGAAGAGGTCGTGCCGCATCAGTCGCCCCGCCCCATAGTTCCGCGTTCCCGCCGCCTGATCGCCTGCGCGTTCGTATGCGCCATGGTCCTGCCGGCGGCCTCATGGGCCGTCGACTGGGGCAAGACGGCTGCCGCCGAAGTTTCCCTGTTCTACCCGGGACAGATGTCGTGGGAAAAAGTGCTCACGGCGTCCTCGCACAAGGGCGCTACGAAGTTCCGCGCCGGTGAGACTTGCCACGACTGCCACCGCGACGAGGAAGCCGAGATGGGCGCCTCGCAGGCGCAGCTCACTGGTTTTGCGGGCCGCAATGCAGTCACCGTGCAGCTCAGGGCGGCAGTGCAGGGCGACAGCCTGCACCTGCAGATGTCGGGTCCGGCCGTGGATGGCAAGGCGCCATCGGTCGCGATCATGCTGGGCAATGAAGCGCTGAAATCCACCGCACAGGCCGGTTGCTGGGCCGCATGCCATGACGACGCTCCCGGGATGGCCAGCGACAGCGGCCAGAAACTCGGCAAATACCTTCCCCGCTCGCGCAGCAGGAACACGGCCACCGGCGGGGGCGACAGCGTCCGCCCGCAGGCGGAGCTCGATGTGGCCCTGACGGCGGGCGAGTTCCTCGACGTGCTGGAAATCGAAGCCTCGGGCACGGGTGAGCGTGGCCATGTGCTCGACAAGCTGCATATGGGTGAGCTCGTCGGGGCCGCGTCGATGCGCATCGAGAACGGGCGCTGGGTCGCCGAAATCCAGCGCCCGCTCCAGGCCGCAGGCAGCGGCCAGATCGCGCTCGAGGCCGGCAAGGTCTATCACCTGGGTATCGCACTGCACGATCCCGGCAGCGAAGGGCGTGACCACCTGGTCAGCCTGGCAAGGTCACTGTCGATCGGTTCGGGAAGTGCCGATATCGTGGCGGCGAGTCAGTAGCGCGAACGGCTCGTGCGCGGGCCCGGGTCGCCGGCCGCACGCACGGTCCGGATGCAATTGCAGCGAACAAGAAAGGGGAGTCCGGGATATGCGCAATCTGAGGCTGACAAGGCTGTTCGGCGTGATCGTTGTTTCTCTGGCGTGCCAGGCGGGCGGCGCTGCAGCGGCTGAGGATCGCGCGGCGCTGCCGCCATCGACCACCTACAGCGAGGGCGTCAAGGTCTGCACCGAGTGCCACGACGACGAGCATGCGACGGCCATCATGAGCGGTCCCCACGGGATGGCCGCGGATCCGCGCACGCCCGCGGCGACGAAGGGCTGCGAGTCCTGTCACGGTCCCGGAGGCGAACACGCCAGGCAGGAAAAGAAGTTCCGCGTCGCGCAGACCCTCGAGGGGCACAGCGAGGAAGACGCCGCCGAGCGCGCCGAGGTCTGCATGAATTGCCACGGCAAGACCGCGCAGAAGCACTTCCTGACCAGCGAACACAGCCGCGCGGATGTTGCCTGCAGCGACTGCCACGACGTGCACTCGCGTAACGACAAGGTCCTGAATCGTGTGACGCAGACCGAGGTCTGCGTGGACTGTCACCAGGATCAGAAGGCGAACATGAACAAGTTCTCGCGTCACCCGATCCGCGAGGGCAAGGTGGCCTGCACCGATTGCCACAATCCGCATGGCGCCAAGGGTGACCACATGCTGGTCGAGGCGACTACCAACGAGACCTGCTACAAGTGTCACGCCGAGAAGCGCGGCCCCTTCCTGTTCGAACACGAACCCGTGCAGGACGACTGCTCCGAGTGCCATAACCCGCACGGTTCCGTGAATGACCAGCTGCTCACGGCGCGGCCGCCGTTCCTGTGCCAGCAGTGCCACAACGACACGCGTCACCCCGGCACGGTCTACGCGAACGCGAATGTCGCCTCGAGCAACCGGGCGATCGGCCGGGGCTGCACGAACTGCCATACGAACGTGCATGGAAGCAACCACCCCTCCGGCGTGACCTTCCGTCGCTGATCCGGGCAAGCGTATCCAACAGGGGAGTCAAGACATGAACACCAGGCGCAAGACACTGTGGATCGCGATTGTCGGTGCCGGCCTCGCCATGGCGGGCGCCGCACAGGCGCAGGACGAGTATGGCTTCGAGGATACGAGCGCCGCGAAGCCCAGGGTGGTCTACGAGAACTTCATCGAGCTCGGCGGCGGCTACACCGATGACGGCAACGGCAAGTTCGGCGAGTACACCTCGGGGCTCACGGATGCCTTCCAGGACGAGGGCGGCTTTCCGGTGGGCGCACTGCGCCTGAGCGGTGGCGACGACGCCACCGCGCGCGCATGGGAGGTCTCCGCGGGAGTCGGCAACGGGCGCGCCCTGGAGGCCAGCTACGGGGTCCAGAACGACTTCGGGATCTCGCTGTACGGCGATCGCATCGAGAAGACCGAGTATGGCGAGGCCGGCACGGTCTACGGGGGCGCGTCGGACACCATGTTGCTGCCGCCGACCTACAAGTTCACAACGTCGTTTCCGATACCCGCCGCGCCCCCCGGCAGCTACGATGCCGCGAATTTTTCGACGCAGGACATCCGCCACGAGCGCCAGATCTTCGGACTCGAGGGCTTCAAGAACATCGGTGACGCCTGGACCGTGAGCCTGGGCTTCGAGAGCCAGGAAAAGTCCGGCGAAGACGTCTTCGGCGGCAACCAGGGCTTCAGCGGAACGGCACTGGTGCCGGAGGAGCTCGACACCGAGCACCAGCAGATGCGGGCGCGCATCGACTATGCCGACCGCTGCCTGCAGCACGGCTTCGAGTTGTACCTGTCGGAGTTCGAGAATGGCAACGATGCGATCGCCTTCCAGAACGCGATAGTCCCCGGATCCTTCGTGCCCAACAACGCCAGTGGCACGTTCAGGCCGCTGGGCATCGAACAGGTCGCCTCGGATCCGGACAACCGCTACCTGCGCCTCGGCATGGACGGTGGCTACAGCATGGGCCTGATGACGCGACTCAGCTGGTTCGCGGACTGGAGCCGCGGCGAGCAGGACGAGGACTTCCTCCCGGTGGTGCTGGACACCAACTATTACCCGTCGGTGAACCCGGTGTTCCCGTTCTCCAACCTCGACGGGGAGGTGGAGCGGGCCAACGTCAAGCTGAGCCTGGCGGGGCGGCCGTTTTCGCGTTTCGACTATCGCGTGCAGTACGCCTACAAGGACCGCGACGCCAGACACGATCCGCTGCCGGTCAACGAGCTGAGCTACACCTACAACAGCAGCGCGCCGGGCTTCACGTCCAAGGTCTACGACAAGCAGACCCAGACCCTCGGCGCGGAGGCGGGCTATCGCTTCGGTGGGCGCGTGAAGCTGCGCGGCGGCTACGAATACGAGGAAGCGGATCGCGATACCGACGAACTGGAGTACGACTCCGTCGCCAGGCTCTACTCGCCGGCCTCGTTCACGGATTCGACCACCGAGGACAAGGTCTGGGCACAACTCAGCATCGCGACCATCGAGGCGCTGACGATCAAGCTGCGCGGCGAGTACAACGTCATCGAGGCGGATCTGAGCGACGAAACCGGGGAAGTCATCTCCCCCGGCGGGATCCCGCGCCGGGGTACGCCGGTCTTCCTGCTCGACCGCGACCAGGAGGTCTACGAGATCGAGGCCAACTACGCGCTGGGCGCCGCGGCGTCCGTCTATGCCCGGTACGATGTGGTGCGCGACGACTACGACAACGACACCTTCGGACTCGAAAAGCGCGACAGCGAGATCTGGAACGTCGGCTTCAGCTGGAGCCCGAGCGATGCCGTGGCGCTCTCCGCGTACGCCAGCCGCGAGAGCTACGAGTTCGAGCAGATCGGGCGACAGATGAACCAGGGCGGCCCGACTCCCTACATCGACTGGGGGCTCGATACCGAGGACGATGTGGATGCATTCGGTCTCGGCATGGATTGGGCGGTTGTGGAGGACCGGTTCAGCCTGTCGGCCGACGTGGCGTACCTGGAGGCGGATTCGAGCTACGCGAGCGAGTTCCTCGGCAGCACCTACCCGGCGGGTACGGCGCTGCCCTTGTTCGGCGACACGCCGGACAGTCAGGACGAGCTGTTGCGCTTCAGCCTTTCGGGCGTGTACCGCTGGAACGAGAGGATCGACGTGTCCGGGCGCTACATCTACGAGACCCGGGATGCGGAGGACTGGGGCTGGAGCGATCAGGTCGTGGGTCCTGCGACACCGGCGGATCCGGCGCAGGCGAGCGCGAGGTATCTTGCCTTTGCCTGGGCCCGGCCGGACTACAGCTCGCAGCTGGTCGTGATGTCGGTCCGCTACAAGTTCTGATCGTCGGTCCTGCAATGCGCGGCGCCCCAGGGCGCCGCTCCTTTTTTTGGGGGTAGGAGATGGTGCAACCCTTGCCGCCGGACATCGCGATCGCGCGTGCCGCGACGATGCTGCCGATCGACGCAATCGCTGCTCGTGCCGGCATCCCCGCGGATGCCCTCATCCCCTATGGCCGCAGCAAGGCCAAGATCGATCGCGCATTCCTCGAGGCGCTCGACGGGCGCCCCGATGGCAAGCTGGTCCTCGTCACCGCGGTCTCGCCGACGCCGGCCGGCGAGGGCAAGACCACGGTGGCGGTCGGTCTCGCCGACGGCATGAACCGCATCGGCTGCAACACGCTGCTCGCGCTGCGCGAACCCAGCCTCGGTCCCTGCTTCGGCATGAAGGGCGGGGCGGCCGGCGGCGGTTTTGCGCAGGTCGTTCCGATGGAGGACATCAACCTGCATTTCACCGGCGATTTCCACGCCATCACAGCGGCGCACAACCTGCTCGCCGCGATGGTCGACAATCACCTGTACTGGTCCAACGATCTGAGGATCGACCCGCGCCGCGTGAGCTGGCGGCGCACCGTGGACATGAACGACCGCAGCTTGCGCGATATCTGCGTCGGGCTGGGCGGCGCGGCGAACGGGCTGGTGCGCGAGGCGGGCTACGACATCACGCCGGCCTCCGAGGTGATGGCGATCTTCTGCCTCGCGCGCGACCTGGCGGATCTCGAGCGCCGCCTCGGCAACATCATCATCGGCTATCGCCGAGACCTCTCGCCGGTGTACGCGCGCGAGGTGAACGCCGCGGGCGCGATGACGGTGCTGCTGCGCGACGCGATGCAGCCGAACCTGGTGCAGACCCTCGAGAACAACCCGGTGCTGATCCATGGCGGTCCTTTCGGCAACATCGCGCACGGCTGCAATTCGCTGATCGCCACGCGCAGCGCACTGAAGCTCGCCGACTACGTGGTCACCGAAGCGGGTTTCGGCGCCGACCTGGGTGCGGAAAAATTCTTCGACGTCGCGGCGCGCACGGGTGGCCTGCATCCGGATGCCGCGGTGCTGGTCGCCACGGTCCGGGCGCTCAAGATGCACGGTGGCCAGCGCAAGAGCGAACTGGGGCGCGAGAATCTCGAGGCGCTGCGCGCGGGTTGCGCCAACCTCGCGCGCCATGTGCGCAACATCGGGCTGTTCGGTGTGCCGGTCGTGATCGCCATCAACCGCTTCGATGCCGACACCGATGCCGAGATCGCGCTGCTGAAGGAGCAGGCCGCGCGCCTGGGCTGCGAGGCCGTCGAGTCCACGCATTTCCGCGACGGCGGCGGTGCCGGCGCCGAGGCGCTGGCGCGTGCGGTGCAGCGGCTCGCCGATTCGGGGCTCTCGCAGTTCCGCACGCTCTACGACGACGACATGCCGCTGTGGGACAAGGTGTGCTGTGTCGCGCGCACGATCTACGGCGCGGGGAAAGTGGTCGCGGACCAGAAGGTGCTGGACAGGTTCCGGCAGTACGACGCCATCGCCGGCCGCTTCCCGGTCTGCATCGCGAAGACCCAGTACAGCTTTTCCACCGATCCGGGGCTGCTCGGCGCGCCGACGGACCACGCGGTGTCGGTGCGCGACGTGGTGCTCGCCAACGGCGCCGAGTTCGCGGTGGTGCTCTGCGGCGACATCATGACGATGCCGGGACTGCCGCGGCGTCCGGCGGCCGAGGGCATCCGCCTGAACGGGAGCGGGGAGATCGAGGGACTGTTCTGAGGGAGGGCAATTGTCCGGCACCGACGCGACGGGCGCTGCCCGTCGGGCAGCCCGTCGCGCGCGGCGGCGCCGGCATCAGCTGCCGATGGCGCCAGAGCGCTGCGGCAGGATGCGGCGCAGCTTTTCGTGCATCGAGCGGATGGCCTGCTCGGTGCTGTTCCAGTCCATGCACGCGTCCGTGACCGACACGCCGTAGCGCAGCTTTGCCAGGTCCGAGGGAATCGGCTGGTTGCCGGCTTCCAGGTTGCTCTCGAGCATCGCGCCCACGATCGAGCGGTTGCCCTCCAGGATCTGGTTCGCGACGTTGTCGAGCACCAGTGCCTGCAGCGCGTGGTCCTTGTTCGAATTCGCGTGGCTGCAGTCCACGACAATGTTCGGCGCGATGCCGGCTTTTTCGAGCTCGCGCTCGCACACCGCCACATGAACCGAGTCGTAGTTCGGGCCATTCGTCCCACCGCGCAGCACCACGTGGGCGTGACGGTTGCCGCGGGTGTGGATCACCGCGACCTTGCCCTCGATGTTGATGCCGAGGAAACGGTGCGGACTGTTCACCGATTTCAGCGCGTTGACCGCGACCGTGAGCCCGCCGTCGGTGCCGTTCTTGAAGCCGACCGCGCACGACAGGCCGCTCGCCAGCTCGCGGTGTGTCTGCGATTCCGTGGTGCGCGCACCGATGGCGGACCACGCGATCAGGTCCTGCAGGTACTGCGGCGAGATCGGATCGAGCGCCTCGGTCGCCGTCGGCAGGCCGATGCCGGTGATGTCGATCAGCAGCTTGCGCGCGATGTGCAATCCTTCCTCGATGCGGAAAGAGTCGTTCAGGTGCGGATCATTGACCAGCCCCTTCCAGCCGGTCGTGGTGCGCGGTTTCTCGAAATAGACGCGCATGACCAGGTACAGCGTGTCCTGTACCTCCTCGGCCAGGCGGCGCAACCGGTGCGCGTACTCCATGGCGGCGCCGGTGTCGTGGATGGAGCACGGGCCCACGACCAGGAACAGCCGGTGGTCCTGGCGGTCGAGGATGTCGCGCACGATCCCGCGCGCCGAGCGCACCGTCTCGCTGACCGCGGGCGTGAGCGGCATCTCCGCCTTGAGCTGATCGGGAGTGATCAGCTCCTCGATGGTTTCCACATTGAGATCTTCGAGAGTCCTGTCCGTCATCGGCGACACCAACCTGCCTGTTTCATGTGCTGCGCGGCGCAGCGGGGGCAGGATTATAGCGAATGCGACAGCTCCGATCACTCGCGCCGTTCGCGGCGCCGCGGCGGATCCCGCGCCGCGCCGTCGCGAACGGCTCGTTCCAGGCCGTGTAGGACTGGCGCCGGCGCGAGCAGGAAGCCATCAGGCGCGCATGGTCCCTGGTGGTTGGGGATGGGATTGCGCGCTCAGCTGCGCGCCGCGGCGGCGAGTTCGGTGCCGTGGCGCGCGCAGAGCGCCAGCAGCAGGCCATCGACGCCTCGCTCGATGGCGTCCAGGGCCGCGTCGAAGGCTTCGGGCGAGCCGTAGTACGGGTCCGCCACCTCGGTGGTGGCGCCGGGCGCGAAGTGCAGCAGCAGGTGGATCTCGCCGGCGAAGTCCGGCCCGGCCCAGCCCTGCAGCGTGCGCAGGTTGGCGCGGTCCATCGCCACGATGTGCTGAAAGCGCGCGAAATCCGCGTCCTCGACCTGACGCGCGCGCTGGTGCGCGATGCGGTAGCCGCGGTGCTCGGCCGCGGCGATCGCGCGCGGATCCGGCGCCTTGCCGACGTTGAACGCGGCCGTGCCGCAGGAATCGACGCGAAAGTGCGCCGCGAGCCCGCGCCGCTCGAGCCGATCCTCCAGCACGGCCTGGGCCGAGGGCGATCGGCAGATATTGCCCAGGCACACGAAGAGGACGCCGATGCGCTGCATACAGGGGAAAGCACCCGGGGACGACAGGCCGACATTCTAGTGCCCGTGGGCGTTCGCCGTGGCCCCGATCGGACGTGGCCTAAACAAATCGTCATCTGGCCGCGGCGCGGCCTTGTCGTGTGACTCGCTACACTCGACGCTTTGCTTGGCCACTCACAGGAGAATCCCGATGGCTTTCCACGGCAAGGTAGCACTGGTCACCGGCGGCGCCAGCGGCATGGGCAAGGTCTCGGCGCTGCGACTCGCGGCGGCCGGCGCACAGGTCGCGATTTTCGACATGAACGAGGCCGCGCTCGCGGAAACCGCGGCACAATCGCCGAACATCCGCGCGTGGCGCTGCAACGTGGCCGACTGGGAGGAGGTGCAGGCGCGCGTCGCGGACGTCGAGCGCGAACTCGGGCCGATCGACCGCCTGACCCATGCCGCCGGCATCATGCCGAGTCACGCGGCTATCGACACGACCCTGGAGGTGGCGCGGCGGCTGATGGAGGTGAATTACTTCGGCACGCTGCACATGATCCGCGCTGTGGTGCCGGGCATGGTTGCGCGCAATCGCGGCGACGTGATCCTGTTCGGATCCGTGTCCGCGACTGCGCTGACGCCAAAGCTCGGCGCCTATGCGGCCTCCAAGGCCGCCGTGAACGTGTTCGGCGAGACGCTGGCCAATGAACTGGGGCACACGGCGCTGCGTATCGCGGTGGTGATGCCGCCGGCGGTTAACACGCCATTGATCCAGCAGTCGCTGGACACCGATCCGGCCAAGGCGCTGCGCGAGGCGAAGAAGTCCGGGCGCCTGGGGGACCCGGCCAAGATCGTGGAGCAGATCGAGCAGGGGCTCGAGAAGGGCAGGAAGGCCATCTATCCCGGCGAGGCCAAGCTGCTCGACCTGTGGCACGCGCTCGCGCCGCGGCTGTGGTGGAAGACCGTGCTGAAGTTCGAGCAATGACGCCGGGCGCTCGGGGCGGCCTGTCGCGCCGCCCCGAGCGCTGCCTCAGTCGTGCGCGCCCGCCATCGCCGCGGCGCGTCCGGCCATGCGGCCGGAGAAGGTCGCATCGCCCACCGAGATGCCACTGGCGTAGCCGCTTGCGGTGCGCGGCACGCCGCATGCGGTGCGCCCGGCCGCGTACAGGCCCTGGATCACGGTGCGCTCGGCGGTGAGTACCTCGCCGCTCGGCAGGGTATCCAGGCCACCCAGCGTGAAGAAGGGGTAGAAGGCACCGTGGCCCGGCGTGCAATCGAGCGCGGCCAGCGGCAGTTCCAGGGGCTTCAGCCACTCCGCGGTCTTGTGGAACAGGGGATCCACGCCCTCGGCCGCATTGCGGTTGAACACCTCGATCGTGTTCTGCAGCGTGCCCTCGGGCAGTTGCAGCTCGCTCTCGAGCTCCGCCACGGATTCCTCCGCGGTCGCCACGAACTTGGCGCCGAGATAGCTGGTCTTCTCGTAGTCGCCGAAATCCTCGACGTTCGCGATCAGGTACACGCGCCGGTCCGGCTGCTGCAGGCAGTAGTAGCCCACGCGCCCGTGGTAGCAGTCCTCGTTCACGAAGCGCTGGCCCTGGGCGTTGACCAGGATGCCCCAGGTCAGCGACGACGGCGGGTAATACGGCAGGCTCACGAAGCCCTCGTGCATGTTGATCGCGGCCGCACCGACCGCCATGCCCATCTGGATGCCCGATCCCGTGTCGCCCGGGTTGCCTATCGGCTCGCTGGCCGCGAGCAGCAGCGGCGAGTACTTGCGCAGCATCTCCTGGTTCATCGCGAAGCCGCCGGCGCAGAGGATCACGCCGCGCCGGGCGCGCACGCAGCGTTCCTGCTGGTCGATGCGCACCACCACGCCGTGCACGCGGCGCTCGTCGTCAACGATCAACGTCAGCGCGCGCGCTTCAAAGACGACCTTCACGCCGCGTTTCTCGACGTTCTCCGTCATGATCTTCATGAACAGCGGGCCGCCGTTGTCGCCCTCGACCTGCAGGTTGTGGCCGCGCGGGCAGGGCTTGGCGACCCGGTTGTAAGGCCATGCCTTCTCGCTGCCGGTATAGAGCAGGCAGTCATCGGTGAGCGCCATGATGGCGCGCTGGTTGTAAAGCGTGTCCTTGTACGGCACGCCGAGGCCGACCAGCCAGTTGAAATGATCGAGGCTCCCCTCGCAGTAGGCGCGCACCTTGTCCGGATCGGCCAGCGGACCGTTGGCGGCCATCAGGTACTGGTACATGTCCTCGGTCGAGTCCTCCAGCCCGCAGGCGCGCTGCACGCGCGTGCCGCCGTTGCCGCCCATGTAGATCTCGGCGCTGGACAGAGCGGTCGAGCCGCCGCTGGCGCTGGCGAGGTCGAAGATCGTCACCGCCGCGCCCTGGTCGCTGGCCTCGATGGCCGCCGCGGCTCCGGAGCCGCCGAAGCCGATGATCGCGACATCGGTTTCCATGTCCCAGCGCCCGACGTCGGCGAGGCGGCGCGGGCGCGAGGGGCTGCTCTTGTCTACCGGTACATTCATGCATTCACCCTGGCAATTCGTGATCGTGGACAGTACCCGCCCGGCGGGCGCGCGCGGAGTCTACGCCACGCGTGCGGCTGCTGGGAATTACCAGGACTTTACTGCGTGCTGCGGCGGGGAATCGTCGCGTTTAGTGCGTCGGCGGCATTTGCCGCCAGCGCCGCGGCGGAGGCAGTGACGACAGGTGTTGCGATGAATGCCCGGCTGGCCCGCACCGGGGCGCTGATGCTAAGCTCGCGCCCTTTCCCGGCGGAGGATTCACGATGAGCGCGAGCGAACAGGATACGGAGCTGGCCCTGTTTCGCGACAGCGTGCGCCGCTTCGTGAAGGAGCGCGTGGCGCCGTTTTACGAGGAATGGGAGAGCGCCGGCATCATCCCGCGCGAAACCTGGCGCGAACTCGGTGCTGCCGGCATGCTCGGCACCGACATCCCGCTGGAGTACGGTGGCGTCGGTGCCGATTTCCGCTTCTCGGTGGTGGTGCAGCAGGAGATCGCGCGCGCGGGCTTCCTCGCGCTCGCCTGCAACATCACGGTGCACAGCGACATCTGCGCGCACTACGTGCTCAATGCCGGCACCGAGGAGCAGAAGCAGCGCTACCTCCCGAAGATGGTCTGCGGCGATTGCGTGGGCGCCATCGCGATGACCGAACCCGGGGCGGGATCGGACCTGCAATCGATCCGCGCCAGCGCGCAGCCCGATGGCGAGGGCTGGAAGATCAACGGCGCCAAGACTTTCATCACCAACGGCCAGCACGCGGATCTCGTGATCACCGCGGCGAAGACCGATCTCTCGGCGCCGGGCTCGAAGGGGATATCGCTGCTGCTGGTCGATGCCGACGCGCCGGGTTTCGCGCGCGGGCGAAACCTGGAAAAGCTCGGGCTGCACGCCGCGGACACCTCGGAACTCTTCTACAGCGATGTGCGCGTCGGTCCGCAGGCGCTGCTGGGCGGACTGAACCGCGGCTTCGCGGTGCTGATGAACGAACTGCCGCGCGAGCGGCTGGGGCTCTCGATCGGCGCGGTCGCACACGCGCGCGGTGCGCTCGACATCACGGTCGCCTACGTCAAGGAGCGCCACGCCTTCGGCCAGCCGCTCGCCGCGCAGCAGAACACGCGTTATCGTCTGGCCGAGATGGCCGCCGCGATCACGGTGCACGAGCGTTTCCTCGACAGCTGCATCGCCAGCCTGATGCGCCACGAGCTCGACTCGGCGACCGCCAGCGTCGCCAAGCTGAGCTGCACGGAACTGGAGGACCAGGTCGTCGATGGCTGCCTGCAGCTCTTCGGCGGCTACGGTTACATGCGCGAATACCCGATCTCGCGCTTCTATGCCGATTCGCGCGTGCAGCGCATCTACGGCGGCACCTCCGAGATCATGAAGGAGCTGATCAGCCGCGACGTATTGAAGTAGGAGCGGGCCATGCCCGCGGCTAGTGCCATGCCCGCGAGCGTGTCCGCCGCCTTGCTCGCAGAGCGTCGCTATCGCGACGACCGCTGAAACCTTCCCCGGCCCCGGTTCCCTTGCACGATCGTCATGTACGCGGCGACGCGGGACGCTATGATTCGCGGCTGTGCCACCAAGGAATTGCATGATGAACCACGACCGCATCCACGAACCCCCGCTGATGGTGCACATGCTGATCGACGGGCTGAACCGCTACGACGAGCGGCCTTGCCTGTTCATCGGCGATGCCGTGCTGAGTTATGCCGAGGTGCGCGCGACCGCCAGCCGCATGCACCAGGCGCTGAAGGCGATGGGCCTCGGCGTTGGATCGCGGGTGGCGATCCTCTCCGGCAACCGCCCCGAGGTGCTGACCAACCTGGCCGCGATGCAGGTCACGGGCTGCTGCGGCACGCCGCTGCATCCGCTGGGATCGCTCGACGATCACGCCTACGTGCTGGAGGACGCGGGGATCGAGACGCTGGTCTACGATCCGTCCGCCTTCGATCAGCGCGCCGCCGAGCTCAAGGCACGCCTGCCCGGGTTGAAGAACCTGCTGGCTTTCGGTCCCAGCACGGTCGGCGTGGACTACCTTGCGCTCGCCGCGCAATTCAGCGCCGCGCCGCTCCTGGCGCCCGACATCCGCCCCGACGACGTGAGCTCGATCAACTACACCGGCGGCACCACCGGCAAGCCCAAGGGCGTGATGTCGACCGCCCGTGGCGGCGCCTACCTGACGATGCTGCAGATGGCCGAGTGGGAGTTCCCCGAGGAACTGCGCATGCTGATGTGCACGCCGCTCTCGCACGCGGCGGCGGCCTTCTTCATCCCGGTGCTGCAGCGCGGCGGCGCGTTCTACGTGCCGCGCGGCTTCACGCCGGATCTCTTCTTCGACATGGTCGAGCAGCACCGCATCACCGCGACCATGCTGGTGCCGGTGATGATCTACACCCTGCTCGATTCGCCGCGCGCGGCGACCGCGGATCTGTCGAGCCTGGAGACGATCTTCTACGGCGCCTCGGCGATGAGCCCGGCGCGGCTGCGCGAAGGCATCGAGAAGTGGGGCCACGTCTTCTACCAGTATTTCGGCCAGTCCGAGGCGCCCATGGCGCTGGCGAACATGAAGAAGGCCGAGCACGACCTGTCGAAACCGGAGCGTCTCGCCTCCTGCGGGCGCCCGGCGCCGTGGGTGCACCTGGCGCTGCTCGACGACGACAACAATCCCGTTGCCCCCGGGCAGCCCGGGGAGCTCTGCGTGCGCGCCCCGCTGGTCATGAAGGGCTACCACAACCTGCCCGAGCAGACCGCCGAGGCCTTCGCCGGCGGCTGGCTGCACACGGGTGATATTGCCCGCTTCGACAGCGAGGGTTTCCTCTACATCATCGACCGCAAGAAGGACATGGTGGTCACCGGCGGTTTCAACGTGTTCCCGCGCGAGGTCGAGGACGTGATCTCGGCGCACCCGGCGGTGGCGCAGGTCGCGGTGATCGGCGTGCCGGACGAGCGCTGGGGCGAGGCCGTGAAGGCGCTGGTGGTGCTGAAGCCGGGCGTGGAGCAGGGCGATGCGCTGCGCGAGGAGCTGGTGGCGCGGGTCAAGGACGCCAAGGGCTCGGTGCAGGCGCCGAAGTCGCTGGACTTCGTGAGCGCGATCCCGCTCACGCCCATCGGCAAGCCCGACAAGAAGGCGCTGCGCACGACGTACTGGGCGGGCGCCGCGCGGAAGGTGTGACGATTCGCGTGCTCGCGATTCGCGCGGAACAAACACGTTTCTCGGTTCCACCGGAGAGAATCTCATGACTCTGAAGGGCAAACGCATCGTGATCACCGGCGCCGCCGGCGCGCTGGGGCGCGGAGTCAGCGAATGCGCCCGCGCGCTCGGCGCCGACACGGTGCTGCTGGACCTCGCATTTCCCGCCGACGCGCCGGCCGACGGCTCGCTGCGCCTGTGCGTCGATCTCGGCGATGCCGGCGCGACTGCCGCGTGCTTCGGACAGATCGGTCCGGTGGACGGGTTGTTCAACCTCGCCGGCGGTTTCGCGATGGGGCCGCGCACCTGGGAAGTCACCGACGGCGAGTGGGCGCAGATGTACCAGATCAACGTGGCCACGATGCAGAACGCCGTGCGCGCAGCGGTGCCCGGCATGGTCGCCCGCGGACGCGGGGCGATCGTGAACGTGGGGGCGCTCGGCGCGCTGAAGGGCCAGGGTCACATGAGCGCCTACTGTGCCGCCAAGAGCGTGGTGATGCGCCTGACCGAGAGCCTCTCGGCCGAGCTCAAGCATCACGGCGTCAACGTGAACGCGGTGCTGCCGAGCATGATCGACACGCCGCGCAACCGCGCCGACATGCCCGACGCCGATCCCTCGCTGTGGGTCAGCCCGCAGGATTTGGGCAACGTGATCTGCTTCCTCGGCAGCGATGCCGCGCGCGCGATCCACGGCGCGCTGGTGCCGGTGGCGGGGTTGTCGTGATCGGGGCAAGTTGCCAATGAACTCACGGGGGTAGGGATCCGGGCCGGCGCGCCGAGCGCCGGGCCTGTGCCGCGCGCGGCCGCCGCCTGGCACATCCCTGTGCGGCGGCTACGCGTGTTGACGAAATCGCTCCCGGCGATTTCGTCATCCACATGTCCGCTCGCGGCACAGGCCCGGCGCTCGGCGCGCCTACCGTTGGTGGTTCATCGTCCGGGAGCAGTTTCGATCGAAACCGCGAACCAGCACGGATCAGGTCTCAATGCCACAGCGCCGCCGCGCTGGCACAGACCGTCATCAGGAAAAGGAACCATTTCAGCGTTTCCTGCCGCACCTTCAGCGCCATGCGCACGCCGAGCGCGGCACCGAACATCGTGCTGACGCCGAGGACAAGACCCGGCAGCCACAGCACCAGGTCGTCGACGATGAAGACCACGAGCGCGATCAGCGTGAACGCACCGGTGCACAGCATCTTCAACGCATTGGTGCGCACCAGGTCGTAGCGCAGCGTGCCGGCGAGCGCGGCGATCAGCACGAAGCCCACACCGGCCTGCACGAATCCGCCGTAGACCCCGGCGAGGAACAGCGCGGCCCACGCGGCCGGTCGCTCGCGCACCGACAGCGGCGGCGTGCCGGGCGGCGGGGCGATCACGGCGGGACGCAGCAGTATCAGCAGCGACATCCCGATCATGGTGCCCAGCAGCAGCGGCTTCAGGAAGCTCACCGGGATCGCGGCGGCGAACACCGCCCCGAGCAGGCCGCCGAGCAGGTTCGGGATCAGCACCGGCACCGTGTCGTGCGAATCGAGCTTGCCGTGGCGGTGAAAACCGTGCACGCCCGCCACCGACTGCAGCAAGACCCCGACGCGGTTGGTCGCGTTGGCGACGTCGGCGGGCAAGCCCATCACCATCAGCGCGGGTATCGTCAGGTTCGAGCCGCCGCCGGCGAGCGTGTTGATCACGCCGGCGATGAAACCGGTGACGACCAGCAGCGAGACGCTGACGAGGCTGAGCTCGACCATGCGCTATGGGTCAGTGCGGGCGAGCGGGCGCCGCGGCCGCGCTGCGTCCCGCCAGGCGCCCGAAGAAGGTCGCGTCCCCGATCGACATCCCGCTGCTGTAGGTGGCGCCCGAGCGCGGCAGGCCGCAGCAGTTGCGCCCCGCGGTGAACAGCCCTGGCACCACGACGTTGTCCTCGGTCAGTACCTCGCCCGTCGGCCGCGCGTGCAGTCCGCCCAGCGTGAATACCGGGTAGAACGCGCCTGACCCGGGCGTCACGTCGCAGGCGGCGTAGGGCGGGTTGTCCAGCGGCACCAGGTAGTCGGCGTGCTTGCGGAACAAGGGATCCTCGCCGTTGCGGGCGTGGCGGTTGAAGAAGTCGACCGTGAAGGCAAGCGTGCCGGCGGGTAGCGCGAGCTCGGCTTCGAGCTCCTCGACGGTGTCACCGGTGGCGACCACCTTGAAGCCGCCGAGCGGCGGGCGTTCCATGGTGTGGAACAGCCGGCTGTCGATCACGAGGTAATGCTTCTCGGGATAGTTCCTCAGGATCGCCTCGCCCATGCGCCCGTGGTAGCAGTCCTCGTTGATGAAGCGCTGGCCCTTGCTGTTGATCATGATGGCCTCGACGAGGTCTGCGGGCGGATAGAACGGCAGGCAGACGAATCCCTCGTTCATGTTCATCACCGCGCCGCCGGCCCCCATGCCGATGCGGATACCCATGCCGTTGTCATTGGGATTGCCGTTGAGCACGGTCTCGTGCAGCAGGTGCGGCGCGTGGCGCTGCACCATCTCGTTGTTCATGATGAAGCCGCCGGCGCAGAGCACCACACCGCGCCTCGCGCGGATGTTGCGCTCTTCGCCGTCGATGCGCGCGACCACGCCCGCGACGGCGCCGGCCTCGTCGACGATCGCGGTCAGCGCGCGCGCATCGCAGCGGATACGCACGCCCTTCGCGGTGGCCGAGGCGATCAGCTTCTCCATCAGCATCCGGCCGCCGTCCTCGCCCTGGGCCTTGCCCTTGTGGCCGCGCGGGGCGGGCGCGGCGCGGGCACGGAACTCGTTGCAGGTCTCGTTGCCGGTGTAGATCAGGCCCTCGTCTCCCGGCGTGTTGGTGTGTTTTCTGGCGTAATACTCGGGCTTGTACTCCATGCCCTGCGCGAGCAGCCAGTCGTAGTGCGCGAGGCTGCCGTCGGCATAGAGCCGCACGCGCGCGGGATCGGCATTGGGACCGCTGGCCATCAGCAGGTACTCGTACATGTCCTCGGTGGTGTCCTCGATGCCGCAGGCCTTCTGCGTGGGCGTGCCGCCGCCCATGTAGATCAGTCCGCCGGCCATCGCGGTGGTGCCGCCGCCGGCGCTGGCCGCTTCGAGCACGAGCACCGTGGCGCCCTGTTCCGCGGCCTCGATCGCGGCGCTGGCGCCGGCCGAGCCCAGTCCCACCACGACGACGTCAGCGCCATCGAAGAAGTCCATGTCGGGCGTCAGGCGGCGCGCGCGGGTCGGCAGGGTCTTGCTGTTCATCCGGAGGGACTCCTGTGGTCGTGTGGGCGAGGAAACCGAGCAGGGGCGCGGGGCGCCGGTCGGTCCAAACGGCCTAGCCTAGTGGACTTGCTTGTGAAAACAAGCCCCTTGGCGTTCAATTGCTCTCGCATATTGGTTCACGGACGGGGGAGAGAATTGGCGGCGGCGAAGAGAGCACAGCAGTTGGACGCGACGGGCGTGCCGGTGAGCAAGTTCCGGCGGCTGCTCGCCTATCTCGACGAGCAGGGGCTCGACGGCGCCGCGCTGGCTGCGGCCGTCGGCATCGACGCCCGCACGCTGCAGTGCGCCGCGCCCAGCGATGTGCTGCCGAGCCTCTACTACGGCCTGCTGTATACGGAATCCGTGGTTCGCCTGCAGTCCCATGATCTGGCGCTGCCCTGGGCCGCGGGGATGGGCGGCAAGGCCTTCCGGCTCATGGCCTGTTGCGTGATCACCTGCCGTACGCTCGGCGAGGCGCTCGCGCGGGCGAGCGAGTTCGAGAGCCTGATATCGCCGCAGCTCAAGGGCGACCGCATGACGCTGGAGCGCCACGGTGATCTGGCTCGGCTGGTGTACCAGCATCGTCTGCTCGACAGCCAGAATCGCTTCATTCCGCGCGCTCTCCACGGCACGATCTGGCCGCTGGTGCTGGGGCGCGGCTCCGGCCTCACGGTGTGGCATGCCTTCTGCGGCTGGTTGATCGGTCGCGCGCTGGAGCCGGAACAGGTCGGCGTGGGCGTGAGCGCGCTGCCCGAGGGATACGCCAGCAAACTTGCCGGCATATTCCGCTGCCCGGTGCGCGCCGTCGAGGGCAATTCCTTCCTCGAGTTCCCCGCGCATTTTCTCGACTGCAAGCTGGTGCACGACGCTGCCTCGCTCGAGGACATGCTGCGCACCGGCCCCTATCAGCTCATGCAGATGGACCACGCGCCCGCGAGCACCAGTGCGGCGATCCGCTCCTTGCTCGGCAACAAGTTCGCCGACGGCCTGCCCAGCTTCGAGGAGATCGCCGAGCGCCTCGGCATGTCGTCCTCCAGCCTGCGCCGTCGCCTGATGAGCGAGCAGACCAGCTACCAGCGACTCAAGGACGACTGCCGCCGCGATGCGGCCATCCGCCTGCTGCAGGCGAGCGAGCTGAGCGTCGCGGACATCGGCGAGCGGTTGGGATTCACCGAGACGAGTTCCTTCATCCGCTCGTTCCGCGCCTGGACGGGCACCACGCCACGTGGTTTTCGCGACCGTACCTGCCTGCCACGGCAGGCAGGCGGCGGTGCGCTCCGCGTCGGGCAGGCGGCCCTGGCGCGCGGTGGCGAGCGGGGCCAGCCGCCCTGAGCGTCCGCCGCACTCGATGCCTGCGACGGATGGTCTGCAGAAACAGCCGGACAAGAAAAAGGGCCCCGAGGGGCCCTTGAAAGTCGTTTCGTAGCCGACCGGAATCAGAACTCGAAGGTCACGTCCAGGCCGAAGGTGCGCGGCTCACCATACGCTTCGGTGACCATGCCGAGGGAGCCGAAGTTGATACCGGTGGCCGGGTAATCCTCGTCCAGCAGGTTGTTGGACCACAAGGCGGCGCGCAGCGTACCGCGCGACAACTCCACGTTCTCGATACCGACGCGGGCGTTGACCACCACGCGATCGTCCATCGTGACATGGTCGTACAGGTACGGACGCGCGTTCGCGGTTGCCGTCGGGTTCGGTGCATAGGTGCCGGCCCACAGAGCTGCGGTACCCATCTCGTCCTGCCAGAACGCCCCGACGTGGGCCATGAAATCAGCCCAGTCGGTGCGCACAAACACCCAGTCGGCAACCAGCGAGGCCGAGTTGTCGGGCGAGTAGCCGCGCTCGGCGAAATCGCTGGTCGGCAGGCATTCACCCGAGAAGGTACCGGTGCCGCACACCGGCGGGTACTTCTCGAAGTTGCCGCTCATGTGGGTCCAACTCAGGGCGATCATCAGGTTGTCGGTCGGCGAGAGTTGCGCTTCGATTTCCGAACCCCAGCGATCGGCTTCGCCGGCATTGCCGTAGTAGGAAGTCGGCGAGTTGTTGATCAGCCGGATCTCGCTGGTCTGCAGATCTTCATAGGTGAACTGGAACACCGAGGCGTTGATTCGCAACAGGCCGGGCACGACGTCCGATTTCACGCCCAACTCGACCTGCTCGATAGTCTCCTCCTCGAACGGGTTGTTGTAGAGCTCGCCGTTGAAGCCGCCGCTGCGATAGCCCGTCGCCCAGCGCAGGAACATGTTGGTGTCTTCAGTCAGCTGGTAGGCCACTGTGACGTTGCCCGAGTCGTTGCTGAATGTAGCGTCGAACTGGTCGCCGTAGGTCGAGGCCTGGTACAACTCGCCGGTGTATGCGGTGTTGATCGCGCCGCTAGGCAGGCGCAGGCCCAAGCCGGTGGCGGGATTCACGTCTGTCAGGTAGCGGTAGCGGATACCCTTGTCTTCCTCCGTGTAACGGTAGCCGACGGTCAGCGCGAGCTTGTCGTCGAGTACCGGCGGGGTGTAGGTGAATTGGGAATAGAAGGCCGAGGCCTCGGTCTCGTTGTCGTATGCCGAGGTCAGGATACCGCCGAACGGGATGGCCGCCTTGCGATAGTTGTCGAAGCTGCCGTTGTCCTCGAAGTAGTAGAGCCCCACCGCGTACTGCAGACGCTCGGTGCTGCCCACCATCTGCAGTTCCTGCGAGAACTGTTCGTAGTCGAACTGCGCGTCCTGCACGAAGAAGCCACCGCCGAAGGTGTCGATCAGGCTCCACAGCTTGGCCGTGGAGGCGTTGCCGCCCAGAATGCTGCCAAAGGCGTAGTAGTTGTACATCGCCGCGGCGCTGACTTCGTTCAGGGCGCCGGAGCCGCCGGGCGCAACCGTGTTGTCGAAGCCGTCGAGGTCACCGAGATTGCGCGCTTCCGCATCGCGCCAGCCGGTCATCGACTTGAACTCGACGTCACCGAGGAATCCGAGTTCCTCAAAGTTCCACCCCACGGTCAGGCTGTGTCCTTCGCTCTCGTTGGTCGCCTCCGAGGCCGCGTCCACTGCGCCGCGACTCGGACGCTCCCCGTCGCTGTTGATGCCGAGCATCGCGTCGCGCATGGCGATTGTCGAGTTCAGCCAGCGCGAGAAGGTGGGGTCGCTGGATGCCGGGCCAGCCAGAATGCCACTGCCCGCGAGACCGGCCTGACCCTGGGCGATATAACCATTGAGCCGCGTGATGCGGTCACCCGGATTGGTGGCCGTCGGGATGGCGTAAGGCGTGAGGCCGAGCGGGGAATAAACCGTGTTCACCTCGTCAAGCTTGCTCTTGTCCCAAGCGTAGTCGAAGGTCACCGCGTCGTTCGGTTCCCAGCGCAGCGCCACGCGATAGGCGTCGCGGTCGAGGTCGTCGAACTCCTGATCGACGCCTGCCCCGGAGCGGGAATCGTACAGGCCGTCACGCTGGCGGGTCTGCGCCGAGAACTGCCCCTTGAGTGTGCCGGCGCCCTCGCCGTCGGTGCCGAGCGTCGGGGTGTCTACCGCAGCCTTGATGCCCCAAAGGCTGTCGCTGCCCACGGTACCGCTGACCTTACCGCCGAATTCGCCCGAAGGCTTGCGCGTGATGAAATTGACCGCACCGCCAGTGGAATTGCGGCCATACAGCGTGCCTTGCGGGCCGCGCAACACCTCGATGCGCTCGAGTTCAGCCACGTCCATGCCCGCGCTGAGCGGCTTGCCGAGGAAAAAGCCGTCGATGTAAATTCCGATCGAGGAGTCGATCGACAGGTTGGCCGGACTGCCGCTGGTGACACCGCGCATCGCGATCGAGGCGTTGCCGCGTGCGCCGGGCGACTGGAAGCCTGCCATGTTCGGTACGGTGCTCATCAGGTCGGCGGCGCTCTGCACGCCCCGGCGCTCGATATCGTTCGCACTGAGCGTGGAGATCGAGATCGGCACCGCCTGCACGTTCTCCTCGCGCTTCTGCGCGGTGACGACCATTTCCTCGATACCGAGGTTGGTGACGTCGTCCTGGGCCATGGTGCCTTCTGCGAGCAGCAGGGCGCTGGCGCCCATGATGCCCACGAAAAGCGCTTTCCTGCGATGGTTCACGTTGTTCATCCCCGTTGTTCTCCTTTGGAAAGATGAGGCCGACTGCATTGCTCAGCCGAGCGTAGCGCACATGACGCTGACCGTCATTGTGGTGCCGCAGCTTGCGTCCTTTCGATGCAAAGTTCAGCTCCAAGTGTGTGAAAAATCACCTGAAATGCCCCGGTTCGAACGCTGCGGTGCATGCCGCGCGAACTGTGCTGCCTATCGGTGCCGGCTGGTCCGGGCGGATCGCCCTCCTGGTGCAAGAGGCGCGCGACGCCCGAAACCCTCGCCATCATGCAGCTTCGAGTGCGGCACCGGCGGCGCTGCGCTACCATGCCGCCGCGTCAACCGCAGATGGATCCCGATCCGATGAGCCTCACCGTCGTCCTCTCCTCCTTCGCCCTGCTGTTCCTTGCCGAGATGGGCGACAAGACCCAGCTGATGACGATGACGCTGGCGCATCGCTATCGCGCGCTGCCGGTCGCGATCGGCGTCTGCGCGGCATTCCTGGTGCTGAACCTGCTCGCGGTTGCGGTCGGCGAAGTGCTGTTTCGCTACGTGCCACGCTCGGCGGTGCTGCTGGTCGCCGGCGCGATGTTCCTGTTCTTCGCCTGGAAGTCGTGGCGCGATGCCGGCGAGCCCGAGGAGGAGGCCGCGGAGCGCCGCGGCGGCGGCGGGGTGGTGCTCAGCAGCTTTGCGCTGATCTTCGTGGCCGAACTCGGTGACAAGACACAACTGGCGTTGATCGCGCTGGTCGCCAGCACCGGTGACGCCTGGTCGGTGTTCACCGGCGCCACGCTGGCGCTGTGGAGCGTGTCGCTGCTCGGGGTGGCGGTGGGCAGCACGCTGCTCTCGCGGGTGCCGCGGGCGTACATGCACCGTGTGGCGGCGCTGATGTTCGCGATCTTCGGCGTGCTTGCGCTCGCGCAGCCGCTGATGTCGTGGCTCGAGCCGTGGGTGGGGATGATCGTGCGGCCGATGTGAATGATTGGCGGGTCCGGCCTGTGCCGAACCCGTGTCCGGATGAATCCGCAGACACGGGGCCTGTCCGGATGAATCCGGACCTACGTGAAGGAGTTGTTCGAGCGTGCCCGCCCGCCGGGGCCGCTGTAGGACATCGTGAAACCGGGTTCCGTGTCGAATGCAATCGCCGGCATTGACGCCAGTGCGCTTTCCCAGGCCGCGCGCAGGCGGTCCTCGGCGCTGTAGTCGAAGGGATCCTGCAGCACCATTTCCTCGACGCCGCCGCGCGCCGGCGGTGTCGCCGCCAGTTCGCGCGCCGTGATCGCCAGCGCCTCGCGCGCCGGCACCCGGTCGGCGTAGCCCAGTTCCACGCGGATGCGCGAGGTGTCCAGCACGCGGTGAGTGGTCAGTGGTTGCATCACCAGCGGGCGTGCCGGCACGGCGAGCTCCCACGGCATCGACACGATCTCTATGGCGCGCCCCAGCGCCGCGGCGATGATTTCGGTGCGCTGGCGCAGCGTGAGCGCCTCGTCGTCGGCGCAGTTGTAGATGCGCCCGCGCGCGTTCTCCGGCCGGTCCACGGCGAGCAGCACGCCGTGCGCCACGTTTTGCGCGTAGCCCATGTGATGCAGCGTGAGGCCGCCGTCGGGCAGGATGATGAACGCGCGCCCGTCGAGGATGCGGCGCACGATCGGCCATTCGCACGGAATGGGCTGGTGACGGCCATACACGTAGGGATAGCGGATGTGCGTGGCCCCGGGATGGCATTCGAACACCGTCTCCTCGGTGCGCAGGATGCGCCAGCCCTTGTCGTCGTCTTCCGGTCCGCGCACCTTGGCGGCATCCTCGCCGGTGGGGACGGGCAGGCCGGCCGGTTCGAAGGCTTGCGGGTGCATGTAGCCGCGATAGGCGGGCACGCCGCCGGCCGAGATGAAGCGCTCCACCTTGCCCGCGCTTTCCTGCGCGATGGCGCGCAGCCGGCCATAGGTCGCCACGCACAGCGCGTAGCGGCGCGCGTCGAAGAACTCGCGCAGCACGGCCGGGTCGTAGGGGTCGGCGTGGTGATGCACGACTTCGCGCGGAATCTCCTCGACCTCGTGGGTGCCGCGATGCAGGATCTCGACCGTGTATCCGCGCGCGATCAGGCCGTTGACGATGTGATGCCCGGTGGGCCCGGTGCCGCCGATGACGAGTGCCTTCACGCAGGTGGATCCTTTGTAATGTTGCGAAACGATGCGCTGGACTATAAACCGGGGCGGCGTCGCGCGTGACAAAGGTTGCGACTGATTAATTTTGTCAGCGCAATGCGCGCGGTGATGCCATAGCCAGCCCTGGCCCAAGCGTGCACCATGCCATTTCAACGTAGTTCCAGGAGAGCGATACATGGCGAGCCAGCCGGAGATCCTCACCAAGCCCTTCGAGCTTGGGTACACCTACACGCGCTCGACGGGGCCCGTGATCGGGCACTTCCTCACCGAGTTGCGGGAAGGGCGCATCACCGGCGTGCGCGGCTCCGACGGCGGCGTGATCGTGCCGCCGGCCGAATACGATCCGGTGAGCTGCGCAGCGCTGACGGACATCGTTGCGGTTGCCGACACGGGCATCGTGACCACCTGGTGCTGGGTCAGGCAGCCGACCTCGCACCACGTGCTGCAGCGCCCCTTCGCCTTCGCGCTGGTGAAGCTCGACGGCACCGCGGTCCCGATGCTGCACGTGGTCGATGCCGGCGAGGAATCGGCGATGCGCACCGGCATGCGCGTCAAGGCGCGCTGGGCCGCCGAGCGGCGCGGCTCGATCACGGACATCGCCTGCTTCGAGCCGGCCTGAGGAGAACCACGATGACAGACGCACGTGAGCCCGTGACCGGCATCGAGGTGCCGATCTACCTGAACTACGAATTCACCGCCGGCGCCGCGCTGGCGCGCTTCCTCGCCAGTATCCGCGAGGGGCGCATCATGGGGCAGCGCTGCCCGGGCTGCGCCAGCGTGTACGTGCCGCCGCGCGGCTCGTGCTCGCGCTGCGGTATTCCGACCGAGGAAGAGGTGGAGGTGAAGGACACCGGCGTGATCGAGGCCTTCACCATCGTGCACATCCCGATCCCGGGCAACCCGATCAAGCCGCCGTTCATCGCGGCGAGCATACTGCTCGACGGCACCGACATGGCCTGCCTGCACCTGGTCAGTGAGGTCCCGACCGAGCAGGTGCACGTCGGCATGCGCGTGCAGGCGGTCTGGAGGCCGCGCGAGGAATGGGACTACACCTTCGAGAACATCGCCTGGTTCAAGCCGGCCGAGGGAGCATGAAGCATGCGTGACGCAGCGATCATAGGTTATGCACAGGGTCCGCAGTACCGCTACGCGGGAGCGGCCAACGAGAGCGAGCTGATCATGCCGGTGGTGCGCCGGGTGATGGAACAGGTCGGTGTGGGCCAGCAGGACATCGACTTCACCTGCTCGGGCAGCTGCGACTACCTGCAGGGCGCCGCCTTCGCATTCGTCGAGGGCCTGTCCGCGCTCGCGACGGTGCCGCCGATCAAGGAGTCGCACGTCGAGATGGACGCCGCATGGGCCGTCTACGAGGCATTGATCAAGATCTGGACCGGCGAAGCGGATCTGTGCCTGGTCTACGGCTTCGGCAAGTCCTCGCCGGGCGAACTGCGCACGGTGATGGCGCTGCAGCTGGACCCGTACTACCACGTGCCGCTTTGGCCCGATGCGATCAGCCTGGCGGCGCTGCAGGCGCGGGCGATGCTCGACAGCGGCGCCATCAGCGAGCGCGACATGGCCGAGGTCGTGGCGCGCAGCCGCGCCAACGCGCGGGCCAATCCGAACGCGCAACTCAAGGGCAATCCCGGCATCGAGGAACTGCTGGCGGAGCCGGGCTTCGTCTCGCCGCTCAGGCGTCACGACTGCCCGCCGATCACCGACGGCGCCTCGGCGATGATCGTCGCCTCCGCGGACGTGGCGGCGCGCTACTGCAAGCGCCCGGCGTGGGTTCGCGGCATCGACCATCGCATGGAGACGGGCATCCTCGGTGCGCGCGACCTCACGCGCTCGCCCTCGACGCGGATCGCGGGCGAGAAGGCGGGTGTGGCGCGCGGCAAGGTGGACCTGGCGGAGCTGCACGCGCCGTTTAGCCACCAGGAGATCATCCTGCGCCGCGAGCTCGGCCTGGCCGACGCGGTGCCCGTGAACCTCTCGGGCGGTGCGCTGGCCGGCAACACGATGATGGCGGCGGGGCTGGACCGCATCGGCTTCGTGGCCGAGCGCATCATCAACGGCAAGGCTGATCGCGGCGTGGCGCATGCCACCTCGGGGCCGTGCCTGCAGCAGAACCTGGTCGCGGTACTGGAGGCCTGAATCATGGCGAATCTCGCAGCAGTGGTCGGCGTCGGCCAGACCAAGCACAAATCCAAGCACAAGGACGTTTCGATGGCGGGGCTGGTGCGCCAGGCCGCGGAGCGCGCGCTGGCCGATGCCGGCTGCGAGTGGAAGGACATCGACGCGCTGGTGCTCGGCAAGGCGCCGGACATGTTCGAGGGCGTGATGATGCCCGAGCTGTACCTCACGGATGCGCTGGGCGGCAACGGCAAGCCGGTCATCCGCGTGCATACCGCGGGCAGCGTCGGTGGATCCACCGCGATCCTCGCGGCGAACTACGTCCAGAGCGGCGTGTACAACCGCGTGCTCACCGTGACCTTCGAGAAGCAGTCGGAATCGAACGCGACCTGGGCGCTGTCGCCGCGCATGCCCTTCGTTCCGCACGTGAATGCCGGCGCCGGCGGCTTCTTCGCGCCCTACATGCGCCAGTACAAGGAGAAATACGGCGCGCCCGATTACATCGGCTGCATGGTGGCGGTCAAGGATCGCCTGAACGCCTGCAGGAACCCCTACGCGCACCTGCAGATACCGAACATCGATCTCGCGATGGTGCAGCAGTCGCCCATGCTGTGGGAGCCCGTGCGATTCCTCGAAAGCTGTCCCTCCTCGGACGGCGCCTGCGCGCTGGTCATCGCCAACGAGCAGCTCGCGCTGCGCGCGCCGAACAAGCCCGCGTGGATCCTCGGTTCCTCCACGCGTTCCGACGGCACCATGTACGCGGGCAAGGACAACGTGCACCCGCAGTCGCTGATCGCCTGCGCCAGGGATGTCTATGCCAAGTCCGGCATCACCAACCCGCGCAAGCAGATCGACGTGGCCGAGCTCTACATCCCGTTCAGCTGGTACGAGCCGATGTACCTCGAGACGCTCGGCTTCTGCGGGGAGGGCGAAGGCTGGAAGATGGTCGAGTCGGGCGCCACCGCGATGACCGGCGATATGCCGATCAACGCCTCGGGCGGCGTGCTGTCCTCGAATCCGATCGGCGCCTCGGGCATGCTGCGTTTCGGCGAGGCGGCGCTGCAGGTGCGCGGCATGGCCGGGGAGCACCAGGTCGACGGCGCGCGGCTCGCCATAGGCCACGCCTTCGGCGGCGCACATTCCTACTACGCGATGTGGGCCGTGAGCGCGGACAAGCCGTAGACCGGCATTGGATCGTGCGTCGGCATGAATGCCGACCTGCACGATGAGGGTCCGGCCACGCCGGACCCGCCACCACCCCGTCATTGACGTCGATTGCCCGTCACCGCCGCGTTTGTGGCCTGTTTGGGTCATGACGGGCACGCACCCATCTGGTATCAAGAGCGCGTCGCCGCCGACCCCGAGGTCGATCGAGACTGGTGCAATGACTCGCTAATTCGACTGGGGCCGCGAACGGACCCGGGAGACCGACCGATGCCCACGAATGACACCGATCATCGCCTGTTTGGCGAATACCTGCACTGGATTGCGCACAAGGAACTGGCGCTCGGCGCGGTTCGCGCCGAGCTCTGGGCCAGCGCGGTGGTCCAGTGCGCGGGCGACGAAGACAAGGCGCGGGGCATATACCTCGAGTCGCGGGCGCAGTCGCTGCGCGAAGAGGCATCGATTGCGGAGAAATTCCTGCGCCTGCTCCGCCAGAGCGAGGACAGCGCCGTGCAGGTGCACGACGCCGTGGTTTTTTACCTCGCGCGGCCCGCCGCGGGGCGCGTCGAATCTCCGCGATAAGGCCCCGGCCGCTCAATCGTGACCATGAAACCAGCGCGTTTCCCGCGCGCAGGCATTGCGTAAGCGGTATGGCGCCGCGCGCGGGATGAACATTTCATCGCCCGGGTTCAGGGCGTAACGCACGCCGTGCATTTCCACCTCCAGGCAGCCCTCGACGACCACGAGCACCTCGTCGCTGCCGGGCGCCGCGTCGCGCCAGTCCGGGTCCGCAGCAGCGGTGCAGCTCTGGCAACTGTAGCCATGCTCGCTCCAGGCGCGTGACACTTCGCCGTGATCCACCGGCTGGCGGAACTTGTGGCGTACCACGTACTCCTCGGTGTCTGCCGGCAGGTG
>Ga0138256_10001002_pt1 | contig 30192 bp, 22 predicted proteins | sample KNB2016incub_MG_FD_105486 | JGI IMG/M metagenome (GOLD analysis project Ga0138256, IMG submission 105486) | Active sludge microbial communities from wastewater in Klosterneuburg, Austria - KNB2014incub_MG | ecosystem: Engineered > WWTP > Activated sludge > Unclassified | place: Austria... | reverse complement strand
GTATCGGGCACCGTAAGGTCAACGCCATCGAAAGGCGCGGTGATCGTTACAACGGGTGGCGGCGGCTCCTTGTCCTTCTTGCAGGCGCAGAGAACAAAGGCCGGAACCCCCAGCAACAGCAGCCGATGTTGATAACGCATCGCCGCAAAGTAAGGTCCGGTGCGGTTTTCCGGTTTATGAACAGATCCAACAACGAGGAGCGGTTCACACGTTGTCATAACCGGGCATCCCCATGGGCGCTCCCCACCCCCCGCACCGGATAAATTCGCGCCCCTTGCGCCCGGCCCTTCCGCCGGGTTCCCCATAGCACCATGGCCGATCCGCTCTCTACCCGCACCGCTGACCGCAGAAGACGGCCCGCCAGCTCCCTCATCGACACCGCGCTGGAGGCGGGCAAACTTCCGCCACAGGCGCCCGAGCTGGAACAGGCCGTACTGGGTGCGATGATGCTGGAACGGAACGCGGTGAACGAGGCCATCGATATCCTGCAGCCGGACAGCTTCTATGTGGACGCGCACAAGCGCATCTTCGGCGCCATCCAGACACTGTTCAGTACCGACCAGCCGGTCGACATCCTCACCGTTACCCAGCAGCTGAAGAAGACCGGGGACCTGGACATCGTGGGCGGGCCGTTCTACATCAGCCAGCTCACGAACAAGGTGGCCAGCAGCGCCAACGTGCAGTACCACGCGCGCATCATCAGCCAGAAGCACATCCTGCGCGAGCTGATCCGGATCAGCAGCGAAACGATGCGCGACGCTTACGACGACACCACCGACGTGTTCGACCTGCTGGACAAGAGCGAGCAGGAGATGTACGCCATCACCAGCGGCAACCTCAAGCGCAACTACGAGCCGATGAGCGACCTGATCCAGGGCGCCATCGCCAACATCGAGAATGCCAAGAACAAAGGCGACGGTGTGAGCGGCGTGCCCACGGGCTTCATCAAGATGGACGAGCTCACCGGTGGCTGGCAGCGCAGCGACATGATCATCGTGGCGGCCCGGCCCGCGATGGGCAAAACGGCCTTCGTGCTCAGCATGGCGCGCAACATCGCCGTGGAGCACAAAAAGGCGGTGGCGGTCTTCAGCCTGGAGATGAGCAGCACCCAGCTCGTCACCCGCCTGATCGCCAGCGAGGCCGCCATCAGCAGCGAGAAACTCCGGAAGGGCGACCTGAACGACCAGGAGTTCAACATCCTGCACCAGCACATCGCGCGGCTCACCAACGCGCCCATCTTCATCGACGACACGCCCGGCCTCAACGTCTTCGAACTGCGCGCCAAGTGCCGCCGGCTGAAGAGCCAGCACAACGTGGAACTGATCATCATCGACTATCTGCAGCTGATGACCGCAGGTGGCGACGGCCCGCGCGGGGGCAATCGCGAACAGGAGATCAGCCAGATCAGCCGCTCCATCAAGAGCATCGCCAAGGAGCTGGATGTGCCCATCATCGCCCTCAGCCAACTGAGCCGTGCGGTGGAAACGCGCGGCGGCGATAAGCGCCCCATGCTGAGCGACCTGCGCGAATCGGGCGCCATCGAACAGGACGCCGACCTGGTGTGCTTCCTGTATCGCGCCGAGTACTACAAGATCTACGAGGACAACCACGGCAGTACCCTGGGCGTGGGCGAGTGCATCGTGGCCAAACACCGGAACGGTGCCGTGGATACGGTGCGCCTGCGCTTCATCCCTGAACTGGCCAAGTTCACCGACCTGGAGAGCGGCGGCCTGTCCTTCTCATCGGAGGCCCCAACTTTGCAGGGTCCGGGCGGTCCGGCCACGATCACCAGGCCGAGCCGGATGAACGATGACAGCAACGACGATATCGCTCCTTTCTGAGCGCAGCAGGCAGCAGAGAGCAGACAGCAGGCAGCAGGCAGCAGCATGGGCCAGGAGGTGGTTTCTGTGGCTCGCTGCCTGCTGCCTGCTGCCTGCTATTTCCGGCGCCACCAAGTTGCTGATCCCCATGGATGGCACGCAGAAGGACCACTTGAAGGCTTACGGTATCGCGTACTGGACCCTGGAGCGCGACGTGACGGTGGAATGGCTGCTCAACTACCGGGGCGGGAGTTTTCTCATCGACCACTTCCAGGCCATCGAGCAGGAATGCACGATCCGCGGCGTCACCTTCAACGTGATCGCGGACGGCCAGGCCACGCAGATCCTCAGCGAGATCGCCGATCCCGAGGTGAACATGGAGATCGTGAAGCTGGAGAAGGCCCCGAAGATCGCGGTATACGCGCCCGATGGCTTCCAGCCGTGGGACGATGCGGTGGCGCTGGTGATGACCTACGCGGAGATCCCCTACAAACGCATCTACGACCGGGAGGTGATCGCCGGGGCGCTTCCGCAGTACGACTGGCTGCACCTGCACCATGAGGATTTTACCGGCCAGTACGGCAAATTCTACCGCATGTACCGCAACGCACCCTGGTACCAGGAGCAGGTGCGCGAGAGCGAGGCCATGGCCGCTGAACTCGGCTTCGCGAAGGTGAGCCGGATGAAGGGCGCCGTGGCCGGCGCCATCCGCGACTACGTGGCGGGCGGTGGCTACCTCTTCACCATGTGCAGCGGCACGGACAGCTATGACATCGCCCTGGCCGCCATGAACGTGGACATCTGTGCGCCCGAGTTCGACCACGATCCCGTGGATCCGGCCTGGCCCCAGAAGATCGACTACGCCAGCGGCTTCGCCTTCCAGAACTACCGCCTGATCACCGACCCCAATGTCTACGAGTTCAGTGACATCGACGCCACGGACATCCACGGCGGTATCGGCGAAACGCGCGACTTCTTCACGCTCTTCGAGTTCAGCGCCAAATGGGATGTGATCCCCGCCATGCTCTGCCAGAACCACGAGCAGGTGGTCCACGGCTTCATGGGCCAGACCACCGCCTTCCGCAAGAACCTGGTGAAGCCCGGCGTGCTGGTGATGGGCGAGAACAAGCCGCAGGGCACCGCCAAGTTCGTCCATGGCGAATTCGGCCTGGGCCAGTGGACCTACTACGGTGGCCACGACCCCGAGGACTACCAGCACATGGTGGGCGATCCCCCCACGGACCTGAGCCTCTTTCCTAATTCACCGGGCTACCGGCTCATCCTGAACAACATCCTCTTCCCGGCGGCCAGGAAGAAGAAGCAGAAGACGTGAGCCCTGTGCTCATGTCCGTTAACCGGGATTTGCACCGATCCATCCCGTGCCTATATTCGCGCCCCCTTAGCAAGACCGCATGCTGATCATCCCCGTCAAGGAAGGCGAGCCCATCGATAAGGCGCTCAAGAAGTTCAAGAAGAAATTCGAGCGTACCGGCACATTGCGCGCCCTGCGCAAGCGCCAGGCGTTCACCAAGCCCAGTGTGAAACGCCGCCAGCAGGTACTGCGCGCGGTGTACAAGCTGGAGACCTACGGCGGCGAGCAGTAAGGCACCGCGCTCAAGTGCGCCCCGGCTGTGAGGTCTTGGGGGCCATGCCGCTCGCATAGCAGGGGAGGGGCATCCGCGCCACAGGTTTCTTGTACCGATCCGGACGAAGGCGAGGGACCAACCGGTCTTTTCGCCTTTTTTGTGTCCTGACCGTCGCATGATCCGGCGGCCGGGTCCGTTGATCTGGTGCGATGGTGAATACCGTAGACCTGTCCGTGCTCCGTTCCGAAATTCGTCCGTCATCTTCGTTCGTACCACTATGGGAACGTTGACCGAGCGGTTCTTGGAGCACCTGGCCTACGAGAAGCGCAGCAGCGCACTCACGGTGAAGGCTTACGGCCAGGATCTGAGACAGTTCACGGATTTCCTGAAAGGCGCCACGGGCGTGGAACTGCCTGAGCAGGCCAACGACAAGGCCATCCGTGCGTGGATGATGAGCTTGCTGGAGGGCGGCACCGGCCCGCGCAGCGTACACCGCAAGCTGAGCTCGTTGCGGGCCTTCTATCGTTTCGCCCGCACGGTTGGCGCGGTTGCGGCCGATCCCACGGCGCTCATCGATCCGCCCAAGACCCCCAAGCGCCTGCCTGAATTCGTGGACCAGCGGCCCATGGACCAACTGTTCAGCCACGTGACCTGGCCCGAAGGCTTCGATGGCCTCCGCGACCGGCTGATCCTCGAATTGCTATACGGCACCGGCATGCGCTTGGCCGAACTGTTGGGGCTTACCCCGGCGGACATCGACCTGCGCCGCAATACCCTGCGCGTGCTGGGCAAGCGCAACAAGGAGCGCATCATCCCCGTGGCCCCGCCGCTGGCCGCACTGCTGCGCGACTATCTGCGGGAGCGCGGGCATCTGGAGGCCGCCCCGGGGCCGCAGGATCCCCTGCTGCTGAAGACCACCGGTGAACCCGTGCCGAGGCGCGCCGTACAACGCCGTGTGTCGCATTATCTTGGGGCGGTCACTCCGCAACGCAAACGCAGTCCCCACGTGCTCCGCCACACCTTCGCCACGCACCTGCTGAACAACGGCGCCGACCTCAATGCCGTGAAGGAACTGCTGGGCCATGCCAGCCTCGCGGCCACCCAGGTGTACACCCACAATACCGTGGAGAAGCTCCGCAAAGCGCATCAACAGGCCCACCCGCGCGGTGGCGCCATCCATACATCCAACGAACAGCCCGGTGAGCCGGAACAAACAACGTGAAGCCATGAACGTGAACGTGCGATCCATCCACTTCGACGCGGACAGCAAACTCGTCGACTTCATCAACGAGAAACTGGCCAAGCTGACCCTCTTCCACGACCAGATCCTCGGGGGTGATGTCTTCCTCCGTCTGGAACACGATGGGGAGAGCCGCGAGAACAAGCAGGTGGAGATCCGCCTGAACGTGCCCGGCAACGACCTCTTCGCCAAACGCAAGGGAAAGACCTTCGAGGAGGCGGTGATCAGCACCGTGGAGGCGTTGCGATCGCAGGCCACCCGCAACGCCGAAGTGCGCAAGGCGGGTTAGGTCTTCCGTACCGGTCTTCTCGGACCGCCTGATGCACAGGTATTTCCGGCAGCAGGGCCAGCGTTACTGCGATTCCTCCGGGGCCACGGGAAAAACCGTGGCCCCGGCCATTTGGAGCGATGGGTTTTCCTCATACATTTGCCCGCCCAATTCCAAGGGGTGCCGGAACAGCGGTTCCGGGGCCATGCGGATGAGGGAACGAGGCCGTTCTTTTCTTGCTGTACACGCCAATGTAGCTCAGCTGGTAGAGCAGCTGATTTGTAATCAGCAGGTCGGGGGTTCGAATCCGTCCATTGGCTCCGTGATCGGAACAGGGGAGATACCCAAGTGGCCAACGGGGGCAGACTGTAAATCTGCTGCTTCACAGCTTCACAGGTTCGAATCCTGTTCTCCCCACCACTTCACACGGAGCCAAACGCTCGTCGCCGGGGCGCACCGAACGCCCCGGTACTCACGCGGGAGTAGCTCAGTTGGTAGAGCATCAGCCTTCCAAGCTGAATGTCGCGGGTTCGAATCTCGTCTCCCGCTCTACGCCCGCAAGGCCCGTGCCCCAAGGGAATACCAAGAACAGCGGATCAGGCCTTTGTAGCTCAGGGGTAGAGCACTTCCTTGGTAAGGAAGAGGTCACGGGTTCAATTCCCGTCAAAGGCTCCATCGGACAAGGCAGAAGAACGATCTACGGCGGCAGGTACAGCGGGAGGAGGACACCCCGGAACAGCAGAACAGAACAACCCAACGACAACCATCGACCATGGCAAAGGACACCTTCAAAAGGGACAAGCCGCACGTCAACATCGGCACCATCGGCCACGTTGACCATGGCAAGACCACACTGACCGCCGCGATCACCACCGTACTGGCCGAAAAGGGCCTGTCCGAGAAGCGCAGCTTCGACTCCATCGACAACGCTCCTGAGGAGAAAGAGCGGGGTATCACCATCAACACCGCCCACGTGGAGTACCAGACGGCCAGCCGTCACTACGCCCACGTGGACTGCCCGGGCCACGCCGACTATGTGAAGAACATGGTGACCGGTGCCGCCCAGATGGACGGTGCCATCCTCGTGGTGGCCGCCACCGACGGCCCCATGCCCCAGACGCGCGAGCACATCCTGCTCGGCCGCCAGGTGGGCGTGCCCAAGATCGTGGTGTTCATGAACAAAGTGGACAGCGTGGATGACGCCGAACTCCTGGACCTGGTGGAAATGGAGATCCGCGAACTGCTCACCTTCTACCAGTACGACGGTGAAAAGACCCCGGTGATCCGCGGCAGCGCCCTCGGCGCCCTCAACGGCGAACCGAAATGGGTGGACACCGTGATGGCCCTGATGGACGCCGTGGACGCTTGGATCCCCGTGCCCCCGCGCGAGACCGAGAAGCCCTTCCTGATGAGCGTGGAGGACGTGTTCTCCATCACCGGCCGCGGTACCGTGGCCACCGGCCGTATCGAGACCGGGGTGGTGAAAGTGGGCGACAACGTGGAGATCATCGGCATGCAGGAGCAGAAACTCACCAGCACCTGCACCGGTGTGGAGATGTTCCGCAAGCTGCTGGAGCGCGGTGAGGCCGGCGACAACTGCGGCCTGCTCCTGCGCGGTATCGAAAAAGACCAGATCCGCCGTGGTATGGTGATCGCCGCCCCGGGCAGCATCACCCCGCACACGGAGTTCAAGGCCGAGATCTATGTGCTGAAGAAAGAGGAAGGTGGCCGTCACACGCCCTTCCACAACAAGTACCGCCCCCAGTTCTACTTCCGCACAACGGACGTGACGGGCGAGATCTCGATGGAGGCCGGCCGCGAGATGATCATGCCGGGTGACAACGTGACCATCACGGTGAAATTGATCGTTCCCATCGCCATGGACAAGGGCCTGCGTTTCGCCATCCGCGAGGGTGGCCGTACCGTGGGTGCCGGCCAGGTGACCGAGATCCTCAAGTAAGCCGCATAACAACAACGGAGGCAGGGCCGTCCGCCGCGAGGCGGACGGCCTTCGCCGCCGAAAAAGGACAAGCACGGAAGACACACACGGGTGTAGCTCAATTGGTAGAGCGAAGGTCTCCAAAACCTTAGGCTGCGGGTTCGATTCCTGCCACCCGTGCCAACAACAAGATCCCCAGTGGCAAGCCTCAAGACATACTTCTCCGAGAGCTACAACGAGCTCATGCACAAGGTGAGCTGGCCTACCTGGAAGGAACTCCAGAGCAGCGCCATCATCGTGCTGTTCACCGCCCTGCTCATCGCCTTCCTGGTCTTCGTGATGGATTTCGTGTTCGGGGTGCAGAACCTGGAGAACAGCAATCCTTGGAAGGGCCTGGTGGGTTTCATCTACCAATTCCTCGGCTGAGCATGGCCACTACCGCGACATCCACCCGGAAGTGGTACGTGCTCCGTGCCATTTCCGGCAAGGAGAAGAAGGTGAAGGAAGTGATCGACGCCGAGGTGCGCCGCTCCAACATGGGTACCTACATCAGCCAGGTGCTCATCCCCATGGAGAAACGCTTCCTGATCAAGGACGGCAAGAAGGTAAGCAAGGAGCACAACATGCTCCCCGGCTACGTGCTCATCGAGGCCGACCTCACGGGCGAGATCGCCCACGCGCTCAAGCAACTGCCCAACGTGATCGGCTTCCTGGGCGCCGAGAAGGGCGGTGAGCCCGTGCCCATGCGCGTTTCGGAGGTGAACCGCATTCTGGGCAAGGTGGACGAACTGGCCGAGGGCGGTGAGGTGAATCACAACCCCTTCCACATCGGCGAGAGCGTGAAGGTGATCGATGGACCGTTCAACACTTTCACCGGCATCATCGAGGAGATCAACGAAGAGAAGAAAAAGCTGAAGGTGATGGTGAAGATCTTCGGCCGGAAGACCCCGTTGGAACTGTCCTTCATGCAAGTAGAAAAAGAGGTGTAGCGGTGAGGGATGCATCACCGATGGACCGACGCAACGGATCGAATGAAAACCCGTCCGAGCTGACCGAGAGGAAGGCGCTATAAGGACACAAAACCAGAAGAATGGCAAAGGAGATAAGCGGCCTGGTGAAACTCCAGGTAAAAGGCGGGGCGGCGAACCCCGCCCCCCCGATCGGCCCCGCACTAGGCGCCAAGGGGGTGAACATCATGGAGTTCTGCAAGCAGTTCAACGCGCGCACGCAGGACAAGGCCGGCAAGGTGCTGCCCGTGGTGATCACCGTGTACAGCGACAAGAGCTTCGACTTCATCATCAAGACCCCGCCCGCTGCTGTTCAGTTGATGGACGCGGCCAAGGTGAAGGGCGGCAGCGGCGTGCCCCAGACCAAGAAAGTGGGCAGCGTTACCTGGGACCAGGTTAAGGCCATCGCCACCGACAAGATGCCCGACCTGAACTGCTTCACCATCGAGAGCGCCATGAGCATGGTGGCCGGCACCGCCCGCAGCATGGGCATCACGGTGCAAGGTGAAAGCCCCCTGAAAAAATAACCACGGACATGGCAAACCTGACCAAGAAGCGCAAGGCCGCCGTCGCCAAGTTCGATGGGACCAAACTCTACGACCTGGCCCAAGCGGCGCAGATCGTGAAGCAAGTGAGCACCACCAAGTTCGACGCCACGGTGGACATCGCCGTGCGCCTGGGCGTGGACCCCAAGAAGAGCACCGAAATGGTGCGCGGTACCGTGAGCCTGCCCCATGGCACCGGTCGCACCGTGCGCGTGCTGGTGCTGGCCGATCCCGCCAAGTGCGAAGAGGCCCTCGCCGCCGGTGCCGACATGGCCGGCCTGGACGAGTACGTGGAGAAGATCAAGAACGGCTGGACGGACATCGACGTGATCATCTGCACGCCGGCCGTGATGGCCAAGGTGGGCGCGCTGGGCCGTGTGCTCGGTCCCCGCGGCCTGATGCCCAACCCCAAGACCGGTACCGTGACCATGGACGTGGCCAAGGCCACCAAGGAGGTGAAGGCCGGCAAGATCGACTTCAAGGTGGACAAGGCCGGCATCATCCACGCGGTGATCGGCAAGGCCTCCTTCGATGCCGTGAAGCTGAGCGAGAACGCCAACGAACTGCTGCTGACCCTGGTGAAGCTGAAACCCAGCACAGCCAAGGGCGCCTACATCAAGAGCATCACCGTGAGCAGCACGATGAGCCCCGCCGTCAAAGTGGACACCCGCGTGGTGACCGTTGCTTAATCCCAAGATCCAGAGACCAATGGCAACCCGCGCAGAGAAAGACGCAGCGATCCTCGAACTGATCGAGGACATCAAGGGCACCAACGTGCTGTACCTGGCCGACGCGAGCTCCATGAACAGCGAGGCCACGGCGAACCTCCGCCGTGCCTGCTTCAATGGGGGCGTGAAGATGAAGGTGGTGAAGAACACCCTGCTGAAGAAGGCCATGGAGCGCATCGAGAACAAGGACTACAGCGCCCTGTTCCCCACGCTCGCCGGCCAGACGGCCATCCTCACCAGCGAGAAGGGCAACGCCCCGGCCAAGCTGATGCAGGAGCTCCGCAAGAAGACCCCGAAGAACACCCAGCCCAGGCCCGTGCTCAAGAGCGCATGGATCGACGAGGCCGTGTTCATCGGCGACGACCAGGTGGCCGTGCTGGCCACGCTCAAGGGCAAGGAAGAACTCATCGGCGAGATCATCACCCTGCTCCAGAGCCCGATCAAGAACGTCATCGGCGCCCTGCAAGGCGGCGGTGGCCACAAGATCGCCGGACTGGTCAAGGCGCTGGAGGAGCGCGCTTCGGCCTGATAAGACAAACCACGGGATGGGCGTCCGCAGAGTGGACGGCGCCCCGACCGCACCGCGTTACGCACACGTCAGCTTCCCTCGACAACCGCAAGTAACAACCCAACAACGATGGCAGACATCAAAGCCCTTGGCGACCAGCTCGTGAGCCTCACCGTGAAAGAGGTGAGCGAACTCGCCAATTACCTGAAGGACGAATACAAGATCGAACCCGCAGCCGCCGCTGTGGCCATGGTGGCCGGTGGTGGTGCGGCCGGTGGTGGTGCCGCTGCCGCCGAGGAGAAAACGTCGTTCGACGTGATCCTCAAATCCGGTGGCGCCAACAAACTCGCCGTGGTGAAGCTCGTGAAGGAGCTCACCGGCCTGGGCCTGAAAGAGGCGAAAGACCTCGTGGACGGCGCTCCGAAGCCGCTGAAGGAAGGTGTCTCGAAAGAGGACGCCAACAACCTGAAGCAGCAACTGACGGAAGCCGGCGCCGAAGTTGAGATCAAGTAAGATCCTCATAGCGCATTGACCATCCGGTCCCCGATGTCCTGAAAACGGGCATCGGGGGCGCCGGGTGGGTCGTGCCTTTCCAGAAGGCACCCTTCCGCACCCGCTCATCAGGGGTCCCACTGATGAAGGAAAGTCGCCGTCATTCCGTTCGTTCATTCCCGATCCACAGCATCCATCCATGGCCCAGGCGAAGAACCCCGCGCGCAAGAGCAAGCGCATCGATTTCGGCTCCCTCCACCTTCCCGCCCAGTACCCCGACTTCCTCGATATCCAGCTGAAGAGCTTCCAGGAGTTCTTCCAGATCGAGACGCTTCCGGAGAACCGGAACAACGAGGGGCTCTACAAGGTGTTCACGGAGAACTTCCCCATCACGGACACCCGCAACCAGTTCGTGCTGGAGTTCCTGGACTATTTCGTTGACCCCCCGCGCTACAGCATCGATGAGTGCATCGAGCGTGGCCTCACCTACAGCGTGCCCCTCAAGGCCAAGCTGAAACTCTACTGCACCGATCCGGAGCACGAGGACTTCGAGACCATCGTGCAGGACGTGTACCTGGGCCAGATCCCCTACATGACGCCGAAGGGCTCCTTCGTGGTGAACGGCGCCGAGCGTGTGATCGTGAGCCAGCTGCACCGCAGCCCCGGCGTGTTCTTCGGCCAGAGCCGCCACGCCAACGGCACCAAATTGTACAGCGCCCGTGTGATCCCCTTCAAAGGCAGCTGGATCGAGTTCGCCACGGACATCAACGGGGTGATGTACGCGTACATCGACCGCAAGAAGAAACTGCCGGTAACGACGCTGCTGCGCGCCATCGGCTTCGAGAGCGACAAGGACATCCTCAACATCTTCGATCTGGCCGACGAGATCAAGGTGACCAAGGCCGCCCTCAAGGAGGCCGTGGGCCGCAAGCTCGCCGCCCGCGTGCTGAAGAGCTGGGTGGAGGACTTCGTTGACGAGGATACCGGCGAGGTGGTGAGCATCGAGCGCAACGAGGTGCTCATCGACCGCGAGACGGTGATCGAGGAGCACCACGTGGACCAGATCGCCGAGAGCGGCGCCAAGACGATCATCCTGCACAAGGCCGGGGTGAACGCCGCCGACTACGCGCTCATCTACAACACCCTCCAGAAAGATACCTCCAACAGCGAGAAGGAGGCCGTGGAGGTGATCTACCGCCAGCTGCGCAACGCCGAGCCGCCCGATCTGGAGACGGCCCGCGGTGTGATCGACAAGCTCTTCTTCAGCGAGCAGCGCTACGACCTGGGCGAAGTGGGCCGCTACCGCATCAACAAGAAGCTCGGCCTGGAAAGTGAGCTCAACGTGCGCGTGCTCACCAAGGAGGACATCATCTGCATCATCAAGTACCTCATCGAGCTGGTGAACTCCAAGGCCGATGTGGACGACATCGACCACCTGAGCAACCGCCGCGTGCGCACCGTGGGCGAGCAGCTCTACACCCAGTTCGGCGTGGGCCTGGCCCGTATGGCCCGCACCATCCGCGAGCGCATGAACGTGCGCGACAACGAGGTGTTCACCCCCACCGACCTGATCAACGCCAAGACCCTGAGCTCGGTGATCAATTCGTTCTTCGGGACGAACCAGCTCAGCCAGTTCATGGACCAGACCAACCCGCTGGCCGAGATCACCCACAAGCGCCGCCTCTCGGCACTTGGACCCGGGGGCCTCAGCCGCGAGCGCGCCGGCTTCGAGGTCCGCGACGTTCACTACACGCACTACGGCCGCCTTTGCACCATCGAGACGCCTGAAGGCCCCAACATCGGCCTCATCAGTTCCCTGTGCGTGTACAGCAAGATCAACCACCTCGGCTTCATCGAAACCCCCTACCGCAGGGTGGAGGAGGGCCGGGTGGACGTGAAGGGCGATGTGATCTACCTGAGCGCCGAGGAGGAGGACAACAAGGTGATCGCGCAGGCCAACGCCAACGTGAACGAAGCGGGCGGGTTCGCCAGCAACCGCGTGAAGGCCCGCCAGATGGGCGACTTCCCCGTGGTGGAGCCCAAGGAGATCCAGCTGATGGACGTGGCGCCCAACCAGATCGCTTCCATCGCCGCCAGCCTCATCCCTTTCTTGGAGCACAACGACGCCAACCGCGCGCTGATGGGCTCCAACATGATGCGCCAGGCCGTGCCCCTCATGCGCCCCGAGGCCCCCTTCGTGGGCACCGGACTGGAGGAGGCCGTGGCCCGCGACAGCCGCGTGCTCCTCACCGCCGAGGGTGATGGCATCGTGAAGAGCGTGGACGCCAACCACATCACCATCGATTACAAGCGCAACGAGGACGAGCGCACGGTGAGTTTCGACGGTGACGAGAAGGAGTACAAGATCACCAAGTTCATGAAGACCAACCAGAGCACCTGCATGAACCTGCGCCCCGTGGTGCGCAAGGGCGAGCGGGTGACCCGGGGGCAGACGCTGGTGGAGGGTTACAGCACGCAGGACGGCGAGCTGGCCATCGGCCGCAACCTGCTCGTGGCTTTCATGCCCTGGAAAGGTTACAACTTCGAGGACGCCATCGTGATCAGCGAGCGCGTGGCCCGCGAGGACATGTTCACGTCGATCCACATCGACGAGTACATCATGGAGGTGCGCGATACCAAGCGCGGCCTCGAGGAGCTCACCAGCGACATCCCCAACGTGAGCGAGGAGGCCACCAAGGACCTCGACGAACACGGCCTGATCCGTATCGGCGCCGAGGTGAAGGAGGGCGACATCCTCATCGGAAAGATCACCCCCAAAGGGGAGACCGACCCCAGCCCCGAGGAGAAACTCCTCCGCGCCATCTTCGGCGACAAGGCCGGCGACGTGAAGGACGCCAGCATGAAGGCGCCCCCCAGCACCCGTGGCTTCGTCATCGACAAGAAGCTCTTCAGCCGCGCCATCAAGGACAAGAAGAGCAAGGGCGACGAGAAGGACGTGCTGGAGCGCATCGATCGCGAGGAGGAGAAGGAACTCGGCGCCCTCAAGGAGACCCTCATCAACAAGATGATGACCCTGCTGGAAGGTCAGACCAGTGCGGGCGTGGACAACAAGTACAAGGAGGAGCAGGTGAAGAAGGGCACCAAGTTCAGCCCCAAGGTGCTCCAGACCATCGATTACATCACCGTGGACCCCACGGAGTGGACCGGTGACAAACGCACCAACGAACTGGTGCGCCAGCTGATCCACAACTACACCATCCGCTACAACGACATCAGCGGCGCCTTCAAGCGCAAGAAATTCCAGGTGAGCATCGGCGACGAGCTGCCCGCCGGTATCGTGAAACTGGCCAAGGTCTACATCGCCGCCAAGCGCAAGCTCACGGTGGGCGACAAGATGGCCGGCCGCCACGGCAACAAGGGCATCGTGGCCAAGATCGTACGCGACGCTGATATGCCGTACCTGGAGGATGGTACACCGGTGGACATCGTGCTGAACCCCTTGGGCGTGCCCAGCCGGATGAACCTGGGCCAGATCTACGAGACGGTGCTCGGCTGGGCCGGTCTCAAGCTCGGGCGCAAGTACGCCACCCCCATCTTCGACGGCGCCACCATCGACGAGATCGACCACGAGACCGACGAGGCCGCCATTCCCCGCTTCGGCAAGGCCTACCTCACGGACGGCGGTACCGGCGAGCGCTTCGATCAGCCCGCCACCGTGGGCGTGATCTACATGCTCAAGCTCGCCCACATGGTGGACGACAAGATGCACGCGCGCTCCATCGGGCCCTACAGCCTCATCACCCAGCAGCCCCTCGGCGGTAAGGCCCAGTTCGGTGGCCAGCGCTTCGGGGAAATGGAGGTGTGGGCGCTGGAGGCCTTCGGTGCCGCCAACATCCTGCAGGAGATCCTCACCGTGAAGAGCGACGACGTGATGGGCCGTGCCAAGGCCTACGAGGCCATCGTGAAAGGGGAACCGCTGCCCGCGCCGGGCATCCCCGAATCGTTCAACGTGCTGCTCCACGAACTGCGCGGCCTGGCGCTGAACGTGAGCCTGGAGTCCGAAACCGAGAAAGTCCAACTCTGAGCCTGAACCATGACCATCATGAAGAAGGAGGTGAAGCTCACCTCGCAGTTCGATAAGATCGTCATCAGCCTGGCCAGCCCGGAGCAGATCCTGGAGCGCAGCCATGGCGAGGTGATCAAGCCGGAGACCATCAACTACCGCACGTACAAGCCCGAGCGCGACGGCCTCTTTTGCGAGCGCATCTTCGGGCCCGTCAAGGACTTCGAGTGCCATTGCGGCAAGTACAAGCGCATCCGCTACAAGGGCATCGTGTGCGACCGTTGTGGCGTGGAGGTCACCGAGAAGAAGGTGCGCCGCGAGCGCATGGGCCACATCCAGCTCACCGTACCGGTGGCCCACATCTGGTACTTCCGCAGCCTGCCCAACAAGATCGGCTATCTGCTGGGCATCCCCACCAAGAAGCTCGACCAGATCATCTATTACGAGCGTTACGTGGTCATCAACGCCGGTGGCGCGAAGAACAAGGAGGGCGTCCCCCTGCAATACCTGGATTTCATCACGGAGGAAGAGTACCTCGACATCCTGGACCAGGTGGGCAAGGACAACCAGTACCTGGACGACGCCGACCCCAACAAGTTCATCGCCAAGATGGGCGCCGAGGCCCTGCACGACCTGCTGAAGCGCCTGGACCTGGACAGCGTGAGCTATGACCTGCGCCACAAGGCCAGCACCGAGACCAGCCAGCAGCGCAAGAACGAGGCACTCAAGCGCCTGAACGTGGTGGAGGCTTTCCGCGATGCCAACGGGCGCCGCGAGAACCGCCCCGAGTGGATGATCATCAAGGTGGTGCCCGTGATCCCGCCCGAACTGCGCCCGCTCGTTCCCCTGGACGGCGGCCGTTTCGCCACCAGCGACCTCAACGACCTCTACCGCCGTGTGATCATCCGGAACAACCGCCTCAAGCGCCTGATGGAGATCAAGGCGCCCGAGGTGATCCTGCGCAATGAGAAACGCATGTTGCAGGAAGCTGTGGACAGCCTCTTCGACAACAGCCGCAAGAGCAGCGCCGTGAAGAGCGAGAGCAACCGCCCGCTGAAGTCCTTGAGCGATTCGCTCAAGGGCAAGCAGGGCCGCTTCCGCCAGAACCTTCTCGGTAAGCGTGTTGATTACAGCGCGCGTTCCGTGATCGTGGTCGGTCCTGAACTGAAGCTGCACGAGTGCGGTCTTCCGAAGGACATGGCCGCTGAGCTCTTCAAACCGTACATCATCCGCAAGCTCATCGAGCGCGGTATCGTGAAGACGGTGAAGAGCGCCAAGAAGATCGTGGACAAGAAGGAGCCCGTGGTGTGGGACATCCTGGAGAACGTGCTGAAGGGGCACCCTGTTCTGCTCAACCGGGCACCCACACTGCACCGCCTCGGTATCCAGGCCTTCCAGCCGAAACTGATCGAGGGCAAGGCCATCCAGCTGCACCCGCTGGTGACCACCGCGTTCAACGCCGACTTCGATGGTGACCAGATGGCCGTTCACGTGCCCTTGGGCCACGCCGCCATCCTGGAGGCCCAACTGCTCATGCTGGCCAGCCACAACATCCTGAACCCGGCCAACGGCGCGCCCATCACGGTGCCCAGCCAGGACATGGTGCTCGGCCTTTACTACATCACCAAGGGCCGGAAGAGCGAAAAGGACAAGCCCGTTATGGGTGAGGGCCGCGTATTCTACTCGCCCGAGGAGGTGATCATCGCCTACAACGAGAAGCGGATCGACCTGCACGCCTGGATCAAGGTGCGCTGGACGGACCCGAAGAGCGGCAAGGACGAGTTGATCGAGACCACCACGGGCCGCGTGCTCTTCAACGAGGTGGTGCCTGATCAGGTGGGCTTCGTGAACGAGCTGCTCACCAAGAAGAGCCTGCGCGACATCATCGGCCGCGTGATGAAGGAGTGCGGTACGGCCGCCACCGCCAAGTTCCTTGACGACATCAAGGAACTCGGTTTCATGAGCGCCTTCCGCGGCGGCCTGTCCTTCAACCTGATGGACGTGGTGGTGCCCGGCGACAAGGACGAGCTGGTGAAGAAGGCCCAAGGCGAGGTGGATGAGGTGCTCGGCAACTACAACATGGGCCTCATCACCAACAACGAGCGCTACAACCAGACCATCGACATCTGGACGCATACCAACAGCCGCCTCACCGCGCGCCTTATGGAGCGCATCAAGAACGACAACCAGGGCTTCAACTCCATCTACATGATGATGGACAGCGGTGCCCGCGGTTCCAAGGAGCAGATCCGTCAGCTCAGCGGCATGCGCGGCCTGATGGCCAAACCGCAGAAGAGCGGTGGCGGCGGAGGACAGGACATCATCGAGAACCCCATCCTCTCGAACTTCAAGGAGGGCCTGTCCATCCTGGAGTACTTCATCTCCACCCACGGCGCCCGGAAAGGTCTGGCCGATACGGCCCTCAAGACCGCCGATGCCGGTTACCTTACCCGCCGCTTGGTAGACGTGGCGCAGGATGTGGTGATCACGAATGACGACTGCGGCACCCTCCGCGGCCTGGTGGCCACCGCCCTTGTGAAGAACGAGGAGGTTGTCGAGACCCTCCACGACCGCATCCTCGGCCGCAGCGCCGTGCATGATGTGTACCATCCGCAAACGGGCGAACTGCTCGTGGCCAGCGGCGAGCAGATCACCGAGGATGTGGCGAGGGCCATCGGCGAAAGCCCCATCGAGGAGGTGGAGATCCGCAGTGTGCTCACCTGCGAACAACGGCACGGCGTGTGCGCCAAGTGCTACGGCCGCAACCTGGCCACCGGCCGCATGGTGCAGATGGGCGAGGCCGTGGGCGTCATCGCCGCGCAGTCCATCGGTGAGCCGGGCACGCAGCTTACGCTGCGTACGTTCCACGTGGGTGGTGTCGCGGGCAAGATCACCGAGGACAGCCAGATCATCGCCAAGTACGATGGGAAGCTGGAGATCGACGAGCTGCGCACCGTGAAGAAGAAGGATCGCAAGGGCGAAGACGCCGAAGTGGTGATCAGCCGCTCCACCGAGATGCGCATCGTGGACAACAACACGGGCATCGTCCTCACCACGAGCAACATCCCGTACGGGGCCATGCTCTACAAGGTGTCGGGCAAGAACGTGAAGAAGGGCGACATGATCTGCAACTGGGATCCCTATAACGCGGTGATCATCAGCGAACACCCCGGTACACTGGCCTTCGAGAGCATCGAGGAGAGCGTGACCTTCCGTGAGCAGATCGATGAGCAGACCGGCTTCACCGAGAAGGTGATCGTGGAGAGCCGTGACAAGAAGAAGAACCCGATGATCCGGATCATCGATGCCAAGAGCAAGGAGGAGATCAAGAGCTACTCCCTCCCCGTTGGCGCCCACATCGTGGTGAACGAGGGCCAGAAGATCGACGCCGGGGACATCCTGGTGAAGATCCCCCGCAGCAGTGGCAAGGGCGGTGACATCACGGGCGGCCTGCCCCGTGTTACCGAACTCTTCGAGGCCCGTAACCCCAGCAACCCCGCCGTGGTGAGCGAGATCGACGGCATCGTGAGCTTCGGCAAGATCAAGCGCGGCAACCGCGAGATCATCGTCGAGAGCCGCACCGGCGAGCACAAATACTACCTCGTTCCGCTCAGCAAGCACATCCTCGTGCAGGAGAACGACTTCATCAAGGCCGGCCAGCCCTTGAGCGACGGCTCCATCAGCCCCGGCGACATCCTTGACATCCAGGGCCCCACCAAGGTGCAGGAGTACCTGGTGGACGAGGTGCAGGAGGTGTACCGCATGCAGGGCGTGAAGATCAACGACAAGCACTTCGAGGTGATCGTGCGCCAGATGATGCGCAAGGTGGAGATCGAGGACCCGGGCGATACCCGGTTCCTGGAACGCCAGGCCGTCAACAAGGCGGACTTCATGGAGGAGAACGACGAGATGTACGACAAGATGGTCATTACCAGCGCCGGGGACAGCACCGTGCTGAAGGAGGGCCAGATCGTCACCGCCCGCAAGCTCCGCGACGAGAACAGCGGCCTGAAGCGCAAGGACCAGAAGCCCGTGGAGGCCCGCCAGGCCACTCCGGCCACCAGCCGCCAGTTGCTCATGGGCATCACCCGCGCCTCGCTCCAGACGGACAGCTTCATCAGCGCCGCTTCCTTCCAGGAGACCACCAAGGTGCTCAACGAGGCCGCCGTGAGCGCCAAGGAGGACAACCTCAAGGGCCTGAAGGAGAACGTGATCGTCGGCCACCTCATCCCTGCCGGTACGGGTAGCCGCCGGTTCCAGAAGAACCTCGTGTACAACAAGGAGGACTACACCCGGTTGCTGGCCGAACGCATGGCCACGCAGGAGGTGGAGTGATCCGGGAGCACGAACCGAAAGGTGGAAGCTGAGACCTGAAACGCGAATGTTGAAAGCCGGGGCTGGAACGTTTCCAGTTTCGGCTTTCAGCTTTCATAATCATTGAACACATGGCGGACAACAACGACAAGAACCAGCCCCGGCCGAACCAGCTGAACATCGAGATCAGCGAGGAGGTGGCCGATGGCATCTACAGCAACCTGGCCATCATCACGCACAGCAATTCGGAGTTCGTGGTGGACTTCGTGCGCGTGATGCCCGGTGTGCCCAAGGCCAAGGTGCGCGCGCGTGTCCTGCTGACGCCCCAGCATGCCAAACGCCTCATGCGCGCCCTGATGGACAACGTGCAGAAGTTCGAGAGTGCCCACGGGCCCATCCGCGAGAGCGAGATGCCCGAGATCCCGATGAACTTCGGCGGTCCTCCGGCACAGGCGTAGGCCCGCGCCATCCTTTCCGGAAAAGCCCCCGACGGATCGGGGGCTTTTCCGGAGGCGGCTATTCCAGCGCCTTCCGCGCGAAGATCACGTACCCGAAATTGAGGCTGAAGGCCCACGGCTTCGGCAGCCCTTCCAGGTAGCTGGTATTGAACCAGATGGGCCCCACGGGGCTCTGCCAGATGAGCGATCCGCTGGCGATGAAATAGCGGTCGCTGATAGCGCTGCCGGATTCCGCCTCATCGCCGCTGGCCCGTTCGATCGTCTTATAGGGCTGGAAGACGTAGCCTTCCAGCCGCAGGTCGAACCGGTCGCGGGCCACGGCCATGATGGCCCGGGCGCCGCCAGCGATGTATTGTTGGGCACGGAAGGCGTCGATGAAGTAGGTGCGGCTCTCGGGCGTGGGCTGGAAGGTCGGCGCGCGCAGCACCGAGGCCGTGTAGTTCTGGAAGAAGTCCTGCGTGCTGTACACGCCTTCGGCCAGGATGCCGAGGCGCACCTTCTTTCGGCTCAGGAAATACTTGTCCAGGGTGACCTTCGCCGTGATCCAATCGTGGCGTTTATGCGACGGGGTGCGCTCGGTGATGGTGGAGCCCGGCACCGTGCGCTCGTCGCCGCCAGCGTAGCGCAGTTCCACGCGCAGCAGGTCGCCCGCGTTGGGGTGCTGTTTGCGGTTCAGGCTGTTGCGCTCCAGCGTTACGCCGGCCGTGCCGAAGTTGAAATCCGTGACGTCCGCGGTGTCCCGGTTGCCGAACTCCTGCGTTTGGTAGTATTCGTCCCGCGTGCGCGCGTACCGGGCATCCACGCGCAGCAGACCTTTGTTGCCCATGCCCACGCCGACGCTCATGCCGCCCCACAGTTCGCGGCTCACGATGTAGGACGGCCGCGTTTCACGGAAGAAGTCGTTGAAGCCCCGGAACCAGTCCCAGCGATGGAAGGTCACCGAAGGCTCCAGGTAGAAAGGCGCCGCCGTGCGCAGGTCCATACGCAATTTGACCTGGCCGGCGGTGTAGAATTTCCCGAACCAGCCCGCCCCGTCGAGGAAGGCGCTCGTCCGGCCGAAAAACTTGTACCGGAGTCCGAGCATGCCCGTGTTCACCGGCCGCGTGCTGATGAGCCCTCCGAAGCGGGCCTCCACCCGTTTCTCGCGCTTCACCAGGATGTGCAGGTCGTGGTTCCCGCGTTCCGGTGACCACCGCGTGCGCGGGAAGAGGTCGCCCACGTTCTGGTCGGCGTACAGGCGGAAATACCGCGCCTTGAGGTCATCCGCCGCCACGGGCGTGCGCTCGGCGTCAAGCACCCGCTCGCAATAGCGCACCTGTTTCGGATTGAGTCCCTCCACGATGATGCGGCCGAACACCGGCTGCGGGAAGCGCGCCCGGAACGCGGCCCGCCGCGCCTGCACCTCAGTACGCGGCACCCGCCGCCCGATGCTGGCCTTGATCTCGGCCATGCGTTCCATGGCCGCGGTGTACCCGTCCTGAATCGCCTGTTTCGCCGTGGTGAAATCGAAAAGCGTGGTGGCCGTGCGAGGCTGGATGATGAGCCCCGGATCGCAGGGCACGCTATAATCCGTCTTCTCCACCATGATCGCGCGCAATTGGCTCATCAGGTCGTCCTCGCTGGGTGGCGGGCCGTTGAACGCCACGTTGCTGCCGATGATGTAGTCGGGCATGAAATCCGCGTACATCACATCGCTGGGGAAGTTGTTGTACATGCCTCCGTCCATCATCAGGTGGCCGTCCACCTTGATCGGCTTGAAGTAGAAGGGGTAGCTCATGCTGGCACGCACGGCCTGCGCCAGGTCGCCCTTGGAGAAGACCACCGGGCGCTGTGCCATGAGGTCGCTGGCCACGCAGCGGAAGGGCACCATGAGGCTGTCCATACTGCAGCCGCTCACGGCCGCCGCACCGCTGAAGCCGAGCATCTGCGACCAGTCCGTCAGCACCGGGGAGCGCAGGTTGGTGGGCAAGGAGGCCTGTATGACGGTGTCCAGCGCGAAACGCACCGTGAGCAGAGAGGGGTCCGGCACGTCCTGCTGGAAGTGGTAGATCTGATCGGGCTCCACGCCGCCGCGCGCCATCAATTGGTACAGTTCCGTCTGGAAGAGCGAATCCATCTCTTCAGGGGAATACCCCGCCGCGTACATGGCGCCCACCAGCGCGCCCATGCTGCTGCCCGTGATGAAGTCGATGGGGATATCGTTCTCCTCCAGGGCCTTGATGACCCCGATGTGCGTGAGGCCCACCGCGCCGCCGCCGCTGAGGACGAGGCCCACCTGCTGGCCGTGCAGCGCGAGGGCGAAGAACGCGCAAAGGAAGAAGATGGCCTTGCGGGTCATGGACGCTTCCCCCGCCGCACAGGGCGCTCCGGCGGGCGGGCGCGAAAGTAAGGCCGCCTATGCCGGGGGCGTGTCCATGTCCAGCCCGGCGATCATGCCTTGGAGGTACGCCGGGGTCTTCAGCAACCGGCTGCCGTACCAGCTGAAGAACTCGCCGTCCACCAGCCGCACCAATGTGCCGGGGCAGATCATGTTGAAGTCCGCGATGTGCTTCTCGGCGAAGGGATAAGGTTCCGATGACAACAGGATCACCTCCGGATCGGCGGTGGCCAGCTCGGCGGGCGTCACTTCCGCGTAGCGCTCGGCACGGTGGCCGAAGGCATTCTCCATCCCGCAGCGCGCCAGCATGTCGTTGATGAAGGTGCCGCCGCCCACCACCATCAACGGCTCGCGCCAGATGAAGTAGGCGGCGGAAAGGACAGGCGAGAGTGGCCGTACCGCGCTGAACCGCGCCTCGATGTCCGTTGCCAACTCGTTGGCCTTGGCGGATGTGCCGGTAAGCTCGCCGGTGCGCCGGATCATGTCCAGTGCGCTCGGCAGGTCGCGCACGTCGCTCATCCATACGGGGAACTCCCGGTCCAGCGCTTCGATGTCCGCGCGTTCGTTCTCCTCCTTGTTGCCGATGATCAGGTCCGGCTTCAGCGCGCGCACCTTGTCGATGTCCACCTTCTTGGTGCCGCCCACGCGGGGTTTCGTCCGGAACCATGCTTCCGGATGGACGCAGAACTTGGTGATGCCCACCACGCGGTCGCCTAGGCCGAGGTCGTACAGCAGTTCCGTCTGCGAGGGGACGAGGGAGATGATGCGGTGAGGGTGCGACGGCACCTGGATGGTGCGGAGCATCTGGTCCTCCCGTTCGATCATGTCCTCACCGGATGGCATCCAAAGAGTCGCGAGCAATGGATGCGTTGATCTGCTGACTGATCTGATGGAGGAATTCGTGCGCGCGGTCCTCGGTCTGCATGTCGCATTGAGTCCTTGCGCTGGAATCCACTCGCGTGCTGTATTCAAGAAAAGCGGACCGGGGGTCTTCCTCATTCACGATCACCATCTCCATGGCAATCGCGTTCGCCCACATTCTGAGACCCTTGTCCCCATCGCATCCGTTCTCCCAGCAGCAGCTCAGCAGGCGGCAGGGCCGCTTCAGCAATTCTTCATACACCGCTACACCAAGAGGCTCAACGTAATAACCATCGGCCTTGCTCATGGAACGGAGAAGAACGGCCGAATAGAATTCTTGATGCGACGAGTGCTCGAAGCTGTCTATCAACGCAAGTGCCGAGACCTCATCGCGGAGGTCCCACGTGGCGTCATCGGCTATCTGACGAGCGAGTGGTGAGGCCGTTGCGTAGCCTGACATGGTCCTCGGATCGCAATGGTCGACCGTGTCCGCGATGTCCCGGGCGACGAAAACGTAGTCGCCGACCCTGAGTCTCTCATCCACACTTGCCTCGGGAAGCGAGTTGGCACAGGCAGTGATGAAAATGCCCCATGCAGCAAGCGCTCCGGTGCGCATACTCCGGTCAATGCTGCTGGTCACTTCAACTTCCCGATAATATCCTGCTTGGTGAGGATACCCAATCCGTTCGGCATCTGAACCAGGACGGCAGGTGAGCCGTTGCCCAGCTGCTTGGCCACGTCCTCCAGTTTCGCGTCGGCGGCGATCACGGGTAGGGCTGGACCCATCACCACACGAGCCTTCTGCGTGCGCACGTCGGCATCTTCGAGGATCGCGTCGAACAAACGCGCGTCGGTGATCGTGCCAACGGGCTTGCCGTTCGCCATCACCGGTAACTGGTCGATGTTGTGCTTGCGCATGCGGTCGATGGCCAACAACACCGGCTCTTCGGCTTCCACCGAGATGAGTCCCAGGTCCTTGCCCTTCAGCAGGTCGCCAGCCGTTGGCCTCTCTTCGACCAGGAAGCCGCGCTCGCGCATCCAGTCATCGTTGAACATCTTGCCCACGTAGCGCGTGCCGTGGTCGTGGAAGATCACCACCACTGTTTCGCCCTTCTTGAAATTGTCCTTCAGTTGGATGAGCCCGGCCATGGCGGCGCCCGCGCTGTTGCCCACGAAGATGGCCTCGTCGCGCACGATCTTCCGCGTGTAGATGGCGGCGTCGCGGTCGGTCACCTTCTCGAAGTGGTCGATGAGGTCCATGTCCACGTTCTGCGGTACGAAATCCTCGCCGATGCCCTCGGTGATGTACGGGTAGATCTCGTTCTTGTCGAACTCGCCGGTCTCCTTCAACTTCTTGAACACCGAGCCGTAAGTATCGATGCCCCAGACCTTCAGCTTCGGGTTCTTCTCTTTCAGGAAGCGTGCGGTGCCGCAGATCGTACCGCCGGTTCCCACGCCCACAACGAGGTGGTCCACCTTGCCGCCGGTCTGCTCCCAGATCTCGGGACCGGTGCTCTCGTAGTGCGCACGCGCGTTGCTGGGATTGTCATACTGGTTCGCCTTCCAGCTATTGGGCGTTTCGGACACCAGGCGTGATGAAACAGAGTAGTAGGAACGCGGGTCTTCCGGATCGACGTTCGTGGGGCACACGATCACTTCCGCACCGAAAGCGCGCAGAATATCCACCTTCTCGCGACTCTGCTTGTCGGTGGTGGTGAATATGCACTTGTAGCCCTTGATGATGGCGCCGATGGCCAGGCCCATGCCCGTGTTGCCGCTCGTGCCTTCGATGATGGTCCCGCCCGGTTTCAGCAGGCCGGCCTGCTCCGCGTCCTCGATCATCTTGATGGCCATGCGGTCCTTGATCGAGTTGCCCGGGTTGAAGGTCTCCACCTTGGCCAGCACGGTGGCGGCCACGTCGCGGGTGATCCGGTTGAGGCGTACCAGGGGCGTGTTGCCGATGGTGGAGAGGATGTTGTCGTGGATCCGTTTCATCGCTGCGAAGGTAGATGGGGGCGCCGCAAGCGCGGACCAACCCCGCTCCGTCACGCGAACCGTATGGCCCGTGCCGGGGCGATGCGTGCGACCATCATGCTGGGGATCACCAGCGCCAGCACGCACACCAGCATGGTGCCCGCGTTCAGCAGGATGATCGGCAGGGGATCCAGGTCTACCGGAACGACGCTCACATAGTAGCTTTCAACGGGCAGCGTTACGATGCTGAAGCGTCTCTGCAGCAGCGCGAGCCCGATGCCCAGCAGGTCGCCCAGCACGATGCCGAAGCCGAGGATGTACGCTGCATCGATGAGGAAGATCCGCCGGATGACGCGGTTGCCCGTTCCCAGCGCCTTCAACGTGCCGATCATGTTGGTGCGCTCCAGGATGATGATGAGCAGCGCGCTGGTCATGTTGATGATGGCCACGATCACCATGAGCACGATCACCACCACCACATTGGTATCGAGCAGATCGAGCCAGGTGAAGATCTCGGGGAAACGCTCCAGCGCGGTGATGGTACGTTGGCCGGGGTCCAGGAACTGGTTGTAGATGCGGTCGTCCAGCGCCATCAGGTCGTGGTGGTCGTTCAGCGCCACCTCGAAGCCGCCGCAGTAGTCCTTGTAGCTGCCGCCGCTGCCGCTGCGCGTTACCGTCACATGCCCGCGGTCGAGGATCGCTTGATCGGGCAGCACGCCGTTGGTGGAGAGCAGGACGCGCGCCGAGTCGGGTATGGTGCCGGAAACATCATGCACCACGAGGGTTATCGTTGTGTCGCCATGCGCCGCTATCCAGTGCGGCCCCGCGCCGGAGAGGTCCGTTCCGGGCCATTCGTACTCGAACGCCAGGCTGTTGCCGAAGGCGTGCCCTTCCACCAGGATGCCCCTGGGCGAAACGGTGTCGTACACGCTCATCTCGGCCCGCAGGCCCCATTGTGCAAAGCGTTGAACGTGGGCGATGTCCACGAACACCAGCTGCTGGTCGATCTTCTCGATGCCGGTCTCGTAGATGCCGCTTACGCGGAACTTGCGGGCGCGAGGCTCGTCCCCGGCACGTACCAGATAGATGGTAACGGTGTCGCCAGTGCCCTGCCGCAGCCGCTGCGCCAGCCATGCGCTGATGAGCGTCGAGGCGGTGCCGCCGGTATCGGGGATCGCGAGCACCTCGCCGCCCACGAGGTGCTGGCGCAGGAACGACTGGTCGTGGTCGGCGCCTATGCCTTTCACCACCACGCCCTGGATCTCGTCGTCGGTCTCCACGATGCCGGGCTTCAGGGCGAAGACGGAGATGTGCTTCACGCCTGGTACCGTGTCCAGCCAGGGGTAGAAGGGTTGGGCGATGGGCATGCGCTCCGAATCGCGCGTGTCTCCCCCGCCGAGGGGCACGATCTCGATGTGCGCGCCGGCGCCCGTTACTTTGGCCCGTACTTCGCGCTGGAATCCCGTACTGATACCTACCGTGAGGATCATCACGGCCATACCGATGACGATGCCGAGCACCGCGATGAGCACGATGGGCCGCGAAAGGCGGTCCTGCCGGTCCTTGTCCACCAGGATGCGGCGGGCGATGAAATGCGCGAAGCCCATGCGTTCGCGGACGAATGTAGGCCGTGCCCTGTGGATGCTCGCCTTGATGCCCATGCTCGGCTCCTGCGGTGCGCAGACAGAACGCCCTGTGGCGGTAGCGTCGGCCGAGGCCGCGCACGCCATCGTTACCGGTGCCGAGCGCACCGAACGCTACCTGCCCTTGCTGGCGAGCAAGCGCGTGGGGGTGGTGTGCAACCACACGGGCCTGATCGGTGGCGCGCACCTGGTGGATTCGCTGCTCGCGCTCAACGTGAGCGTGGTGAAGGTCTTCGCCCCCGAGCACGGCTTCAGGGGCACGGCCGATGCGGGCGAGCACGTGGAGAACGAACGCGACGCGCGCACGGGCCTCCCCATCGTGTCATTGTACGGAAAGAACAAGAAGCCAACGGCGCAGCAGCTCACCGATGTGGACGTGCTGCTCTTCGACATCCAGGACGTGGGCACGCGCTTTTATACCTACATCAGCACATTGCATTACCTGATGGAGGCATGCGCGGAGAACCGCAGGCCGCTCATCGTACTGGACCGGCCCGATCCCAATGGTCATTACGTGGACGGCCCGATGCTGGACACCGCCTTCCGCTCTTTCGTGGGCATGCACCCGGTGCCGCTGGTGCATGGCATGACGATCGGTGAGTACGCGGGCATGATCAACGGAGAGGGCTGGCTGAAGGAGGGCCGGAGGTGCGAGCTCACGGTGATCACCTGTATCGGGTATGATCATTCGGTGCATTACGAACTGCCGGTCCGGCCATCGCCCAACCTGCCGAACATGGCGTCGGTCTATCTGTACCCTTCGCTGGGACTTTTCGAGGGCACCATCGTGAGCGTGGGGCGTGGTACGGAGCAACCCTTCCAGTGCATCGGGTTCCCCGGCTGGGCGCAAGGGACCTTCACCTTCACGCCGCGCTCCATGCCCGGCGCGAAGGATCCGCCATACAAGGACCGGCCGTGCACGGGCCTCGACCTGCGCGAGTATGGCGGCTTCATCACCCGGCTCGAACCCCGCCTGCACCTGCAATGGCTCATCATCGCGTACGGCGCCGCGCCGGACAAGGCCGCGTTCTTCACCCCCTACTTCGACAGGCTGGCCGGGAACAAGGCGCTGCGTGAGGCTGTCGTACACGGGGATGATGAGGACACGATCCGTGCGTCATGGGCACAAGGGCTCGACGCCTTCCGGCGCGTGCGTGCGAAGTACCTGTTGTACGCGGACGTGCATTGATCCCTGCAAACGGAGAAGCCGTCCGCATTGGCGGACGGCTTCTCCATTATGATATGCGACGGCCTACTGGATCACGAGGCGTTCGGTCCAGATCTCCCGGCCGATGACGACGCGCACGGTGTACGTCCCGGCGGTGATGCCGCCATTCAGCCGCATTACGGTGTTGAGTTCGTCGCCGTCGACGTTGAGGCGTTCTTTCTGCACGGTGGTGCCGAGCATGTTGATGATGTCCACCTGCACATCGTGCGCGCCGTGGCCGAGGCCGCCAAGTCCGACGTGAAGGAGACCGTTGGCGTTGGGGTTGGGCCAGATCTTCAGGATGCCTACCGTGCCGAAGCCCCCGATGCCGCGCTCCTCCGCCTCCTGGGCCATGCCCTGCGGCCCGCTCGCCGTGCTCACCGTGCAGCTCGGGCCGAAGGGACAATAGGTGACACCATCGTCATAGCTGGCCTTCACCCGCACGTTGTACGTGCTGTTGTACTCCAGCGGCCAGGTGTACCACCGCGTCAGGTTCAAGCTCGATGTGGGCATGGTGATGTTGCGCGTGTAGCCCGGCTTGCTGAATTCGAAGAAGTAGCGGTTCGCTCCGGACACCGGTATGGCGTACAACGTGGTCGATCCGTTGATCAGCACACCCGTGAGGCCGCAGGACATGTACGGGCCGGCATCGGGGCGCAATTGCGTCAGGGGGCAGTTCCCCTGCGTGTCGATCTTCAGGCGGCAGGCCGGGCCGAACTCCGTGTACGCCCCATTGATCACGCTGCGCACACGCACGTTCAACAGCGTGTTCAGCGGCAAGGGGTAGGATACCATCGTGTTCAGGCGGAGGTAGCTGCAGCGGTCCTGGCCGTAGGGGAAGATGTAGCTGCTGTTGGCATGGGAGACGAGGATGCGGCGGCTGTACCCTCCGTTCGGGTTGAAGAACCAGAACTGGTAGCCATCGTCCGTCTGGTCGCCGACGCCGTATTGCGCGCGTACAGCCGGGTCAGGTACGGCCTGGATGAAATCGTGCGGCAGATAATCCTCCCGGTCGCAACGGCTCGGTGTGATCCTGTTGGTACCGATGGGCAGGCAGAATCCGAGCGTCTCCTGGGCCGTGGCGCCGAAGATGCCGGTACCTGCCGCGTCGATGATGCGCCCACCATCAGGAGCGCGGAGCACGTAGCCGCCGTTGCCGTTCATGCAGCACATGCCGTCCATGGCCGCGTCATGGATCCTCAAGGACCAGCATCCGTCAGGAAGCGTGCAGGGGATCGTCTGGGTGCTGTTGTTCGGGTATCCATCGCCCGCGCACACGGCCGCGCCGCCGCCTGCCGGGACGATCTCCCATGAGGTTGAGGCCGCGTCGTTGTCCGTGGTCAACTGCAGCGTGACGGGTTGCTCCATGGGCGTGCCGGAGCATGCGCAGTCGGCACCCAGCATGTCGTTGATCGTTGACGGATCGCCGTCATCGCAGGGAGCCCCTGCTTGGCCAGGAGCGAGCGGGCACTGGTCCACGCAGTCGAGGAGTCCATCGCCGTCCGTGTCGGTCTCCGGCGTGCCGCAACCGCAGACGCCCGGCCCGATCTTGGTCGGGTCGTTGGGGCAACCGTCCAAGCAGTCTACATACCCGTCCCCATCGGAATCGGTGTCGGGGTTGCCACAACCGCAGGCGCCGGGGTTCACCTTGGCCGGGTCGAGCGGGCAATTGTCGTAGCAGTCGAGCGTGCCATCCCCATCGCTATCACCATTGTTCGTGTCCTCGGGGCAGGGGTCCTCGCAATCGGCCAGGCCGTCGCTGTCCGTGTCGGTATCCGGTGTGTCGCACCCGCAGATGCCGGGAGAGATCTTGTCCGGGTCACCAGGGCAGCCGTCCATGCAGTCGGCCGTTCCGTCGAGGTCGGTGTCGGTATCGGCCGTGCCGCAGCCGCAGACACCGGGCGTGGTCTTTTCGGGATCTTCCGGGCAGCCGTCGTTGCAGTCGGCCGTTCCGTCGAGGTCGGTGTCCGTGTCCGCCGTGCCGCAGCCGCAGATGCCAGGAGCGGTCTTATCGGGGTCGTAGGGGCAACCGTCGTTGGCATCGCAGGTGCTGTCACCGTCGGTGTCCTGGAAGGTGCCGGTGCAAACGCAGGTGGCGCTCAACACGTCGTTCACCGTACAGGCGTTTCCGTCATCGCAGGCTGTTCCTGGCAGTACGGGACCATCCGGCGTTCCCGCACAGTCGAGGGTGACGAAGTTCAGTTTCACGTAGCGCAGACGTCCAACGTCCTGTGCGGCCGCGTCGCAGATGCGGATGATCCACGTACCGTTCGGGTCCCCGGTGAGGTCCGACAACGGCTGTTCCGGCGCGAATGTGCCGGTTACGCTGTTGTTCGAGCCGTTCATGGTGGAGAGGGCGGCGGCCCCATCCTTCAGCTTGAGGATGGCGCCGGGGCAGTTGGAGGGATCGCCCAGATTATCCCCGCCGGCGCTCGTAGCCGGTTTGCGCAGGAAGAGATCGCGCTGCTGGCCGGTGGGCGATACCAGGTGCACCCGCAGGTCGCCCCGATAGGTATGGGCCACGATCAGATCGACGCTTTCCAAGCGGGCTTGCAAGGGCGCGTTGCCCAAGCTGGTGGGCTCGCCGCTGATGGCGATCCCAGCTTCGTAGTAGTTGTTCGATCCGCATCCGTTGTCGGGGATCTGCGGCAGGGCCGTAGCCCCGTAGCATTGGCCGTTGACGATGCAGTCCATGTTGTTCACGAAGCTCCCAATGCTGAGGTCGCAGGCGTCCGGAGCGGAGAGCTTGAGGGCGACGGGCGTGCCGTTGGCGAAGGGCCCTACGGTATAGGACCCGGTCCCGATGTTCGACTGCAACGTTCCACCGGGGGTGGCAACGATGCTGACGCCCGCACTGTGCACGGCCGTAACGTTCACCGTTACGCTGAAGGTATTGGTGAGACAATCGGTTACCTGGGAAGCGGTCGCGGCCCCTGGCCGGTCGCAGAAATTGAGACGGGCGTGGCGCAAAGTGCCTGAGGTCCCATTGCTGTTGTCGCAGATGCTCACGATCCATACGCCATTGGGATCGCCGGTGAACCCCGCCAATGTCTGCTCCGGCCGGTAGCTGCCGGTGGGGCTGGTGCCCGATACCGCGCTGATCGCGCTGGCGGCGTTGTCATCAAGGGTGAGGGATCCGCTGGGGCAACTGCTGGGGTTACCGAAATTGTCACCAGACCCACCACGGTTGAGGATGAGGTT
>Ga0138256_10001001_pt1 | contig 30199 bp, 28 predicted proteins | sample KNB2016incub_MG_FD_105486 | JGI IMG/M metagenome (GOLD analysis project Ga0138256, IMG submission 105486) | Active sludge microbial communities from wastewater in Klosterneuburg, Austria - KNB2014incub_MG | ecosystem: Engineered > WWTP > Activated sludge > Unclassified | place: Austria... | reverse complement strand
TCGTATATAATTGGTAATTTAAGTTGCCTCTTAAATGGAATTTCTTTTTTATTTAATTCATGACAGAAACAAGCTTCATAAATTTTTTCCAGCAATCCCGGCCCTAATTGACTATGCACTTTATAAGCACAATCAACTATTTCTTTACAAAGAAATTCCTCTATTTCAGTCAATATATACATTCTATAGTACTTATTACGCCTTCCCGTCTTCCCGGAAAAAAACTTAATACACCGTCTTTCGCTTCCCACTTTCAAAATCCTTAAATATAAATGCCCCCAGTTTATCCAGCGATGCAAAGAATGCCTTGCCGTTATTGGTTTCGGTAAACTCCTGTACAAATCTTTGTAAATAAGGATCAGATGCAATCATAAATGTAGTGATGGCTATTTTATTTTTTTTACATTGCGTTGCCAGACTCATGCATCGGTTTAAAATTTTTCGGTCAACACCCCAACTGTTTTTGTAGTAACGCTTGCCAACTTTTAAACAGGTGGGTTTACCATCGGTGATCATAAATATCTGTTTGTTGGGGTTACGGCGTTTTCTTAAAATATCCATCGCCAGTTCTAAACCCGCTACAGTGTTTGTGTGATAGGGACCAACCTGTAAATAGGGGAGATCCTTTATTTCAATCGGCCATGCATCATTGCCAAACACTACAATATCCAATGTGTCTTTAGGGTATTTGGTTTGAATCAATTCACTCAGAGCCATCGCTACTTTTTTGGCTGGCGTAATTCTATCCTCACCGTATAATATCATAGAGTGGGAGATATCAATCATTAAAACCGTAGATGTCTGCGATTTAAAATCGGTTTCTCTTATTTCCAGATCATCTTCCTGCATGCTGAAACTATCAATGCCATGATTGATCTGTGCATTGCGAATGGAACTGGTAAAGTCAATCTGTTCCATCGTATCGCCAAACTGAAATGGCCTTGTTTCGGGATTTATTTCGTCACCACCGCCGGGCTTAAAAGTCTGGTGATTCCCTTGCTTTGTTTTTTTCAGCTTCCCAAAAATTTCTTCCAGGCTTTTTTTACGGATGCCCTGCTCGGTTTTAGAAGTTATTTTTATTTCACCTGTTTCCCTTTTCTCATCAATATATCCTTTGTCTTTCAGGTCTTCAATAAAATCGCCGATGCCGTATTCGCCATTGGTTAATTTATATTCTTTATCCAGTTCATTCATCCACTGCATGGCTTCATTAAAATCACCATTAGTGTATGTGAGTAATTGCAAAAAAAGATTAAGCAAAGTCTCAAAGGGAGATTTACCTTGTTGATCGGGGTCGTATTTACTGAAGTTATAACCTAACAATGATTGATATTTTAATAGAGAACGTAATGAACTAAATTACGAAACATTTGGCTCTGTTGTTTTGTTCAGTTGTTAAATAAAAAAATCCCCCGGCACGACCGGAGGATTTTGAATAATATATTCTAACAGTTACTGTTTTTGTGGAGTATCTCCAGGTTTTACGGGTGCTGCAGGCTGATTAATTATTGGTACCGGAGTTTCTGTAGTTTTTGCCGGTGTACCAAACTGTTGCTCAAACTGCATGATCCGGAACAGCAGCTGATCTGCCGCATTCTTATCTCCACCTCTTCTTCCGTCCTGATCAATATAATCAAAATTATAAATCTTGTCACCCAGTGATTCATAATAACTGAGTTGCTGCTGCAGGTCTTTCTTTAAGCTTTTGGTTATTTTGGCTGCCAAAACAGTATCCTCAGCTACATAAGCAGCCTGTAAAAGCATTTGCGAAATAAAATTATGTTGCTGGTTACGTGATACCATACCATACGGGAAATTTTCTTCCAGCATCATCTTATCTACCTTGTTCAGCATTTTCCTGGCATCTTCTTTCCTGTCTTTTTGTGCAAGATCAAGTGCGGCAGTTGCATAAGCCATACGTATTGTGTTCAGGTGGCGGCGGTTTTCTTCGTCAAAATAAACACCCGGTTTATCAGCATTGCCACTTACAAATTTGTTCATCATCTTATCAAATACCCAATCGTCATTTACCTGGTCCTGTTTTGGATCTTTGCTGAGAACCGGCACAAGGCGATAGGTTAATCCATCCTGGCGGATATAATTCTGAAAGCCAAGATCACTTGGTCCCTGTGAATTACCCTGTGAAGTAAAGTAAATCGGACGCTTCCACTTATTTGCTGCAATGATATTTAAAATTGCAGCATCATTTTTATAGATCAGGTTTTTTGGAATATCAAATACAACTTCGGAAACTACGCTGTCTTTTGCATTTGCGGTACCATTTTGCTTTACGAGATTTATATCAACAGGAATAGATACTCTCCCGGTAGGGAAAATATTAATCTTACCGCCTTCCCCATCAGCTTCTATTTTGGAAGGGTCATCACTTCCTGCATAATCTTTCATCATGGTATACAGGTCCATTGGCACAGATGGATCAGTTGTTATACCTGCCTTGGTTCTGTAACGGTTGATGAGTGCAGGATTGTTTCCATAAACTCTTGCAGGAGCGTAGAGTACATCACGGTTGGCACCTTCAATCTGATCTGCTGTCCAGATAGGGTCAACAGGATCGCTTTCATTTAGTTTATAACGAAGTTGATTTATATACCAATCGGTACCCAGTAAACTTGAGTTGATAACCCTTATATCCCTGCGGATTCCCTGTACTTCCTGGGCATACCAAAGCGGGTAAGTATCATTATCGCCATATGAAATTACAATGGCATTAGGGGCACAACTTTCAAGGTAATCTATAGCCAGGTCTCTTGCCAGTGTCTTATTGCTGCGGTCATGGTCATCCCATTCCTGGCTGGCCATTAATACAGGCACTGCTAATAAGCACAATCCCCCTGCAACAAAATTAGCTGTCATCTTGTTTTTAATAAATCCTGCAAGTAATTCTTTTACATATAAAACACCCAGGCCAATCCAGATGGCAAAAGCATAAAATGAACCAACATAAGCATAGTCACGTTCCCTTGGCTGATTACCTGCCTGGTTTAAATAAAATACAATGGCGAGTCCGGTAAAAAAGAATAACAACCCGGTAATAAGAAAATCTTTTCTGTCTTTCATGAACTGAAATACCAGGCCGAGTAAGCCCAGTATAAATGGCAGCGCAAAAAGTTTATTGTTGGCTTTATTTTTCTTTAAACTGTCCGGTAAACTATCCTGGTTGCCCAGCCTGAAATTATCTAAAAATGAAATACCTGTTTGCCAGTTACCATCCCTTACATTACTCATATGCACTCCCTGTATATCATTTTGTTTGCCGGCAAAATTCCACATGAAATACCGCATATACATCCAGCCTACCTGGTAACTCATGGCAAATCTTATATTTTCACCCATGGTAGGTTTTATATCTCCACCATCCGGTCTGGCAAAGTTTCCGTTCTTATCCCTGGTCAAGCCCATCCATTCGGCATAATAATTTGCATGTCCCTGGTCATTGCTTTGGTCCCACATGCGTGGAAACAGGTGCATATCAGCAGGGTTATAAATATATTCTACTTTTTTTCCGTTCTTTTCATATTTCCCGTTACTCTTTACATAGGTCTCGGTTATCTTAGAATCCTGTATCTGGTCAGTAAAATCCTGTCCGTATAAAATAGGCCAGTCTCCATATTGTTCTCGGGCTAAGTATCCGACAAGATTTACCGGGTTATCAACGTTAAACATATCTACCGAAGGATCTGCATTGGAACGCACCAATGTTGTAAAATAGGTAGAATACCCCAGCAACATAAATACAAAACTCCAGAGGCCAAGCTTTAAAAAATTCCAGTTTCTTTTACTGGCCATTTTTAAACCAAAGTAAACCAATGCAGCAATGAATATAAAGAAGAAAGCAAAGCCTGAGAAGAAAGGAAGTCCTAAACTGTTTACAAAGAAAATATCGAAATTACCGGCTCCTTTAATGGTCCATACAATAACGGCTTTTTGTACAAGCCCCGTAATACCGCAACCAATAACGAATGCCCAGAAAGCTCCCCACTTGGTAATTTTTTCGTAGCGCTTGAAATAATAGATCATTACAATTGCCGGGATGGTTAATAAATTCAACAGGTGAACACCAATAGATAAACCCATCAGGTAAAATATAAGGATTATCCAGCGGTCGGCTTTTGTAAAATGCCCTTTGATCCCTTCTTTCTGTTCAACATCCACATTCTGTTCCCACTTCAGCATCGCCCAAAAAACAACGGCTGTAAAAAAAGAAGATAATGCATACACTTCTCCTTCAACAGCACTGTACCAGAATGAATCAGAAAAAGTATAGGCTAATGCACCAACAACACCTGCAGCCATAATGCCATATATTTTTTCATTGGTTAATTCACCTGCATTTTTCATTACCAGTTTGCGGGCAAAATGGGTAATGCTCCAGAATAAGAATAAAATAGTGAATCCGCTGGCCAATGCACTCATCAGGTTAATACCAGTTGCAGCATTGTCGGGGCCAAATGGTGCCATAAACAGACGGCCTATCAAAACAAACAACGGAGCACCCGGCGGGTGAGGAATTTGCAGTTTATAAGCACTGGAAGCAAATTCACCACAGTCCCACAGGCTTCCTGTAGCTTCCATGGTCATAATATATACAGCGCATGCAATAATGCAAACTGCCCATCCGGTAATGTTGTTAATGCGTTTAAAGCTCATCATATATTTTGGTTATAGGTTGGCAAATATAAACATGTTTGGGGTTTGCTGTTTAGAGTTTGCAGTTTTTTATATATTTTTTACGGCACCAACCTTCCTCCTCTGCTGCAGGAGAGGAGGCGGTGCATCAAAAAAATCCTAACATAATATCCTCCACATCGGCATAGGATATCTATTCGGCAATAACTCAACCATCTTTTCAGATTTTATAAACCATATTCTCCGCTTCAATCTACTCCGTTTTCCTCCCCTTGGGGGAGGATAGGAGGGGCCGTATCTTTGCTTCGATGAAAAAAGCCCTGGTACAACTTCATATTGCTGTTTTTTTAGCAGGGTTTACTGCTATACTTGGTAAACTCATTACACTGAATGAAGGCTTACTCGTCTGGTACAGGCTGTTGATTACAGTGGTTACATTAGGCATCATTTTGTTTTTCAGAAATCAGTTATTGCGTATTCCTTATAAAGATGTGCTTAAGATTTTTGGAGTTGGTACCATTGTGGCAATTCATTGGGTTACGTTTTACGGCAGTGTAAAATATGCCAATGTTTCTGTGGGATTGGTTTGTTTTAGTGCAACCGGTTTTTTTACAGCATTTTTTGAGCCATTGATTTTGAAAAGAAGGATATCAGTCATTGAAGTAGCGCTGGGATTGCTTGCAATATCGGGTATCTATATCATTTTCGATTTTCATCCGGAGTATAAAATGGGTGTGATGTTCGGTATTTTTTCGGCCATGTGCAGTTCTTTATTCCCTATTTATAATAAAACATTGTTGCTTACTTATTCTCCCAAAATTTTAACCTTATATGAATTGGGCGGAGGACTTCTTGCATTAACTGTGCTGGTACCCATTTACCTGGTTCAGTTCCCGGCTACATATTATTTACCTACTTCTACAGATTGGTTATGGTTATTGGTATTGGCCTGGTTATGTACGGTGCTGAGTTTCGACCTGCAGTTAAACGCTTTAAAAAAAGTATCGGCATTTACGGCAAACCTTACTTATAACCTGGAACCGGTGTATGGTATCATACTGGCATTTATCTTTTTCCAGGAGAATGAAAAACTGCACCGGGAATTTTACATTGGCGTGTTCCTGATATTACTGGCAGTAGTCCTGCAGATGTTTCGCATTGCCAAAGAACAACGGAAATTAAAGATGATGAAGACAGGTATTTTAAATTAAATTCCGGTTTGCTTTCTTATTTAATAATAACAATCTCATTTTCCATTTTTGCAAAAGCCCTGATCATGGCACTTACCCCGCAATATTTTTCCTGCGACAGCGCCACAGCTTTTTCCATTTTAGGCCTGTCTTTGAGAGCCATTTTTATGGTATAAGTTATTTTTACATGGTTATATATCTTTGGGTGTTCACCAGTTACATCAGCATCAATATGGATACTGAAATTGCTGAAAGCCACTTTCATCTTGTTCAATATCGAAACCACATCCATTCCGGTGCAACCCGCCAGTGAGGCGAGCATCAGGCGCTTGGGGCTGGGGCCGGTATCTTCGCCGCCATCATCAGCGGTTGTATCCACCACTACATCATGGCCATTGATGTTAGCAGTAAAAGCCATGTTTTTATTAAATATTGTCGTCAGCGAGTGTGTTATCATAATTCATTATTTAGTGGTATCAGTTTAAAAATTAAAGTGGAATAACCGCCATTTTCAACCTGTTCAATTCTTATGGTATGTTTTCCATTTAGTTTTATGGTTGCATTGTGATGGGTGTCTTCATCCGATTTGTATTTTGTTACGTCCCAAAAGTCAAGTACCAGTTTGTTATCTACATATATTTTAACAATGTCATCGGCAGTAACACTTAGTTTGTATTGGCCTTCTGCAACATCAACGATTCCGGTTGCAACCGTTGCAAAAGAATCTGCAGGTAAGCTTTTTCCAATTTCTCCCCACCAGGTATAGTCTATTTGTTTTGTCTGTTCTGATTTTAATGGCTTGTTGTTATACACTGTTTTAAAATGCTCGTAGTTTTTATTGGGGTCATGAGTAAGGTCCCAGCTGTACCAGTTCACTGTCCAGTTAATTTCTGGTTGAAAATCTCTGAATGAAAAATGATGCATTTTGCCGGCAGCCTGTTTATTGCCAAACTGGCCAGTAAAAGCTTCGCCGGCATATTCAAGCGCTATCTGAACATCAACTCCGTTTTTTTGCGCTGTAATTTCTGCCGGGAATATTCCCTCAACCTGGCTGATATTGGTTACATCTTTTGAATTTTTGATCTTCCATTTTCCCTTTGGCCCAAGTACATCAAAATGATAAATATTATTGCTGTCTATCTTTTTTAAGAAGAGGATGGGGTAGCGGAAATCATAAGGTCCCCATTCGGTGATCTTCATTTGGTCACGGCCTTTCTTAAATGTGGATGAAGGAATTTCGGTCTTTTTCCAGGTGCTGAGTATTTCTGGAATAACTGCAGTTGAATCAGTAATTTGATTTGGGTCAATTTCAATATCTGTTACAGAGCTATCCTTCCTGATCTCAGTTTTAATGTTTTCAAATTTGTTTTTATACAGGGTAATATCACTGGTTAAATTCAGGTCAAAGGCAATGGCCTCATTTTTAAAACTGTTCTCCCAGAAATTATAGTTAATGCTCCTGGTATCTCTTTTATTAGAATAACCCCAATCCGGCGGTTGGGTTTTGCGGGCCCAGAGTTTTATGGCCGATTGTTTATTGCTTTCAAAAATATTGCCGCTGATATTATTATGTTGGCCATGTTCAATGGCAATCCCTATACGGTTTTTATAAAAATGGTTCCCATAAACAGAGGTCTGCCAGCTATATCCGCCCCAAATACCATGATCACATTCTTTAATGATATTGTCGATAATCGTGTTCTTACTAAAGGTTACTTCTATGCCGTTTGTCGGGGCGTAACTGAAATCATTTTTATACAGATAATTATCATTGCACCCGCCTTCACCGGTATCCATAGTTGTTTGCCCGGCCCATAAAAAGAATCCATCGCCACCATGTGTTACACTGTTGTAGGCAAATACATTATTGTTACACTGTTCAAAAACTAAAATACCGGCACTGTCCTGGCCCCGGTTATAAAATCCGTAACTGTGCCCCCGCACATTAAAATCAAGTTTATTATGCAGGATATTATTGCGGCTGCTGCCGTACATACCAATGCCAATGGCCGAATTAAATGAAAAATCATTGTCGGTTATCAACCCGTCATTACTACGCATCATCATCAATGCACATTGTCCGCCGGTAATGGTATTATTCTGGATAACAGAATTACTGCAATCTTTCAAATAAATGCCGGCACCATACCTTAGCCATTCATCATTTTCATTATGGTGATAACTCATCCAGTCACTTACATCTTCACGAAGCCAGGTGCTTTGTAATTGCTGGCGGTAATTATAACTGAAGTCTGAATTTTCTATTTTCAGGTTTTTGCAACCTTCGGCCATAACGGCCACTTTGTAACCTCTGATTTTGGCATTTTTTAGAGTGATATTGTTCCCTTTAATTAAAATTGCCAGACCATAAAATTCATTGGGCACCTGGCCGGCTTTATTACCCTGTAAAAAGGCATTATTAAAATCTATGGTAATATTGTTTCCTTTAATAAGAATAACAGGCCGGTTCAGCGAGTCATATCCATCTAGCTGGTAAACTGCTTTTTTTATCAGGATGGAACTGCTGATTATCATTCCGCGTTTAAGTTCAACAGGCGGGGTTTCAGTGGCTTTTGACAGGACAGGCTGAAGTAATACGTATCCAAAAAAGCAAATAGTTTTTATTAGTTGCATAGCTATAAAGGTAGGTTTATTAACAATTTGACTTTAAATGTGGGCAGATTTCAATAAAAAATCAAAATTTCTTCCATTTCAAACCACAACTGTTGATATTTAACCTTACCTTTGCCGTCCAAAAATAAGCACTATGGCTAGAGTATGTCAGGTTACAGGAAAGAAGCCGATTACAGGAAATAAGGTTTCTCACTCAAATATTAAGACAAAACGCAGGTTTTTACCAAATTTGCAGACAAAACGTTATTTCCTTGCAGAAGAAGATAAATGGGTTACCCTTAAAGTATCATCTGAAGCAATCAGAACAATAAACAAGAACGGTTTATATTCTGTTGTTAAGCAGTTACGTGCTGCTGGCGAAAAAATCTAATACCCCTGTCCCCTGAAAGGGAACAAGGAGAAGATCAAATAGAACATTAAAGTATTAAATAAATAACAATGGCAAAGAAAGGCAACAGGGTACAGGTAATACTGGAGTGTACCGAGCACAAAACAAGCGGTATGGCCGGCACAAGTCGCTATATTACCACTAAAAACAAAAAGAACACACCCGAGCGGTTAGAGTTAAAGAAACTTAACCCTATTTTGAAGAAGGTTACTGTTCATAAAGAAATCAAATAAAATCATTAAACTGTTTCTCCCTTCAGGGATAAATTTATAAACTTACAACAATGGCAAAAGCAGCTAAAACAGCGATAAAAACCAAAGACCAGAAAGCAGCAGCAGATGCAAAAAACTGGACGAAAGTAATACGTACATTACGTAGCCCAAAATCAGGTGCTTATACTTTCAAGGAAGCTATCGTACACAAAGACAAGATAAAAGAATACTTAGCCAGCTAAGATATTTTTGCATGAGAAATATTATATAAAGCTTTCCGGTACATCGGGAAGCTTTGTTTATTTATGAAATATACTATTTACCTGGCTATGAAAAAGCTTAGTTTAGTTTTTATCTTTCTTGTCCCATCGCTTTTATTTGGTCAGAAATCATTTTCTGATTCAAACTATATTTTCTGGAGCAGGGACAGGCCTTTACAGGAAAGTGATTTTCAAATTAAGGTTGGCCACATTTCTAACTCTTATTCCTTTGCTCAATACAATTTTGATTATAATTTTCAGGGAACGTTTGCTTTTGGACTTCCTGAGGATTATAAAAAGAAAATCAGAAATTATTTTATTAAAAGCGCATCCTGGATAGACACAGCTTATGATGTGAGTACCTCACTTAAATATCAACAGACATTATTCGATTTAGCAGAAGTTTATGTCAGACAATTCCGGAAGTCTGTTTATGATAACAGAAAAAAAATAACCTGGGGAAAGGTAAAAATTGATGAACTTAATGCTCAGATATTAACAAGTTTTTCAAATAGACGGGTTCAATATGATGCGGCAACAGATTTTGGCGCTATAGCCGATAAACAAAAAGAATGGGAACTTTTAATAGCAAAAGAATTAGATAATTTAAAAGAATTCGGAGCTGATTAAAAGGTCATAGATATTGGAGGGGCCGGAGAGAGTAAGCTGTGACCTATAAAATTTCTTTTATCTGCTACGAAACTTTTATCAGGTACCTGTCATCCGGTTACCGGCAACTAACATTCACTAATTATGGGACTCTTTAATAAACTGTTTGGCAAAAAAGAACAAAAGGAAACACTTGACCAGGGATTGGAAAAAACCCGGGAAGGTTTCTTCAGTAAAATAACCAAAGCCATTGCCGGTAAAAGCACGGTGGATGAAGAAGTGCTGGATGACCTCGAAAATGCCTTGGTTAGTGCTGATGTAGGTATTGAAACCACGGTGAAAATTATTGAACAGATTGAGAAGCGTGTTGCGAAGGATAAGTATCTGAATACCTCTGAGCTTAATAAAATCCTGAAAGAAGAAATACAGAACATCCTGGTTACTGCTCCGCAGGATACCAGTTACGAAGACTATGAACTCCCGGCAGGACAGAAGCCCCATATCATTTTGGTTGTTGGTGTAAATGGTGTTGGAAAAACCACCACCATCGGCAAATTGGCCCATAATTTTAAACTGGCCGGTAAATCAGTTTTGCTTGGAGCAGCCGATACTTTCCGTGCAGCAGCTGTTGATCAATTAACCATCTGGAGCGAAAGAGCAGGAGTGCCCATTGTAAAGAAAGATATGGGCAGCGATCCGGCTGCCGTAGCTTTTGATACCGTGAACAGCGGTGTTGCCAAAAATGTTGATGTGATTATAATTGATACCGCCGGAAGGCTACACAATAAACTGCATTTAATGGATGAGCTTACCAAAATAAAAAGAGTCATTCAAAAAGTAATACCGGATGCTCCGCATGAAGTAATGCTTGTGCTGGATGGCAGTACCGGGCAGAATGCGCTGGAACAGGCCAAACATTTTACAGCTGCTACAGATGTTACTGCATTAACTATTACAAAACTGGATGGCACTGCCAAAGGTGGTGTGGTGCTGGCAATTGCAAACCAGTTTAAAATTCCTGTTAAGTTTATCGGAGTGGGCGAAAAGGCAGAGGACCTGCTGGTTTTTGACAAACAAAATTTCGTGGATAGTCTTTTTAATTTAGCTGAATAGATTTTTTTAAAAAGAACCACAAAAGAAAAGCCCCTGTAGAAACAGGGGCCGGTTACCAAAACTAACTGCTTATGAGAAAATTTTTATTGTTATAATTTTTACAATACAAATATCTAAAGTTTTTTTGAAGCCTGCTGTTAAGAAAATATAAAATGCAGTTAAAGTACCGTTAAAACAAAGTACTGATGCAGCACCTCCTTACAAACTCATGACAAAAAAAGCCGCCTTATTATCATGCGGCTTTTTTAGTTGCTTTTTTCTTCTTAGTTTCTGCCTCCTCCAACTCCACCATCGTTTGATTGTGTTCTTTTGTTTTCATCTTCAATTGAAGTCTTACGCTGGCGGGCAGATTTTACCTGCGAATTTCCAAAACGGTAATTGAAATTTATTTTAAACTGGCGGCTTTCCCAACGGCCGCTGGCTTCTGTAAATTGTCCCGAAAAATCAGAGTTGCCTTTCCATTTCATGATACCGAAGATATCACTCACAGAAGCTTTCAGCATTCCTTTTCCTTTTAAAATAGTTTTCTGTAATCCTCCATCAACACTATACATGGCAATGCTTTTAAAAGTGCCCTGCCAGATGGTTGGCGATGAATAGAAACCACTTAGTTCAGCCTTGAATCCTTTGCCCAGGTTAAAACTGTTCTGCATGTAAAAACTTAATGCAAAAACATCGAGGTCAACTTTCCTGTCGCCGCCGCCAAAATTGGCTTTGTACATGGAGTAGTAAGAATTAACATTTACAAAGAAACTATACCACTTATATTGAAACGGGTAACTGATATTTAAGCTTATGATATCCTGGGTAGCCAGGTTTCTTTTGCTTAAAAAGCTTTTTGAGCCCTCAGTAGTATCGGGAAGCTGGGTAAAAATATCTTTTACATGGCTGTAATTCAACTGTGTATTCAGCTTATATTTATATGTGTGTGTTAATCCAAAACTGTTAGTGTATTGCGGCCTCAGGTTGGTATTACCTTTCATGAAAGTATAATCATTCAGTTTGAATTCAAATGGATTCAGGTCCTGGTATGCAGGCCTGTCTATACGACGGCTGTAGGTAATACCGAACTGGCTCATCGGGTTTTTGTTGAATGTTATGGCAGCACTTGGGAATATATCGGTATAATTCCGGTGAATGGATGAATCGTAATTTTCGTACACATTATTACCGGTATTGTATTTTAATCCTGTTGACTTACCATCTGATACTGTATTTTCAACCCGTAAGCCAAACTGTACCATAAATCCTTTAAACCCACGGTTATAGTTGATATAAACTGCATTGATATTTTCAGTGTATTTAAACCTGTTGCTTTTATCCTTATCATACGCTTCATTGCTGCCATACACATCATACCTGCGGAAATCATTGTCGGTTCTTACATACCCCACCTTACCACCAAAACCCAGCCTGCCTTTGTAAAAATTACGTTCATAATCTGTTTTTACAGAAAAGATATCAATATCTGTTGGCGATATCATCCGGTAAACGTTACTATACAGTTTGGTATTTCCAGATGCATCAAAATAATCATTGGGTTGCAACTGGTTACTCCTGATCTTGAAATTACCATAGTCAGCATCAATATTCAGCTCAGTTCCGCCCGTTACTGCATACCTGTAATTAAGATTGGTATTGATGTTGCTGCGTTCAGAATTATTATCACCACTTGCACGCAACAGCCTGGTAACAGTATTGGTTGGTCTGTATATAATATCCATGGGCCCCTCAGTTTCCGTAATGTTTTTTGATGTGTTGCCATTTACAATAAAACCGAATGTGCTTTTCTGGTTAAGAAAAAAATCGGCCCCGGCTTTATAGTTATGGCTGTATTTATTGCGGTTTAAAATCCGTTGTTTCTGATCAAAAATACTGTCACCCTGCTCCCTGTATAATTTAAAATTCATTTCATTGAGCCCGGTATTGAAATTATAATTTCCAAAAATGTTCATTTTACTGTTGCGGTGATTCAAAGCAAAGCCGGCATTGTATTTACCGTATGTGCCGATATTATAGCCCGTATTAACGCTTCCATTGGTACCAAAGGTTTTATTTTTTTTCAGTTTGATATTGATGATACCAGCATTTCCGGCTGCTTCGTATTTGGCGGATGGATTGGTAATTAATTCAATCGCTTCTATTTGTACCGATTGCAGTGATTTAAGATAGCTGGCAAGGTCAGCACCTGAGAGTGGGCTTGGTTTGCCATCAATATAAACCTGCACACCGTTTTTACCGGCAAGGCTCAGGTTATCATCCTTATCAACCATAACCCCCGGAGACTTTCTTAACAACTCAAGTGCATCCTGGCCAACAGCATTAATAGTGCCTTCTACATTTAAAATTGTTTTGTCAGCCTTTACTTCCACTATAGGCTTTTTGCTGCTTACAGTTACACCTTCCAGGCTTTTGCCTGCGGGTTGCGTAGTAATGGCTGGTACCGTTGTTGTTTCATTTTCTTTTACATCAAAAATTAAAGATGATGTTTTTTGCATGCTTACAACACTGGTTGTAATAAAATAACTTCCAGGCTTTACCTGTAAAATTTCATATGATCCTTTGCTGTCGCTTACAGCTGTTTTAACCAGTGATGAGTCTTTAGCTGCATGCAGCATGACACTGGCTGCTGACAATGCTTTGCCGGTATTGTCTTTAATTTGCCCGGTAATTTTAGAGAAAGTTTGTGCTTTTACATTTATTACAGACAATAGACTGATTGCTGCAATAAGCAGTAGTTTTTGTTTCATGGCTTTTACTTTACTTTGTTTTTCTAAATGCTTTGTCAAAAATAATTAAGAAGGATTATTCAAAAACCGGAAGTCTCACAAAATGCGGTTTTTAATGGATGAACGGTAGTAATAAGTCAATTAAACGGTTTGAGCTGTATCAGCCAAACGCTGCCTGATCGTTTTTAATCAGTTGTTTTAAAATTTTCGATGTCGGCTAAAAATTCCCTTGCTTTAATTACAGAAGTATATTCAGTGCTGCTAAGTACCATGGCCTTTACCAGTTTTTTATGTGCATTTTGTGGCGTAAGATTTCTGTAAAGCCAAACAGCTATCAACGTAAAGGCCAGGGTAACAGGAACTGCAATTAACCAAAACCTGATGTCATTCGCTGCAATCATTTCGCTGCTCCAGAAAAAAGTTGTATAAAATGGTAATTGCAGCCAGAGAATACGCCCGATAGAGAAAGTTGATGTTTGTAATTGTATAAGTTTTTTTTGGGTATCTGTAATGCTGTTGCTGTAATCCAGTTTTTTAATCAGCACAATATGCGTGATATAGATAACTACAGCAACCAGGTTACATAAGGCTATCATCAAAACAGAAATTGAAAAAAAGGGATTTTTAAATCCATTGCCATAAACAAGCAGGCCCAAAAACAGGGTCCACGCAATTCCCAGTACCGTTACCCCGGTCTTGTACCTGGCCAGTCTGTTAAGTTTTGATTCTGCCTTTTGTTTTTGCAGGCTTTCCAGCAGAAACTGGTTTAGCTTTAGCGTTTTATTTAATTTTTCATCCTGTGCTTTCCAGAGGCTTTTTAATTCAATGTCTTCCATTACTTTAATTATTCAATGTTTGAAATTGTTGTTTTAGTTTTTCCTTTGTCCTGCTGATACGGGTGGCAACATTTGTTTCTGTTATTCCCAGTATTTCTGCAATTTCATTGTAAGTTTTTTCTTCCAGGTAAAGTATCATTAAGGCCTTATCCAGTTCTTTTAATTCATTGATGAATTGCTGCAGTTTATCAATATTCCTTTCTAATTCTATATTATTTCCGGTTTTATCAGCTAACTCAGTATAAGGTGCTGTCAGTTCAATTATTTGCCCTTCTTTTTTTGATTTCCGGTAAAAACTGATGGCTACATTTAAAGCCACCCTGTACATCCAGGTTGAAAATTTTACGGTACCGTTAAAATGATTGAATGATCTCCATAGCTGGTAAGTTATTTCCTGCGCCAGGTCATCGCGGTCGCTTACATTTTTACAGTACGAATTACAAATCTTATAAATAATGAGTTTGTGCTCTTCTATCCGCCTTAAAAATTCTTCTCTGTTGTTTTGTGTCATCATTAATCCTAAATAACAGTATTTTCTTCATTATTCGTAAAAGGATGAAAAAAATCACACTTTAAAGCTGATTATTTTAAAAACAGCTGTAATAACTGCGCTGGTAAAGGCTTAACTTTGCCGCCAATTATTATGAAGACAAAATCGATTAGAAAAGATAAGGTAAACATCATCACGCTGGGTTGCAGTAAAAATATGGTGGATAGTGAAGTGCTGAGCGGGCAACTGATTGCCAACGATATTGATGTGGTACATGAGAATGCAAAGAAGGATCACAATATTGTGGTGGTAAACACATGTGGCTTTATAGAAAAAGCAAAGGAAGAAAGTATCAATACAATTCTGCAACAAGTAGAACTGAAACGAAGGGGAAAGCTGGATAAGGTTTATGTTACCGGTTGCCTGAGTGAGCGTTATAAGAATAATCTGGAAGAAGAAATACCGGAAGTGGATGCTTATTTCGGTACAATGGAACTGCCCAACATTTTAAAAACATTTGAGGCCGATTACAAGACCGACCTGATGGGAGAGCGGTTGCTTTATACACCGCAGCATTATGCGTACATGAAGATCAGCGAAGGCTGTAACCGTACCTGTGCATTTTGTGCAATTCCTTTAATGCGTGGCGGGCATGTAAGCCGCCCGGTAGAATCCTTGGTTGATGAGGCAAAACGTTTGGTGGACAGAGGTGTAAAAGAAGTGATGCTGATAGCCCAGGAACTTACTTATTATGGTTTAGATATTTATAAGAAAAGAGAACTTCCTAAACTGCTGCATGCCCTGGCTGATGTAAAAGGACTGGAGTGGATCCGTTTGCACTATGCATACCCCTCAAAATTTCCTATAGAAATTGTTGACGCGATAAAAGAAAGAGACAATATATGTAACTATCTCGACATGCCTTTGCAGCATGCAGCCAACAATATGCTGAAACTGATGAAGCGGCAGATAACACGTGAAGAAATGGAAGACCTGATTGGAGAGATCAGAAACCGTATGCCTGGTATTTGTCTGCGTACTACTTTGATTGCCGGTTTTCCCGGTGAAACAAGGGATGATGTAGAAGAACTGAAAATGTTCTTGCAACAAATGCGCTTCGACAGGGTAGGTATATTTACTTACAGCCATGAAGAAGGTACCAGTGCTCATGAACTGGTTGATAATATCCCGGCCGAAGAAAAGGAAGAGCGTGCCCGGGAAATAATGGAAGTACAACAGGAGATAAGCCTGGAGAAGAACCAGGAAAAAGTTGGAAAGACTTTTAAGGTGCTGATCGATAAAAAAGAAGCCGGCCGTTATTTGGGACGTACTGAGTTTGACAGTGTGGAAGTGGACAATGAAGTGATCATTCAAAGCAAAAAGAAATTAGCTGTTGGAGAGTTTGTTAATGTAAAAATTACCAAAGCCTACGATTACGATATTGAAGGGGAAGTTATTTAAAAAAAATGCCCCGTATTTTTGCGGGGCATTTTTTTAGTTTTTTATTTCGGATGTTTTTCAATCTTATTATTTACTGCAGGTATTGTCCGCAGGTAACGGTAAATTGCCTTAATGTCAAAATCATCCATATTGGCGTACATAACCCATGGCATTATGCTGTTGAATTTACCCGGGTTGGTTTTGTACGTTGCTGCATCTCTATAGGTTTTAAATTTCGCTAAAAAGGTTGCTTCTGTCCATCCGCCAATGCCGGTTGTACTGTCAGGTGTAATATTGGCTGTGGTAACTACAAAAGATCCCATATCAAAGATGCGCCCGCCTGCCATATATTTCGACATTACAAACTGGCCTTTTTCCATAGGCGTATGACAATCCATACAGGCGGCACTGTTCATCATATATTCCCCGTATTTTACCATATTACTTACATCAGGTTTTACATTATTATCCGGTGACGCACTTTGCAATGGAGGATAGGCCAGGGACATAGGGATAAGAAGTTTTCGATCCGGTACTTTATTACTGTTTGGTTTCAGTGTACGTATATAAGCAACAATACTGTAAATATCTTCTTTGCTCATTCCGTTGTAATGAGGATAAGGCATAAGTGGAAAAAGCGTATCCCCGTTTTTATTGATTCCTCTTGTTATTGCTCTTACAATTTCTTCATCAGTCCATTTTCCTATGCCGTTAACGGTATCCGGGGTAATGTTCCGGGAATATATAACTCCGGGTACATCCAGTTTCTGGTCATAAACTTCGCCACCTATACCTTCAGTTCCTTCTTTTGGTGGCCCTGCAAATTGGGTAAAATCGCGATGGCTGTGGCAATCCATGCACATAGCAACATGGTGAGCCAGGTATTTACCCTGTTCAATCACCAGTTTTACTGAGTCTTCTTTGTTGGGAACACTTGCGCTGCCGGCACTTTCATTGTTATTATTGCAGGAAATAAAAAAAGAGAAGAGCGTAAAAATAAAAACCAGGATTATTACCGGTCCGGTATAACCTTTTTTCATCATTAAATGATTTAGTGTAAGTAATTTCTGTCTGGAGCACAAAAAATGAAAAAAAGCTGAGAAATACAAGTACTAAATGTAAAGATTATAATTAACAAAAGTACCGGACTTAATTTTGCGGATTAACGTAAGTTTGTTTCTTAAATTCGGAATCAGGCAAAAAATCATCAATGGACTGTATATCAACGCAAACTGCTTATAAGGAAACGGGATTTTATTCGAAGATCATACTTGATTACCTGGAAGGGAAGGAACAACTTCAGCCTTTTTATACACACCCGGTTTCGGCAGCAGGCTTAAAAGCGGCTATTGAAGACAGAAAGAAATATCCAACCGACAGAAAACTGCTCGTTGAGGTTTTAAAAAGGCATTACTCCGGAGTAAATATAACAACCAGGCAACAATCAAACATCGAGCGGTTAAGCAAAATCAATGGATTTACTATAACTACAGCCCATCAACCTAATATCTTTACCGGCCATCTATACTTTATTTATAAGATACTGCACATTATAAAGCTTTGTGAACAGCTTAAAACCGAAACTCCCGATAATGATTTTATTCCTGTGTTTTATATGGGCAGCGAAGATGCTGACCTGGAAGAACTGGGACATGTCTATATCAGCGGGATAAAACATGCATGGGAAACCAATCAGACAGGAGCGGTTGGCCGCATGAAAGTGGATAAGGCATTGAAAAAAATGCTGGATGCTATTGCGGGTGAGATTACTGTTCATCCTTATGGGCAGGAGATAATTGATACGATGAAAGCCTGCTATACTGAAGGCTCAACCATTGAACAGGCAACTTTTAAGCTCATTAATGTTTTGTTTGGTGAATACGGACTGCTTGTTTTATTACCTGATGATGCAGATTATAAAAGAGCTTTTATCCCCGTTGTGGAAAAAGAACTTAAAGGACAGTTTTCGTACCCGGTTGTGGAGGATACGGTCAGCAAGTTTCCAAAAGAATACAAAGTGCAGGCCGGGGGCAGGGAGTTGAATATGTTTTATCTGAAGGATGATATCAGGGAGCGGATAGAAAAAGCAAATGATCGATATTCAATTGTCAATTCCGAATATTCATTTGCCGAACAGGAGATGAATGAGGAGTTAACTAAAAACCCCGAACGATTCAGCCCCAATGTAATTCTGCGTCCTGTTTTTCAGGAAATGATATTACCCAATATTGCATTTATTGGCGGCGGGGGAGAACTGGCCTACTGGCTGGAGTTGAAAAATGTTTTTGCAGCTGTCAGTGTTCCGTTCCCGGTTTTGATTTTACGTAATTCGTTTTTGCTTGCAGAAGAAAAGCAGGTTGAAAAAATCAACAAGCTGGGTTTTTCAATTAATGATTTATTTAAACCTGAGCAGGAGCTGATGAATATGCTGGTTAAAAAAGAAACAGCAGTTCAGTTAAGTCTTAATAAAGAAAAACAGGTGCTGCAGGAATTCTATAATAACCTGAAAGCAACATCCGGGGCAGTTGATATAACCCTGGAGCGACATACAGAAGCATTGGGGAAACAGGCGTTAAAAAAAATTGAAGCACTCGAAAAGAAAATGCTTCGTGCCGAAAAGAAAAAATTTGACGCAGAACAACGGCAGTTACAAAAACTTAAATCTCGGTTATTCCCTCATAATAATTTACAGGAACGGATTGATAACTTTATGCCCTTGTATGCAAAGTACGGAGGCAAACTGATAAAGCAGTTGTATGAAAATTCTCTGGGGATGGAGCAGGAGTTTGTGATATTAGAGATCCGCCAATAGCTGGCATGGTCAATATCCGTCTTTGTTTTTCTCTGTTATTTTTTATTATTGATTAACTTTAGGAATACCAAACCAAACTGCAATAATGTATCATAAAACCAGAAAAAAGGTTCATTCCCTGCTTCATCCCGAAATTGGTTCTACAAAATGGGATAAATTCCTGAATGGTTTCATCATTATCCTTATCATCCTGAATGTATTTGCTGTTATCCTGGAGACCGTGGGTTCCATTCATGAGCCTTATGCAGATTTTTTCAGATGGTTCGACACGATTTCAGTAATTATATTCACTATTGAATATGTTTTGAGAGTATGGAGTATCAATCATGATCCTAAGTATCCGCACAGTTTTAAAGGCCGGCTTAAGTATATGTTTTCATGGGAAGCAATTATTGATCTGCTTGCCATTCTTCCTTTTTACATTCATGTGGCCGTTGGCCTCGATCTGAGGGTGTTACGTATCTTGCGCCTGTTAAGACTTTTAAGGTTGTACCGGCTTACTTCCTATATGAAATCGGCACAACTGGTTAAGAATGTTTTTAAAACCCGGGCCAGCGATCTTAAACTCAGTCTTGTTATTATTTTATCCTTAATTGTTGTTGCAGCCTGTGTTGTTTATTTTGCCGAGCACCTGGTGCAGCCCGATAAATTTTCGAGCATCCCGGCAACATTATGGTGGGCTATCATTACAGTTACTTCGGTAGGCTATGGCGATATGGTGCCGGTTACCTTACTCGGTAAAACACTTACGGGTATTATTTCTTTATTAGGCTTAGCGGTTTATGCTTTGCCTGCCGGTATTATCACTGCAGGGTTTCTGGATGAATCAAGGAAAGCAAGAAAACAAAAAACAGAATTTTGTCCGCATTGCGGAAAGCCGCTTGATAAAGGGGAGCACACGGATGCATAACCGGTTTTCGTTACAACCGCTGGTAGAGTTATAGAAAATTTTCGTAAATTTAATTATGAAAATCATCTTACTTGCTATCGTTCTTTTAGCTATTGCCTTTGCAGGCATTGCTATAAAAATACTGGTAAAGAAGGATGGAAAATTTGCCGGTACCTGTAGCAGTAATAATCCGCTGATTCAAAATGAGGGTGGTAGCTGTGGTATTTGCGGTGCAAGACCCGAAGAAAAATGTAAGGCTTAGTTGACTTCTTCTATCAAATCCTTAAGACTTTCAGATGCATAGGTCTTCCAGTTTCCTTGTTCATCATAAATAAAAAATACTTCCAGCTCCAGGTATTTATTGTCGGCTAAAAACTGTTTCGATTTTTCCAGCCCCATGATCATAAAAGCAGTAGCGTATGCATCAGCAGTTATTCCGTCTTTTGCAACAACAGTAGCGCTTAATAAATTTTGTTTAGCCGGGTAGCCGGTACGTGGATCAATAATATGTGAAAACTTTTGACCAGATTCCTCATAAAATTTCCGGTAATTGCCCGAAGTTGCCAATGCCCTGTCGTTTAATCTGATAACAGCTTCCAGTTTTCTTTCTGTGGCATTTTCACTGGGTTGATCAATACCTACTTTCCATTCCCCATCCTGTTTTTTACCCTTTGCTTTTAATTCGCCGCCAATTTCTACCAAATAGTTATTTATGCCTCTGCTTTCCAGATAAGCCGCCAACACATCAACAGAATATCCCTGTGCAATGGCGTTAAAGTCAATTTTTATCTGTGGTTTTTCTTTTAAAACTTTGTTTCCTTCCAGCACAATCATTTTATAGCCCACAAATTGGCGCAGACTGTCAATCATTACACTGTCAATTTTTTCTTTTTTACTAAATCCAAACCCCCATGCATTTACCAGCGGGCCAATGGTTACATCAAAAACACCTGCTGTTTTTTCAGATACTTCAATTGATTTTGTCAACACGTCAATAAAATATTGATCAACTAAAACGGTGCTGTCGTTTTTATTTATTCTCGAAATAAGAGAAACAGGTAAGTAAGTTGACATAGAACTGTCAATCTTTTTCAAGAGCGAATCCACCGCTGTTTTGTAATTGATATTGTCTGCAGAGAAATAAGAGATATGCCAGGTAGTACCCTGAGCTTCGCCTTCAATTTTAATTAAATTTTCTTTGCTGTTGTTGCATCCGCAAATAATAAATAAAGATGCAGCAATCGTTATCAGAAATTTCATCAGTAAATTTTTATCCGCCAAAATCATCAAAGGCGATATTCTCAGGCGGTACGCCCAGGTCATCAAGCATTCTGAAAACGGCGGCATTCATCATGGGCGGGCCGCAGAGATAATATTCCACATCTTCAGGAGCAGGATGTTCTTTCAGGTAATTGTCATAAAGCACCTGGTGAATAAAACCGGTATAACCTGTCCAGTTGTCTTCAGGCAGCGGTTCAGATAAAGCAATATTGTATGTAAAGTTTGAAAAATCTTTTTCAATATCCCTGAAATGATCGGTATAAAAAACTTCTCTTGAAGAACGGCCACCGTACCAGAAAGTTACTTTTCTGTCCTTTTCTTTTTCGGTATGAAAAAGATGAAACAGATGTGAACGCAAAGGCGCCATACCTGCACCACCGCCAATGTATATCATTTCCTTTTTCGTTTTCTTGATATGGAAATCACCAAACGGTCCGGCAATGGTAACTTTATCGCCGGGCTTGCGTGAAAAAACATAGGAAGAACATATACCCGGATTCACATCCATGAACCCCCCTTTCTTTCTGTCGAACGGAGGTGTTGCCAACCTGATGTTCAGCATGATTATATTTCCTTCGGCAGGATGGTTGGCCATGGAGTAGGCACGGAAGATGGGTTCAGGATTTTTCATTTTCAGGTCCCATATCTTATACTTGTCATAATCATCCAGAAAATGGTCATCAATTTTAAACAGGTCATTCTTAAAATCAATTACGCATGTTGGCACGTCCAGTTGTATATAACATCCCGATTGAAAGTGGAGGAATTCTCCCTCGGGTAATTTAACCACAAACTCTTTTATATACGTTGCTACATTATCGTTGGATACCACTTCGCATTCCCATTTTTTAATCCCCATCACTTCTTCGGGAATAACAATCTCCATGTTCTGCTTAACCTTTACCTGGCAGCCCAGACGCCAGTTCGATTGCTGTTCCTTACGGGTGAAATAAGGAAGTTCGGTTGTTAATATTTCGCCACCGCCCGAAAGCACCTGGCATTTGCACATGGCGCAGGTGCCGCCACCACCGCAGGCAGAGGGTAAAAATATTTTTTTTGCTGAAAGGGTGGTAAGTAAAGTATTGCCGGCTTCTGTTTCCAGTTGCTCATCTCCGTTGATGGTGATTTTTACAAGTCCTGAAGGAGTAAGTTTGTTTTTAGCATACAGGATGATATATACCAGCAGCAGGTTGAATCCTAAGAATACAACCACACTGGAGACAACTGTTGTTATATCAAATGCCAATAGTATCATCCTGTTTTTATTTTGTCATTAAATCTTTATACCCATAAAACTCATAAATGCAATTGCCATCAATCCGGTTAAAATAAAAGTGATACCAAGCCCTCTTAATGGTCCCGGTACATTTGAATAACGGATTTTTTCCCTGATGGCCGATAAGGCAACAATGGCAAGGAACCACCCAACACCTGAACCAACAGCAAAGACTGTAGCTTCTCCTACGTTTGCATATTCCCTTTCCTGCATAAATAATGCACCGCCTAAAATTGAACAGTTAACGGCAATCAACGGTAAAAAAATACCGAGGCTTGCATATAGCGCCGGAGCAAATTTTTCAACCACCATTTCAACCAGCTGAACAATGGATGCAATGGTGGCGATGTACATGATGAAACTCAAAAAGCTGAGATCAACGGTTGCAAAATCTTTACTCAGCCAGGCAAGTGCACCGGCTTTCAAAACATAATTCTCCAGCAGATAACAAACCGGTACCGAAACAGCCAAAACAAATATCACTGCCAGACCAAGCCCCACAGCGCTTTTTACCGTTTTGGAAATAGCCAGGTAAGAACACATGCCCAGGAAATAGGCAAATATCATGTTCTCAATAAAAATCGCTTTGATGAATATGTTTACGCTTTCCATGATTTTTTATTTAGGCTCAATTAATTTCCGGTTCCTGCTTCGCTGTATCCATATATAAATACCAACGATGATGAGCGCCATCGGCGGCATGATGATCAATCCGTTGTTGAAATAACCTGCTGCATAAACTGACTCAGGAATTATTCTGAATCCCATGATCTCACCCGAACCGAATATTTCCCTTACGATGGAAACCACAACCAGGATCAATCCATAACCAAATCCATTACCAATGCCATCTAAAAAAGATGGCCATGGTTTATTAGCCATGGCAAAGGCTTCCAGGCGCCCCATGATGATGCAGTTGGTGATGATCAGTCCTACAAAAACCGAAAGCTGTTTGCTAACATCAAAAACGAATGCCTTTAAGAACTGATCGACAAGAATAACCATAGCAGCCACAACCGTCAATTGAACAATGATCCTTATTCTGTTTGGAATAATATTCCGGATGAATGAAATAATAACATTTGAAAAAGCACAAACGACCACAACAGCAATTGCCATCACAATGGAGGGTTTTACTTTTACTGTAACTGCAAGTGCTGAACAGATTCCCAGAACCTGAACTGTGATAGGGTTATTATCGTTCAGCGGATCGTAAATCAGTTTCCTGTTCTTTTTAGAGAACAATGGCTCTGAAGGTGCTTTTACTTTTACCGGAGCTGTAGTAGTTTCTGTGCTCATGGCTTTGCTTTTTTAAAATAAGGAATATAGTTTTCCAATGTCCTATGAAACATTTCTGTAACGCCATCACTTGTTATGGTGGCTCCCGAAACTGCATCTACACCATGCACGTTTGTTGCTGTACTTCCACCCTTCACCACTTTTACCGACACAAAATTTCCCTGTTCATCCAGAATTTTTTTACCGATGAACTGGTTTTGAAATTTTGCTGTTTCAATTTCGGCGCCTAAACCCGGTGTTTCTCCTTTATGACCAAAACTTACACCGGCAATGGTATTCATGTCGCCTTTCAATGCGATGTATCCCCAGATTGGCCCCCATAGCCCTTTTCCACGCATGGGAATGATGTAAAAAAATTCTCCGTCTTTCTTGCAAATGAACAGCGGAAACAATTGTTTATCCTGCTTTCCGGTTTTCGCTTTGTCCAGTTCTTTTTTCAGATCAATATCAAAAGCGGCTGTACCTCCCGTTTGTAATTCGCCTTTATTATTCAGCAGCACCTGTTCTGTAATATATTGTTCGAATATTTTTTCAGCAGTTTCAGGTTCACTTTCAATACCAACACTGGTTAAGATATTTTCCATCTTTTCAATCCGTACATTACGTGCCTGGTATGGTGCCAGGCTGATGGCCGCAACAGATAACAGCACAGCAATCACCACCACCATACCGGAGGAAAATAAAAATGTTGCCTTGTTACTGTCTTTATGCATTCTTTACGGGCTTTGCCCTTTTTAATCTACGTTTAATATTTGCACCCACCACATAATGATCTATCAACGGCGCCATCACATTCATGAATAAAATGGCCAGCATCATTCCCTCGGGATAAGCCGGGTTAAATACCCTGAACAGAATGGCAAACAACCCGATTAAAAAACCATAAATGTATTTACCGGTATTAGTTTGAGTAGCACTTACCGGATCAGTGGCCATGAAAATGGCACCAAATGCAAAGCCACCTAATACCAGATGATGAACAGGCGTTATCTGCATCAATGTATTTGTGCCAGAGAGATTGAAAATTAAAGCCATTAAAAATCCACCTACAAAAACGGATAGCATGATGCGCCAGCTACCGATACCGGTGTACAATAAAATGGCTGCACCAATCAAACAGGCAATGGTTGATGTTTCGCCAACCGAGCCGGGAATGGCGCCGATAAAGGATTGCATGGTATCCGGTATCTTATCGGCAAAACCTGCAGCTGCATCGCCCAGCGGCGTAGCACCGCTGTAACCATCCACCACGGCTTGTCCTTTATCCAGTTGCGTATTTATCCAGACCTCGTTGCCCGACATTTTTGTTGGATACGCAAAGAACAGAAATGCCCTTGCGGTTAATGCAGGGTTCAGAATATTCATTCCTGTGCCGCCAAAAACCTCTTTGCCAATGATAACAGCAAATACAGTTGAAATGGCAACCATCCACAAAGGCACATCAACCGGCATCACCAGGGGTATCAGCATACCGCTTACTAAAAAACCTTCGTTGATGGTATGTTTGCGTATGATGGCGAAAATAAATTCTACCGTTAAGCCGGAGCCGTAGGAAACAATCACCAGCGGCATCACTTTTATAGCGCCAAAAATAAAATTATCAATAAGCGATGCATTGGGAATACCCAAAGCGACATGGTGCTGATAACCTACATTCCACATGCCGAATAACAGGCAGGGGATAAGGGAGATGACCACCAGTATCATGGTGCGTTTTAAATCTATGGCATCACGTATATGTGCTCCTTTGGGCGCTGTGGTATGATCGGGAACAAAGAGGAAGGTTTCAAATGCATCAAAGGCCGGAAAAAATCTCTCCAGTTTCCCGCCTTTTTCAAAGTTGGGTTTTATCTTATTTAATAATTTCCTGAGTGGATGCAAAAGAAAATATTTTAATTGATAAAAATTGAATGCCTCTTATTCAGATATAAAATCCATGCTGTTATCCGTTCAATAAGTATATAAATTTTCCTGTTAATTTAATTTCAATAAATATACCGATAAGTTTTCTTTCAGTAAAAAGATGACTGCCAGATATTTTTATAACTCCCTTTTTCAACACTGCCTTTCACAAGCTGTTAATGACAGGTGGTTTAAAAAACTGAATTTAGCCACTAAGACACGAAGGCACAAAGGAAAATGCGTAGCATTTTTCTACTTCGTGCCTTTGTGGCAAACCTTTTTCGCAGCAAAGCCGAGAAAAAAATATTGTCATCTGCAAAGAACTTAAAAACATTTTATTAGTGCCTCAGGCTGACAGTACTCCGGAGTGCTGCTAACCGAATTCTTTCCGCACCAGGTCCAATCCACGCCTGATTATTTCCTGCGATTTTATTTTTGACGTACACACAAACTCACAAAGGGCAAAGTCTTCTTCCACCACTTCGTAAATGCCCAGCTTTTCCATCATGTCAATATCTTCAATCAAGATTGATTTTAATAATTGCACCGGGTAAATATCCATCGGAAAAACTTTTTCGTACTGACCGGTCATTACAAACGGCCGTTCCTCGCCGTGCAGGTTGGTATCAAGGTTATATTCCTTGTGCGGTTTCAGCCACGAAAAAAATGCCCTCGACATACTGTATTTATTAAAGCCCGGCATCAGCCAGCCCATAAATTCAAATTCATGTCCTTCAGGCACCACAGTAATTTGTGTATCGTAAAAACCAAGATAACCATAACCCGAAATCTGGCTGCCGCTTAAAATATTGCCGCTGATGATGCGGTTCTCAGCTTCCTTTAATCCATTGTTGTCAATAATATATTTTACCGAAGTTCCCACAATGGTTTTATAATATTTGGGGTCATTTACCTGTGAGCCGGTTAATGCAATTACTCTTGATGCATCATATTTTCCAGCACTGAATAACCTTCCAACAATCAACACATCCTGCGGATTGATGTACCAGACTGCTTCTCCTTTATTTACCGGGTCAATATGATGTATCTGCACGCCCACATTACCGGCAGGGTGTGGCCCCGAAATCTTATTGATGGTAACGCCTTTTGCATTTGTAAAAACAGGCGATGTAGCTGCATCTGCTGCAATGTTCAGGTGAATCTTTCCATCAGTCAATTTTTTCAGCGCATCCAGCCCGGTTTGAAAATCGGGGTCATTATCCTGTATGATAAAATTAATATCGGGCGCCAGCGGGTTACTGTCGAATGCAGAGATAAAAATTGACTTTGGAATTTCGCCGGGGTTGGCAACCGTGCCAAATGGCCGCTGGCGGATGAATGGCCATACACCACTTTTTAATAAGGCTTCTTTTATTTCATCCCGGCTTAAATCATCCGGATTGATTTTTTTAAACAATTCGTATTTTATTTCCTTATCGGCCAGAATCTTTATTTCCAGTATTCGCCGCTTATTGCCACGTAATATTTCTACCACTTCCCCACTTACAGGCGAAGAGAATTTTATTGCCTCATTGTTCTTATCATAAATCAAGGGGGTTCCTGCAAACACTTCATCACCGGTATTAACGAGCAATTTTGGAGTAAGTCCGGCAAAGTCGGGTGGCTTTACAGCAAACAGCTGGGGCAGGGGCAGCACTGTAACTGACCTGGCGGCTTCGCCTGCCAGTTTTATGTTGAGCCCCCGTTTAATTTTTATTCTTGCAGACATACAGTAATTTTATCTCATTTGATATCGACAATAATTTCCTTGTATTCTCCTGAAAAGCTGCAGATACTATATTACGGCCAATCGCTTAAGCCTGTTGCAGTTATATTCTGTACAATATAGTTCAATTTAATAATTTTACAAGTTCCTGCAGCTAAATTTTAATATTCGCAAAAAATAGTTATTTTTAAAAACGGGTAATTCAAAACCTGTAAATTAATTTTTATATACTGGAACTGCTTAATTTTTTATACCGGTAAGTAAATACAAAAATAAAACATTGCTTTACACCCGCTATTTAATTAACTGATATATACATTCATTTTTAAAACAAAGCTATATGGGAGCAGTACGTAATATTATTCAGGGCAAGGGAAATAAGATATTTTCAATTACACCATTTCATTCGGTTTACCAGGCATTGGAAATAATGGTGGAAAAAAATGTGAGTTCGCTGGTAATTATGGAAGATGAAAAACTCATCGGCATATTTACCGAAAGGGATTATGCCCGCAAAGTGATACTGAAAGGAAAGGCTTCCAGGGAAACACCTGTAGGTGATATCATGTCGGGCAATGTGATTACCGTATCACCCGACAGTACCATTGATGAATGTATGCAACTGATGACGGGGAAATTCATCAGGCATTTACCGGTTGTTGAAGAAGGTAAACTTGTTGGCCTGGTTTCCATCGGCGATGTGGTGAAATATATTATTGAAGAGCAGAAATTCATTATTGAGAATATGGAGCATTATATTGGGGGAACTTAGCTTGTTTTTTAGATAACCTATTTCAGGACGAGACAGTTAGCTGTCCGTTTTTATTTGTAGTAATAATACCAATTGCTTTCATAGTTGTTGTCAAAGTTTTCTTTGCTGTCAATTAAAATCTGAATGTCCTCTCTTTTGAAGTAATTGAATTCGTCAAACGGTTTTACAAAGTCAAAGTACTTTTCAGCCCAAACATTTTTTATTTCTGGTTTGTCATACTCTTTAACTTTCTCGTCTGTGAACATAAAAAATGTCGGAATAGTAAAGCCAATTGAAACTGTCCAAATGTCTTTATTGTTAAATGAGGTGATAAATTTTTCTGTCTGCTCTTTCTTGATTTTATAGGTTGCTTCAAGTTTAGCAACAGGTTCGAAGGCTCCGTAAATCACAAAAACATTATCTGTTAAATAAATTCCAGCATTCTTTGAACTGAATATCTTTAAAAAAGCATTATCGCTTTTGGAAAGTCCTTGTTGCTTTATAGTGTCACTGAATTTTTGACCGATAGCCTTTTGTTTGGCTTTGTCGAAGTATGAGATGTCGTTAGTTAAAAACTTCTGCTTTTCTTTTTCAAACTCAAAGCAAATTTGAATTCTTGGGGTTTTGTCGTCTAAAGTGTCATAAATAATATTAACGGTTTTTACATCATAAGTTTTGTCTATCCACTCGGCAAGTGGTACGAATTCAGGTTTCATTTTCTCCGTCCCATGAAGTATCCGTTTTGTCTTAGTATATTCTTTGTCTGATGGAAGTATCACTATATTGATGATGTAACTTTAAAATGGCAGTCAACGAGCGGGGCTTTATGCTGGGCTGGACGTTTTAACGTCCAGCCCCACAACCGCTGTTGATTAAAATTACTAAAGTTGAAGGTAACAAATAAAAGCTGAGCGATGCTTGTCGAGCCCTGAACAAATGCCCAGAAAAGTTACCGCAGCCGAGGCAGGACAAAGTCCTGCCAGCCTTGCATAAAACCCAATGTTAGCGGCAGATTTAATCCCAAAACTTCTCAATTTTAATTCTATTCATTGTCGATGTCTGTGTACCGTTTAAAGAGTAATGATACTTAATGTGCCTTACCGTACTTCGAGAAACAGCCGGATAAAATTTTAACCATGTAATCATCCGACCTATTGAATCGTAAACAAATCGTTCATAAGAGTATATCTTTCTTTTAAAAATTTGTCCGTTTATTTCTGCTCTAGCAGTTTCCCAATGTTCAACAAACTCTGGAAGCTGTTGTTTATTTAAATAATCAATTGTCTCATAGTCAAAGGAGCCGTCTGAATCATAAAATTGTTTTGTAATCCTTTTTATAAGTTTGCCATCTTTGTCTCGATAATTTAAAACCATGGAATCTTTACTAAAAGCAAATGAGTCAACAGAATTGTAGTTTTTGAAAAAACCATTTTCGTACTGTGCTCTTTTTAAACTATTAGTCAAATTAAATATTGCCGTTTCAAGGCTGTCAAGAATTTGTTTGCTAATAACGGTGTCTGCATTTTTTTGAGAAAATGAAAACTTTGAAAGTAAACTGGCTATTATTAAGAAAAGTAGCTTCATACAATTTGCCGCTAACGGGCGGGGCTTTGTGCTGGGCTGGACGTTTTAACGTCCCTTTAGCTTCGCTTCATTACATTATTAAATAAATATTATTACTACTGGTTTTCTTTTTTTGTTACTTTTTTTCTTTT
>Ga0138256_10001000_pt1 | contig 30201 bp, 24 predicted proteins | sample KNB2016incub_MG_FD_105486 | JGI IMG/M metagenome (GOLD analysis project Ga0138256, IMG submission 105486) | Active sludge microbial communities from wastewater in Klosterneuburg, Austria - KNB2014incub_MG | ecosystem: Engineered > WWTP > Activated sludge > Unclassified | place: Austria... | reverse complement strand
GCCCGTGGCGTTGCCGGTGTTACGTCCGTCAAGAACGACATGCGCCTGAAGTAACTCCAGGCTGAGTAGAAGAACCAAACCCGGTTCTTCTCATAAAAAAAAGCGCTATCAAGATAGCGCTTTTTTTATGTCAAACCAGCTTCAGACTTGCGACTTGAAGTAGCTGAATGAATGGATAAATGCGTCGCGAACCTTCTCGGTCTCGGCGACCATCTTGTCCCAAGTATCTTCACCGGCTTCCATCAGCTCCTGGTATTTGACGCCAGCCAGCTTGGATTGGTGACGCAGCTTGGCCATCTCGGCCTTGTAAGCGTCATGGGCGTCAGCTTTGGCCTCTGCGGTCTTGGCTTCCAGTGTGTCCATTTTGACATTGAGCTCGTCAAGTTGGAGTTTGAGCTTGGCTGTGTATTCGTCGCGTTTTGACATGGTGTATTCCTTTGTTGTCATGGGATTGATGGACGTCAGCGCACTGCGCCAACCCAACCCGAAGATTAAGGGTTTACACACTTAGGGTCTGTTCGCTTGCGCACAGATTTTTTCAACGGATTCCAATAACCTTGGTTCATCGACATGATCTACCGGTTATGCGATAGGCAGACTGGGTCGGAAATTTCTTTCGGCATCAAAGCCAACACCATGAACAGGAACTCAAAATGAACAAAGACCAAGTCAAGGGCGCAGCCAAAGATATCGCCGGCAAAATTCAGGAAGAAGCTGGCAAGCTGGTTGGCAGCAAAGAGCAGCAGGTTAAAGGCCTTATCAACCAGGTTAAGGGCAAAGCCCAAGAGCATGTTGGCGATGCGAAGGAAGCGATCAAGGATCTCAAGAAGATCTGATTGCTGTGGCCCGCACGGGCTGCATGTAAAAAGCCCGCTTCAAGCGGGCTTTTTATTGGGTGGTGGTCCGAAGACCACCACCTGTATCAGGGAACGCGGCGCTGCACGGTAACCTGGTCAATCACGACCCGGCGGTTGGGCTCCAGGCACTCAATGAGGGCTGCGCGCTTCGTCTCTTTGCAAACAACCACGGGATCGGCTTCACCCTTACCAACAGCGTTCAGGCGTGAACTGTCCAAGCCCTTGCTCACAAGGTAGCTTTTGACCGACATGGCGCGACGCTCCGACAGCGACTGGTTGTACTTGTTGGAGCCAAGGCGGTCGGTGTAGCCAGTAATTGTGACGTTGGACACGTCGCGATTGGCAGCCAATGCAGAGGCCATTTCATCCAGCTTGGGTTGCGGCATACGCAGCACGGAGCTGTCAAATGCAAACAGCTCTGTGGCCGAAAGCGTGTAGCGCTCAAAGCGCGGTGGAGGTGGGGCTGCTGGCGGGGGCGGGGCCACATACGGCGCGGGCGCAGGAGCAGTCACAACCGGCATAGTCACCGGCGGTGCTACATAGCGTGGGGCCGCAGGTTTGTCGAATGTGTAGTTCAAGCTAACGGTGAAGTAGTTGGAATTGCTGCTGTCAACCCCAAGGTTGTTGCCTTCGCGAAACCCGTGGTTGCGACGAAGGTCCGCTTGCAAGGCCCACTGATCGCTCATACCCACTTGAACGCCCACGCCAGCGCCAAGGAAAGGTGACGTTTGGTTCGTACTCGCGCCTTGCCAATCGATTTCATCGTACTGGACCCCTGTTCCGAGCAGCAGGAACGGACGCACGTTGCCGCGCGACAGCATGTACAGGCCATCAATGCCAAAGGTAGTCTGGCGATAGCGCGGGATTGTGTCAGAGGTGCGTGTGCCAGTCAGTCCAAATTGGATGTCCCAGGCTGGTGATATCGGTTTACCCATACGCAGGCCGATGCCGTTGGTATTGCGATCCGCACCCATCTGATTGTCGGGTTGCGACACGTTGACGCTGGGTGAGATATACCACGACGGGTTGAAGTCCGTCATTTGCGCCTGGGCAAATCCGCAGGTCAGTACGGTGACCGCGAGTGCGATGTGATTAAGATGTTTCATAAATTTCCTGCTTGGTTTAGCCCAGGGGCTTTTGGTTGAAAAAAGGGCTCGGAAGAACGGAATGATGTCAGCACAATCACTGGCGCGGTTCACCATTGTTGTTAATCGCAATCGTGGCTCCCGGTGGGCTCGTCATTTGGATGCGGTGTTCCTGGCCCCGGTAGTTGTAGGTCACATCCCAGTAAGCGGGTGTGGTACTGGCCGTAGTTTCGCAACGGCGTACGTCCTGATAGGTGGTTCCGCTATTGTTGTTGCGGCCCACCTTTGATCCGATCACTCCGCCAGCAACGGCGCCGCCTGCCGTAGCCAGGTCTTTGCCAACGCCGCCACCAACCTGGTGACCCAAAATGCCACCAATCAGGGCGCCCGCGATGGCACCGCCAACGTTGGAGTTGTTTTGGTTGTCGTTTGCCACCTGCTGGCGCTCTACCCAGCAACGCTCGTTGGGTGGGCCAACTACTTCACGGACGGATGTCACCGGTACTTCGAGAATACGTTCATTGGGCCGGCGGCGGTATTCGTAGGCTGGAGCGGCAACCGGTTGCGGCATGTCCGCCTCGTTGGCGCGAGCAGCACGGCGCACCGAAGAGATGCGGTCATTCATGCCCATGCTGACCAGGCTGTCGTAATTGCCTTTGCGCAGTACCACGCAACGGCCACGAAAGCGGGAATCTTCACAAACCTCCCAGCGACCGTTGCCGACAATAACCGAGGATGCGCGGTCATTGAATCCGGTGTTGGCAAAGTTTTCCACCGGCGCGTTGGTCGCAAAGGTACGGCCCCGGAAGCCTTCGGCTTCGTAGAAAGTAATTTCAGCTGCCGCCAGGGTAGACAGACCTACCAGGGCCAGACCGAGCGCGGCCTTGAATTTCAGGTTCATAAATTTCTCCAAAATGAAAGAAGGCGTTACAACGGCGAGCGGCCACTAATGACCCGCAGCAAAATCACGACAACGGCAATGACCAGTAGCACGTGGATGAAGCCACCCATGGTGTAAGACGTAACCAATCCCAAAAGCCACAGAATAATTAGAACGACAGCAATCGTGTAAAGCATGATGAATCTCCTTGGTTGTGAACAAACTGCATGGTGGCGCGTTGTGGCGCAAAGTTCTGTTCGATTGCGCACAGTCCGCCAAAATGCCGGCCGATGCCAGACTGGCATCAGCACGGCGCGCTTACTTGGCCAGCACCAGCCCGCTTTGCGACCCGAACACGATCTCCACGCGACGGTTCATTTGGCGGCCATCGACCGTGTCGTTGCTGGCAACCGGGTTGTTCTCTCCAAAGCCGCGCACGGTGAGCTGTTCGTCACGCACACCCAGGCTCATCAGCGCAGTCTTCACCGCGTTGGCCCGGCGGTCCGATAGTTCGTAATTGGCGTTGCTGCCGCCCACGCTGTCGGTATAGCCCTCAATGGCGGCGGTGAGTGATGCATTGCGTTTGAATGCATCGGCCAGACGGGCCAGGAAACCCGCAGACTCGGGCATCAATCGGGCCTGCCCCGTGTCAAACAGCACATCCTGCAGCGTCACCACATACCCGCGTTCGGTCTTCTTGGCATTGAGTTCCTGCAACTGCTGCGCCAGCGCATTGGCCCGCGCATCGCTGCTGTCAGCACGTGCCTGCTCACGCAGGGTGGCGGCATCGGCCTGTGCCAAGGCCGCAGTCTTGTTGGCGTTGCTCTGCTCGGCGCTAGCAAGTTGCTGGCGCGCCCTGTCGGCCTCGGCAGTGCGCTGCTGCAGCCGCATGCGGTCGCGTTCAGCGGCGGCGCCGGCGATCACGGCTTGGGACGCCCGGCTGGAAGCACTTTCCTGTGCAACCACCACGCGCTGCGCCCCCATGTAGGCAAGATGGTCCACCTTGGACTTGGGTTCATTGTCACTCCAGGCCTTTTCAGCCATGACCAATGTATCGCTGGCTTGCTTTAATTCATCCGGCGCCAGCTGGGCAACCTGTGCATCGTTTTGTGCGGACCGCAAGCGACCCTGCGCACGGTCCAGATCACTGTTGCGTTCGGGCATGGAACTGCACGCGCCCAGCGCAGCAGTCAGGGTAATAAGGGTCAATAGACGGGTGTTCATGAATACTCCTTGTGCGTTCAACGGGTGGTGTTGCGGCTAATTTCATCGCGCAATGCGGCGGCTGCGGCCTGCGACTCTTGCGCTGCCCTGCGCGAGCGCGCAGACTGCGCGTGCAACTCTGCAACCTTGGCATCAATCTGGACCTCTTCGGCCAGCTGATCTGCCCGCTCGTAATTCTTGTCGGCCAGTGCAGTTCGTGCGGCGACGAGCTTGGATGTGGCCAGCTGCAACTCCATTGGTGCATCCTGGCTGGTGCCCGGCGTATTGGCGTGTTCAACCGCAGCCTGCGCCACGGCCATGTGGGCGTCTGAATGCGGCGGTGTTGACGCACAACCCGCCAGGGTTAACAAAGCAGTGCAAGCAACGGCGGCCAGCCCTGCAGGATGAAGCACATCGATTCGGAACAGATTTTTCATAGGGATTCCTTTGAGGGCCTGACCGGTGTCGGGCTGGTGGGAGTGTCCAAGTTCGTAGCGAGAAGGTCTGTTCGCAAGCGTACGGACGGGGATTCACGTGGGCCCCAACATACGAACATGACTTGTCGATGCAAGGGCACCCCGCCCGCTAGCCGATAAGCCTTCCTACGAGGCCCACCATGAGCTTGGCAACCATACTTCTAATCGTTTTGGTCCTGATGTTGATCGGAGCAGTTCCCACCTGGTCCCACAGCCGCAGTTGGGGTTACGGACCCAGTGGCGGTTTGGGCTTGGTTGTACTCATCTTGATCATTCTGTTGGTCATGGGCCGCATCTAAAAACCGCATGGCTTTGGCCGTGCGCCAGCGAACAGACGCAAAATTTGACACCCCGTAACCTGAATTTTTTTTCAAAGAGGTAATGACATGAACACAATGAACACACTGAAGATCGCCGCCCTGAGCCTGGTTGCCCTGGGCGCACTGGGAGGCTGCGGCAATATGTCGACACGAGACCGCGATACGGCCATTGGCGCTGGCGTTGGGGCTGTCGGCGGGTCCATACTGACCGGTGGCAGCGCCATCGGCACCATTGGTGGCGCAGCCGTGGGCGGCGTCATCGGCAATGAGGTTGGCAAAGGCGAACGCCGCTAATCGCTAATACTGGCGACTGGCGGCCACCACCTATTGCCGCTGGTGCGCCATCACTGCAGGTTGCCCTGCGATTTTTCGCGCGCGTATTCCAAAGCCTGGTCCAGAACCGCCATGAAATTATTGATTTGAATTGGCTTGGTGATATAGCGATAAAAGCCCGCTGCCAGACCTTTCTCAATGTCGCCAGACATGGCATTGGCACTCAAGGCCAGCACCGGAATGCGCCGGGTTGCAGGGTCTTGCTGCAAAATTTTCAAAGCTTCAAAGCCGCTGATACCAGGCAGGTTGATGTCCATCAAAATTAAATCGGGCTGCTGCGCGCGTGCCAGCGCAATGCCACTGGGGCCGTCAGTTGCCGTCAGCAAGCGCATATCGGTGCGCGGCGCGATCAGGTCCTGAATCAGTTCCAGGTTGGCCGGGTTGTCTTCCACGCACAGCACCGTACGCGGGGCGACAACAGCCTGCTCTGGCGTGTGCGACAGCGCGCCACCCGACAAAGCACTCGCCTGCGCAGAAGCCGGGGGGCTGGCTGCCACATCCAGTTCGATCCAGAACACACTGCCAACGCCTTCGGTGCTGTTTGCATCAATGGTGCCACCCATCAATTCGACCAATCGTTTGCTTACCACCAGACCAATGCCAGTGCCTTTGATGGTGCCGGTCTCTTGCCCCAGGCGGTTAAAAGGCTGAAACAAATGGGCCAACTTCTGGGCCGAAAGGCCTTCGCCGGTGTCACGCACGCTGATGCGTATCCGACCATTGGTTCCGTCGCAGCAACTTACCTCAACGGAGCCGTTTGTGCGGTTGTATTTGATGGCGTTGGACAACAGATTGATCAGAACCTGCTTGAGGTGCCTGTAGTCCGCCAACACATAGATCGATTGAAGGCACGTGGGGTAGTGCACGGCGATGGCGCTGTTTTGTGCCAGTGAGGCAACCATGGCCTGGCATTCCCGCATCACGGCGGCAAGATCCACGGACTCCATGTCAACTGGTACCCTGCCCGATTCAATCACCGACAGATCGAGAATCTCGTTCACCAGCTCAAGCAAATACCATCCTGCCTTGAGTATTTGTTCAATGCGTGCTTGCTGGGTGACCGTGGGCGGGGGGGAACCGGCTTCCAGCAGTTGGGCAAACCCAAGGATGGAGTTGAGTGGCGTGCGCAGCTCGTGGCTCATGCTCGACAAAAAATCGGATTTCGCCTGGTTGGCAATGTCGGCCACGTGCTTGGCGTCTTGCAGCTCATCATTTTTTGCCTGTACTGCAGCTTCCATCTGCTTGCGGTAGGACACATCAATCAGCATGATACGGTGTTCCGGAACCCCCTGATTGTCTTGCGGCAGCGTGGACACCAGATGCACCCAGAATGCCGTGCCGTTGTTCTTGACCACGCGCAGCTCGCAGGATTGCGACTCGCCAGACTTGATCAAGTCATTATGGTGTTGGAAGTACAGCCCCCGATCCGCCTGGAGTATGAATCGGCTGATGGGCTGCAGGATCAGTGACTTGCGGACCACGCCCAGCAACGTGGCAGCAGTCAGGTTGGACTGCAGAATCAGCCCCTTTGCACTGAGCGTGCAATAACCCACCGGCGCCAGGTCATACAGGTCAAAATAGCGCGCACGCGTGGCGTCCAGTTCCACATGGGCACGGCGTAATTCCTCGTTTTGTGTTTCCAGCTCAATCTGGTGCACGCGCAGGTCGTGCAACATTGCCTGGTCCGTCTGTGTAGCAGCTTTGGCTTCTGCATTGCGGCGGGGGTTGTGTTCTTGGGTGGTCATGGTGTGATTCGCTATAGATTAGATAGCTGCATGCTATTTACCCACGAGGGCTAGCGGCATTTTTCTTATCCACCTTTTGTTCCGCTTCTCGTTCCGTTGTGGCAATGGCATAGACCTCTCCCGCTTGGTTGATCAAGGCGGTAGCGGTGATCAGAACTTTGACCGTTGTGCCGGATTGGGTCAGCCGCTCACTGGCGTAGGGCGCCAGTGTTTCGCCTCTGCCCAGCCGCAGCGCTTGCGTTTGGGCCGTGTCGTACGTGAGCGGTGGAATGCGCTCGCGCACGTTCATCACCAGCGCCTGTGCCTCGGTCCAGCCGTACATGCGCACCGCGCCGGGGTTCCAGGCCAGAATGCGGCCATCCAGGTCCTGCACGGTGATGGCGTCGCGCGCATCGCGCACCACCACCGCCAGGCGCAGCAGCTCATTGGCCTTGAACAGCGCGGCGCGGGTTTTGACCATCTCGGTGATATCCACAAACGACAGCACAGCACCCTCAATCACATTGTTCAGTGTGCGGTAGGGCACGATGCGCATCAGGTACCACTTGCCGGCCGTGGTCTTGACCTCGACCTCTTTGGGCAGCAGGGTATCAAGCACGGCCTGCGCGTCTGCTACCAGGCTGTCATAGCCCACCAGGTTGGTGACAGTGTGGCCCACCGGGCGGCCAATGTCACTGGGGATCAGGTTGATGATCTGAATCACCGCCGGGGTAAACCGCAGTATGCGCAGGCTGTGGTCCACAAAAACTGTGGCAATGCCGGTGCCTGCCAGCAGGTTGTTCATGTCGTTATTGGCCTGCGACAAGTCTGCCATCTTGATTTGCAGCTCGGAGTTGACCGTACTGAGCTCTTCATTGACTGACTGCATTTCTTCTTTGGAGGTCTCCAGCTCTTCATTGGTGGATTGCAGTTCTTCGTTGACCGACTGCATTTCTTCATTGGATGACTTGAGCTCTTCGTTGGACGTTTCCAACTCTTCATGCGTGGTTTGCAGGTACTCGTCTTTGGCGCGCAGTTCCTGCATGAGCGCTTCAATGCGCACGGTGGCATCGACATCGGCATCGGCACTGGATTCAGAGCCGGCAGCGGGCGCGGGTGCCGGTGCGCTGGCGTCAGGCGGGCTCGACGGAATTGCCACGCGTTGGGCGATTTCAGCCGCAGGCGGCGCTGCATACAACGTCACCAGATACAGGGACGACTCGGGTGTGGACACGGAGCCAACCGCCACCGGGCTGACCCGCAGATCCACCGTGCTGAAGTGGCCGTTGGTTTTGACGCGCAGCCCAGTTGCCTGCACGGTCGCCTGGGCATTGGCGGCTTTGTGCAACGCAATGGTCAGGTCGTGGCGCAGCCCTTCGCGCGCCATTTTCAGGATGTTGTTGACGCCCGCCTCGCCCGAGGCCAGCTCCAGGTACAAGCCGGTGCGGCCATACAGGTAAAGGATGTCGCCCTGGCGGTTAACCAGTGCGCTGGGCGGCGCCAGTTCTTTCAAGAGCGCCTGCTCCATCAGTTCACGCAGCGGCAGTTTGTGCGGCAAAGCCGCTTTGGACTCGCCCGCATTGGACAAGCCGTTGCCCAAACCCATGGCCGGCATGTAGCTGCTGGGCGTTGCACGCTGCATGCCATGAAAATCGGGCTTGCGCTGGTACAACTTGGCTTTGCGGTCGATGGCGCTAAACAGGTCATTGGCGTCGCCAATTCCTTCGGAGCTGCCCAGAAAAAGCCGGCCGTTGGGGTTGAGCGCGTAATGGAACAGCGGGATCAGCCGCTTTTGCAAGTCGGAGTCCAGGTAGATCAGCAGGTTGCGGCAACTGATCAGGTCCAGCCGGGAGAACGGTGGGTCTTTGAGCACGTCCTGCTCCGAGAACACCAGCATGTCGCGGATGGCTTTGTGCACGCGGTAGCCACTGTCACCCGGCTCGGGTGTGAAAAATCGCGCCAGTCTTTGTGGCGAAACGTCATTGGCAATGGCCATCGGGTAGATTCCGGTACGGGCCGTTGCGATGGCGCGACTGTCAATGTCAGTGGCAAAGACCTGCACCGTGCAGGTTTGTTTGAGCGTCTCCATGCATTCTTGCAACAAAATAGCGATGGAATAGGCTTCCTCCCCGGTGGAGCACCCGGTGGACCAGACCCGCACCGCACCACCCAAGGACTTGTCGGCAAAGAGTTTGGGGATGACCTGCTCTTCGAGCACCTGGAAGGCCTCCGGGTCGCGAAAGAAACTGGTCACACCAATCAGCAGGTCGCGAAACAGTGCTTCCACCTCGGGCGGGGTTTGCTGCAAGTACTTGATGTAGCCCTCTATCGCCGCTATTTGGTGTACCGCCATGCGCCGCTCTATGCGGCGGTGGATGGTGCTGGGCTTGTATTGCGAAAAATCGTGACTGGTCTGCGCGCGCAGCAGGACAAAAATTTTCTTGAGTGCGCTCTGGGCATTGGAGTCGGACACCATGGTGTGCGGGGGCGGCTTGACGAACGCATGCGTCACATAGGCGATGAGCTTCGCCGCCATCTCAGCCGGCGGCAGGATGAAGTCAACCATTCCGGTGGCAATGGCGCTGCGCGGCATGCCATCGAACTCGGTCGACGCAATGGTCTGCACCATCACCATGCCGCCGGCCTCTTTGACCGCGCGCACGCCAATCGATCCGTCGCTGCCGGTGCCGGACAGCACAATGCAGATGGCATGCTCATGCTGGTCTTGCGCCAGGGAGTGAAACAAATAGTCGATGGGCAGACGCTGGCCGCGCGGTGCCGAGGGTTCCAGCAGATGCAGACAGCCATTCAAAAAAGCCATGTCGCGGTTGGGCGGAATGATGTAGGCACAGTTGGGCTGCACCGTCATGCCGTCTTCCACCTCGAACACCTGCATGCGGGTGTAGCGCTGGATCAGGGCGGTGAGTATGCTTTTGTGGTCTGGTGCCAGGTGCTGCACCAAGACAAAGGCCATGCCCGGGTCGGTATCTGCCGGCATGCCCGCGAAAAAGGCCTCAAACGCCGCCAACCCACCAGCCGATGCGCCAATGCCAACAATGGGAAAATTGGGGTTTTCTGCGGTCATGATCGCCTTAGGTTGCAACACGCCCCCTGGCGACCTGCGTGATGGAAAGAACCCCAGTGTAGTCGTCGACACTGGGCACGACTGAACTTCGCTATTAAATCAATAGCTGTATACGTATATTCTACGAGGGCTAGCGGCTGATTTTTCATAAGGATTTGCTGCATGACCCTAGCGCACGGTGCTCACGCGGGTCACGTTCGTAAGCCCCAACTGTGCGCGCGTTACTGGCGATTGATCTGTGCGCCAGCGCGCTCTAAACACGCTAAACACGGGTCATGCGTACTTCCACCACGTGATCCTGCTGGTCATCCACCAGGTCCACCGCCGCTGTGCGTTGCGTCACGCCGTCCACCACCACCACAATCCCTGTTGGCGGCCCGCCCGGCTGTGCGCCAATCTGCGTAACCGCGATGGCGTACTGCGTCTGCCCAAAGCGGTACTTGACCTTAAAGCCCGGCCACTGAACCGGTATGCAGGGTGCAAAACGCAACTGCCCGGACTCCAGACGCAAACCCAACAGCGATTCCAATACCAGACGGTACATCCAGCTGGCCGATCCGGTGTACCAGGTCCAGCCGCCACGCCCCTCGTGGGGTGCCACGGCATAGACATCGGCAGCAACCACGTATGGTTCCACCTTGTACGTGTTGATCGCCTCCAAAGTATCGCCATGGCCAATGGGGTTGATCACGTTGAAGCACTCCCAGGCCCGCTGTGCATCGCCCTGCTTTGCAAAGGCCATGGCGGCCCAGATGGCCGCGTGCGTGTATTGCCCGCCGTTCTCGCGCACCCCGGGAACGTAGCCCTTGATATAGCCGGGATTGAGCGCCGACGTGTCAAAAGGCGGCTCCAGTAGCTTGATTAGCCCATGGTCCCGGCGGACCAGGCGCCGGTCCAGCGCTTCCATGGCGATCCGGGAGCGCTCAGTCTCCCCCGCGCCCGACAGCACGGACCAGCTTTGCGAGATCGAGTCAATCTGGCCTTCCGGGTTGCTGGCCGACCCCAGTGGCGTGCCATCGTCAAAGTAGGCCCGCCGGTACCAACCGCCATCCCATCCATGCTGGTCAATGGAGCGGCGCAGCACATCGGCATGCACCAGACATTCCCGCGCAAAGGCGGCGTCGCCATGCGCCAGCGCCAGGGGACTGAACCGCACCAGCGCGTCGTACAGAAAGAACGCCAACCACACGCTTTCTCCGGTGCCGGCTATGCCGACCAGGTTCATGCCATCGTTCCAGTCACCTGAGCCCATAAGGGGCAAGCCGTGTGCGCCAGTGGGAAGCGCCCGGCGGATGGCCCGCACGCAATGGTTGAACAGGGACGCGCTTTCGTTGGAACGGGTTGGCAAATCGTAGTACGAATCCGTGTCCGGGTTGACAGGGCGCCCTTCCAGAAACGCCATGGTTTCATCCAGAACAGAGACGTCATTGGTCGCATCGACGTAGCGGCAGGTGGCCTGTGGCAACCACAGATAGTCGTCGGAGCAATGGGTACGCACACCCCGTCCTTGCGGTGGGTGCCACCAGTGCTGCACATCGCCTTCGACAAACTGCCGCTCGGCGCAGCGCAGCAGATGCTGACGCAGTAAGTGTGGTGCGGTATGCACCAGCGCCATGGTGTCTTGCAACTGGTCCCGAAACCCATAGGCCCCACCCGACTGGTAGAAGCCACTGCGCGCCCACAGCCGGCACGCGATGGTCTGGTACAGCAGCCAGCCGTTTGTCAGCACATCCAGACTCGGGTCGGGGGTCTCGACCTGGACGGCACCCAATATGTGGGACCAGTAGGCCTGCACAGCGTGCAGAGCGCTTTGCAACGCATCGGGTTCGTGAAGGTATTGCGCCATTGCATTGGCCTCGTTCCCGCGCCGTCCGGATGCGCCGAGCCGAAAACTGACTGTGTGAGTGTCCCCGGGTGCCAGTTCAAACGGAACTTGCAGTGCCGCGCAGGCGTCCAGGCCCGCACCGACCCGGTTGGATAGCTGTGTTCGACCCATGGCAGCGGGGTTTCGAAGGCTGCCGTTGCGCCCCAGAAACTCGCGACGGTCCCCGGTAATGGTCACATGGGGCGTACGGGTTGCACCATCCACATCAAAGTAGGCAATCCGGTCGCCAAACTCGGGGTTGTAGTGGTTGCGCGCCAGAATGGCGCCGCTGGTGGGGTCCACTTCGGTGGTGACATGCATGGCAGACTTGGCACGCAAATCCCCCAGCACCCACTCCACGTAGCCCGTGGCTGACAACTTCCTGGCACGACCACCATCGTTGCGGATTTTCAAAACCGAGAACTTGATGGAGGCTTCCAGATCCACAAAAACGGTCAGCTCGGAATGGATGCCATCCTCAACATGCTCAAACACGCTGTAACCAAATCCGTGGCGGGTGACGTAGGGTGTTGCGCTACCGCAGGGCCATGCTGTGGGCGACCAAAACGTGCCCGTCTCTTCATCGCGCAGGTAGATTGCCTCACCGCTGTGGTCGCTAACCGGGTCATCGCCCCAGGGGGTGTAGCGGAACTCATGGGCGTTTTCACTCCACGTGTAGGCCGAACCACTCTCGGAAATCACGGTACCGAATCGCGCGTTGGCAATCACATTGACCCACGGAGCGGGAGTCGATTGCCCGTTTGCAAGGGTGATGATGTACTCCCGACCATCCGCAGAGAATCCGCCCAGACCGTTGAAGAACAGCAGGTCATGCGGTGTCGAGAGGGGAATGCGTGAGGCTTCGGATGGCCGCAAAGCAGGCACTGCCTGGTCAAGTAGCGCTGCTTCGCGCTTCTCCTTGGCCGAGCGGCGATTGACCTGCTCTGCCAGCGTGCCACGGGTGTCTGCAATGATCACCCGGGCGACAGTCTGGAACAGCGTACGGTCTTCCTGGGACATTTGCTCGGCGGCCCGCACAAATATGCCGCCGGGCCGGTCGGTGTAATTGGCCTCAACACCCGCGGCAATCAACCCCATGATCTGTTCCTGCAAGAGCTGACGGTATCCGGCGTGGTCTTCGTTCCAGATCACCAGATCAACTGCCAGGCCTTTGAGACGCCAATACGCATGGGCCTGCACCAGTTGGCGCACCAGTTCAATATTGTCCTGGCTGCCGATCTGCAGAAGCACGATGGGCAAATCGCCCGATACGCCATAACCCCACAGGCCAGACTGACCCCGGGCGTTGCGTGCCAGCACGCTGGTCTCGGCGCGGTGTGTTGGATTGGTATAGATAACCGAGCTGGCCAGACGACCAAATAGCTGGGCATCGGACTCGGTCGCGTTGATCTGCTGCAGGTTGACCCAGCTGTGGGTCCACGACAAATCAAACACACGGTCGGCCAGATGCCGGTCGCGGTATTTGCCTATGAGTGCCAAGGCTGCGTCGCGGGTTTCACCAATACCGCTGACCACGTCGACAGTAACTGTTTGTTGCGGATCGAGCGTAATGTGGTGGCGAATCGCCACGATCGGGTCCAGCACCGAGCCTTGCGTGCCGGACAAAATACCGGACTCGTTCATGGCCTGCGGTGAATCGGTCGAGCGACCGCGCCCAACAAACCGCATGCGGTCGGTTTCATAGGATGCAACACCGGTGTCGCCACCGTGAACCGCCATCAGGTGGAACATCCATGGCACATGCTCGCCCTGCGAACGCGCGCGTCGGTTGCACAAAATGGCCTGCCGATCCCGCAGTATTTCCGTCTGGACAAACAGGTTGCTGAACGCGGGGTGCAGCGCATCGGCCGCGGCAGGGGCCAGCACCACTTCCGCATAGCTGGTCACTTCAATGGTGCGGCGTGTGCGCGCCCGGTTGGTGATCCGCAAGCGGCGTAACTCGATGTCATCTTCCGGTGATACGACGATCTCGGTATGCGTATCGTAGTCGTGATCACGGCGGCGAAATTCCGCCCTGCCCTCTGAAAAAATGGCTTCGTAGCTGTCCGCTTTGTGCAGGGTTGGCTGGTGGGCATTGGACCAGAGTTCACCGCTAGCCACATCGCGCAAATAGAAAAATGCGCCCCAGTTGTCACGTGTGGCGTCTTCCTGCCAGCGCGTAACGGCCAGATCCTTCCAGCGACTGTAGCCACCACCGGCCTGGCTGACCATGACGTGGTAGCGACCATTGGAGAGCAGTTGTACTTCGGGTATGACGGTATCCGTATTGCGCAGCAGGCGCATGGGCATTTCCGGGCCAACACCTCTTGCACGCGTATCGCTGAGGTCGGGAATGCTGACATGCAAAACCGCCGCATTGGGAATGCGCTCCTGCAGCAGCAACACCGTAGCCTGGAACAAGGGATCGGAGACAAACCGCTTTTGCATCGGTTGGTCCAGCAGGACATAGGCCAGGGAGAGAAGGCTCATGCCCTGGTGGTGTGCCATGAAGGAGCGCACCACCGCACTGGTTTGCCCACGGGGCACGCGTGCCGGCGTAAAGTCGATGGCTTCAAACATGCCATAGGCACCTTGTAGCCCCAGGCCCACCAGGCGCTCCAGGTTTTGGCAAGCGGCATCCGGCATCACCATCAAGGCCAACGCCGAGGCATAGGGCGCAACCACCAAGTCGTCGGTGAGTCCGCGCTTGAGTCCCAGACCCGGTACGCCGAACGCGCGGTACTGGTAATTCAAAGCCGCATCGACCGTGTTGTATCCCGATTCAGACATGCCCCACGGCAAGTCGCACTGTCCACCATAGGCAATTTGACGTTCCACCACCGTACGGCAAGTCTGGTCCAGCAAGGTGTTGGCGTAGGTCGGCATGACCAGCATGGGCATCAGGTACTCAAACATCGAGCCGCTCCAGGAAAGCAGCAACGGACGGCCGTCGTTGCCAGTCAGCAGTCGCCCCAGGGCAAACCAGTTTTCCTGCGGAACCTCGCCTTGCGCAATGGCCACAAAGCTGCACAGACGCGCCTCAGAAGCCAACAGGTCGTAATAGCCGGTATCGCGGCGCTGTTCGTCCACGTTGTAACCAACGGCGATCAGATGGCGCGCCTTGTCGTAGAGAAAACCATAGTCCGCATCGGCCATGACAGCCGCCTGCTGCGACAGTTGCTGAATTAGCGCCACCCGTTCCCGCGCCCGCACCGTTGCCAGCAAAACCAGTGGACGCAGTTCAGCCAAAAGATGGGTCTCCTGCGGCGTGGGTGGCTCAGCACCGTTGCACGCAAAATGCTGCTCCACAGCGTGTTCCAGCGCAGCGTCCAGGGCGACCAGATCGCGCAATGCAGGCACAGCGCCCAGCCCAGGGATGTGTTGCAGCCACTGGGGAAGTTCCGCGAGGGCAAGCCAGGGCAGAAGGAACTCCAGGTCTTCCAGGGTGGACTGGCATTGGCGCAGCAAGGCGTGCGTCCACTCTGCCAACTCACCAGGGGCGGCATCTTTCGATGCGTTATCCACCGGATGGTCCAGGGACAAACACAAGGCAGCAATCCCCATCAGCCAGCGCCGCACCACCACCACTTTGGTGGAGTGAACATCGCAAGCCGATTCGATATCGCGCTGCAAACGGAACAGGGAATGCGTGGCTTCCGGTGTGGCCATGGATGTGGCGGCGTCAGCCAGGTTCCCCATGGCATCGCCCAGCCCTTCAAATGCTCTGGTACACAAGATTTTTTGGTCTACCAGACCCAACAGACCAACGCGCAGGGTCAACAAGTGCCCCGACAGGTTGCCACTGTCCACGGCCGAGACGTACAACGGAGGCAATGGCATCAGCGTCTGCGTGCTGTACCAGTTGTAGAAGTGCCCTTCGTGCCGATCGAGCTCTTCCATGCTGGCCAATGCCAGGCTGGTGCGTGTCAGCAGCACACCCGGCGGAATGTAGCCAAAATCGTAGGCGGCCAGGTTGGCCAATAATGCCAGCCCCATATTGGTCGGCGACGTACGGCGTGCCAGCACGGCAACTGGCTGCTCCTGGTAATTATCAGGCGGCAACCAGTGGTCATGGGCGGTCACGAAGGTCTCAAAAAAGCGCCAGGTTCTACGCGCCAGTTTATGCAGAAACACGGTCTGAGCGGGCTGCAGGCGCACGGTACGCTCAGGCAGCGGGCAACTGACCCACCAGGCCAAAGCGGGTGCAACCAGCCACAGGGCCAGCACCGGCGCAGCTACCAGCAATACGGCGGAATGGGTGGTCCAAAGGATCACGCCGATTGCCACCGATAGAACCGGTGCCATCCACATGCGCGCGTAGCTGCTGCGCAGGGCCCCTGCCCCACCAACCGGCGGTGCGCTGCCCGAAGGCATCCACTCCAGAACACGCTTACGTGTCAAGGCGATGCGCACGGTTGTGCGCAATATGGCATCCAGACTGGAATACGCCTCATGCGGCAGACAGGCCAGGACAAACGTAGCCTGCGCCACCTGGCGTGCTGCAGATCGCAGTGAGGTGGTCAGGTGCTGGCGCACCGAGACATTCTTGGGCTTGCGCACCAGGCCCAGTCCGACGGCAGCCAGCGGCGCAATGTACAAGACCCCGAGCACCGCGAGTGTCCACAAAAGCGTGGGGACAGGCTGCAACCAGCCAATGAGCAGAAGCGATACCAGTGCCGCCGGCACCAGACTGCGCCGCAGGTTATCCAGAATTTTCCATTGCGAAAGGCCCGACAGCGGATTGCGCAACCGCGTCGCTCCCGGTCCGGGTACGCGTGGCCACAGCCAGGAGGCAATCTGCCAGTCGCCCCGGATCCAGCGGTGGCGCCGGCTGACATCTGCGAAATAGTTGGATGGGTAGTCGTCATACAACTGGACGTCGCTGATCAGTCCGGCGCGGGCGTAGCAGCCTTCCAGCAAGTCGTGACTCAGTATGCGATTCTCCGGGAGCCGGTACTTGAGTGCATGCTCGAACGCATCGACGTCATAGATGCCTTTGCCGATGAAGGAACCTTCTTGAAACAGGTCCTGGTAGACATCTGACACCGCGCGGGTGTAGGGGTCGATACCCGCATCGTTGCCGCAAAGACTGGCATATCGGGAACTGTTGGTGCTGGTCAGACTCACTGCCATGCGGGGTTGCAGGATGCCATAGCCTTCGGTGACACGTTCCCGGGCCTCGTCGTAACGGGGACGATTCAGGGGATGCGCCATGGTGGCGGCAAAGGAGCGCGCCGAATCCCGTTGCAACTGGGTATCGGTGTCCAGTGTGATGACGTACCGCACCGACTGCAAGACACTTGTGTTGCCGACGATGTGCGAGAAGGCATCCCGCGATCCCCCGCGCAACAAGCCATTGAGATCTCCCAATTTGCCCCGCTTGCGCTCATACCCCATCCAGATGCCTTCAACAGGATTCCAGCGACGCGGGCGGTGAAACAGAAAGAATCGTTCGCTGCCAGCGCTGTTATATTTTGCATTGAGGGCTTCGATGGCCTTGACCGCCCGGTCCAGCAATGGACCATCTTCGGGTGCAGTTTCCCGCGGACTGTCACGAAAATCCGTCAGCAACCCAAAATGCAGATGGATATCCTGATTGGCCAGGAAACGCACTTCCAGTGCCTCTACCAGTTCATCAACCTGCTCCAGGCGCATGAACATCGTCGGAACAACCACCAGCGTACGCGCCTCGGGGGCAATCCCTTTGGAATAGTCCATGCGCGCCAGCGCATGCGGGGTGGCCATCAGCGTGACGCACCAGTTCACCAGGGCGATGGCCAGTTGGCTCATGCCCAGCATTGCCAGCAATCCAATCACAACCAGCAACCACACCGAGGCACCCCGACTGGCCGCGGATGCTACCAATTGCCAGGTTGCGCCGACGCTTAGCAAGGTCGCGGAGCCCAGATACAGTGGCAGCGGAATCCACCGGTACAACCGGCGCAGCGCATCCAGGGGCGCTGGCTTTACTTGCGCGGCGCGTTCCAGCTGCGCCAAGCCCCGGTCGATCAGGTAGTAGCCGACGTGCGTGCGGCAATCATCCGCGGTGACTCCTGCTTGGTCCAGAGCTTCGTGTGCCAGCTGGATGGCTTTTCGCGCCAGATCGCCCTCACACAGGTGGCTGCGCCGGGCCAGCTTTTCGATCACATGGCGGTAGCGGTCGCGGGTGGCGAAATCCATGCGTGCATAGACACCCTGCGGGTCTTCGCACAGCTTGTGTTCGACCCCACTCATAGCCTCCACAAACATGCGCCAGTCCGTGGCCCCCAGAAAGCGCAGACTGCCAATGGTGTTGCTGGTGCTGACCTGGTTGACCGCCTGGCTTTGCGTTTCGGAGTGCACCATTTGTTCAATGGTCAGTCCTGATTCGGAGAGTTGTTGCTCGACCCAAGTCAGGGGCAAGGCCAGCGCAGAACTGTGGCCCTGCAGGCGCCTGGCCAATTCAGCTACGAAGGAGTTGACCAGCGGAGGATTGGATCGCGCCATATCCGATATCACCAGAATCAAATTCTTGGGATCGTGCTCGGCCACCCCAACCATTACATCCGCCCACATGCTGGCCCGGTTGCGGTCCAAAAGACTGTCTGCCACCCTTACGCTGATGCGACGCATGTTCTCGATCAGTGCCAGGCGCAGCATGATCGGGATCGCCCAGAGTTCACCCAGCTTCAACACCGATACTTTCTGGTACGCCGCGACAAAACGATAGAGGCTTTCGGCATCCACCCGACCATCACCGTGGGCGATGACGGCCAGCGCAATGTCATATACGCGCGGCAATCCCTTGGAGGCACCGTTGGCCAGCACGGGCAGCTCGCGGCTGTAGCCTCTGGGAAAGTGCGCCCGGGCCATCAAAATTTGCTCTTCGATGAGGTAGAAGTTATCCAGCAGCCACTCACCGGCCGGCGTGACGCGCCGGCTCAACTGAACTGCTTCCACGAGCAGCCCGTAGGCCCGGTTTAATACGGTCTCGTTATCGGCCAGACGCTCCAAGAGGTGGTCCTTGGCGCGGCCTGGGAACAGAGTGTGCGAGTCAGCCAGCGTCCTGCCCTGGCGTTCCATCTGTTCGGCACTGAGCAACCTGGCGCGCAGCGGCGGCTCAGTGATCGCGTTGGGCGTAAAGGGAGTTGCCTCATCCATTCGTCCAAACGCACGCATCAGTGATATGCGCAGGCTGTGAATACTGGTTTTCAACGGTGCACCCCCTGAATGCCGCAGGACCACCTTGGCCCGCGCTGGAATCACGGCGTGACCTGCGTTGTGCGTACCAACACACTGTAGGCAACGCAAACAGGCATCGTCTGTTCGAAACCGAACATATCACATGCCAGCCCTCGTAGAAAACAGGAAATACGCTACAAAAACAATAGCGAACTCAATGTTCGTTGGCATACAGACGCAGGCACGGCGCTGCCCTAATCTGCGTACAGGGACGTCGCACTACCACGCGGCGCAACCTATTCAGCACCCAACTATAGAAAGAACGCCCAATGAAAACAACCCATATCACTGCAGTCTTTGCTGCTTTGCTCCTGATCACAACTGCATCCATGGCTGCCACCGTAACACCGGCGCAATACAAAACCAGCAAGGCCGACATCGTTGCCAAGTACAAGCAAGAAAAGACCACATGCAAAGCGCTGAGCGGTAATGCCAAAGACATCTGCAACGAACAGGCCAAAGGAAGCGAAAACGTTGCAAAGGCCGAGCTGCTGGAAGAGTACCAACCGTCGGTTAAACACCGCTATGCGATGCGCATGGCGCGCGCCGACGCGGACTATGCGGTAGCAAAAGAGAAATGCGATGACGCCGCCGGCAATGTCAAGGACGTTTGCCGCAAGGAAGCCAAGAGCGTCTACGTTACTGCCAAGGCAGATGCCAAGGTCGCCGAGAAGACTTCAGAAGCCATTGGCACTGCCAGCGATAAAGTTGTTGATGCACGCAAGGATGCTGCAACCGACAAGAACAACGCCGCCTACGCTGTTGCCAAGGAGAAGTGCGATGCATTGAGCGGCGATCCGAAAGACGCCTGCATCAAAGATGCCAAGATGAAGTACGGTCAACGCTAATTCACCTTTGCACTTCACATTAACTACACACAAAAAGGATTCCCCATGGGTGAAATGAATGACATCTCAAAGGCCGTCTCGCACGCGGTGGACAACGCTACCGATAGCGCACATGACGCAGCACACTCGCTTTCACTGGCTGCCAACAGGGCTTCGCGAATGGTGAGCGAAAAGGGTGAGCAGTTGATGCACGCCCAGTCCCGGATGACCAAAAGCTGCCAGGGCTTTGTGCAGGAGCGGCCACTCACGACAGTGGGTATCGCTTTGGCAACTGGTGTAGTGCTGGGCTGGCTGCTACAGACCAAACGGTAAACGCGTCTGGGGCGGGTGGTCTAGCGGCCACCCGCACACTCCAGTTCAAACAGCGGCACTTCGGCCTTGCGGCTGAGCCACATGCCGCCGCCCACCTCCACAAACCCTTGCGTCAGACCGCGCCGGTACAGTTGTGCCCGGTGGCGGAACAAGCGGGGGTCGGTCAGTTCTTCGTCGATGGTCTCGCGTTCGTAGTCTTCGCGCGACACCGCTTCTACATACAGCGCCCCCCGGCACAGCGTGCCCAGGTTGTGCAGCGCCAGTTGCAGGTCTGCCGGGCTCAGGTAGGGCAACACCCCCTGGCAGATCACCAGGTCAAACGGCTGATCACTGTGGAAGTCGACCACCGAGCCGCGCAACCAGCCGTAACGCGCACACAGGTATTCGCTGAACTCCACGCCCTGGTAGCTGGCGTCAGGAAAATGTTGGGCCAGCACACCCTGCCACAAGCCAATGCCACAGCCCACATCCAGAACCCGTTTGACGGGCACGCGCAGGTACTTGAGGTAGCTGCACACAAAAGTGCCCAGCCGTTCTACATGCTGGGTGTCGACCACGCTGGTCTTCTTGTCGAAGTAGTAGCGCTGGTAGTACGCCTCGTCGAACCACTGGTCACTCGCTGATTGCACGACTAATCCTTGTTGGAGCACCCCGCCGTGGGGCATCTGCTGGGAGTATGACGCAGCGGATGCAACCCGCGACTGACGCGGCAGTGCGTGCTTCAACGCACAGACGTTGGCGAACGGTCGCCGCACACTGAGCTCCCCTGAGTTACTGAAAAAAATTCCATTATGAAAAACGACCATACCCCCGTCTCTGTAGCCGAAATGCGCAGCCGCGCGCGCAAGCATGTGAATGACGGTGCCGTTACCGCGGATTACAAAGGTGACCGCAAACAAGTGCTGAAAATGTTGAACGAATCTCTGGCCACCGAAATTGTGTGCGTGCTGCGCTACCGACGCCATTACTTTACGGCCAAGGGCATTCATGCGCCTGGCGTTGCCGCTGAGTTTTTGGCGCATTCCAATGAGGAACTGGGCCACGCCGACTTGCTGGCGGCGCGTATTGTGCAGTTGGGTGGTGAGCCCGACTTTGCGCCCCGCACGCTGGAAGCACGCAGCCATGCCGAATACATTGAAGGCAGCAGTTTGCAAGATTTCATTCTTGAAAACCTGGTGGCCGAGCGAATCGCAATTGAGAGCTACCGCGAATTCATAGCCTACCTGGGCGAGAAAGACCCCACCACGCGCCGTTTGCTGGAAGGTATTTTGGCTGTGGAAGAAGAGCATGCCGACGAACTGGCCGATCTGCTGCAACACGTGCCCAAGGACCAGTCACGTGCCACCTGAGGTCAAATTGGGTGTGGTACTCATCAGCCTGGCAATGCTGTCAGGCTGTGGCGATATGGCCAAAGTGCCGATCCTGGCGGGCACAGGCCCGCAGCCTACGTTGGAAGCACCACGGCCCAGTCTTATTCCGACCATCAACATTGCGCCTGCGTCTGGTTGGCCGATAGGCATGGTGCCTATTGCTGCCCCAGGCACCCAGGTACAGGCCTTTGCCAAGGGGCTGGATCATCCCCGGTGGCTACAGCTGCTACCCAATGGGGATGTGCTGGTGGCAGAGTCGAATGCACCCGAGCGACCGCAAGACGGCGAAGGCATCAAGGGCTGGATTGCCACCCACATCATGCGCCGTGCGGGTGCGGTAACCGTCAGTGCCAACCGCATCACCCTGTTGCGCGACACCAATGGTGACGGAGTAGCCGACTGGAGTGCACCCCTATTAACCGGCTTGAATTCACCCTTTGGCATGGCCTTGGTGGGCGGCTACCTGTATGTTGCCAATACCGATGCGCTGATGCGTTTCCCCTATGCCACAGGTGACACCCACATGACGGACCCTGGCACCAAGGTGTTGGACCTGCCAGCCGGCCCCATCAACCACCACTGGACCAAAAGCCTGATCGCCAGCCCGGATGGCAAGACGCTGTACGTGACAGTAGGCTCCAACAGCAATGTCGCGGAACGCGGTATGGCGGTAGAAGAAGGCCGGGCCGCAATTTGGGAATATGACATTGCCACGGGCGCCCACCGGGTGTTTGCCTCTGGTTTGCGCAACCCCAATGGCATGGCTTGGGAGCCACACACTGGCGCTTTGTGGACAGCGGTAAACGAGCGTGACGAATTGGGCAGCGACTTGGTGCCGGACTGCATGACCTCCGTGCGGCGTGGCGCTTTTTATGGCTGGCCTTACAGCTATTTCGGCCAGCATGTGGATGAGCGGGTTCAGCCGCCCAACCCCGAAATGGTGGCCAAGGCTCTGCCGCCCGATTACGCGCTGGGTTCTCATACTGCGTCTTTGGGGCTGGCTTCGTCTGTCGGTACTACATTGCCCCAACAGTTTTCGAATGGCATGTTCATCGGCCAGCATGGCTCCTGGAACCGCAGGCCGCACAGCGGCTACAAGGTGATTTATGTACCCTTAGCGGACGGCAAACCATCCGGACCGCCCGTGGATGTGCTGACAGGTTTCCTGAGTGCAGAAGCAACAGCCTATGGCCGGCCGGTAGGGGTGGCGCTGGATAAGACCGGTGCGCTGCTGGTGGCCGATGATGTGGGCAACATCATCTGGCGAGTGCATAGGAAATAACTGCAATGCCATCACCGATTTGGTGTATGCCAAGCGCACGGGCCTGGCGCAACGTTACCATCTGCCAGCTATAGAAGACATGCTCTGCGTCAATTTGCCGCTCGCGTGTATCCTGCACGCAGTTGCTTTGCATTTCTTTCGCCATTTGGCGTCTGAATCGCCACATCGAAAGAAGTCCCATGCGCCTGTCCAAATTCATATTGGCCAATATGGAAGCCATCCTGCAAGATTGGGAAGACTTCGCTCGGACCATCCACGCGACCATTCATCTGATGACAACAAAGGAACTGCGTGACCATGCAGAAGCCATGCTAAAGGTCGTGGCCACCGACCTCGATACCTATCAGGCACGGCAGGATGGCATCGACAAATCGCAGGGCCTTGCACCTCCGGTAGCCGGAGATACCCCTGCAGAGACCCATGGCGCCGAGCGCATTTCGTCTGGCTTCACCATCGAACAGCTCACGGCGGAATACCGGGCCTTGCGCGCGAGCGTACTGAGACTTTGGCAAGACGACATCATTAACATCACCGCTGGCGAGATCAAAGACATGGTCAGGTTCAATGAAGCGATCGACCAGTCGCTAGCAGAAGCCGTCTCGCGCTATTCGGAAATGCAGCGTGACTCCCAAAACCTGTTCATGGCCATTCTGGGCCATGACGTGCGATCCCCACTCGGGGCCATCAGCATGGGAGCGCAAATGCTGGCGAGTAACCCGGGTCTGACTCCAAATGCAGTCAAGACGGCTGCACTCATAGTCAGTAGCAGCAATCGCGTTGCTGAAATTGTCTCTGACCTGCTCGACTTTTCAACAAGCCATCTTGGGGACGGCATACCGGTCACTACATACCCAATGGATTTTTCACCGGTATGCACCACCATTGTTGAAGAGATGCGCTTATTTCATCCTGGTCGGCTCATCCGACTGGAAATAGCAGGCAACATGGAGGTGATTTGGGACAGCTCGCGCATCAGCCAGGCGTTCGGCAATTTGATCTCTAACGCGATTGATCATGGCTCTGCTGAGGAGCCCATCGTCGTCAAGGTTGGTGAGAACTCCAATGATGAAATCAGCTGGACGATCCAAAATGCGGGCGAGGTGATTTCGTCGGCCCAACTGAGAACAATTTTCGACCCAGCCAAGCGCTTTGCCCTGCGCCCGGCGAGCGAGCGCAAGCTAAGCGACAAGATTAACCTGGGACTAGGCCTTTACATCGCCCGTGAGATCATTCTGGCGCATGGTGGGCGAATCGGGATCACGTCCAACATAGAGGTCGGAACAATCTTCACCATCCACTTGCCGCGCAAGGGCAATAGCAAGAACGCGAGCACGCGATAGTTGTAGGGCCTGGCAGGGAGCGGCTCTGTAGGCAGGTGAACTTTCATTCGGGCAATGTCACGCTTAAGCCTTTTGCGGCGTAAAGCCATCTTCGCTCCAGGCCTCACTGCCAACGCCATGGCGCACAAAAAACAAACCTTCTGGATCAACTAGCTGCTTTACAGATTGCAAGCGCGCATAGTTGGCACCCCAAAATTCCCGCTGCCAATTGTCGTTGAAGTAATTGCTCTCAGACACATAGGATCCGCCATTCGGTGCTAGCTGTCTCAGCAGCGCCATAGCCCGGTCAATACGTCGAGTCTCAACCTCTGCCTCTATGAAACTCCGTGCTTTGCTTAAGACCGAACGTTCCAGCCCAGCGTACGACGGCTTTCCGCCCGAGGCGATGATGACCAGCGCAAATGCGTCCAGCACGGCCGGGTTGGTGGCACATTGGCGCGCTTGCTCAATCACTTCTTTGGGCGCACCAGCCAAACCTTTGTTGAAGTGCAAACCAACGGAATGCTTGTCGCTGGCAGCAATCAATGTATCGATCAGGGTCTTGCGCTGATCTTTTGCCAGTAAGCGCGAAGGTAGCCACAGGGAATCGTAGCCATAGATCGTCATGCCTACTTGATCTTGATCACCCTCCCACCAGGCGTGGTACGCAGGCGCGCCTGCACGTTGATCCGGCCGAAGTGAGGGGTTCCAGGCGATATCCCACCAAGGTTGAGCGTCCCACGCACCGGCGTGGAGTTTTTCAACCTCTTCATAGTGGTCCGGCACCGCGCGCACAAACTCGAAAAACGGCTTCCAAACGGCCATGACTTGTTCGTTGCTAAGGCCCTGGCTACACAGACTCAGTTTCAAGCTGCGATCCGTGCCCAAACTGATTTGCTCGCCCCAGTGCGGGTTAAAGAGTTGATCCGCATAAAAGTCCATCACACGGGTCACCAAGGTGGCGAAAGCTGAATCAGACTTAGCCCGAATCTTGCCACCCACATAGCCAAAATACTTGGGTAAGTCATGGGTGCGCAAAACCACTTTGGTGACTACACCCCAGCTGCCACCGCCGCCGCCTTTGAGTGCCCAGAAAAGTTCAGGGTTGGTACAGGCATTGGCCACGCGCAATTGCCCATCAAAACAAACCACTTCGGCTTCCAGCAATCCCGCCGCGGTCAGCCCAAAGCCTTTTGAAAAACTACCAAAACCACCGCTTTGCACCAGCCCGGCAACCCCCACATCGGTGCAACCACCGCCTTGGACATAGCGTCCAGCCTTGGTGGTCACTGCATGGTAGAGATCGCTCCACACGGCGCCTGCACCGGCGCTGACTGCAGGCACGGCAGACACCGTCCCTGCGCAACCTTGCGGCACAAATTTGTCGATGATTTCGACCCGATTCATGGATCGCGTCCAAATCAGCAAAGAGTCTTGCGAGCTTGAAGTACCTTGGTAGCTGTGACCCGTGCCTTTGACCACCAGACGCAGCTTGTGCTCACGCGCGAAACGCACACCAGCGGCTACATCATCATGTGTGTTGGCTTGAATTGCGTAAGCACTGGGTTCGTTCTTCCAGGCGTTGAACCAGCCTGAAACCTGGGTTGCAGACACTTGATCACCCAAAAAGAAAGGGTTGCTCAAATACTTGCCCAGCTCAAGGCAAGCGGCACTGACCGCACTGCGCTGGCAAGGCGCAAATAGCGTCTCAAGTTTTATCAAACGACCCTTGAGCGTTTCCCCTAGCTTTTGCCAAAGCGCCACGCTGGGCCATGCGGCGTCGCCAGGTCGCACACGAGTGAGGCCACTGGCCGCCCCAGCAGAAACGGGCAGCGCGCTGGCCAGCGGCAATACCAAGGCGGCTCTGCATAGATCTCTTCTATCCACGGTGGTGACTCCTAATTCTTGATCCATCTATTTTTGGGGATCGTAGGCATACCCTCGCTCTGGACTGGACCGAAGGTGACGCAGTCACCTATGACACCAAACTATTCCCTATTGGAATTGATCGGTTGTTTGAATTCAGCTCGCCAAGTCGGAGGACGAAAGCCGCAGCATAGCGATTATTCAGTTGCCAGGCCATCCCTCACCCTTTCACCTTAAACGCCGGCATCTTCTGTGCCAACCGTGCACCCATCTCCGCGCCCAGCGCCTGCAGGCCGCTTAAGGGGCGCACCATGACCTCGAAATCCACAATCTTGCCGTGCTCGTCAAAGCGCACCAAGTCAATGCCTTTAAGCTGCTTGTCGCCGACGCGGGCACTGAACTCCAGCACCACGTTCAGGCCATCGTCAGACGCCAGTTGGCGGTGGTAGGTAAAGTCTTCAAAGACCTGGATCACGGTGTTCAACGCCAGAATGAGCGCAGCGGCTGGCTGGTAGGGGTGGATGGCCATGGGCGAGCGGAACACCGCGTCGGGGTGCACGATGCCAGGCAGTGCAGACAGGTCGCGTTTGGCGACCATGTCGTGCCAGATGGCGATGGAGGCCGCAACGGCGGGTTTGAGGTGTTGGGGGGCTGCTTGCATAGAAGTCTCCTGAAAGAAAAGTAGTTGATCCGCAGATCAGATGCGGGCTGCCAGCCGCGTGCCTTGGTCGATGGCGCGCTTGGCGTCCAGTTCGGCGGCAACGTCGGCACCGCCAATCAGGTGCACGGAGCAACGGGTGGCCTGCAAAGCGTCTAGTAATTCACGCTGGGGCTCCTGGCCCGCGCACAGCACCACGTGGTCCACCGGCAGAACGCGCTCCTGGCCGTCCACGCTCAGGTGCAATCCAGCATCGTCAATGCGGTGATAGGTCACGCCGGGCGTCATGGACACGCGTTTGGCCTTGAGCCCCGTGCGGTGAATCCAGCCGGTGGTCTTGCCCAGCTGGTCGCCCACCTTGCTGGCCTTGCGCTGCAGCAGGTGCACCTGGCGCGCGGGCGCCTCCACGTGCGCCTGCGTGATACCGCCGGCCTGGGCGTAGCCTGTGTCAATGCCCCATTCGGCATAAAACTTGGGCGCGTCGACGCTGGCGCTGGTACCGCTGTGGGTTAAAAATTCCGACACGTCAAAGCCAATGCCACCAGCACCGATCACGGCCACGGTCTTGCCCACGGCCTTGCCGTCGCGCAGCACGTCCAGGTAACTCAGGGCTTTGGGGTGGTCCACGCCCTCGATAGCGGGTGTGCGCGGCGTCACGCCAGTGGCCAGCACGATGTCGTCGTAGCCGCTCTGTGCCAGTTGCGCAGCGTTCACACGGGTGTTGAGCGAAAGCTTGACGCCCTTGAGCGCCAGTTGGCGATCAAAGTAGCGCAGGGTCTCGTAAAACTCTTCCTTGCCCGGCACCTTCTTGGCAATATTGAACTGGCCGCCGATCTCGGACGCGGCATCAAACAGCTCTACGGTGTGGCCGCGCTCGGCAGCGGTGACGGCAAAACTCAGGCCCGCCGGGCCGGCACCCACCACGGCGATGCGTTTGGGCTTGGCAGCGGGGGCGATCACCAGCTCAGTCTCGTGGCAGGCACGCGGGTTGACCAGACACGAGGTTATCTTGCCGCCAAAGGTGTGGTCCAAGCAAGCCTGGTTGCAACCAATGCAGGTGTTGATCTCGTCCGCCCTGCCCTCGGCGGCCTTGCGCACAAAGTCAGGATCCGCCAAAAAGGGGCGCGCCATGGACACCATGTTGCAAAAGCCATCCGCCAGCAGTTGCTCGGCCACCTCGGGCGTGTTGATGCGGTTGGTGGCCACCAGCGGAATCTTCACTTTACCCATCAGGCGCTGGGTGACCCAGGCGTAGGCCGCGCGCGGAACCTTGGTGGCGATGGTGGGGATGCGCGCCTCGTGCCAGCCAATGCCGGTGTTGAGGATGGTGGCGCCGGCCGCCTCGATAGCCTGAGCCAGTTCAATGACCTCATCCGCCGTGGAGCCGCCCTCCACCAAGTCCAGCATGGACAGGCGGAAGATGATGATGAAATTGGCCCCGACTTTTTCGCGCACCCGGCGCACGATCTCCACCGGGAAGCGGATGCGGTTGGCATAAGCGCCACCCCAGGCGTCATCGCGCTGATTGGTGCGTGCGGCAATAAATTCGTTGATCAAGTAGCCCTCAGAACCCATGATCTCCACGCCGTCGTAACCGGCTACTTGGGCCAGACCGGCGCAGCGGGCAAAGTCTTCAATCGTCTGCTCTACTTCTTCGGTGCTCAGGGCGTGAGGTGTGAACGGGTTGATGGGCGCCTGCAGCGCGCTGGGTGCCACCAGGTCTTTTTGGTAGGAGTAACGGCCAAAGTGCAAGATCTGCATGGCGATCTTGCCGCCCGCCTGGTGCACCGCGTCGGTCACCACGCGGTGGTGGGCGGCCTCGGCCTCGGTCGTCAACATGGCACCGCCCTTCATGGGGCGACCGCGCTCGTTGGGGGCAATGCCACCGGTCACGATCAGGCCCACGCCGCCTCGGGCGCGCTCTGCGTAGAAGGCGGCCATGCGTTCAAAGCCATTGGGCACCTCTTCCAGCCCCACGTGCATGGAGCCCATCAGAACCCGGTTCTTCAGGGTGGTAAAGCCCAGGTCAAGGGGCGCGAGCAAATGGGGGTAAGCGGTCATGGAGAGTCCTTTATGCAACTGGTTGCACAATTCTACGCAAAAATCTGACAACTATGCAACTGGTTGCATAAAATGCGGTTTACTACCCGCTTAGCCCATGTCCCTGCCCCACGCACTTATCACGGCCCTGGTTGAACAACCCTCCTCCGGCTCCGACCTGGCCGGGCGGTTTGACCGTTCCATCGGCTACTTCTGGCACGCTACCCACCAGCAGATTTATCGTGAGCTGGGCCGTCTGGAAGAAGCCGGTTGGGTCGAACCCCTGCCGGCCGAGAGCGGGCGTGGCCGCAAGCGCGTCTACCGCGTGCTACCCGCCGGGCGTGCCGAGCTGCAGCGCTGGGTGGCCGAACAGCAAGACCCCAAGCCCCTGCGCGACGAATTCATGGTGCGCCTGCGCGCCGAGGCCGTGGTCGGCCCCACGGCCCTGGCCACCGACATTCGCCGCCGCCTGGCGCTGCACCAACAAAAGCTGGCCGTGTACCAGGCCATCGCAGCGCGCGACTTTGCCAACGTGGAGGACGGATCGCGCAAACAACAACTGCAGCACCTGGTGCTGGAGGCCGGCATCGTCCAAGAAACGCAGTGGATTGCGTTCTCGCAAAAGGCGCTGGTGATATTAGAGCAAGCTCAAAATCTTCCTGAAGCCCCGCCGCCGCCAAAATCACCCCCGCCTCCGCTGCTGATACCACCCGCCTGAGAATCACTGCTTGAACCCGCGCTGGCCGCCGCACTGATCAAGCCGTCGGCAGCAACGCCCACCGCCACTTGCGCCACCAGTACGCCAAGCTCTTCAGCGATCACTCGTTTTGATTTACGCTGAACAATGCCGAGCAGCACTTGGTCAAAAAAGATTTTGATCAACGCCACAATCAGGCCCGAAAAAACGATGCTGGCCCCCAGATAGGCAAGTTGACCAGAGTCACGCCATGCGGCCAGACTCATCACCGGGCGCGGCAGCACCCCACCAATCTTCACAAAAATGATTGCAAAAACAATGCCTGCAATAGTGGCGTAGGCCAGCCAACGCCAACGCGGCAATGGCGGAAGTGGCAACCTCTCCTGCATCGCTTTGGCTTGCCGTTTTTTTGTCATGGGTACCTTGATGGAGCGGGGGAGTGCCCATTCTCATTGCACTGGTGTTGGCCTGTCAAATCCTTAATCGCTAGTACAGAAATAGCGATACGTATCGTCATAGCGCCATTGATTACAATACCCCCATAGGTATTTTATTCCAACACCCCAATACATCGCTATGGACCTTCTCACCACCCTTAAAGAACAATGGCCGTTGCTGGCCATCGCCGCCTGGTTTGGCTACAAATGGTGGAGCAGCCGTCGCGTCGTGCGCCTGCTGCCCGAGCTGAAAAGCAAGGGTGCCGTTTTGGTTGATGTCCGCTCGGTCGAGGAATTTGCCTCCGGGCAGGCACCTGGCACGAT
>Ga0138256_10000999_pt1 | contig 30255 bp, 41 predicted proteins | sample KNB2016incub_MG_FD_105486 | JGI IMG/M metagenome (GOLD analysis project Ga0138256, IMG submission 105486) | Active sludge microbial communities from wastewater in Klosterneuburg, Austria - KNB2014incub_MG | ecosystem: Engineered > WWTP > Activated sludge > Unclassified | place: Austria... | reverse complement strand
CGGCGAGTGCGCCGCGCTGATTTCTTCACCATGAAAAACTCCTCGTTGCCAAGCCTTCATCGGCCCGGCTTCATGCCCGGAGTTTCCACTTATAGCGCTGTTCAGATTTGCGGAGCCACTTCTGACCACCCCTTCACGCGGTGTCACCCCAGTAAAACTCGCGACGCCCGCCGTCGATACAGACGATCTCGCCGTTGATGAAGCCGGCCTGGCGTGAGGTCAGGTAGGCCACCAGCGCCCCTATCTCCTGGGGCTCACACAGCCTTCGCGTGGGATTCTGCTCGCGGATCACCGCAAGCATCGGTGATGAGAAGCCGCCGATCAATTCAGTGGCAACGTAGCCAGGCGCGATGGCATTAACGGTGATCCCATCCGGCCCCACCTCCTTAGCGAGCACGCGGGTGAAGCCAGCGATGGACGCCTTGGCTGCAACGTAATGCGAGGCTCCCGGGCGGCCGCCCCCGGTGTAGTTCATAGACGAAGTGTTGACGATGCGCCCGTAGCCACCGAGGCGCATGAACGGAATGGCGGCGCGCGACCAGAGGAAGGTGCTGCGCACATGCACGCGCTGCATGCTGTCCCAGACCTCCACCGGCATCTCGTGCGCGCTGTAATCCGGCTTTACTCCGATGCCGGCATTGTTAACGAGAATGGCTATCTTGCCGAATTTCGCGGCGATCTTGCGCATCGCTTCCGCCACTTCAGCTTCGTCGGCGGCGTCGGCCGGGAACGCCGACGCTTGGATGCCACGCGCACACAGATGAGCGGCCGCGTCCAGTGCGGCCACGGAGTCGATGTCGTTGATCGCGATCACCGCGCCTTCCGCCCCGAGCGCCTCGGCTTCGGCGAAGCCGATTCCGCGCGCCCCACCGGTGATAACGGCCACACGGCCTTCGATGCCCAGGTCCATTCCGAATTCCTTTCTAGGTGCGTTTGCCGTTTTGCGTAGAGGGTCAAACGATAGAGGCGAAAGCGCGGGCGTGGGTTGATATCGGATGAGCGCGTAGGTCAGAAAACTTGATTGATCGTGCGAGGCCCTTTGCGGCACGCCGCCTGGGCTTTAGCGTCAGTCCTAAGCGCTGGTCCAGCTGAAGTGCGCTTCCCGGCGCGTTCTATGACTTCAGCAAACTTCCTCTCCAGGATGTCGACGAAGCATCTCGCAGCAAGCGTCAGTCCTAAGCGCTGGTCCAGCTGAAGTGCGCTTCCCGGCGCGTTCTATGACTTCAGCAAACTTCCTCTCCAGGATGTCGACGAAGCATCTCGCAGCAAAAGTGAGCGGGCGTCGCGGATGGTGCACGAAGTAAAGGTCAAAGCTCATCTTTGGCTTGACAATCGGATAGATGAAGATGTCCTGCCGATCGAGTTCTTGCATCACGCCGATAGACTGGCACACGGCGCCCCAATCGGAACTTCGGATAGCTTCCATGGTCGCCACGAGCCCGTCGATGCGCATCACTCGCTTCACGGCGATTTCCCCCCTGGTGATGTAGTCAAGCAACGTGGCGCCCATCAGGTGGCGTTCGGAGGGGACTATCAGCTTGAGCTCGCGCATCGTCGACAAGTCGCAAGGTGTGAACTGCGGCCCGTTGATCGGCTGGCCGGAGATAAGGGCGAAGTGATCCTGAAAGCCTGGTCGGCAGGCAAGCCCGCTGTGCTCCACCGGCAAGGCGCCCAGAGCGACGTCGAGATAGCCTGAATGCACCTGCTCTGTCACGTAGCGGCTGTAGGCCTCCACGACAGTCACGTCCACATTGGGGTAGAGGCCCATGAATTCATCTAGTATTTCACCCAAAATGCCCTGACAGGTGGCCGAGGGAAGCCCTACGCGCAGAGACCCCGATACGCTATTGCCCTGGACCAGATCGCGCATCTCTTGCTTGGCAAAGGCCAGCGTCCTTGCGATGGGTTGGCACAGTTCATAGAACCGCCGGCCGGCCACGGTGGGCTCGACTCCGCGTTTCGTGCGGTCGAACACCACCGCGCCGAGTTCGTCCTCCAGGTTGCGAATTTGCATGCTCAGCGCGGACGGCACCACGTGCATCCGTTCGGCGGCCTTGGCAAAACTGCGCTCCTCGTAGACACTCATGAAATAGTGGATAAGCCGCATGTCCATGCTGTCCCGTCTCCTTTTTAGTTAGCGAGAAAGTTCGAGATCGATCTCGCCATTGAGCGCGAGAGCCGCGTCCGGATCCAGAGCGCGGGGCGGTCGTACTTATCTTGCAAATCGGTGCGCTTGGGGTCGAAAAGTTGTGGCGCGACAAGGACTTACGAACTTGGGCTTTCTGCGCACGAACTGAATTCGTAAGTCTCTGATTTCAAGGTAAATTTCCGGCACTAACGTGTCATTCCGCACCGAAAGTACGACCACCCCACGCCGAGCGTTTGGCCCAGGACCGTGGTGGCGATGAAACCGATGACGGGTGTGCCTTCCCAGCGCAGCCAGCCGGGAATCGGGCGCTGCAAGCCGATCTTGTTCACCCATTCGGAAGCCGCACCCATCGGGCAGAGCAGGCCGCACCATGAGCGGCCGGTGAAGATCACCGACAGGAAGAGGAGCGGAATCCACAATCCCCACACGGCGTAGTTGGCAAACGTGGTGAAGTGCGTTAGCGGCGTCGCACTTTCCGGCGGATCGGGCAGCAGCAACGGCAGGACCATGATGACGACGAATACCACGCACATGGCGGCGTGCACCCACGGCAGGTAAGGGCGAAAACGCACGAAGAAGGATTCAATCGCGACGGCAAATCGACCGACAAGGCCGGGCGCCGCCCGAGTCTCGTTGCTGTGGGGAGGCGGGCTCATTCGCCGGCTTTCGATGCCAGTCATGACAGACAAGACGTACTCCTTACCAAACGAAGAAAACGAAAATCCAGGCAGTCACCACGGCGCCAACCGGCGCAGCCCAGGCAGCCAGCGCCAGCGCTGCGCGCACATACCCAGGCCGGGCGGCGACGATCAGGCGGGCACCGAGCCAGCCCGACCAGACGGCGCCAAGCGCAAGTTCTCATCCTCTTCGAATTGCGGAAATTCCGTTCGGATTTGCCGATAGGCTTTCGTTAACAGTTTGTAGTCTGAGGGTCCAAACGGGAAAACATACTCGAAATTCCCGAGAGGAAACTTGCTCGGCGTATACCACTCATAGATGCAGCCCGCCTGAGCGGACCCCCTCTTGATCAGATCGACATGTGCAAGTGGGGCAGCTAACGAACTCCCAAAATGGTTCTCAAAGGTAATGCGGCCGTTTGTACGTTTCGTGACCTCATCCTGCCAATCTCTGATGATCGAGGACATCATGTGTTGCTCAGGCAACCAGCATGCGAAGCGGAGCTTGATTGTTTTTTCCGTCACCGGATTCTGAGCCCACCCACTCTGCGCAAACGCAAGCATTAAGACGAGTGCTGCACCGGATCGTGACAGCAATTCCTTCGTAAAACCAAACATATGGTAAAGTTGTTGGCCAACTCTTCGGATCTGATCATTTCGTTCCATTTTGTCGTCCTGTCGTTAGTGGTTGTACCTATCAACCCCAATCTGCTGAACCAACCGCATTTCATTTGATGCTGGATGTTGGACACTACCAATACTTAATACTTGCGGGCCGGCTCTTAAGTGCTCCCAACGCGCGAAGCGCAAGATATCTGGGACCGCGTTCTTTCAGAGCGTCTTCAATATTTGCAGCGCGGCCTCGCTCATGTTCGCCCTCACTCTTGTTACTACAGATCCTCGAGCTTCTTCATTCCTGCGCGAAGTCGGCAAAGCTGGATGAAATGGCCAGGATTGAGAAACAACTCGTTCATGCCCGCCATATCGTCGATGGTCACCCCCTGTTTCAAGAGATAGTCCAGGTACTGGAACGAATCCTTGCACCCGTACCCCACATGGCAAAAGCCGAGCATTCGCCGGCTGTCGCCGTCGATGAGGCACTTCTGAAAGCCGGACCGCTTCGGATCCAGAAACCCATAAAGCATCGTTCGATCCGCAAGCGGAAGCGGAATATCCCACTGTGGCGGATTTCCTGGCGGCATCTTGATCACGATAACGTTGCTATATTGTTCGCGCGCTTGCTTCTCGGTAAGTCCTACCCAGCTCACCTCGTATGTCGTGTGAAGGAAATCTGGATAGTTTCTTACATCCAAATGCGCCTCCTCTTCGCCCATTATGTTTTTCGCTGCGTTCACCCCGCTCTTACGTGCTTTCCACATCTCCATCGGATGCCCGATTAAATCGCCGGTTGCATAAACGTCCGGTACCGAAGTTCGCATGCGGCTATCGACAACTACCTCGCCTCGCTTACCGAGTTTCAGCCCTAGAGTCGACGCGAAAGGTTCTGCGTTCGGGCGCATACCCGTTGCAAGTAAAACGAAGTCCGCGGGAATCGTTTGTTCCTCCCCTGACGAAGTGCGGTACTTCACGGCCTCTACACGATCGGTGCCGACAATCTCTGTCACGGCCGCGTGCTCACGAACAACAAGGCCGCGCGTCTGCATTGCATCAAGCACGTAATCACGTGCTTCCTCATCAAGCGCAACAGGTTCAAATCGAAGAACTTCTGAGCGCGCAAGAATCGTTACGTTGGCACCCGCCGCCCGGAAGAACGAACCGTATTCCACACCTGTCTTGCTACCGCCAACTACGACGATATTGTTCGGCTCGTAATCAAGCTCTTCGACTAAGCTTTCATGGGTAAAAACACCATGCAGGTTGGTCCCTGGGATGTCAGGGATATTGGTACGCGAACCTGTTCCAAGAACTATCGCACGTGTGCGATATCGCTTTCCGGCAACTTCTACCGTGTGTGGATCTATGACCGTAGCAGAAGCATTGAGGATGAAGTCATACCGCAATTGTTCTTTCGTCTGCCAGTTCATGAAGGCATGCGCAGATCCCCGGCCATGGGTAAACATCTTGACGATTTCGTGGATTCGGCCACGGCCATTTCGGAATTCCGGAAATCCGAGCCTTCCATCGATCCATCGCAACAGATCGAACTCAGCCGCACAATCCGAAAAGATATGGTGGGGTACGCATGCGTTATGTGGGCAACTCCCTCCAAGGAACGGCCACCGCTCTATGACCAGCGACAGACCACCCATTGCCTGTACTTGGGCCCCCCCGAACCGGCTACCCGGACCGCCACCGACAAAAATTGCGTCGTATGTCCTATCTGCGCCGCTCGGCAGATTGATTAGAGGATCCCGGCATTTGCCAGCCTCGCACTCAGCAATAAGCTCAATCCACTGCTGCACTGACAGTGATTTACTCGTTATATCCATATTCGGTATTCTCCAGAAAGTTGTTAGACCACAGAAAACTGCATTTTTAGATGTGACCAGTAGTGGGGCAAAACGACGACGCGCGGATTGCTGCCAACGACGTCCTTCGCCATGCTCCATGCCTCGTCGTAAGAACTTGCCGGCGTAATGCCAAGACGTCGAAGTGGTCCAGGAGTCACTTCTCCGGCCATGATGACCTTTGCAGCATGATCCATCAGCCACCGGTTTTCATAGAGAAGCCAGAATCCGTGAATTGGGTGATACGCATAGCAGTGGCGGTATTGATAGAGATAATCAGGACGCGTTAGATACTCCTCAATATATTGCGACAACTCCCCAACCTGCATACAGCGGTCATATAGCCCTACGATTTCTGAGTCGGTCGGACGCAGATCCGAGTTGTATCGACCATTACTGCCGCCCAACGCAATGACGACACCGCCGCGGCGGAGTAGTGGCTTCCTCAGCCAAGTTCGAGGTGGTGTAGTTATGTATGTCATTGCCACCAGTGGATTGTCGGTCGAGCCATAGACCTGCTCTTGAGGTAGTCCCAACACGAGCACATCCGCTTGTGGCGTCTCGACTTGGAATAGCCGCTCGCCCAGCGCCCACTCTGGCTCATTTATCTCCGGAGAGTGCCCGGCAAAAACGCCAGCGATGTTGCCCTTCGCATCAGTGATCACGTCAACATAGAAGACGGGTTTTCCGATAGATCTCTCGATCTGCGCATTGATGGCCTCTTTGTGAAGGCGGAAAGACTGTGTTCGATGGTCGCCATGACATGAGGACGCCGACGCAATAACTTCGGTATGGTGGGAAGCGATGCTGCGAGCGCTACCCAAGCCAATCACCGCGCCGGTACCAGAGAATCCACCCCAGTTCATTGGAAAGATTGTGCCGAGATAAATCAACAGGTCCGAATCGTGGACCAGCCTGTTGTACTCGACCCAGTCGCCGCGGGCTGAACGGCCCAAAACCACGAGATCTTGACTGCAATCGTGGTTAATTAGGCGGTCAGGCCAAAATGCATGAAACAGGTCTCGTCCAAGATAATCAGCGAGACCGCGGGGCGGGATCTTGCCATGAGTCCCCCCAGCACAAACCAGCGTTACTGATTCTTGCCCAACACCGCAGCGCTCAAGTTCCTCCAGGAGAATCGGAATAATCAGCTGTCTTGGCTTACCACTACGCGGAGGGGCGTCAAATGCAATGGTCACTTTGTTCCCAGCTCGCACAAGCGTGGAGAGCGGACCAACGCCTAGCGGCTCCGCAAGGGCCTTGCGAACTGCTGTTGCTGGATCAACGAGGATCGGGGGGTCAGGGCAATCGAGAATGACGGCAGAGTCGGGAACAGTTATCTGCGTCCGGCCACGCCTGTAGTCAACTTCGACTTGCTTTGTTTTTTGAGTCATAACCTTTTCCAGTTGCAGAACCTGCGCTTGCTCAATCGACATCCCTGAAACAGCAATTCACCTTTCAGGACTCCCGTTTTCTCGTGATTCGTGCGCGTCGTTAGGTAAATCCAAGGCACCCCCTGGCGGCGGGACGACTGCGCTCGGAACGCGGCAAAGCCCGCGAACCAAGTAGCTTGCGAAGGTGGTTGCGATCTCTTCACCGGACAACGGACCTCCCGGCGAGTACCACCGCGGGATCCAGTTCACCGCGCCTAGAATCGCGAATACCATTACTTTCGGAATACAAGGTGCAAACACCCCCGAAGCCACGCCCTCTTCAACGATCTGCCGCATTCCATGCTCATACTCATCTCTGCGTCGAACAACCTCACGGTAAAGGCGGGGGCTCAGCATTCGTTCTTCTAGCAGGACCACGCCGGCTTTCATGCGGCCAGTAATCGCAAATATGTAATGCTCGAGGGCGACTCTTAACTTCACGTCAGCCCCCTCATCAAGTTGTTCCGCCAGGCGAAGGCCTTCCATTCCCATGTCCATTGCAGCAAGAAAGCATTGGAAAAGAAGTTCTTCTTTATTGCTCACGTAGTAATAAAGGGCCGTCTTGCTGACATTCAACCGGCTCGCAATGTCATCCATCGTCGTCCCGTGGTACCCCTGGCGACTAAAGCAGTGCGTTGCCGCCGCTATCATCGACTCTCGGCGCAATTCGTGTAGCTGCTCCCTATGCTCTTCGTGATCGCCCCACGCCATCCGCTTTCACGTCCTTTTTGTTGTCTTAGCCGTCTCCGGACGCAACTGGTGAAGTTGCTCCCTGCGCTCGTCACGATCGCTCCGCGTGGCCTTTGTTTTTTGCTCCATTGCTTTCCTCGCTTTAACTAAATTCTCGGCAGATACCCGTGAAGTGAAACCGCCATGCATGGTCAGCCATGGCGCAAGCGGAATGCAGCATCACGCGTCCGATACGGTATTGCGCAAGGGTGCAGGCTAGGCGGGTAGACATGGTTGCTGCGGCTATGTTACGGTCGCGTTGGACATGTCGACGGACGAGTCAGTATTACTGACGTGTCCGTATTTAGTCAAGTGTTTTTTCGGCGAGCGCTCCCTGTGCTCTTCGAGATCGCCCCACGCCATCCGCTTTCGCGTCCTTCTTGTTGCCTTAACCGTCTTCGGGCGCAGCTCGTGAAGTTGCTCCCTGCGCTCCTCACGATCGCTCCGCGTCGCCTTTGTTCGTTGCTCCATTATTACCCTCGCTTTCACTATGGCTATTACGGTCGCGTTGGACGGTTCGACTGACGCGTCAGTCTGTTCTACTGGCGAGTCAGTATTATTTGGTCAGTCGGATTAGATGTCAAGTGTTTTTTCGGCGAGTGTTGCGGGTTTTCAATCTGCCCGGATCTGTAGCACGCGATCTGTCCGGTCGTCATAGCAAAATGTCGCCCGGCTTCGCCACCACGCGGGACCGGAGAATCGCTTGCCAAGTTTCCATCTGAGGTTCGTGGGCCAGTCGAGCCCGCCTGCCCAAGTCTCTGTCGCAGATGGACGTCGACGAAGGCTTCAGCCTGAGCGACAAGGATGTTGAGGAAATTTGCGCTCGTTTCCGCGGCGCCGGCCGGCTTGGTGCGGCCGTGCAGCTCACCATTTTGAGAGCGACTGGTCGAGGGCCTGACTCGCTTGTCGGTCTTCCGCGGGCGATGCTTCAGTCGCTGAGCAAGGCAGTGGGCGTGCCGGCAACGGAGATAGGCTCACTGCGGATGCTGTAAGAGCGCCGCGCCACACGCTTCGAGCCATCACTATCTACCCTTCCTGACTATGTCTTGAGCGTGGCCGATGGCCTCGTGCTTCCGTGCTTCGCAGATATTCGCAGGACGAACCCGACATAGTCTTGGACCCCTTGCAACAGCCCCCGTGCGGGGCAAGGAGTCCACCATGACCTTCGCCATCAACAGTCAAGTGGTCCTGTCGCAGCCGCCAGAAGGGCCGTTTGCAGGGTGCATCGGTTCGTTCGCGGACTCGTTGAGTGCCATGGGGTATGCCGCGGATTCGATTCACCGTCAGGTCCGAATCGGTGCATGCTTCAGCCGGTGGCTTGGCCAGGGGGCGGTGACACCAGAACGCATTACCTCAGGTCATGCGACGCGGTACTTGCAGTATCGTCTCGAAGTCGGCGGCCTTGTCGCGGGGACCGTGCAGCGCTCACGCACCTGATGGACTTCCTGCGGCGCGAGGGCGTGATTCCCGCCGAAGAGGTCGCCGTTCACGAACGAACACCGATTGATCGCTGTGCAGACGCATACGAGGTGTACCTGCGCGAGGGGCGCGCCTTGGCCACCGCCACGATCATCAACTACGTCCCGTTCGTTCGTGACTTTCTGCGGCATTGTTTCGGCGCCAAGCCAGTGGAGCTCTCTTGTTTGAGCGCCTCCGATGTCTTGCGCTTCGTCCGACACCAGGCACCGCGACTGCACCGGAAGCGAGCCAAGCTCATGACGACTGCTCTGCGCTCCTTCCTGCGCTATGCCCGCTACTGCGGAGAGGTCGATGTGGACTTGGCCGCGCCGTGCCCGTCGTGCCCAACTGGTCGATGACGACGATCCCACGCGCGATTGCTCCGGATCAGGTCCGTCTGCATTCCATGCAGCCTGGAGATCCTCGGCAAGGCCGGCCAGATCCGGCGTTGGTGCGGCATCCCGCTCCTGGTCGAATGCTGCCAGGCGCTGCTCGCAGCGGCGCACACGCTCGAGCGCAGCCTCCCAGCTCTTCTCGAGCTGCGCAGCGATCAAGCGGTGATCGGGGTCGCATGCCGCATAACGGCGCTCGGCGAGCGCCGCTTCATAGCGCGCTTGCTGCAGATCCAACTCCACGATGCGCCGTTGTTCGGCCTGAACTTCCATGTGCCTCCGTTCGGCCTGCAGTGCCGCTTCGATCGCCAGCGGCTCCACGGCGCGCAACAACTCCCGTGCGATCGCCTCATCGGGGCGACGGCCTCCGAAGGTGAAGCATCGTGGTTGCGCCAATTGCATGTTGGGGCGGTCACACCGATACACCGCCTGACGGATGCCGCGGCCCACATAGGCCACGGTCAGGCGTCGGCCGCATCGCCCGCAACACAGCATCCCGGACAGCAAGGCCCGGCCTCCGCGACCCGACTTCACGCCGTCCACTCTACCGTAAGCGTTGACCGCCAATCGATTCTGGTTTCGCTCGAACTCCGCCCAGCCAATGTAGGCTTCGTGGTGATCCTTGATCATCACCTCCCATTGGTCGACCGGCTTGCCATGACCATAGCTCTTGCGCAGACGCCCCTCGACGAGGGTCGTACGCTTCTCGCTCTTGCCGTAGACGTAGACGCCGGCGTAGAAAGGATTCTTGAGCACCGAGATCACGTTGCGGTAGCGGATCGGGGTCCAGTCAAAGCTCACCATCTTCTTGCCGTCCGATGGCCGTGGGAAGTGAACACCGTCGGCGGCCAGCGACAGCAGCACCTGCCTGGCGCTGCTCAGCTTGCGGAATCGCTCGAAGATCAGATGGATGGCCTCCTGCAGGCGAACATCGGGATCGAAGCCCAGTCCGACTTCGCGGTGCCAGATGTAGCCCACCGGCACGCTGATGCGCAACTCCCCGCGATGAGCCTTGGCACGGGCTGCATCGAACATGCGCGCCTTGAGCACACCGAGCTCGAACTCGCTGATGCTGCCCTTCATGCCCAGCAGCAGTCGATCGTTGGGCCGACACGGGTCATACACGCCATCCAGATCGATAACGCGGGCTTCGACCAGGCCGCACAGTTCGAGCAGGTGATGCCAGTCACGACCATTGCGGGCCAGCCGCGACGCGTCGAAACACAAGACCGCACCGACTTCGCCGGCACACAGCCAGGCGACGAGGCGATCGAATCCGGGCCTGGCCACCATGCCGCTGGCAGAGCGTCCGAGGTCATCGTCGATGACCTCGATTTGCGAAAAGCCCCGGCGGCGCGCCTCCTCCACAAGGTCGTATTGGCGGCGTTGACTCTCCAGGTTCGTCTGGACTTGCGTCTGGGTGGACTGGCGCACATAGACAACCGCCTTGCGCCGCAGCACCGCGGCCGGCAACAGTTCAGAGTTCGCCATCGTCATCCCCCGTGGCCTGGCCGGCGGCTTGTAGAAGCAGGCCCGCCAGTTGCGCGACCACGCCGGCGCGTTCGCTCGCGGTCAGGTCCTGGATTACTGTTGACTCGAATGCCATGCTCAACTGGCGCGGCGTCGTGAGGCGCGGCGCGCTCGAGATCAACGGCGCGAGCTTCGTGCGCGTTGGTAGGGTCATGTGGTTCCTCGCTGGTGGTGGTGTGAGCACCACAGCTTCGTCGAAGTCCATGCTGGCACAACAAGAGGTGCAGCTCGCCCAGTGCCTCCGCCGACGCTCTTGGAGGCCCCAGTTCCATCGCCGCACAAGATGCCGCGTTGAGCATCCATGCCGGCACGACGATGACGATGCCAAGCGACACTTCGACATGAACCACCTCACCGGTAGCCCGCTGCTCGCTGTACTGACGCCTCACTCGCCGCCCGAACAGCGGATGCCACCTGTAGAAAACCTCAACCTCCTGCCCGATATGGGCAGAATGACCCCGTGATTGCAATCGGCAGGAAGAATTATTTGCACCTGGGCTCTGACGGCGGCGGCGACAGCGCCGCGGTGATCTACACACTGATCGGAACCGCCAAGCTCAATGGCATTGAGCCGCAGGCATACCTTCGCCATGTGCTCGAACGCATTGCGGATCACCCGATCAACCGCATCGACGAGCTATTGCCCTGGGTGGTGGCGCCGCAGCTGCGACCCGCCTGGCAAGACGAACTGGCGCAGGCCGCCTGAGGGTGTGCGTCGCCGGCCCGGCGGCATCGAGTTCGCTACAGTGGCGATCATGAGAAAGACATCAGCCCCGAAGCGGCCTGCATCGACACAGGCCTACCAACTCTATGTCGAACTCGAATGGGTGCGCCCCAAAGTATGGCGGCGCTTCCTGGTTCCGATCACGATCGAGCTGCCGTTGCTGCACACTACGCTGCTGTTCGGCACCGGATGGCAAGGCGGTCACGTCCATGAGTTCATCTTCGGGCACGACAACTACGGCCGAAAGGAGCCGGGCCTGGATCTGCCCGAGGTCATGGATGAAGAACATGTGACGCTGCGCGAAGCGTTGGGCGCGAGGAAGACCTTCGTCTATGTCTACGACTATGGGGACAACTGGCGGCACAAGGTCAAGGTCGAAAAGATCGTGGTGCTGGATACGCCGATCTCACGTGGTGTGTGCATCGGCGGTGAGAACGCGTGCCCGCCCGAAGATGTTGGCGGTGCGCCAGGCTACGAAGACTTCGTTGCCGCGCTGGCCAACCCCAACGACCCCGAGCACGACAGCCTCAAGGAATGGATTGGCGGATCGTTCGACCCCGCAGCGTTCGATATCGCCGAGGTCAACCAGCGTTTGACCCCCGATCAATATTGACGGTCAAGGACGGTAGTGGTCGGACTATTACGGTGCCGTGCCCAGCCGCTTACCCTCTGTCGCCGACGAGATAGTCGCCACTCGACCGCGATGAGCTTGCTGCAGTCCGGCGCCGATCCTTGCGAGATCGCGCTATGGCTCGGTCATGAGAGTCCCTCGACGACGCACATGTACGTCGAGGCGGACCTTGCCATGAAGGAGCGGGCGCTCGCGCGCCTCAAGCAACCCGAGGTCAAGCAGGCTCGATACCGGCCGCCGAAGGCACTGCTGGAATTTCTGCGATCGCTGTAATTATGTGAAGTATGTCGGCTGCACGGCTTTGCCTGCTGCGTCGCCTTACCCTCGGCAGGGGGTGCGACGTCGAATCCTATGCACACGCCCATAAAATCGCCACCCTTCACGACGTAGACGGCGGACCTCGGTCAATCCTAAGCCGATAGGCGCGCGGTTTCATTGACCCGAAACAGCTGCTCAACGGATCTAGCGTGACTTCCAGTTTAACGGCTTGACGACTCGTTCAAGAAGACGAATGGCGAAATCGAGCGATGCACCTATAACACCGATCATCGCCATCGCTCCAACCGCAAGTGTTGCCTGCAAGTTCTGCTGACCTACTAGGATAAGGTAACCGAGTCCCGTGAGCGCCCCTGGCCCGGCTATTATCTCCGCGCCGACTAACGCCAGCCATCCGTTCGCGAGGCCAATTCTCAATCCTGCGGCGACAATGGGTGTCGCGGCCGGCAAGCCCACCCGGAAAACGATCGTGCCGGGGCCCGCACCTAACATACGCGCAGCGTTGATCAGATCTTGATCAACCATCCGGATCCCATAGTAAGCATTCATGAGCATTGGCGGAAATGCAGCAGTGAAGATGACGAACGTTTGAGAGCCGAAGCTGGCTCCGAACCATAAAAGTGAAAAAGGAGCCCACGCGATGGGGGGTACATTACGGAAGAGTTCGAACAGTGGATTAACTAAATACGCGACCCGTCGGTCGTGGCCCATCAGCAGTCCTAGCGGGATACCGAACACGGCCGCGAAAAGAAATCCTGAGAGAAAGCGCAACATGCTCCAGCCAGCGTGGGTCCAGAGCATGCCCTCGCCGATGCTGTGAGTAGTGAGCCAGACCAGCCTGTCCGTAACCTGCCACGGCGTCGGCAGAAAATCTGGTGACACACCAAACGCCGCGACAACGCCCCACCAAAGGAATATCCAGAAGGCGAGGCCGATTCCCCAGACACCGGCTTGCCTCAACAGCGGCAGAATCAGATTTCCCAACTCGAACCGACGTCTAGTCAATGTCGCCCCAGCGGATGGCTCGTTCTTCAACTTTGCGAAATAAAAAATTCATGATGAAACCGATCAACGCAACCAGAACCATACCAACCGCCATGATGTCCGATTCGAAGTTACGGTAGCCGCTCATAATCACAAAACCAAAACCTGCCGTTGCGACCACAAGCTCCGCAGCGACCACAGTTGCCCATGCACTGCCCAACGCAATCCGTAGGCCGCTGATAATCATGGGCACTCCCGAAGGAATTGCGACCTGGAAGAGGAGAGCGCCCCTGCCTGCTCCAAGAGTTCGCGCAGCACTTGTCAGGTGCGCTGGGACTTCCTTGATAGCGACATAAGAGTTGATTAGACAAGGTGTGATTGCCGAAAGAAAAACAACAAACACCTTGCCGCTCATATCAATACCGAACCAAAGGATCGCCAGCGGGATCCAGGCTGGTGGTGGTATCGGTCTTACCAGGCTTACAAGTGGCCCCAATAGAATCTCCATCGGCCGGAACCACGCCATGAGAATCCCAAGTGGCACGCCTATCAATACCGCCGCAAGGTAGCCGCTCAAAACCACGTACACGCTTGCCTTGAGATGCGCGAGAAGAGACGCACCCAAATAACCATCATTCAGTCTCTGGGCAGCTTGGACGACGGCGCTCGGTGAAGGTAGCAAAAATCGGCTGACTATTCCGATTTCAGCAGCGATCCACCAGACAGCGAACAAAGCAGTTAAAGCAATTGCGCCAAAGATCAGCTTTTCGACCCGCATGTGCTCGTCCGCACTACTTGGTAACAATTTCGTCGCGAATCAACTCCCAGACCCTATGTCGCAGACTCTGAAAATCTGAACGTTGCATCGCCTCCCCAAAGGGCGTAGCGCGCCAGTGCTTCGCACCGGCGATCCCACCAACATCTATCACTTCCTTGATTCGTCCGGGACGACGCGTCATCACAACAACGCGATCTGCGAGAAAAACTGCTTCTTCGACACTGTGTGTGACGAAGATGACGGTCTGCTTATGCTCCGACCAGACGCGTACTAGTTCTTCCTGCATCAGCGTCCGATTTTGCGCATCCAGCGCGGCAAAAGGCTCGTCCATCAACAAGAGGCGCGGTCGCAACACGAGACTCCTGGCAATCGCGACCCGCTGCTGCATTCCTCCTGACAATTGCGTTGGATAATGATGCTCGAAGCCTTTCAATCCCATCATGGGGACGTAATAGTCAATGCGGCGGCAGCGCTCGGCGGCTTCAATCCCATTAAGGCGCAAGCCGAATTCGATGTTCCCGACCACTGTCTTCCAAGGGAACAGCGACAAGTTCTGGAATACCACCGCCTTGTCTGGCCCGGGTCTGCCGACCAGCTCCTGGCCCAGGAACACCTTGCCTGCCGTAGGCTTTACCAGCCCTGCGCTCATTGCCAAAATCGTGCTCTTGCCACATCCGGAAGGTCCCACAATGACTAAGAACTCCCTCGCCTTGACATTGAGCGAGAACTTGTCGATCGCCAGTGTCGGCTTAGTACGGTTGTGGCCGGGGAAAATCATTGAGGCCTCCTCATACCGAACGCTGTTATCGCCGGTTAGAGGAATGGTGCCGGTGTCGCTAGTTCCGCTCAGCACTCCCTTTGGTTCCGCCAAGCCTCTGCTTCGCCACACCCATGTTTCGATCACCGGCGTATGGCTCTCTGCAAGAAGGATGCATCAATATATGGCCGGAAATCCGGTACTTCCTTCATTCTGCCATTCCGCACGAAGAATTCCGCGATACCCTGATAAGCGAGATCAGCTTCAGAGCGCGCACCGTTCATCGCCCTCATATAGCCCATCTGCTCTTCCAATGTCTTCATCTGCATCACAGCATCAATGACACCTTTTAGTGCTGCGCCGTCAGCATTTTGTCCAGCTAATGCCATGAATCGACGATACATCTCTGTCGTCCGCGCAAGATCCTCCTTAATCCATTTAACGGCATCACCATTCGCCTTTATCCATCGGACGACAAGCTCCGGACGTTTGTCGGCGAAATCCTTGGCTGCGACCCAGACCGTGAGAATGTGTAGTCCAGCTTGGCCTCCGTCACACAAAATCCGATTGCCTCGCTCACGCAGTGCGTCATTGAACGGTGACCAAACTTGCGCTAAATCACCCTGACCCGCTTGAAATGCGGCAACAGTAGCTGCCTGCTCGCTCGGAATTATGGCAACATCCTTACTACTCAGGCCAAATTTGCGCAAGCAACCCTCAACCATTTGATGTCCGGTCGAAAGCGTCGTCACAAATATCTTCGCACCTTTAAGCGCCCCGGGATTGGCAAGTGTATTTGCCACATATTGTGCTCTTCCTATCAGCTGATGCTCGTACGGATTGTCCGTAATAATTCCAACTGTGACCAGACCAAGGGAGGACGAACCGATCACTGCCGGAGGCGCTCCCAGGAAAGCGATGTCCCATTCTTTGGCGGCCGCTGCCTGAACGATGGGCGCGCCACTCGGAAAGAAATGCAAATCGGGATCAATGCCATATTTCTTGAATAGGCCAAGTTCCTTAGCAACAAATTGAACAAACCCTGGGTAATTGGTCTGACTGAACGTGCGCACCTTGTCTAGCCCCTGTGCGCTGACCATAGGTGCCAACACTAGCAGCAGCACCGCCACGTAAACGCTTTTAAAAATTTGGATCATTATCTGAATCATTCGAGTTCCTTACGTATACACGGTCCCTGTCGCGCAAATTGACGTCGAGCCCTAGAGAATTCTTGATCTAAGACTTCAGCTCCATGGCGCGGCCTGCCATTTCAATCACCGTAGTGAACGAGGCGTTGCGCAGCATCGGGCTACTTTGCACATTGGCCTCCGCGCAACACCCTCAACGCGGCGCATGCCGCGCCATAGCCGTTATCGATATTGACTACCACGACGCCCGGTGCGCAACTGGTGAGGGAGCAGCATAGGGCGGCGCGCCCACCTTCGGCGGCTCCGTAGCCAATCGAAGTTGGCAGCGCGATGACAACGCCCGGCACCAAGCCGCCCACGACGCTGGGCAGCGCGCCATCCATGCCGGCGGCGACAATCACCACGTCCTTGTCCCTAATTTCTTCAAGGCGCTCGATCAAGCGATGAAGGCCGGCCACGCCCACATCCGCAACGCACGCGCTTGGATGCCCGTAGTATTCCAGCGTTCGTGCCGCTTCGCGACTGACGCGCACATCCGAGCTGCCGGCACACGCGATCGCCACGCGCGGTCGGTCGTAGGCGAGTATATGGCCACCAAAAAACGCGGTGCACGATAGCGGATCATAGTCGAGAGCGCTGCGCCGATCTGCTGGAAGCTCGCCGAATTGTCGCTGTGAGAGGCGCGTAAAAAATCGCCTTGCTCCTGTTTCTATAGCATGTCCGATCAGCGCACTCAACTGAGCCGTACTCTTGCCTTCGGAATAAATCGCCTCGTCGAAGCCGAGGCGCGCGTGTCGCTCAAGATCGAGCCTGATGCCATGTTCAATCAATTTGTTTCACCAAAAAGGCGCTGCCGACACGGTATGGGGCCAAGCTGATTTCAGGATGGTTCAGCGCTGTTGTGAACAGCGCGCTCACTGCCTGCGTGAGGGCCTGCTTCTGTTCAAAGGTCAGTCGCGATAAGGTCGGGGCGTCGACTTCAATCACGACCCCGGCACGGCGTATGCGGCAACGAATCGCGCCGGCGTTGATCCTGGCACGTACCTCGTTCTCCGCCGCGTGCACTAGTCTCAGCAGGGTCGGGCTAATGCTGATGCCGGTTTCCACTCGGCTGGACAGGCACGGTGAGGAGGGCATTTCGGCGGTGTCTCCGAGACCCAGCGATCGGGCCATCCTGCGGATGTCTTCCTTGGTGACCCCCAATTCCGCAAATGGGTGGCGCACTCCGCGTCGGCGCGCCGCGTCCAGCCCCGGACGGTACTCGTGTAGGTCGTCGGCGTTCGTTCCCGAAATGATCTGGTCGGCGGTAATGCCGGCAATCTCATCGATTGCCGAGTACAGGGACTGCTTGCAGTAAAAGCAGCGGTTCGTCGGGTTCGAAATGTATTCGTCGCGGTCAAATTCACCGGCATTGATGATTTCCAGACGCCAGGCTTCACGCGCCGCAAAGTCGCGCACGCGAACTGTCGCTTCGGGTGGCACGGCAGGGGAACTCGCATGGAACATCCTGGCACTGTCATGCCTGCGGCCGGCGATGGTCGCAAGCGTCAGGCTATCGATTCCGCCGCTCACCGCTACGGCAACGCGAGTAAACCCCCGCATGACTTCGGCTACGCTATCGATCAAGATCTGACTCATGACTTCTTCACGCCGATGGCCTTGCCCTGCGCCGTATGCCTAGCTTGGTCACGTGCCATTTTGCCGCCGGGAAGCACCGACAGGTCATCCATTTCGGCCTTTCCGCTCACTGGCCCGGAGGGCCGCTTTGCGAGTTTGACCCGCACTGCAGGCCCATCGACCAAAACGATTTCGCGCGGCAGCACCTTTCTTGATACTCGGGCCAGACGCAGGCCCAACGTCGAAGTTTCCTCAAAGCACATGCTAGCAACCTCGTCGATGCGCTCCGGCCGTAACAGTATCTGGACCTGGGTCGACATTCGGCCCTTTTTACCGAATACAGGTGCCTGAAATACCTCCAACACGCCGGACGTTTGGCGGACGCGGTCGAGTGCTAGGGCCAGGTCTTCTGCCGTCTGATCGTCTATTTCGAAGGTCGCAATCGAAATCTCCTCTTCCCGCACCGCACCACTCTCTGGGGCGAACGCCATGCAGCGTAGGACATTGGAGATACCGGGCAGCACTCTCGCGCCAAACCCGTTCCCGGTCACGGACATGACTTCCGGCCCGGTGCCGCTTTGCGCAGATGTTCTGACGCACAGATATCTTAGGATCGCCGCGCCGGTGGGTGTAACGCGCTCGCCTTGGATCCCATCTTCGATCACTTGCATGTCCCGAAGTAGTAGCGAGGTCGCAGGGGCGGGCACGGGCAAAACACCATGCGCGCCACGCACACGGCCGCCGCCCAGCGGAATCGGTCCGCAAGTCCAACGCGCGGCGCCGATTGCGTCGATCAAATACGCGGCTGCCACAAAATCCACGATGGAATCCCATGCGCCCAACTCATGAAACGTGACCTCCTCAAGCTTGAGGCCGTGCACTTCGGCTTCGGCCGCCGCGAGCAGGGCAAATAATCTCAGCGCATGCTCGCGTACGGGGGGGTGCAGCCGCGTCTCGTTCAGCAGCACCCGGATAGCTGCGTAGTCTCTGTGCAAGTCAGCCCGTGCGCAGTGCTCCCCCGCAGGGGCGCTGTCGTGGTGGTGAGGGCCTTCGTGGGATTCATGGTCGTGAGCGTCATCGTGGTCGTGCTGGGCAGCTGCAGGCCCGACTACGAAGCGGCGTCCACCGAGGATCGCATCGCGGTGCTTGATAATGCTCATCTCGGCGTTCGCCGGAGCGGGAAGCTTCTTGATCTCTGCCAGCAGGCCAGGAATTAGCGTGGGAAACGCGTCCGCCAGGGCTGCAACGAACATGTCGCCGGCAATGCCGCCTATCGGATCAAGGTGAATACGCTGCGCGAGCCCGGCCATGCTCTCAGGCTTATCGGCGAATTCAATGCGCGGCTTACTCACGATACCAGAGCCGCATGTAGCGCTGCAAGACGAAGTCTGTTCAGTCATCGAATTCGCCTTTGCGCCTTAACCGTCTCCGGGCGCAGCTCGTGAAGTTGCTCCCTGCGCTCCTCACGATCGCGCGTCGCCTTTGTTTTTTGCTCCATGATTACCCTGGCTTTCATATGGCTATTACGGTCGCGTTGGACAGTTCGACTGACGCGTCAGTCCGTTTTACTTGCGAGTCAGTATTATTTCGTCAGTCGGATTAGATGTCAAGTGTTTTTTCGGAACGCCGCTGCCAGTGATAGCAACACTTGGCGAGCGCTGCCCAGCTTGCGAAAGCGCTCGAACAGGCGGATCGCCTCCTGCAGGCGCGCGTCCGGATCGAATCCGAGGCCGACATCGCGGTGCCAGACGTAGCCGATCGGCACGCTGATGCGCAATTCGCCGCGATGAGCCTTGGCCCGTGCGGCCTCGAACATGCGCGCCTTGAGCACACCGAGCTCGAACTCGCTGATGCTGCCCTTCATCCCAAGCAGCAGGGCCGAACGGGTCATAGACGCCATCCAGATCGATGACCCGGGCCTCGACCAAGCCGCATAGCTCCAGCAGGTGGTGCCAGTCGCGCCCGTTGCGCGCCAACCGTGACTCGTCAAAGCAAAAGACGGCGCCGACTTCGCCGGCGCACAGCCATGCGACCAGGCGATCGAAGCCGGGCCGAGCCACCATGCCACTGGCAGAGCGCCCGAGGTCATCGTCGATGACTTCGATGTGTGCAAAACCTCGGCGCCGCGGCCTTCCTGCACCAGGTCGTACTGGCGACGCTTGCTCTCCCGATTGGTCTGCACTTGCGTTTGGGTGGACTGGCGCACGTAGACGACGGCCTTGCGTTGCAGCACGGCAGCGGGCAACAGATCAGAGTTCGCCATCATCACTCCCTGCGGCCTGGCCGGCCCGTTGCAGGAGCAGGATCGCCAACTGCGTGACCACGCTGGCGCGTTCGCTGGACGTCAGGTCCTGCAGCACGGCGGACTCGAACACCATGCTCAGTTGACGCGGTGCTGGTGGGCGTGGCGGCGCCGAGATCAACGGCACGCGCTTGGTTCGGGGTAACAGGGTCATGGGGCTCCTCGCCGGTGGGGTGAACACTGGCGCAGCTTCGTCGAAGTCCAAGCTGGCGCAGCAGCAGGTGCAGATCGGCGAGCGCCTCCAGCGAGCCCATCGGCGCCCCCAGTTCCATCGCCGCGCATTGCGCGGCGTTCAGCAACCAGGCTGGCACCACGATGACGACGCCCGGCGAGAGTTCGAGGTGAACCACCTCACCGTCGGCTCGCCGCTTGCTGTACTGGCGCCTTACGCGACGCCCGTACAGCGGGTGCCAGTGAACCGGCCCCCGCTCGGTGGACGCCACGAAGCACGACGAACGTTACCCACCGACGGCCGGTTCGGTCGCTTGCGACGAACCGGAACCGGCCGTCGGTGGGTAACGCGGTGGCCACTCATTGCGGCAACTCCGTTGGCGTCGGGTTTGACCCGGCGCGCCAGCGCCGCTCGAATTCGGCCGGCGCGATGTTGCCCAGCGAGGAGGAATGGCGACATTCAGTATTGTAGTAACCGATGAATTCGACGATCTCTTGTCGTGCCTGCTCCGGCGTCTCGAAGTGAACGTCGTTAACGCACTCGACTTTCAAGGTGCCGTTGACCGATTCCACAATTCCGCCCGCAGTTAGTTCCTGGCCGGCTTCCTTGCTCACCTGGAGCAGGAACGACACAACTCAGTGCGCAGCCGCAACATCCGGCTGGCAGCGGTGCGCTCGTTCCTGAAGTTCGCCGCCAGGCGGGATCCGACGCACCTGCGCGTCATCGAGCAGGCCTTGGCCGTGCCGATGAAGCGCTTCGATCGCAAGATGGTGGGCTTCGTCCCCAGGGAACAGATGCTCGCCGTGATCGACGCGCCGAGCGATACCTGGATCGCCAGCGCGACCGGCTGATGTTCACGCTGATGTTCAACACCGGGGCCCGAGTCTCAGAGATCATCGGCGTTCGCGTGGCAGATGTCGTGCTCGGTCCGACATCGAGCGTCCGGCTGCACGGCAAGGGACGTAAGCAGCGTTCGTTGCCATTGTGGAGGACCACCGCCAAGGCGCTACGCGATTGGCTTCACCTGAATTCCCAGCTTCAGGCCGACTCGCCCCTGTTGCCGCGCCGTGACGGCAAGCCCATGACGCGGGCCAACGTGGCCCAGCGCCTGAAGTTCGCTGTGCAGATCGCCTCCCAAAAGTACCCCGACCTGGCCAGCATGTCCGTGTCGCCCCACATGGTTCGGCATGGCACCGCAATGGGCTTGCTTCAGGCGGGAGTTGACCCCTGCGAGATTGCCTTGTGGCTCGGACACGAGAGTCCGGCGACAACACACATGTACGTCGAGGCGGACTTGGATGAAGGAGCGGGCATTGGCACGCTTGAAGGCGCCGGAGGGCAAGTCGGCGAGGTACCGACCGCCCAAGGCCCTGATGGCGTTCTTACAGGCACTGTGATTATGCGAAGCGGGTCCTGCACGCGCACACGTCCGAACACTCGGCCGGATCGTCACGTCAAAACGACGACTTCGCATAAAAGCGGACTTCGCATTACGGCGCTCTTATATCCATGAACGCCGCGCATGGCTGTTCGCCGGCAGCGAGTTGGCCGGCCAGCGCGCTGCGGTCGTCATGAGCCTGGTACAGTCAGCCAAGCTGCACGGGCACGATCCGCACGCCTACCTCAATGACGTGCTGACCCGGCTGCCCACGCATGTGAACAGCCGGCATCGACGAACTGCTTCCGCATCGCTGGCAGCCCCGGCCCTGACTGAATCTCGCGCCTTCGCGCGATCTCGTCGTCACGTCAAGGTGGTTCGACTGGCCGCTTACGCGGCGTGAGCCGCCGGCGCAGCTTCACGGTGACCACTGAGCGCAACGTGCGCCAGCGCCCCGCGCCGAATCTGGTCTGTTGGCGCCGACCGAAATTTGACCCACTTGTGATGGTTGTGCCGACTGAAATTTGACCCGGGTGTTTCACCTACCCTGCTGCTTTTATAAGCAGCAGGGGTATGAGGAGTGATCACCATGGCCATGATTGGCAAGGTCCTGCGGATGCACCACCGCGAGAAGAAGTCGGTGCGCGAGATAGTCAGGGCCACGAGCCTGGCGCGCAACACGGTGCGCAAGTACCTGCGTGGGGGCAAAGTGCAGGAGCCGCCGCGGTACCGTCGGGGGACGATGCCCACGAAGCTGGGGCCGTTTGTGCAGACGCTCGAGCAGGCGTTGCTGGCCGATGCGCGCCGGCCCAAGAAGGAGCGGCGCACGGCACGCGCGCTGCACAAACAGCTGCATGAGGCCGGTTACCAGGGCGGCTACACGCGGCTGACGGACTTCATCCGAGAGTGGCGGGCGCTGCAGGGATCCGCCGCGATCGGCAAGGCTTATGTGCCGCTGGCGTTCGAGCTGGGTGAGGCGTTCCAATTCGACTGGAGCGAAGAGGGGCTGGTGGTGGGCGGCATTTACCGGCGTCTGCAGGTGGCGCATATGAAGCTGTGCGCCAGCCGCGCGTTCTGGCTGGTGGCGTACCCCGGCCAGGGCCACGAGATGCTGTTCGACGCGCACACGCGCGGCTTCGCGGCGCTGGGCGGTGTTGCTCGGCGCGGCATCTATGACAACATGAAGACGGCCGTGGACAAGGTCAAGAAGGGCAAAGGGCGGATCGTCAACGCGCGCTTTGCCGTCATGTGCGCGCACTACCTGTTCGATGCCGACTTCTGCAACGTGGCCAGTGGCTGGGAGAAGGGAGTGGTCGAGAAGAACGTGCAGGACAGCCGGCGGCGCGTCTGGATCGATGCGCGCAAGCAGCGCTTTGGCAGCCTGGGCGAACTCAATGCCTGGCTGGGTGAGCGTTGCCGGCAACTGTGGCAAGAGATCAAGCACCCCGAGCACCGGCAGTTCAGCGTCGCCGAAATGCTCGAGCACGAGAGGTCGCATCTGATGCCCATGCCCGCGCCATTCGACGGTTACGTCGAGGAGGCCGCTCGGGTCAGCAGCACCTGCCTGGTGTCGGCGGCGCGCAACCGCTACTCGGTGCCGTGCGAGCTGGCCGGACAGATGGTCAGCACGCGCCTGTACCCCACGCGGGTGAAGGTTGCCGCTGGCGATGTCATCGTCGCTGAGTGCGAACGCCTGAGCGACAAGGGCAAGACCTGGTATGACTGGCAGCACTACATCCCGCTGGTGCAGCGCAAGCCCGGCGCGCTGCGCAACGGGGCGCCGTTCATGGACTTGCCCGAGCCGCTGCAGCGGCTGCGCCGGGCGCTGCTGCGCGAAAGCGGGGGCGACCGGTTGATGGCCAAGGTGCTGGCGCTGGTGCCCGCAGCCGGGCTGGACGCGGTGCTGGTGGCCGTGGAGCTGGCGCTGGAAGGTGGGCCGCCCTCGGGACGCGTGAGCGCCGAGCATGTGGTCAATGTGCTGGCGCGCCTGAACGCCGCGCCGCGGCCGGCCAACGTTGCCACGATGCTGCAGGTGCTGATCCCGCCCATTGCCGACACCGCGCGCTACGACCGGCTGCGCGACCTGCAGGAGGCCGACCATGCGTGATGTTATTGCCGAACTGAAGGGGCTGCGTCTGCACGGCATGGCCGCCACATGGGCCGATCTGATCGAGCAGAACAATGCCGATCTGGACCGATCGCGCTGGTTGATCGAACAGATGCTGCGCGCCGAGACCACCGACCGAGCCACCCGCTCGGTCAGCCACCAGATGAACGCGGCGAAGTTCCCTGTGCATCGGGACTTGGCGGGGTTCGACTTCCAGGTCTCGCCGGTGGACCGCAAGCTGGTTGTGCAACTGGCCGAGACGGCGTTCACCGAGGCGGCGCACAACGTCGTGCTGGTCGGTGGTCCGGGCACCGGCAAAAGCCATCTTGCAACAGCCATCGGCGTGGCGGGCATCGCCCAGCATGGCAAGCGGGTGCGCTTCTACGGGGCGGTGGACCTGGTCAACGCCCTTGAGCAGGAGAAGGCGCAGGGCCGGGCCGGGCGCATCGCCATGAGCCTGCTGCGAATGGACGCCGTCATCCTCGATGAGCTGGGGTATCTGCCCTTCAGCCAGGCCGGTGGGGCAATGCTGTTCCATCTGCTTAGCCGCCTGTACGAGCACACCAGCGTGGTGATCACGACCAACCTGGACTTCGCCGAATGGTCCAGCGTGTTCGTGGACGCGAAGATGACCACCGCGCTGCTGGACCGGCTCACGCACCACTGCCACATCGTGGAGACGGGCAACGAGAGCTACCGCGTCACGCAGGCCACGGCCAACACCAAGAAGCGCATCCGGGCGCGCGAGAACGAGCGCAAGGGGGTCAAGCCGACCCCAGCAGAGGGTTGAAACGTTCGGCGCGCGCGGGGCAAGCCGCTACGGGCTACGCCCTTCGCGTCTTCCCCCGCGCAACAAACGATTCCGAAAGAGCATAGGAGAGGAGGAAACAGCTACAGTTATGCACAGTCGGCAGACACAATGCCGGCACTCATCCCCGGGTCAAAGTTCAATCGGCAGGGTGGGTCAATATTGAATCGGCGCCGACACTGGTCAATCGCCAGTTCCTTGCCGATGCTCCGAATCGGCTGTCGGTGGCCGACATGACCTGCATCCCCACCTGATGGGGTTCCTGTACCTAGCCCTAGCCATGGTGTTGAACGCCATCAGCCGTAAGGTGGTGGGCTGGTCGATGGGCGAGGACATGACGGCCGAACTGGTGATCTCGGCGTTGAACATGGCGCTGCACACCCACAGCCCAGAATCGGTGATCCACCACTCCGACCAGGGGCAGCCAGTACACCAGCATCGCGTTCGGCAACCGCTGCCGTGAGATGGGCGTGCTGACCTGCCCCCTGCCAGCCGTACCAGCGTAATTTCCAGGAAGTCCGTCAACCAGGAGAATGACGGACATGAAGAAGAGCAGATTCACAGAAGTACAAATCATCGGGTTCATCAAGCAGGCTGAGGCCGGCATGCCGATCAAGGAGCTGTGCCGCAAGGGCGGATTCAGCGAGGCCACCTTCTACAAGTGGCGTGCCAAGTTCGGCGGCATGGACGTACCCGACGCCAAGCGGCTGCGTGAGCTGGAAGGCGAGAACGCCAAGCTCAAGAAGCTGCTGGCCGAGGCGCACTTGGACATGCATGCTCTGAAGAGCGTTCTCGGGGTAAAACGCTAGCCCCACAGGTCAAACGCGCGGCGATCGGCAAGATGGTCATCGAACCACTTGTCCGAACGCCACGCCTGCTGCCTTGTGGGGCTATCCCGCGCAGTTACCGCCATCCACCCCAGGCCGACCAGATGACCCAAGACTTGACAGGCAAGATCGTCGAGATTGCCCATGCGCGCCGACGTTTCGGCTATCGGCGCATCCACGATCTGCTGCGCCCGGAGTTTCCCGGTGTGAACCACAAACGGGTGTATCGCCTCTACAGCGAAGCGAACCTGGCCGTGCGCAGGCGCAAGAAGGTCAGGCGGCCAGCATCCGAGCGTGTGCCGCTTCAACTGGCTCAGGGCGTCAATCAAGTGTGGAGCATGGATTTCGTCAGCGACAGCCTGGCCAATGGGCGGCGCATCAAGTGCCTGACGGTTGCCGATGACTTCAGCCACGAATGCGTAGACCTCGCAGTGGACTGGGGCATCTCAGGCCAATACGTCACCCGACTGCTCGATCGCGCGGCCATCTTCCGCGGCTATCCGCTGGCCGTCCGAACCGACGTAAGCGTGCGACGAAGGCCCTCTTGACCAATGTCACAGCCGATTGCTCGGGCCGCCATTGACCTCGTCGGTGAACCAGTTGTCGGTCCAGGCCAAGTGAATGGCCTTGTCGAGGCGCCGGATGAGTTGGTTTAACGTTTCGCCGTCCCTTCGCACGAGCATCGCAAGGCAAGCGGTGTCGTCCGTGGCCGTGGCGACGCAATCGAACGGTGGCAGTCTGCCCAGCGTGATCTCTCCGCCTTCGTCGATCAGGGTCTCAATGTTCTTGGTCAGCCGAATCATTGCACCCTCAGAGTTGGATCGCAGCCAGACGATCGTTGGCCTCGGTGCTGTCAAACGCCTTGGGATCCCAGGAATCGACGCCGATCCACTCGGTCAAGTGTGCGTGCTCTGAATCGTTGGGATCGGTCATCGCCCGCACGAAATCGGCATAGCCCGGCACGCCGCCGCAGTCTTCGGGCGGCGTCGCGCCGGCCCCGCCGGTGCAGAACGGCAATGTGATGAGCGGATCGGCAGCGTGAGTCTTCTCGATCGTGATGCGGTGATCCCAGTAGTCGCCGAAGTCGTAGACGTAGCTCAATGTCGTGGTGCGCAGCACCGTTGTCAGCCGCACGTTCTCGCTGTTGATCGAGCCGGGTGAGTCGTACATCGGATCGGCGGCGCCGTAGCGCTCACCATCCCCGGCGATGAATTCATGCAGGTGCGAGTGTCCCCAGCCGAAGGCCGCCTGGATCACCAGATGCAGCTTCAGCAGCGTGATCGTCTGGGGAACGAGCACGCGTCGCCAAACCTTGGGTTTGGTGCCGCGCAACTCGATGCGCACCTGAAGGATGGCGCTGCCGGCGGGGCGGCGCGGAGCCTTGGTCACCATCTCAGGCCGCCTTTGGTTGCGGCTCCTCTTCGCGTCGCCCGATGTTGTTCCACGGCAGCAGCTCCTCAATGCGGTTGATCGGATGATCGGCGATGCGCTCGAACACGTCGCGCAAGTACGCCTCGGGATCCAGCCCATTGAGCTTGGCCGTCTCCACCAGGCTGTAGATCGCCGCGGCACGCTCGCCGCCGGCGTCCGAGCCGAAGAACAGGTAGTTCTTGCGCCCCAGGCTGACGCCGCGCAGCGCGCGTTCTGCAGCATTGTTGTCGATCTCGATGCGCCCGTCTTCGCAGTAGCGCGTGAGCGCCTTCCAGTGCGTAAGGGAGTAGCCGATGGCCTGCGCCAAATCGGACTTGGCCGACACGCGAGCGAGCGTCTCGCTCAGCCAGGCGTGCAGGTCCTTCAGTAGCGGTGTTGCGCGTTCGAGGCGTTCTCGTCGTCGCTCATCGGGCGGTCGGCCCCGGATGTCAGCTTCGATCTCGTAGAGCTTGGCAATGCGCTGCAGCGCCTGCTCGGCGATCGAGCCGGGCGCGCGTTTTTGCGCCTCATAGACATCCCAGTAGTACCGTCTCGCGTGAGCCATACATGCGGCATGCACGACGCGCCCGCTGTCGAACAGTTTCGAGTAGCCCGAGTAGGCGTCGGCCTGCAAGATGCCTCGGTAGCGCTTGAGGTGTTCGCGCGGATGTTCGCCGCCGCGATCGGGCGAGTACTGGAACCACACCGCCGGCGCATCCCGGCTGGCGCAGGGCCGGTCATCGCGCACGTAGACCCACAGCCTGCCGGTCTTGGTGCGCCCGCGTCCGGGATCGAGCACCGGCACCGGCGTGTCGTCGGCGTGCACCTTGCCGCCCGCCAGCGTGTAGCGGCCCAGGACGGCCACCAGCGGGTCCAGCAAGGCGTCGCCTTGGTCGACCCAGCCCACCATTGTGGAGCGCTCGATGTCCACGCCGTCGCGCGCGTAGATGCGGCTCTGGCGGTACAGCGGCGTGTGGTCGCAGTACTTGGCCACCATCACGTGCGCCAGCAGCGCCGGGCCGGGCAGGCCGCGCGCGATCGGGCGGCTGGGCGCCAGCGCCTGGAAGATCCCCTCACAGCGCACGCAGGCGAGCTTGGGACGCACATGGCGGATGACCTTGAAGCGCCCAGGCACGTACTCCAGCTGCTCGGCCACGTCCTGGCCAATCTGGCGCAGCCTGCCGCCGCATTCGCTGCAGGCGCACGGCGTGTCGGCTGCGAATCCCTTGGGGTGATGGACCTGGGTCTCGCGCGGCAGGTGCTCGGGCAGCTTGCGCTGATCGCTGCGCGGCTTGCGCGGCTTCGTCTGAAGCGCTTGTGCGGCGCCGCCGCTCGTGGGGGCCTTTGGCGCTTCGGCGGCGATGAGCGTCAGCTGCGCGCCCAGCTGTTCGCTGGAAGCTCCGTATTGCTCGCGAGCGCGGCGTGCCAGCTGCGCCTTGAGCTTGTCGACCATAAGCTTCAGCAGCGCCACTTCGGCGTCGCGCTCGGCGAGCACGCGCAGCAACGCATCGATGGTCAGTGGCGTGGGATTTTGGCTGGGCACGAGCTCTACTGTGCCCGCCGTCTCGTGCGGTGCGCCATTAGGGTCACACCGGAGGAAATCTTATACAGTAGTCACGCTGCCAGCTGTGGCGGCTGCAGCGTTTCGGGCTGCCAGGTGCGTTGCGGCATGCGCCAGTCGATGCCTTCGAGCAGCATCGACAGCTGTGCCGGCGTCAGCGACACGGCACCTTGCGTGGCCTGAGGCCAGACGAAGCGACCGCGCTCCAGCCGCTTTGCAAACAGGCAAAGGCCCTGGCCGTCGAACCACAGCACCTTAATGATGTCGCCGCGGCGGCCGCGGAACACGAAGACGTGGCCCGAGAAGGGATTCTCGGTGAGTGCGGTCTGCACCATCGCGGCCAGGCCATCGAAGCCGCGGCGCATGTCCGTCTGGCCCGCTACGAGCCACACGCGCGTGTTGGCCGGCAGCCCGATCATGCGCCCGCCTTCAGCGTCTGCAGCACGAACCGCAGGTTGGCCTCGTCCACTGAACCGCGCAGGCGCACACGCGCAGCGCCGATGTCGATCTCGATGACGCCCGTGGGTACAGGCGAGCATGAGGACATCGACGCAGGCTCGGCCGACGTCATTGCCGCCGCGAGCCTCACCGGTAACAGCACCGCCTGCGCAGCGCCCTGCCGCGCAACGCCGGAGATCGCGCGCAAATGCTCGCGCCGCCACCTGAACACCACGTTGGCATTGATACCGTTCTCCAGTGCGATGCCCGACACCGAGGCTCCCGGCTGCAGGCAGCGCTCGACGAGTTCGCGCCTTGTCACTTCTCACCGTAATCGAGCCAGTTTGATTCCGGCGTAATCAGGCCAGTTGGAGGCTGCAAACTGGCTTCTCTTTCCTTGATAAGCATGACTTCATTTCGCGGCATTTGCAAGCCTGCGCGAAGCCGCGGAGGGCGCTGCCGGGGTGAGCTTGGGCGTGCGGTAGGACTGTCCGTCCAGCACCATGCAGTAGGCGTTGTGGCGCAGGCGGTCCAGCGTGGCCGAAGCCAGCAGGCGATTGGCCGGGAACGCCTGATCCCATTCCGGGAAGTCCAGATTGCTCGTCACAATCGTGGCGGCCTGCTCGTAGCGCTCGGCCATCAGATCGTGCAGATCTTCGTCGGCCGGCGGGCGCATGGGTTTGAGCCCGAAGTCGTCGATGATCAAGAGCGGCACTTTAGCCAAGGCGGCGAGCTTTCTGTCATAGCCGCCGGTGGCGCGCGCCGCGTTCAGGCTTTGCGTCAGGCCCGCGCAGGTGGTGAACACCACATCGACGCCCTGGCGCACCGCGCAGTGGCCCAGCGCCTGCGCCAAATGGCTCTTGCCGGTGCCGCACGGCCCCACGATCAGCACCGGCGATCTCTCGCCCAGATAGCGCCCGGTGGCCAGGTCGTGCACCAGGGCGCGATTGAGCTGGGGCAGCCGATCGAAGTCGAACTGCTCGAGCGTCTTGGTGGTTCGAAACTGCGCCCGGCGCAGCCGCAAGCTGAACTTCTTTTGCTCGCGCCGCGCCAGCTCGTCGCCGATGAGCATGGCCAGGAATTCGGTATAGGCCAGCTTGGCATCGATGGCCTGTTTGTTGCGCGACTCCAGCGAGTCGAGGATGCCCGACAGGCGCAACAGCTTCAGTTGCGGGGCCAGTTCAGGTGAGGGGTTCATGGCGTTCTCCTTTCAGGGTGAGATCAATGCAGCAGGTCCAGCTGCGGGTGGATGCAGGCAAACAGGCTGGCCGCGTCGCGCGCGAAGCGCGCAGTGGCATAGCCGGCCGGGGTTTCGCTGGGCGCGGCTACCTGCTGGTCGGCGCCGGTGGCCAGCACGGTCTTGACGGTGCGGTAGAAGAGAAGTGGCTCCGCAAATCTGAACAGCGCTATAAGTGGAAACTCCGGGCATGAAGCCGGGCCGATGAAGGCTTGGCAACGAGGAGTTTTTCATGGTGAAGAAATCAGCGCGGCGCACTCGCCG
>Ga0138256_10000996_pt1 | contig 30365 bp, 26 predicted proteins | sample KNB2016incub_MG_FD_105486 | JGI IMG/M metagenome (GOLD analysis project Ga0138256, IMG submission 105486) | Active sludge microbial communities from wastewater in Klosterneuburg, Austria - KNB2014incub_MG | ecosystem: Engineered > WWTP > Activated sludge > Unclassified | place: Austria... | reverse complement strand
CACCGACGCCTTCGGGCCGATGAAGGAGCGCCTGACCAGCAACCCGCAGCTCAACGTGGACGTGAAGACCGAGCGCGATTTCTTCAGCGGCCAGTCCGGCACGCTCACCACGGTGATCGGCGTCCTGGCCGGCTTCGTGGCGCTGGTGATGGCCATCGGCGCCACCTTCGGCGCGCTCAACACCATGTATTCGGCGGTGTCGGCGCGCACGGCCGAGATCGGCACGCTGCGCGCGCTGGGCTTCGGCGCCATGCCGGTGATCGCATCGGTGATGGCCGAGGCGCTGGCGCTGGCCATTTCCGGCGGCGTGCTGGGGGCAATGCTGGCCTACGTGTTCTTCAACGGCTATTCGGTCAGCACGCTGGGCAGCGGCTTCACCCAGGTGGCCTTCAAGTTCGCGGTCACGCCGGGGCTGGTGATGCAGGGCCTGGGGCTGTCGCTGTTCATCGGCTTCGTGGGCGGCCTGCTGCCGGCCATCCGCGCCGCGCGCATGCAGGTGACGTCGGCCCTGCGCGGCTGAGCGGCGCTGCGGGGTTGCCGCGCCCCGGGTGGGCAGGGACAATCCCGCGCTCTCACCCGCCAGGACAGGCCCCGATGTACCTCGTGCAGCGTTTTTTCTGGGTCATGCTCGCGGGCGTCTCGCTGCTGGTGGCCCTGTTTGGCCTGTTCCGGTTCCTTGTTGAGGTGGGCGAATCGCCCTTGCGCTACGTGGTGCAGGACGCGGCCGTGTTCGCGGCGGGCGTGCTGGGCATGGCGCTGTGCTGGCGGCAGGGCAGGAAGCTGAAGGCCCTGCGCGAAGCCGCGCTCGATGAAGCGCGGCGGTTCGCCGGACACGTGCTCGAAGCCTCCGCGCGACCGGCCATACAGGCGTTGGCGCTGGGAGTGTTCGGGGCGCTGGCGGCAGGCTGCACGCTGATGTTCCTGCACAAGCCCGGCGACCTGGCGCTGGGCCTGCTCAGCGTCGGCTTCGCGCTGCTCTTCGCCCTGATGGTTCCGATGGCGCTGTCCCAGCACCGGCGCGGCCGCCCTGGGCTTCGGCTCGATGGTCGCGGCGTGGACCACGTCTGGTTCGGCGAGGTGCCCTGGTCGGACGTGCACGGGATTTTCCACAAGCAGTTCACCATCAAGTACACCACGGTGCACAGCCTGCTGCTGGGCGTGCCGCAGCCCGCCCGCTACGTGGCGCGCATGCCCTGGATCGCCCGCCTGATGACCGGCAAGTGGACGCTGCCGCGCGGGCGCTTCGGCTACATCGAGATCGGCCTCAATCCGCTGGACAAGGATCCGCTGCACGTGGTGAATGCCGCCCAGGCGCTGCGCGACAAGGTGTCGCCATCGCGGCTGCCGTACTGGCATCCGGCGCTGGACGACGAGTCCATCGCGGTGGGCCTGGAGGTCGAATACCTGGGGCACAACCCCGACCGCCTGCCGGACGACGAGATCCTGCGGCGCATGGAAGCCCTGCAGCCGCGCTTCCAGGCCATGACCGACCGGCTGGTGCGGCGCCGCTGAGGCGCCTTGCGGTCGCGGTCGCGCCCGCACCACAATCGCCGCGTCCTTCCCGGAGTCCGCCATGGCCCTGCTGTTCGCCCGCTTCGGCCTGCTGATGGCGTCGGCGCTGTGCGTGGCCATGGTGGTGCTGGGCGCGACGCAGATGGCCCGGGCGCCGCTCATGTTCCCGGGCAGCCTGGTGTCGCTGGCGCTGGTGGCCGGCGGCGCGTGGGCGATCCTGGATGCCTGGCGGCTGTCGCAGCGCCTGCAGGCCGACCGCACCCGGCGGCAGCGGCGCCCGCCCCCCTCGCTGCGCTTCGAGGCCCGCCCCAAGGACAGCCAGCAGGCGCTGGCGACGCTGCTGATGCTGGTGGTGCCGCTGCTGCTGGCGCTGGCGGTGGCCCTGCGCGACGACACCATGGCGATGCTGTGCTCGCTGCTGTTTGCCGGGCTGTGCGCCGGGTCGCTGCACATGCTCACGCTGCTGCCCAACGACGGCCGCCCAGCGCTGGCCATGCATGCGCGCGGGCTGGAACATGCCTGGCTGGGCCAGGTGCCGTGGTCGCAGGTGCGCGCGGTGTCGGTGGTTCAGCCCGAACACAAGGGCAAGCCGCAGCCGGTGTACATGCTGGCCCTGGACGTGACCTCGCCGCGCGAGCTTGAGCGGCGGCTGCCGTGGATCGTGCGGCGGTTCGCGCGCGCCCCGCGCGACCGGGCGGCCGTGATGGGCCCCGTCTGGCTGCCGCTCAACGGCCTGGACTGCGAGCCGCGCCTGGCGCTGGCGGCGGCGCAGAAGTTCCTCGCCGCCTCCCGGCACGCGGCGCCCGAGGATCTTCCGGCCGACGGCGCCGCCATCCTGTCCGACGATCCGGGCCGGCCGCTGACCCGGCGCGAGCGCTGGGCCGCGGCCTGGGTGGTGCTGGCCTCGCTGGCCAGCGCCTGGCAGTTGGCCCACGCCTGGCTGTACGGCCTGGGCTGAGCCGTTGCCCGGCATCACAACGTTGCAGGCATGCCGCCCGGCGTTGGGCGGATAATCGCGGCCCGGCGCCGTTCGTCCGCGCCCCCTGTCCGGAACCCGCCGTGCCCGCAGCCTCTCCCCCCATCGACCGCAAGGGCCTGAGCGCCGCGATTGCCTCGTACGTGCTGTGGGGCGTGTTCCCGCTTTACTGGTACCTGCTCAAGCACGTGCCGTCGCTGCAGATCATTTCCCACCGCATCGTCTGGTGCGCGCTGTTCGTGGTGGGCTTCCTGGTGCTGCGCGAAGGCTGGGGCTGGCTGCGCGCCGCGCTGTCGCGGCCGCGCGTGGGCTGGATGCTGCTGGCCAGCAGCCTGCTGATCAGCTTCAACTGGGGCGTCTACATCTGGGCGGTCACGAACGGCCGCGTGGTCGAGGCCAGCCTGGGCTACTTCATCAACCCGCTGGTGAACGTGCTGATTGGCGTGCTGGTGCTGCATGAGCGATTGAACCGCGCGCAGTGGATCGCGGTGGCCATCGCGGCGCTGGGCGTGCTGTGGCTGGCGCTGCTGCACGGCGACCCGCCGTGGATTTCGCTGGCGCTGGCCTTGAGCTTCGCCATCTACGGCCTGATCCGCAAACTCGCGAACGTGGACGCGGTGCCGGGCCTGGCGATCGAAAGCCTGATCCTGCTGCTGCCCGCGCTGGCGTGGCTGGGCGTGGCCCAGGCCCAGGGCGTGGGCGCGTTCGGCAGCGGCGACTGGCGCAGCGACGCGCTGCTGGTGTTCGGCGGTGCGCTGACGGCGCTGCCCCTGATCGGCTTCGCCTACGGCGCGCGCCGCATCCCGTATTCGCTGGTGGGCATCCTGCAGTACATCGCGCCCACGCTGCAGCTGATCAGCGGCGTGTGGCTGCTGGGCGAGGACTTCACCGACACGCAGGCCGTGGGCTTTGGCGCGATCTGGGTGGCGCTGGCGATCTACGGCGTGGACGGCTGGCGCCGTTCGCGCCGGCAGCCGGTGCAGGCCGCGCAGGAACACTGCGCCGGACAGGTGCCGGCCTGCGACGGCGCCGCGCCCCCGCAGGACGCGCCGCACAAGCCCTGAGCGCGGCTTGTCGGGTGCCGGCCGGCGTGCGCTAATCCATGGCCATGGACACCGCCGACGCTTTCGCCGCGCTGTACCGCGACGCCGTGCTGGACCACGGCCGCGCGCCGCGCGCCGTGGGCGAACTGCCCGCCGCCACCCATCGCGCCACCCTGCACAACGCCCTGTGCGGCGACCGCGTGGCCCTGGACCTGCAGCGCGATGCCGACGGCCGCATCGCCGCGCTGGCCCACCGCACCAGCGGCTGCCTGCTGTGCACCGCGTCGGCGTCGCTGATGTCGCAGGCCGTGCAGGGGCTGGACGCTGCCGCCATTGCCGCAATGGCCCGGTCGCTGCGCGCCGGCGTGCAGGGCGGCGACGGCCGCGGCCTGGGCCCGCTGGCGGCGCTCACCGGCGTGTCCGCCACGCCCTCGCGCCACCGCTGCGTGCTGCTGCCGTGGGAAGCGCTGGAATCCGCGCTCGCGGACGGCGCCACCGCATGAACCCTTCGCTGCCCCTGCGCCGGAGCCGCGCATGACCGCGCCCGACGGCCGTACGGGCCTGGGCGGCAACCGCGCCGTGCTGGCGCGCGCCAGGGCGCTGCGCGCGCAGGGCGTCGCCTTCGCCCTGGCCCTGGTCACCGACACCGAAGGGTCCACCTATCGCAAGCCCGGCGCGCTGGCCCTGGTGGCGCAGGACGGCGAGCGCGTGGGATCGATTTCCGGCGGCTGCCTCGAGCCGGCGCTGGATGCGCTGGCGCGCGACGTGCTGGCCAGCGGGCAGGTCGGCGTGGCCACGTTCGACACCCGCGGCGAAGACGACCTGGTGTTCGGCTCCGGTTCGGGCTGCCGCGGCCGCATGCGCGTGCTGGCCTGGCCGGTGGCGGGCGACGCGCCGCGGCCGATGTTCGACGCGCTGTGCCGCACGCACGACGACGGCGTGGCGCTGGAGCTGGCCCTGGTGGTGGACGCGGCCGATGCCGGGCGCGGGCTGGCGTGGCGCGCGGACGACGACGCGGTCGGCCACGACGACGCCCTGTCCGCGAGCCTTCGCGCCGCGCCCGACGGCCTGCACGAGGCGGACGGCACCCGCTTCGCGCGGCTGCGCATCGCCGCGCCGCCGCGGCTGCTGCTGCTGGGCGCCGGGCCCGAGGCGCCGCCGCTGCTGCAGCTGGCGCGCGCGCTGGGCTGGGTGGCGGAGGTGGCCGACCATCGCCCCGCCCTGCTCGATGCGCAGCGCCTGCGCGACGCCGACCAGCGCCACGAAGCGCGCCCCGCCGCCTTCCTGCCGGCGCTGGCGCGCGCACCCGACGCAGCGCTGGTGATGACGCACCTGGCCAGCACCGACCTCGAAGCGCTGGCCGCGCTGGCGGGCATGGCCGTGCCCTACGTCGGGCTGCTGGGTCCACCGGGCCGGCGCGATGAACTGCTGGCGCAGCTTTCGCCCCAGGCCCGCAGCGCCCTGCGCCCGCGCCTGCATGCGCCGGTGGGCCTGCCGCTGGGCGGCGAAGGCCCCGAGGCGATCGCCCTGGCCATCACCGCCGAGCTGCAGCGGCATTTCAACGCGCGCCGATGACCGCCCCGCCCCGCCACGGCGTGGTGCTGCTGGCCGCGGGCGGCTCGAAGCGGCTGGGCCAGGCCAAGCAGCTGCTGGCGTTGGGCGGAGAAACCCTGGTGCACCGGGCCGCGCGGCTGGCCCTGGCCACGTCGCCCGGCGACGCCGTGCTGGTGCTGGGCGCGCACGCCGACGCGGTGCTGGCCGGCGTGGCCACGCTGGCCCTGCGGCCGGTGCGGTGCGCCGACTGGGAGCGCGGCATGGGTGCGTCCCTGCGCGCGGGCCTGGCGGCGCTGTCGCCCGGCTGCGCGGGCGCACTGGTGCTGCTGTGCGACCAGCCCGACCTGGAGGCCGCGCACCTTCACGCGCTGGTCGAGGCCTGGCGCACCGATCCCGCGCGCGCCGCCGCCAGCGCCTACGCCGGCGTGCTGGGCGTACCGGCCCTGCTGCCGCGCCCCTGGTTCGCCGACCTGGCCGCGCTGGACGGCGACCGCGGCGCCCGCGACCTGCTGCGCCAGCGCGCGGCCGACGTGCACGCCCTGCCGTGCGCCCCGCTGGCGCGCGACATCGACGTGCCGGCCGACCTTCACGCGCGGGCATCGCGGCTTGGACCCGTCAACGGGCAGGAGTAGGCTGCCGGGACCGCCCAGCTGCCGCGAGGGATCCGAATGAAGCTTTCAGTGAACGGCATTGACCACGACGTCGACGCCAGCAACGACATGCCGCTGCTCTGGGTCCTGCGCGACCTGATCGGCCTGACCGGCACCAAGTACGGCTGCGGCATCGCCCAGTGCGGCGCCTGCACCGTGCACGTGGACGGCGTGCCGATGAAGGCCTGCATCACGCCCGCTTCGGCGGTATCGGGCCGCAAGATCACCACCATCGAAGGCCTGTCGGCTGACGCCAGCCACCCGGTGCAGAAAGCCTGGGCCGAACTGGACGTGGTGCAGTGCGGCTACTGCCAGTCCGGCCAGATCATGGCCGCCGCGGCCCTGCTGCAGGTGGTGAACAATCCCGATGACGCGCAGATAGACGCCGCCATGGCCGGCAACCTCTGCCGCTGCGGCACCTACCCGCGCGTCCGCGCCGCGATCCACCGCGCCGCCGAAATCGGCAAGGCCTGACCATCCGCGGCATCCCTGATTCGCGCGTGCCCCTGCGGGCACCCACCCAGTTCGACGGAGACCGACCGTGAACGCTGAAAACAATCCTTCCCGCCGTCAGTTCCTCAAGGCCAGTGCCCTCGTCGGCGGCGGCCTGGTGGTTGCCTTCGTGGTGCCGGGCGGCAAGCGCCTGGCCTTCGCCCAGGAGGCGCCGGCCGCTGCGGCCACGCTAACGCCCAACGCCTTCCTGCGCATCGGCGCCGACGACAGCGTCAGCGTGCTGCTGGCGCATTCGGAAATGGGCCAGGGCATCTGGACCACGCTGCCGATGCTGATCGCCGAAGAACTCGACGCCGACTGGTCGAAGTTCCGGGTCGAACACGCGCCGGCCGCGCCGGTGTACGCCAGCACCGTGTTCGGCATGCAGGGCACCGGCGGTTCCACCACCACGTGGTCGGAGTTCGACCGCTACCGCCAGGTCGGCGCCACCGCGCGCGCCATGCTGGTGCAGGCCGCGGCCGCGCGCTTCGGCGTGGAGGCTTCGGCCTGCCGCACCGAGAACGGCGCGGTGATCGCCGGCAGCCAGCGCGCCACGTACGGTGAACTGGCCGACGACGCCGGCAAGCTGCCCGTGCCCGCCAACGTCGCGCTCAAGGCGCCGGCCGACTGGAAGGTGATCGGCAAGCCCACGCGCCGGCTGGACACGCCCGAGAAAATCAACGGCAGCGCGAAGTTCGGCATGGACGTGCAGTTCGAAGGCCTCAAGACCGCCGTGGTGGCGCGCGCGCCGGTGTTCGGCGCCAAGGTGAAGTCATTCGATGCGGCGCCGGCGCTGGCCGTGCCCGGCGTGCGCAAGGTGGTGCAGGTGCCTTCGGGCGTGGCCGTGGTGGCCGATCATTTCTGGGCCGCGAAGAAAGGCCGCGACGCGCTGTCGGTGGACTGGGACCTGGGTCCGAACGCCGGCCTGGATTCGGCCGCGCTGTTGGCCTCGTACCGCGAACTGGCCAAGGCCGACGGCGCCAGCGCCGCGCGCAAGGGCGACGCCCGCGCGAAACTGGCCACCGCCACGAAAACCATCGAAGCCGAATACCACCTGCCCTACCTCGCGCACGCGCCGATGGAGCCGCTCAACTGCACCGTGCGCATCGGCGCCGACCAGTGCGAGCTGTGGGTGGGCACGCAGTTCCAGACCATCGAACAGGGCGCGGCCGCGGCCATCACCGGCCTCAAGCCCGAACAGGTGCAGGTGCACACGCCCTTCCTGGGCGGCGGCTTCGGCCGCCGCGCCACGCCGGGCGCCGACGTGGTGTCCGAAGCGGTGCACGTGGCCAAGGCCGCCGGCCTGCCGGTGAAAACCGTCTGGACCCGCGAAGACGACACCCAGGGCGGCTACTACCGCCCGATGTATTTCGAACGCGCGCGCATCGCCCTGGGCGACGACGGCCTGCCGGTGGCCTGGGACCACGTGCTGGTGGGCCAGTCGATCATGGCCGGCACGCCCTTCGCGGGCACGATCAAGGACGGCGTGGACAATTCGTCGGTGGAAGGCGTGGCCGATTCGCCCTACATCACCGGCCTGGCCGACCACCGCGTGGACCTGCACTCGCCCACGCCGGGCGTGCCGGTGCTGTGGTGGCGTTCGGTGGGCCACAGCCAGAACGCCTTCGTGATGGAAAGCCTGGTGGACGAACTGGCGCACGCCGCCGGCAAGGACCCGCTGGACTACCGCCGCACCCTGCTCAAGGACCACCCGCGCCACCTGGGCGTGCTCAACCTGGCGGCCGAAAAGGCCGGCTGGGGCACGCCCCTGCCCGAAGGCCGCCGCCGCGGCATCGCCGTGCACGAATCCTTCGGCAGCTACGTGGCGCAGGTGGCGGAAGTGTCGGTGGAAGACGGCGCCGTGCGCGTGCACAAGGTCACCTGCGCCATTGACTGCGGCGTGGCGGTGAACCCGCTGATGATCGCCGCGCAGATGGAGTCGGGCATCGCCTTCGGCCTGAGCGCGGCGCTGCACGGCAGGATCACCTTCAAGGACGGGCGCGTGCAGCAGTCCAACTACCACGACTACCCGGCGCTGCGCCTGCCGGAGATGCCGGCGGTGGACACGCACGTGGTGGCCAGCAGCGAGAAACCCGGCGGCGTCGGCGAACCCGGCCTGCCGCCCATCGCACCCGCGGTGGCCAACGCCGTGTTCGCGCTCACCGGCCAGCGCCTGCGGACGCTGCCGCTGGCGCTCGCCAAGGCCTGATGGCTAGGCCACCCGCGCCTTGGCGCGGGTGATGGTGAGCACGCCGGCCAGGATCACCGCCATCGCACCGATGGCGCTGATGCCGAAGTGCTCGTCCAGCAGCAGCGCGCCCAGCAGCACCGCGATGGGCGGGTTCACGTAGGCATAGCTGGTGGCCAGCGCCGGCCGCACGTTCTGCAGCAGCCACACGTAGGCGCTGAAGGCGACGATGGAGCCGAACGCCGCGAGATAACCGACCGCCAGCGTCGCTTCCAGCGGCGGCCACTGCGTGATGCGTTCGCCCAGCGCCAGGCCCAGCACGCCCATGGCCACGCCGCCGCACAGCATCTGCGCGGCGGTGCTCATGAAGGGCGCGGGCAGGTCGCGGCCGCGGCTCCACACCGAACCCCAGGCCCAGGCGATCGGCGCCGCCAGCAGCGCCAGCATGCCGCCCGGGCTGGCGCGCATCTCGCTGCCCACGTTGAGCCACACCACGCCCACGAAGCCGATCGCCAGGCCCAGCCACTCACCGCGGCTGGGGTGCTGGCGCTTCATCACGCCGAACAGCGCCGCCCACAGCGGCATGGACGCGACGGCAATCGCGGCCAGCCCCGACGACACGGTCTGCTCGGCGAAGTTCACCAGGCCGTTGCCCATCACCAGCATGAACAGGCCCATCACCGCCGCGTTCTTCCACTGCGCGCGCGTGGGCGCGGCGTGGCCGCGCCAGCGCAGGAAGGCGTAGAACACCGCGCTGGCCGCCAGGAAGCGCAGGCTGCCCATCAGGAAGGGCGGGTAGCCCTCCAGCCCGTAGCGGATGGCCAGGTAGGTCGAGCCCCACACGAGGTAGACCGAGCCCAGCGCCAGCGCCACCGCGAGTGCGGACGGCGCCGCGGATTTTCCATGACTCATGCGCGGCTCTTGGCGTGGGCGTGGGACGAGGATGATTCGGAGGCCAGCAGCGCCTGCTTGCGCGGCAGCCCCCAGCGGTAGCCGCCGGGCGTGCCGTCGCCGCGGATCACGCGGTGGCAGGGAACGAGCACCGCCACGCGGTTGCTGGCGCAGGCGCGGGCCACGGCGCGCGCGGCCTTGGGCGCATCGAGGCTGGCGGCCAGTTCGGCATAGCTGCGCGTTTCACCGGCCGGGATGCGCATCAGCGCCTGCCACACGCGCAGCTGGAAGGCGGTGCCCACCAGCTCCACGGGCACGGTGCCGGACTTGTGCGCCAGCGCGTCGGCCACCGCACGCAGGCGCGGCGCCAGGAACGCATCGCGGCCGCTGTCCACGCGCTGCAGGGTGGCGCGCGGGAACTCCTGGCGCAGCTCGTCTTCGAGCGCCCGGGCATCGTCGCCCAGCGCCACCGCGCAGACGCCGCGCTCGGTGGCCGCCACCAGCGCCTGGCCCAGCACCGTGTCCACCAGCGACCAGCGGATGTCCAGGCCTTCGCCGCCGCGGCCGTAGGCCAGCGGCGGCATGCCCAGGCGCGCGGCGCCGTCTTCGTACACGCGGCTGGGCGAACCGTAGCCTGCCTCGTACAGCGCGTGCGTGACGCTCTGCCCGCCGCGCAGGCCGCGCTTGAGCGCCGCAAGCCGCCGCTGCGCGCGGTACTCGGCCGGCGTGAGCCCGAACTGGTCGCGGAAGCGGCGCTGCAGGTGGGTGGGGCTCAGCCCGACGGCGGCGCCCAGGGCGTCGAGGCCGAGGTCGCCCTGATCGAGCAGGCGGCGGGCCTGGTCGAGGCGGGGATCGATGCGGGGCGAGGCGCGGTTTTCCATGCGCTCAGGCTAGCCGGCGCGCGGGGCGCCGGCTATCCGGATCTTGCGCGGCTCACTCGGCCCAGATGGTGGGCTGGCGCGTCACCGGCAGCACCTGCGCGGTGAGCGCGCGGTCGCCCGACAGCAGCGCCAGCGCGTCGGCCAGGATGGCCGCCGATTCGCGCAGCAGCGGGTCGGGGCGGTTCTTGGCGGCCTCCTCGTCGGCGGCCTGGTCGGCCACGCTGCGCTCGCTGGCGCTCAGGCCGTCGTCGGCCTGGGCCAGGGCGTCGCCGGCCAGGCCGGCGGCCTTGCGCTCGGCATCGCGCTGCTTGCGCTGGGCCTCCAGGCGGTCGCGCTCGGCGCGGCGCACGGTCTCGTTCAGCGACAGGGTTTTCTTCTCGCGGTCGGCGCGGAAGGTGGCCACGTCCTGCGCCCACCAGCCGAACTCCGGGTCCTTGGCCACGCGCGCCTTGTGGCGGGCCTTGAGCTGCGGGCCCAGGGTGGTGAAGTTGCCCACGTTGGTGTGCGCGGCCTGGGCGATGCGGGTGGCCGGCAGCGCGTTGTCGAAGCTGCTCTCGCCGTATTCGCTGGCGTCCAGCGTGACCGGGAACTGCAGGTCGGGCACCACGCCGGCGTGCTGGGTGGTGCCGCCGTCCACGCGGAAGAACTGCGCCACGGTCAGCTTCACCTGGCCGAACTTGACGTCGTCCTTGCGCGGGAAGCGGTCGAGGTCGATGAGGCTCTGCACGGTGCCCTTGCCGAAGGTGGGCTCGCCGATGATCAGGCCGCGGCCGTAGTCCTGGATGGCGGCGGCGAAGATTTCCGAGGCCGAGGCCGAGCTGCGGTTCACCAGCACGGCCAGCGGGCCGTCCCAGGCCACGCCGCCCACGTCGTCGGACTCCACGCTGACGCGGCCGCCGGTTTCGCGCACCTGCACCACCGGGCCGGTGTCGATGAACAGGCCGGTGAGCTCGACGGCTTCGAGCAGCGAGCCGCCGCCGTTGTCGCGCAGGTCCACCACCACGCCGTCCACCTTTTCCGCGCGCAGCTCGCGCAGCAGGCGGGCGACGTCGGCGGTGGCCGAGCGCGCGTCCTTGTCGCCGCGGCGACGGGCTTCGAAGTCCAGGTAGAAGGTGGGCAGCTCGACCACGCCGATGCGGCGGCCGTCCACGTCAATCACGCGCTTCTGCGCGGCCTGCTGTTCCAGCTTCACCTTGTCGCGCACGATCGCGATGGTGGTGGGCTTGGCGTCGGTGCCCGCTTCGGCGGGCAGCACGTCCAGGCGCACCTGGGTGCCCTTCTTGCCGCGGATCAGTTCGACCACGTCGTCGATGCGCCAGCCCACCACGTCGGTCATCGGGCCGCTGGCGCCCTGGCCCACGGCCACCACGCGGTCGCCCACCTTGAGCTTGCCGCCGGTGCCGGCCGGGCCACCCGGCACGATGGTGCGGATGACCACGAATTCTTCCTGGCGCTGCAGCACCGCACCGATGCCCTCCAGCGACAGGCGCATCTGCATGTTGAAGTTCTCGGCGCTGCGCGGCGACATGTAGCTGGTGTGCGGATCGATGGAAGTGGCGTAGGCGTTCATGAACGTCTCGAACACGTCGTCGCCGCGCAGCTCGTGCACGCGCTCGGCGATGCCGGCGTAGCGCTTGCCGAGGGTCTTGCGGATTTCTTCCTGGCTGCGGCCGGCCAGCTTCAGGCGCAGCGCGTCGTTCTTGACGTAGCTGAGCCAGGCGCGGTCGAGTTCGGCGGTGCTGGCGGCCCAGGCGGCGTCTTCGCGGTCGTACAGCCAGGTGTCGTTGGTGCTGAAGTCGAAGGGCTTGGCCAGCAGGCGGTTGGCGTAGGCCACGCGCTCGTCCACGCGCTGCACGTAGGTGCTGAAGATGTCGTACGCGGCGCCCAGCTGCTGGTTCTTGATGGCGTCGTCGTGGCCCTTGCGGAAGGCGTCGAAGCGGGTGATGTCGGCCTGGGTGAAGAACAGCTTCTGGGCGTCGAGCGATTCGAGGTAGCGGCGGTGGATTTCCAGCGACAGCGCATCGTCCAGCGGCTTGGCGCGGTAGACGTAGCGGCTGTCGGACAGGATGCCGTACACCAGGCGCGCGGCGGCGGCCTGTTCGACGCTGGGCTGGTAGCTGCCCTTGGCGGCCGGCGTGGGCGTGGCCGCCATGGCCACGGCCAGCGGCAGGGCGACGGAGAGGGCAATCAGCTTGTGCTTGAGCATGGCGGGCATCCGGTGGTCCAGAGGTACAGCATGCGCCCAGCATAGCCGCCGGACGTGTGCCTTTAGTGATGTGGGACCGCGGCGCGGGGCATTGGTTCAGGCCCGGGCCAGGCCGCGCGGGCTCAGGCCGGCAGGGCCACGTAGCCGGCGTCGGCCGCCATGCGGTCGGCATGGTAGGACGAACGCACCATCGGGCCCGAGGCCACGTGGGTGAAGCCCATCTCCAGCCCCGCCACTTCCAGCGCCTTGAACTCGTCCGGCGTCCAGTAGCGGATGACCGGGTGGTGGTGCGGCGTGGGCTGCAGGTACTGGCCGATGGTCACCATGTCCACGTCGTGCGCGCGCAGGTCGCGCAGGGCGCCGAGCACCTGTTCGAACTCCTCGCCCAGGCCCAGCATGATGCCGGACTTGGTGGGCACGCCCGGGTGCTGGGCCTTGAAGCGCTGCAGCAGCTGCAGCGACCAGTCGTAGTCGGCGCCCGGGCGCACGTTGGCGTACAGCTCGCGCACCGTTTCCAGGTTGTGGTTGAACACGTCCGGCGGATTCGTGGCCAGGATCTCCAGCGCGCGGTCCATGCGGCCCTTGCCGCGGAAGTCGGGCGTGAGGATTTCGATCTTGAGTTCGGGCGACAGCGCGCGCGCCTCGCGGATGCAGTCCACGAAGTGCTGGGCGCCGCCGTCGCGCAGGTCGTCGCGGTCCACCGAGGTGATGACCACGTAGCGCAGGCCCATGTCGGCCACGGTGCGGGCCAGGTTGGCCGGCTCGCTGGCGTCGGGCGGCTTGGGCCGGCCGTGGGCCACGTCGCAGAAGCTGCAGCGGCGCGTGCACACCTCGCCCAGGATCATGAAGGTGGCGGTGCCGTGGCTGAAGCACTCGTGGATGTTGGGGCAGCTGGCCTCTTCGCACACGGTGACCAGGCGGTTTTCGCGCAGCTTGGACTTGAGCTTGGCCACCGCGTTGCCGGCGGGAATGCGCACGCGGATCCAGCTGGGCTTGCGCAGCACGGGCGCCGACTCGTCGAACTTCACCGGACTCTTGCCGATCTTGTCGCCGCCCAGCTGCTTGGCGCCTTCCACCAGCGGCGAACCCAGCACCTGCAGCGGAATGGTCTTGGCGTTGTCGGACATGGCGGCGGGTGGCTCAGGCGGAGGGGGCGAGGTCGGGTGCGTCGGGCGAAAATTCCGCGGCCAGGCCCAGGGTTCGGGACAGGGCCTGGACCAGGGCCGGCTTGAGCACGGCCGGGTCGCCGGGGCCGCCCAAGTCTAGCACCGTGGTCACTTCCAGCCCCTGGAAACCGCAGGGATTGATGCGCTGGAACGGCTCCAGGTCCATCGCCACGTTGAAGGCCAGGCCGTGGAAACTGCAGCCGCGACGCACGCGCAGGCCCAGGGCCATCACCTTGGCGCCGTCCACGTAGATGCCCGGCGCGCCGTCGCGGCGCGCGGCGGCGATGCCCAGGTCGGCCAGCACGTCAATGACGGCCTGTTCGATGCGGCACACCAGTTCGCGCACGCCCAGGCCCAGACGGCGCAGGTCCACCAGCGGGTAGGCCACGATCTGGCCGGGGCCGTGGTAGGTGACCTGGCCACCGCGGTCCACCTGCAACACCGGGATGTCGCCCGGCGCCAGCACGTGTTCGGGCTTGCCGGCCTGGCCCAGGGTGAACACGGGGTCGTGTTCCACCAGCCACAGTTCGTCGGGGGTGTCGGGGCCGCGGGCGTCGGTGAGGCGCTGCATGGCGCGCCACACCGGTTCGTAGGGCTGGCGGCCCAGTTCGCGCACGGTCCAGGCGCGAAGCGCCGGAGCCGCGGCCGCGGCCGTGCAGGATGGCGCTACAGCGTCCACTTCACCGCCGGGTGCTCGCGCAGCGCGCCGTGCGCCGCGTCGTAGTCTTCGCGCGAATGGGCCTCGAACACCAGCACCACCGAGACGTAGTTGCCCTTCGACGACGGCTTCACGCGCATGCGGTCCGCGTACACCGTCAGGCCCAGCGCCTCGAGCACCATCGGCACCACCAGGTGCAGGTCGGCGTCGGCCGCGCCCATGGCGCTGATCTCGAAGATGCCGGGGAACTGGAAGCCGTGTTCGGGGTTGTCGGACTGGATGCTCATGGCTTCCATTATGGGGCCGCCATGGCGCGTCCCCAACCCCGGCCGCAGCGGCCTTACTCGGATTCCCACCAGAGCCAGAAGTCGTCGTTCATGCGCTTGAAGAAGCCGCCCTCGGCGACATCCGCCAGCGCCACCAGCGGCCGCTCGGCCACCACCTTGCCGTCCAGCGACAGGCGCACGGTGCCGATCTTCTGGCCCTTGCTGATCGGCGCCACCAGCTGCCTGGGCACGTCCATGCTGGGCTTGAGGTCGGCGTAGCGGCCGCGCGGCAGGGTCACCAGCAGGGGCTGGGAGACGCCCAGCGCCACGTTCTCGGCTTCACCGCGCCAGAGCTTCTGCTCGGCCACCTGCTTGCCCGCCTCGTAGACGCTGTGGGTTTCGAAGAAGCGGAAGCCCCAGTTGAGCAGGGCCAGGTTGCCTTCCTCGCGCGCCTTGAAGCCCTCGCTGCGGCTCTGGGTGTCGATGCCCAGCACGACGGAAATCAGGCGCTGGTCGCCGCGCTTGGCCGACGCGGCCAGGCAGTAGCCGGCGGCTTCGGTGTGGCCGGTCTTGAGGCCGTCCACGCTGGCGTCCTTCCACAGCAGGCCGTTGCGGTTCCACTGCTGGATGCCGCCGTAGGTGAATTCCTTGATCTTGTAGAGCGCGTAGTGGTCGGGGAACTGGTTGATCAGCGCGCGCGAGAGGATGGCGATGTCGCGCGCGCTCATCACGTGGCCTTCGGCGGTGAGGCCGTGGGCGTTGACGAAGTGCGAACGGGTCATGCCCAGCTTGGCCGCGTAGCCGTTCATCAGGTCCACGAAGGCGGCCTCGCTGCCGGCCACGTGCTCGGCCAGGGCGATGGCGGCGTCGTTGCCCGACTGGATGACCAGGCCGTGCAGCACGTCGTCCAGCGGCACTTCGGAGTTGATGGCCAGCGCGCTGTAGCTGCCGTCGGTGCCGGCGCCGCCCGAACGCCAGGCGTTCTCGCTGATGCGCACGCTGTCGGTGGCCTTGATCTTGCCGTTGGCCATTTCCGCGGCCACCACGTAGGACGTCATCACCTTGGTGATGGACGCCGGGTCCAGCGCGGTGTCGTAGTTCTCGCCGGCCAGCACCTGGCCACTCACGTGGTCCATCAGGATCCAGGCCTTGCCCTTGGGCACCGGGGCGGTGGGCATGGGCGCGGCGGGTGCGGCCGGGGCCGCCGGGACGGGCGCGGGCTGGGGCGCGGGCTGGGGCGCGGGCACCTGGGCGAGCGCGGCCGTGGCCATCAGGCCGGCCAGCAGGGCGGTAGCGAAACGGGAAACGGACATCCGGGGGTGGCTCCAAATCATGGGCTGGCGCAGGCCGGCCGGGGAAAAGTGAAGGTCATGCTAGACCCTATTCGCTGAACACTCGCGGGCTGGGCAGGCCCAGGGCGCGGATGCCCTGCAGCACGCCTTCCAGCACGGGCGGCGCCACCGGGCCCACGCGGACGCGCCAGACCTTGCCGTCGTGCAGGCGCACGTCCTCGACCTGGATGTCGTTGATGCCCGAGGCGCGCAGCTGCGCGGCGATGCGGCGCGCGTTGGCTTCGTCGCGGTAGGCGCCCACCTGGACGATCTGGCGACCCACGGCGGCCGGGTCGGCGGGCGTGGGCGCGCGCGAGGCCACCGAAGGCGAAACGGCCGCGCGCTGCGCGCCGCCGCCGGTGATGGCCTGCACTTCCACGCGCGCCGTGCCGGTGCGGTCCACGCCCAGCTTCACCGCCGCGGCGTAGCTGAGGTCAATGATGCGGCCGGGGTGGAACGGGCCGCGGTCGTTCACCCGCACGATGGCGCTGCGGCCGTTGTCGAGGTTGGTGACGCGCACGTAGCTGGGCAGCGGCAGCGTCTTGTGTGCGGCGCTGAAGCTGCACATGTCGTAGATCTCGCGGTTGGACGTCTGCCGGCCGTGGAATTTCTGGCCGTACCACGAGGCAAGCCCGCGTTCGACGTAGCCGTCGGCGCGCTCGAGCACCTGGTAGCGCTTGCCCAGCACCGTGTAGGGCGAGCGGTTGCCGTAGGTGGACGTGGGTTCGGCGCGCGGCACCGGCTCGGGGATGCCGCTGATGTCGAGCGCATGCTGGGGCGCACTGTCGCGCACGCCCGGGGCATACAGGCCGCCCGGGGTGTAGTCCTCGTCGCGGTGCTCGCGCACCTGCAGGCAGGCCGGCGGCACGCCTTGGGCGGCGGCCGCGGTCGGTGCTTCAACGCCCGCGCCGGCGGCCGGCCGCGGCGCGGCTTCGGCGGCGGGCGCCGCGGGTTTCACCGGCTTGCCGGCGCAGCCCGCAAGCAGCGCCAGCAGCACCAGTCCGGGCAGCGACCTCACGGGGCGGCGGCGGTGGCCGGGGCCGCGGCGATTTCGCGCGACAGCTGGTACACCGCCATGGCGTACATCGGCGAGCGGTTGTAGCGGGTGATGGCGTAGAAGTTGCGGAAGCCCAGCCAGTGCTCGATGCCGTCGTTGCCGTCGAAGGTGACCAGGGTGGCCTTGAGGTCGTGGCCCTGCGCGGTGGCCGGGCGGTAGCCCTTCTCGCCCAGCTCGGCCAGGCTGTACTTGGCCTCGAGCGTGTCGGGCTTGAACGGCTCGGCGCCGGGCGCCTGGGTGGCCAGCGCCACCACCGGTTCGCCCTTCTGCCAGCCGTGGGCGACGAAATAGTTGGCCACCGACGCGAACACGTCCGGCAGCGAGCCGAACAGGTCGCGGCGGCCGTCGCCGTCGCCGTCGCGGGCGTAGGCGCGGTAGCTCGACGGCATGAACTGGCCGTAGCCCATCGCGCCGGCGTAGCTGCCCTTGAGCGTGGCCAGGTCGAGGTTTTCTTCCTTGGCCAGCAGCATCACCTGGGCCAGTTCGTCGCGGAAGAACTTCGTGCGCATGGCCTCGCGCTCGACCTGGTCGGGCTTGCCGCTGACGGGATAGAAGAACGCCAGCGTGTACAGCGCATCAAGCACCGGGTAGCTGCCGGTGTTGCCGCCGTAGCTGGTTTCCACGCCGATGATGGCGACGATGATCTCGGCCGGGACGCCGGTGTCGGCCTCGACCTTCGCCAGCTGTTCGCGGTGGCGCGCCAGGAAGGCGCGGCCCTCGGTGATGCGGCGATCGACGATGAAGATGGGGCGGTACTGCTTCCAGGTCTTCACCGATTCGGCCGGGCGCGACATGGCGTCCACGATGCTTTGCCGGTAGTTGGAGCGGTCGAGCCAGGCTTCCACCTGCGCCGGTTCCAGGCCGTACTTCTGCGCGGTGTCGGCGACGAACGCGGCGCGCTGCGCGGGGTCGGCCCGCGGCGTGGCGGCGGGCTGGGCGAAGGCGGCGCTGGCCAGGAGCAGCAGCAGCGGAGCGATCAGGCGGCAAGCGATTCGGGGCATGGGTCGGGTCGTGTCCGGAGTGGCGCCAATTTACCACGGGCAAGCTGCAGCAAGGCCTCCGGACGCCGCCTCAGGCCATGAACTTTCGGTGCGCATGCACCGACATCACCATGCCGAAGCCGACCAGCAGCGACACCGCCGACGTGCCGCCGTAGCTGAGCAGGGGCATGGGCACGCCCACCACCGGCAGCAGGCCGGCGACCATGCCGCCGTTGACGATCACGTACACCGAGAAGGTCATGGCCAGCGCGCCGGCCAGGATGCGCGAATAGCCGTCGCGGGCGCCGGCCGCCAGCCACAGGCAGCGGCCGACGATGAACAGGTACAGCGCCAGCAGCGTCACCACGCCCAGCCAGCCCCACTCCTCGGACAGCACCGAGAAGATGAAATCGGTGGTGTGCTCGGGCAGGAAGTCCAGGTGCGCCTGGCTGCCCTGCCCCCAGCCCTTGCCGCTGAACCCGCCCGAACCGATCGCGATCTTGGACTGGATGATGTTCCAGCCCGTGCCCAGCGGGTCGGACTCGGGGTCCAGGAAAGTCAGCACGCGCTCGCGCTGGTGCGGCAGCAGGAAGGGCCACACCGCCGGCAGCGACGCCAGGCCCAGGCCCGCGAACAGGCCGATGCGCCACCAGGCCATGCCCGCCAGGTAGATGGCGAACGCGCCCGAAGCGGCCACCAGCAGGCCCGTGCCCAGGTCGGGCTGCTTGATGATCATGGCCACCGGCAGGCCGATGATGGCGGCGGCCACCGCCAGCGTTTTCCACTTCGGCGGCAGCACCACGCCGTGCAGGTACCAGGCCAGCATCATCGGCACCGACAGCTTCAGCAGTTCGCCCGGCTGCAGGTAGAACACGCCCAGGTCCAGCCAGAGGTTGGCGCTGCGGCCCGATCCGAACACGAACACCAGGGCCAGCAGCACCAGGCTCACGCCGTAGGCCACCGGCGTCCACAGCCGCAGCTTGGCCGGCGTGACGCGCGACACCAACACCATCGCGCCCACGCCCAGGGCGAAGCGCGCCGCCTGCGACACCACCAGGCGCGTGTTGTCGCCACCGGCGCTGGCCAGCACCACCAGGCTGATCAGCATCACGCACAGCAGGGCCAGCAGCAGCGGCAGGTCGACCTTGTCGAGCAGCCGGCCCAGGGTTTCGCGCAGCCATTGCAGCAGGACGATCATCGCGCGGTGTCCTCGGGCGGCGGCACCAGCCACGCGTCCAGGATCTTGCGCGCCACCGGCGCGGCGGCGCCCGAGCCCGAGCCGCCGTGTTCGACCAGCACGGCGATGGCGATGGTGGGCTTTTCCGCCGGCGCGTAGGCGATGAACCAGGCCTGGTGGCGCAGGTGGTACGGCAGGTTGGCGGGATTGGTGCTGGCCAGGCCGCGACGGCTGGTGCGCTGGGCGGTGCCCGACTTGCCGGCCATGCGGTAGGGCGCGCCGCTGGCGGCCACGCGACCGGAGCCGGTGGGGCTGTGCATCACCGCCTCCATGCCGTCGCGCACGGCGGCCAGGTTGGCGTCGTCGGCCACCACCCGCACGCCGGGCGGCTGCGGCTCGGGCCGGCGCGGCTGGTCGAAGCCGGCCTGGAATTCGCGCACCAGGTGCGGCCGGTGGCGCACGCCGCCGTTGGCGATCATGGCGGTGCCCTGCGCCAGCTGCAGCGGCGAGGTGACCCAGAAGCCCTGGCCGATGCCGGAATTGACGGTGTCGCCGGGGTACCAGTCGGTGTTGAGCTGGCGGCGCTTCCAGCTGCGCGAGGGGCGCACGCCGGCGATCTCGCCGCTCAGGTCGATGCCGGTGGGTTCGCCGAAGCCCAGCCGCTGGAAGAAGGTGTCGATGCGGTCCACGCCCAGTTCGAGCGCAAGCTTGAAGTAGTAGGTGTTCACCGACTGGGCCAGCGATTCGCGCAGGTCCACCGATCCGTGCCCGCCCGCCCGCCAGTCGCGGTAGCCGCGGGCCTGGCCGGGCAGGAAGAATTCGCCGGTGGACAGGGTGCGGTCCTCGGGCTTGCGCAGGCCGTACTCCAGCCCCGCCAGCGCCATGAACGGCTTGATGGTGGAGCCCGGCGGGAAGCCGCCCAGCACGTTGCGGTTGAACAGCGGCCGCGACGGACCCTGCAGCGCCTGCCAGTCCTTGTGGCTGATGCCGTTGATGAACAGGTTCGGGTCGTAGCCGGGCAAGCTGACCATGCCCAGGATTTCACCGGTGGCCGGATCGATCGCCACGGCGGCGCCGTCCTTGCCCTCGAACGCGTCCACCATGGCCTGCTGCAGCCGCGCGTCCACGGTCAGGTACAGGTCGGCGCCGGGCTTGGCGTCGTGCCGGCGCAGCACGCCCAGGGCGCGACCCTCGACGTTGGTTTCGATTTCCTCGTAGCCGATCTCGCCGCGCAGGCGCGCTTCGTGGAAGCGCTCGATGCCGGCCTTGCCGATATGCGTGAGCGCGGCGTTGCGGCTGTCGCCCATGGCCTCCAGGTCGGCCGCGTCCACCCGGCCGACGTAGCCGATGATGTGCGAGAACAGCGGCCCGTGCAGGTAGCGCCGCGTGAGGTAGGGCACCACTTCCACGCCCGGGAATCGGTGCCGGTTCACGGCCAGCCGGGCCAGTTCGGCCTCGTCCAGGCGCAGCTTCAGCGGGATGGGGCGAAAGCCGCGGGTGGCGCGCCGGGTCTCGCGGAAGCGCTCGATGTCCTCGGGGTCGAGCTGCACCAGTTCGCCCAGCCCGGTGAGCGTGAGCTCGAGGTCGCGCACCTGCTCGGGAACGATTTCCAGCCGGTAGGCCGGCACGTTGTCGGCCAGCAGGCGGCCGTTGCGGTCGTAGATCAGGCCGCGTGCCGGGACGATGGGCCGCGGCTTGATGCGGTTGGCCTCCGAACGCGTCTGGTACTCCTCGTGCTGCAGCACCTGCAGGCGGAAATAGCCGCCGGCCAGGCCCAGCATGGCCAGCAGGATGCCGAGGAAGCCCAGCAGCGAACGCCGCCGGAACTGCTCGGCCTCGGCGTTCACGTTCTTGAGCTTCTGCCGGCGCGCGGTTCGCATGGCCCGGCTCAGCCGCCGCGCTCGCGTTCGCGCAGGCGCAGGCGCAGTTCGTCCAGCAGCAGGAACAGCCAAGGCCACAGCGCGAAGCCCACCAGCGGCGACAGCCACGTGCCCCAGGGCGGCAGCCCGTCGCCGCTGGCCAGGGCGATGGCCAGCGCGATCAAACGGTCGTTGAGCAGCAGGGCGAACACCGCCAGCGCCTGCTGCCACAGCGGGAAGAAGCGCAGCCGGGCGCGGAAGCGCTGCACCAGGAAGGCCAGCACCACCAGCCGCAGCGCCTGTTCACCCAGCAGGGTGCCCGACACCAGGTCGGCGGCGAGGCCGGCCAGGAAGGCCACGCCCAGCCCCACGTGGTCGGGCGCTTCGAGCATCCAGTAGCAGAGCAGCATGGCCAGCAGGTAGGGCCGCGCCAGGTCGATGCCCGCGGGCAGCGGCACCACCAGCACCAGCAGGCTCGACAGCAGGCTGCCGTAGAGCAGCCACGGGGACGGGGTGCGCGTCATGGCCGCGGGGTCCGGGTGGCGGGGGCTGGGGTGGAGGCGGCGTTGGCGGGTGCGGCGGCGGGCGCCGTGGCGGGCGTCGAGGTCGGCTCGGAGGCGGGCTCTGCGGCGGGCTCGGCGGGGGGCTCGGGCGGCGGCGGGGCGTCCGGGCCGACGTCGGTCTCGTCCACGGCGTTGCTCACCAGCAGCACTTCCAGGCCGCGGTCCAGGCGGGCCGCCGGGCGCGCCTCGGCCACCACGAACAGCCGGGTGTCGTCAGGATGCAGCGCCTCGACCACGCCCACCGGGAAGCCCGCCGGGAAGCGCCCGCCGATGCCCGACGTGACCAGGCGGTCGCCGACCCGGATGTCGGCGCTCTGCGGGATGTTGGGCAGGCGCAGCTGGTCGGTGCGGCCGGTGCCGAAGGCGATGGTGCGCAGGCCCGACCGGACCACCTGCACCGGAATGGCGTGGTCGGGGTCGGTGAGCAGCAGCGCCGTGGCGCGGCGCGGCGTCACTTCGACCACCTGGCCCAGCACGCCGCCGGCATCAATCATGGCCTGCCCCACCGCCACGCCGCCGTCGCTGCCGGCGTCGAGCAGGATGCGCTGGCGCGAGGGGTCGAGGTCAATGTCGATGATGCCCACCAGCTTGGCCGACAGGCGGTAGCCGCGGGTGCCGCCAAGCAGTTCGCGCAGGCGCTGGTTTTCCTCGGCCACCGCCAGCAGGCGATGCAGGCGGCTGGCGCTGACCTGCAGTTCGCGGGTCAGCCGCTGGTTCTCGGCGGTCAGCTCCTGTCGGGTGCTGAACAGCTTGCCCACGCCCTCGGCCACGCGGCCGGGCGATGCGGCCACCCACCACACGGGCTCGGCCAGCACCGACAGCTTCAGCCGGGCCTGGCTGGCGAAGCCGCCGCGCTGGTCGGCGACCATCAGGGTCATCGCCAGCGCGAGATAGGCCAGCAGCGGCAGGGTGCCACCGGCACTTTCACTCAGGCGGGACGCGGTGGAACCGGGATAGGCCACTTGGTTTTCCGGGAGCGGCCTGGGGTTACTCCGGCGAGAAGAACTCGTTGCCGTGCAGGTCGATCAGTTCGAGCGCACGGCCACCGCCGCGCGCCACGCAGGTGAGCGGGTCGTCGGCGACGTGCACGTGCAGGCCGGTTTCTTCGGAAATCAGCTTGTCGAGGTCGCGCAGCAGGGCGCCGCCGCCGGTGAGCACGATGCCGCGCTCGGCGACGTCCGCGCACAGCTCGGGCGGGGTCTGTTCCAGCGCCTGCTTGACCGCGCTGATGATGCCGCTGAGCGGCTCATGCAGGGCCTCGAGCACTTCGTTGGAGTTGAGCACGATCATGCGCGGCACGCCCTCGGCCAGGTTGCGGCCGGAGACTTCCATCTCCTTGACCACCGCCTGCGGGAACGCGCAGCCGATCTCGAGCTTGATGCGCTCGGCCGTGGTTTCGCCGATCAGGGTGCCGTGGTTGCGGCGCACGTAGTTGATGATGGCGTCGTCGAAGCGGTCGCCGCCGATGCGCACCGACTGCGAGTAGACGATGCCGTTGAGCGAGATGACGGCCACTTCCGAAGTGCCGCCGCCGATGTCGATGACCATCGAGCCGCGCGCCTCGTCCACCGGGATGCCGGCGCCGATCGCGGCGGCCATGGGTTCTTCGATCAGGTAGACCTCGCGGGCGCCGGCCTCTTCGGCCGACTCCTTGATGGCGCGGCGCTCGACCTGGGTCGAGCCGCAGGGCACGCAGATCAGCACGCGCGGGCTGGGCCGCAGGAAGCGCGAGGTGTGCACCTTCTTGATGAACTGCTTGAGCATTTCCTCGGTGTGGGTGAAGTCGGCGATGACGCCGTCCTTCATGGGCCGGTGCGTGGTGATGTTGCCCGGCGTGCGGCCGAGCATCTTCTTGGCCTCGGCGCCGACGGCGGCCACTTCGCGGCCACCCTGGCTGTGGCGCACGGCCACCACCGAGGGTTCGTTCAGGACGATGCCCTGGCCGCGGACGAAGATGAGGGTGTTGGCGGTGCCGAGGTCGATCGAGAGGTCGTTCGAAAACAGGCCGCGGAGCTTCTTGAACATCAGGGGGAAGCCTTGGGAAATAGGGGTTTCGGGGACTGGCTAGGTTACCAACCACCCCGGGGGGCGGCAAGGAAAAACAGCGCTTTTCCGTGCCTTGTCCGCTACGAAAAGCTAACATGTGGCCCTTCCCGGGCCCCTGCCCGGTCGCCCACCTTCGAGGTCCGACGATGCCTTCTGCCCTGATCTGCGGTTCCCTGGCCTACGACACCATCATGGTGTTCCAGGACCAGTTCAAGAACCACATCCTGCCGGACAAGGTCCACATCCTGAACGTGTCGTTCCTGGTGCCGCGGATGCGCCGCGAGTTCGGCGGCTGCGCCGGCAACATCGCCTACAACCTCAAGCTGCTGGGCGGCAGCCCGATCCCGATGGCCACCGTGGGCCAGGACTTCGGCCCGTACCGCGAGCACTTCGAGGCCTGCGAAATCCGCCTGGACCACGTCAAGGAGCTCGGCGACCTGTACACGGCGCAGGCCTTCATCACCACCGACCTGGACGACAACCAGATCACGGCCTTCCATCCCGGGGCCATGATGCGCTCGTACGAGAACCACGTCCGGGACGTCCAGGACGTCGGCTTCGGCATCGTCGGGCCCGACGGTTACGAGGCGATGCTGCAGAATTCGAAGGAGTTCGCCGAACTCGGCATCCCGTTCATCTTCGACCCGGGCCAGGCCATGCCGCTGTTCAACGGCAAGGAACTGACCACGATGATCGAGCAGGCCACCTACGTGACCGTGAACGACTACGAGTCCAACCTGCTGCAGGACAAGACCGGCCTGAGCGAGAAGCAGATCGCCGAGCGGGTGAAGGCCTACATCATCACCCGGGGCCCGAAGGGCTCCGAGGTGCACAGCACGGCCGGCGAACTGCACATCCCGTCGGCCAACGCCATGCGCGTGGTGGACCCCACCGGCTGCGGCGACGCCTACCGCGCCGGCCTGATCTTCGGCCTGATGAACGGCATGGACATGCCCACCACCGGCCGCATCGCCTCGCTGATGGGCGCGCTGAAGATCGAGCACCTGGGCCCGCAGAACCAGCGCTTCGACTACGACGAGTTCGCCGAACAGTTCCGCCAGCAGTTCGGCTACGCCCTGCGCTGAGCCTGGCGCCGGGGCCGTTCCCCGGGCCAATGAAAAAGCCGGCGCCCGAGGGCGCCGGCTTCGTTTCCAGCCGATGCTTCGTCAGAAGTCCTGCGAGAACCTCACCCCGAAGGTGCGCGGTCGCGCCACCACCGTGTAGGCCTGCTCGCCGCACACCGCCTCGGCGCACTGGGCGAAGCGCGACAGCTCGGCGCGCTCGTCGAAGACGTTCTTGATGTAGAAGTCCACGTCCCAGTTGCCGCGGCCGAAGCCGGCGGTGAGGTCGAACAGCGTGTACGCGCCCAGGTCGCCCAGGATCGCGCGCTCGGCGGTGCGCAGGTCGGTGCTGCGCTTGCCTTCGTGCAGTACCTGGCCCTGGACGTGCGCCTCGAACGAACCGACGTCGAAGGTGTAGCGCGCCGTGAGGTTGCCCTTGAAATCGGCGGTGATCGGCAGGCGGGTGCCCGACGGCGCCTCGGGCGAGGCGCAGTTGGTTTCCGGGTCGCCGTTGGCGTCGGTGAAGCCGCAGTAGTTCTCGGTCAACTCGGCGTCGTAGATGGCCACGCCGCCCGACAGGCGCAGGTTGTAGGTGGCGGCCCAGCTGATGTCGGCCTCGATGCCGCGGATCTGCGCCTGGTTGGCGTTCTTGATCTCGGTGAGTCCGTTCTGGCCGAGGATGGCGAACTGGAAGTCCTCCCATTCCTGCTGGAACACCGCGCCGTTGAAGGTCAGGCGACCGTCGGCCCAGCGCGTCTTCCAGCCCAGCTCCCAGTTGGTCAGGTAGTCGGACACATAGGGGTCGAGCGTGCCGCGGCGGTTGATGCCGCCGGGGCGGTAGCCCTCCGACCACGTGCCGTACACCATCGCGTCGTCGTTGATCTGGTAGCTGAGGTTGAACTTGCCCAGCGAATCGTTTTCCTGCACCGACTTGTTGAACACCTCGCACGGTGCGTTCGGGTACGGCGGCAGGCTCTGCGTGTTGCAGGCGCCCTCGCCGTAGGTGGGGTTGGACGAATAGCCGTCGTTAAAGCCGAAGAAGCCGCGCAGGCTGTTGTCCACCTCGAAGAAGCGCATGCCGGCGGTGGCGGTCAGGCGATCGGTGATGTCGTACGACACTTCGCCGAAGAAGGCCTGGTCCTTGTCCTGGCGCTGCTGGCGGGTCAGCCAGAGGGTGTCTTCCCAGCCGGTGACCGACAGCGAATCGGCGAGGCCGTCGATGCGGTAGCGCTCCTGGATGTCGTTGTCCTGTTCCTGCCAGAACACGCCGGCCACGAAGCGGAAGCGGTTCTCGGCGGGCGAGGCGATGCGCAGCTCGTGGGTCTGCTTCTTGTAGCCGTTCCTGGCCTGGATGTACTGCGACGGATTGATCAGGTCGCCGTTGTCGTCGTAGAAGTAGGTGCCATAGCCGAACAGCGTGTCGTACCAGTACGCGTAATCGCTGTAGTCGGACTCGGTGTCCAGGTCGCGGTCCAGGTGGGCGTAGGCGTAGGTGACGTCGAAGTTGCCGATGCGGCCCTGCACGGTCAGCGCCGACTGGGTCCAGCGGTCCTCGGACGTCTGCGGGTAGAACTGGGTGGTCTGCAGGTCGCCCACGTCCGGGTCCACGCCGAAGCTGCCGTTGATGTCCTGGCGCTGGGTGATGATGCTGGGCGTGATGGTCCAGTTGTCGTTGAGGTCGATCTTCAGCGCCGCGCGGGCGCCGGTGGTGTCGCTGAAGTTGAAATCGTCCGCGGCGCGGTCGGCGTTGTCGATGGTGATGCCGGAGGTCGGGAAGGTGCGCTCGCCGAAGACGTTGTCGATGAAGCCGGCGTCGTCGCGGTCCCAGCCCACCAGGCGGATGGCGGCGTTCTCGCCCATCGGCAGGTTGATGAAGCCCTCGGCCACGTGGCCGGTGCCGCCATCGCTGATCGAATTGAGTTCGAGGCCGTAGCCGGCGGCAAAGCCGGACGCGTCGGGCTTGTTGGTGATGATGCGGATGGTGCCCGCCTGCGAGCTGGCGCCGTACAGCGTGCCCTGCGGGCCGGCCAGCGCTTCCACGCGCTGGATGTCGTAGGGGTGCAGGTCGATGGCGCCGCGGATGGTGGTCACCGGCTGCTCGTCCACGTACACGCCCACGGTGGGCAGCGGGCCGGAGTGGTTGCCGTCGCCGCCGCTGGCCACGCCGCGCATGTAAACCTGGAAGTTGCTGGGCACTTCGCCCAGCCGCTGGAACGACACGCTGGGGAACTGCGTGGCGATGTCCTGGAAATCGGTGACGTGCAGCTCGTCCAGCTGTTCGGTGCCCAGCACCTGGATGCTGATGGGCACCTTCTGCAGGTTCTCGCTGCGCTTCTGCGCGGTCACCGTGACCGCATCGAGCACCGGCGCTTCTTCGGTGGACGCCTGCTGCGCCCAGGCGCTGGTGCTGATGGCGAACACGATGGCGGTGGCCAGCGTTCCCCGCGCCAGCCTTGCCCCGTTGCGAGGCTTTGTCTTGCCTTTCATCTCACTCTCCCCGTGGTGTTGCGTTGGATGGCATCGGCACCGCCGCCGCTTCCGGCGGCGGTTCCGGGTAAGTGTCCAGGGCAGGACCGAGCGCCGCCTTCAGTTCGCCCAGCCAGGGCTCGAAGTGGCGCCATTGGTCCAGCCCCTCGCGGTAGATCGGCTGGCGCACCTGTTCGGAGCTGGCGGTGCGCACGGGCCGGTCGTTCTCGAAGAAGCGCAGGCAGGCCGGATCGAACGGCAGGCCGCAGTAGTGCAGCAGTTCGCGCACGCGCGCTTCCGTGTCGTCCACCAGCTGTTCGTAGACCACGCGGTGGACGCGGCCGGGCAGCACCTGGTCGAAGTGCGCCATCAGCGACAGGTAGTCGCGGTAGTAGCGACCGATGTCCTGCAGCCCGTAGCTGAAGTTCTGGCCGCGGGCGAAATACTGCTTGTAGCCGGAGAAGCAGCAGGCCATCGGGTGCCGGCGCACGTCCACGATGCGGGCGTTGGGCAGCATCAGGTGGATCAGGCCGACGTGGAAGAAGTTGTTCGGCATCTTGTCGATGAAGAACGGCGCGTCGGTCTTGCGCTGCACGCGGGTCCGTTCGAGGTAGCGCTCGCCCAGGGCGCGCAGCTCGCCGGCGTCCAGGGTGGCCAGCACCTCGTGGTAGGAGCCGCCGCGCAGGTCCGCGCCTCGGCGCCGCAGGTCGTGGGTCAGCGCGATCACTTCCGGCAGCTCCATCGTTCCCTCCACCGACGGGTGGCTGGACAGGATCTGCTCCACCAGCGTGGAGCCCGAGCGCGGCAGGCCGACGATGAAGATGGGGTCGGCGGCGGCGCTTCCGCTGCCGCGGCGCGAGGCCAGGAACTCGGGCGTGAACAGCTCCCGCGAGCGACGCACGCGGGTGCTGGCGTCGTCGGCGCGGTAGGGCAAGGCGCTGCGGCGGATCTCGTTGCCGGCGCGGTAGTGGGCGAAGGAAGCGGCGTGGTCGCCGGCGTCCTCATGCGCCTTGCCCAGCGCGAATTCGAACTGGCTGCGCTGCTCGGCGTCGAGGTCGTCGCGCTGGAGCTGGGCGGTCATGGCGGCGATGTCGGCCGGCGTGAATCGGAAGGTCTTGAGGTTGGCCAGGCTCCAGTACGCTTCGCCGAAGCCCGGGTCGAGTTCGATGCTGCGCCGGTAGGCGGCCACGGCCCGCTCCCGGAGGCCGGCGGTCTTGAGCGCGTGGCCCTGGCTGAGCCAGATGCGGCCGTGGTCGGGGTACTCGGCCAGGATGCCGTCGTACAGGTCGATGGCCGGCAGGTAGTCACCCACGCGGCACAGCACCACGGCCTTGAGGTTGCGGGCACCCGGGTTGCGCGGGTCGTCGGCCAGCAGGCGCTCGATCTGCTGCAGCGCCTGTTCGGGCTTGTTGGCCCGGTGCAGCACCATGGCGTAGTTCTGGCGGGCGGCATGGAAACCCGGCGCCAGCGCAAGGCAGCGTTCGAGCAGGGCCTCGGCATCGTCCAGTCGCCCCAGGCGGGCCGCCACTTCGGCCAGCATGCGGATGGCGGCGACGTCGGTGGGGCTGTCCTGGAGTTGGGCACGCAGCAGCCGCTCGGCCTCGGGGATGCGGTTGCCGATCAGGGCATCACCGGCGGCCATCAGGCGCGGGTCGCCGGCGGCGTGTCGCGTGTGCATCGAATAGGCGCGGTCGGCGCCGGCGCTGTCGCCGACGGCGCTGAGATGGTCGCCAAACACACGCCAGGCCGTGGGATGCGACGGCGCCAGGCCCAGCCCCCGCGCCAGCCAGTGCAGCGCCGCGTTCCCGCGACCCGCACGGCCCAGCATCAGGCCCAGCTCGACCTGGGGCGCGCCGCTGTTGGGGAACTGCTGCACCAGCGCCTGCAGGGTGGCGATGGCCTGGTCGGGTTGGCCACAGGCCTCCAGGGCCCGCGCCTGCAGCAGCCGCGCCGCGCCATGTGGCCCGGCCTTGAGGATGATTTCCCGTGTCTGGGCCAGCGCCAGCGCCGGCGACTCTTCCAGCAGCCGGGCGGCGTGCGCCAATGCCTGCTCAAGCGAGGCCGAGGGACCTGCGGCGACGTTCACGGTGCCTGCGCCACGCCAACTGACCGAGCCAAGGCCGCCTTCCCCATCGGCCCACGGCCGCATCGCTGCCGCGACGGAGCCGGCACCACGGCGGCCCGGCCTTCACATCGTCGACTGTCACCGTTTCATAACACGCCGTTAACGCCTTGTCGACGCGGCCGGCGTGCTGCGGCGCGACACTTGCGGAGGCCTGCACGGGCCCTCGGGCAGATCCAGCCAGGGCAACGGCGGCGCATGATTTGAAGGCATGCCGATGGAGCGGATGCTCTAGCTCGGTCTGTGATGGTGGAATCGTCCCCCACGGAGCCCCCACCATGCGCCATCCCCTGCTTTTGCTGATGATTACCGGACTCGGCGCGCTCGGCGGCTGCGGCCAGGGCGATACCATCGACGTGGCCAACAATGACAGCGCCGGCCTGGTCCAGGCCATCCGCCAGGCCAACGCCCGCCCCGGCCACGACACCATCCGGCTTGCCCGCAACGGCCTGTATATCCTGGCCAACCCGGCCGAGCCGGGTCTGCTGCTCCCTCCGGTCCAGGGCCAGCTCACCATCGAAGGCAACCACGCCGAAATCCGGGGCTACAGCGACAAACCGGCCGCCATCCTGCAGCTGGACGAAGCCTCCAACGTGCGCATCAGCCACCTGGTGATCGCCGAAGGCAACGACGGCGCCGTCAGGAACTACGGCCGCCTGCGGATGGACAACGTCGCGGTCGTGGACAGCTCGGTCGCCACCATGCCGGCCATCGTGCTCAACCATGGTCGCCTGGAGGCCAGGGACAGCCAGATCGCCTACAACCTGCTGCTGGCCAATCGCCGCGACGCCGGCACGGTGCTGAACTACGGGGAGCTGGAGCTCGAACGAACCCGCATCCACGACAACCGGACGGTGGGACGGTCGCGAACACTCGCCGCTGCCGGCGGAATCCTGAATTTCGGCACCGTGAAAGCCGACGGCCTGCAGCTGGAGGACAACGAGCTGGCCGCTGAAGATTCGCCGCGCCTGAGCTTTGGCGGCATCCTCAACCTCGGCAATGGCAAGGTCAGCGGCACCACCCCGGCTGCGGCGGTGCGTGACGCACGCCAGGCGGAGCTGTTCGCGGGTTTCTGAAGCGCCAAAGAAAAACGCCGCCCCTTTTGGGGCGGCGTTTTGGGATAAAAACCCTGGCGATGACCTACTCTTGCATGGCTTAGGCCACACTACCATTGGCGCAGCTGCGTTTCACTTCCGAGTTCGGGATGGGATCGGGTGGTT
>Ga0138256_10000994_pt1 | contig 30366 bp, 30 predicted proteins | sample KNB2016incub_MG_FD_105486 | JGI IMG/M metagenome (GOLD analysis project Ga0138256, IMG submission 105486) | Active sludge microbial communities from wastewater in Klosterneuburg, Austria - KNB2014incub_MG | ecosystem: Engineered > WWTP > Activated sludge > Unclassified | place: Austria... | reverse complement strand
GAGGCATCGGGCCTGAAGGCCCTCCCACAGGAGGCATCGGGCCTGAAGGCCCTCCCACAGGAGGCATCGGGCCTGAAGGCCCTCCCGCAGGAGTGGCCGCGCATACACGGCACGCCCACGCCGCCGGACTACAATGGCGCATGAGAACGCGCATCAAGTTTTGTGGCCTGACGCGGCCCGGCGATGTCCGGCTGGCGGTGGAGCTGGGCGTGGACGCGCTGGGCTTCGTGTTCGCCGCGGCCAGCCCGCGCCGTCTCGCGCTCGACCAGGCCGAGGGCCTGCGCCAGGCGGTGCCACCGCTGGTGGACACCGTGGCCTTGTTCATGGACAACCCGGGCAGCGAGATCGCCGCCGCCATCCGCGTGCTCCGGCCCAGCCTGCTGCAGTTCCACGGCAGCGAGGACGACGCCTTCTGCCGCGGTTTCGGCCTTCCCTTCATCAAGACCGTGCCGATGGGGCAGGGCGCAGCCGATGCGGCGCTGGCGCGGAAACGCTACCCTTCGGCCGGTGCTTTCCTGCTCGACGGCCATGGCCCGGGCCAGCCCGGCGGCCGCGGCGAGCGCTTCGACTGGACCACCATCCCCGCGCTGGGCCGGCCTGTCTTCCTGGCCGGCGGCCTGACGCCCGCGAACGTGGGCCAGGCCATCCGCGAGGCGCACCCGTTCGCCGTGGACGTGTCCAGCGGCATCGAGTCCGCGCCGGGCACCAAGGACGGCGAGAAAATGCAGCAATTCGCAGACGAGGTAAGACGTGCAGACCGCAATGCCAAGCAGTGACATCCCCAAGGCCGCCGACATCGCCGATTTCGGCGCCTGGCCGGATGCCGCCGGACACTTCGGCCGCTACGGCGGCGTGTTCGTGTCCGAGACCCTGATCGGTCCGCTGCGCGAGCTCGAGGCGGCGTACGAAAAGTACAGCAAGGACCCGCAGTTCCTGGCCGAACTGCGCCACGACTACCGCCACTACGTCGGCCGCCCCAGCCCGATCTACGAAGCGGTGAGGCTGTCCGAACACGTGGGCGGCGCGCGCATCCTGCTCAAGCGCGAAGACCTGAACCACACCGGCGCGCACAAGATCAACAACACCATCGGCCAGGGCATGCTGGCCAAGCGCATGGGCAAGACCCGCATCATCGCCGAGACCGGCGCCGGCCAGCACGGCGTGGCCAGCGCCACCGTGGCGGCGCGCCTGGGCCTGGAGTGCGTGGTGTACATGGGCGCCACCGACGTCGAGCGCCAGGCGCCGAACGTGTTCCGCATGAAGCTGCTGGGCGCCACCGTGGTGCCGGTCACGTCGGGCAGCAAGACGCTCAAGGACGCGCTCAACGAAGCCATGCGCGACTGGGTCACCAACGTGCACGACACCTTCTACATCATCGGCACCGTGGCCGGCCCGCATCCGTACCCGAAGCTGGTGCGCGACTTCAACGCCGTGGTGGGCAAGGAAGCGCGCGCGCAGATGCTGGAGGAATACGGCCGCCTGCCAGACGCCGTCACCGCCTGCGTGGGCGGCGGCAGCAACGCCATCGGCATGTTCCATGCCTTCCTCAACGACCCCGGCGTGGCCATCGTCGGCGCCGAGGCGGCGGGCGACGGCATCGAGACCGGGCGCCACTCGGCGTCGTTGGTCGCGGGCCGGCCGGGCGTGCTGCACGGCAACCGCACCTACGTGATCTGCGACGACGACGGCCAGATCACCGAAACCCACTCCATTTCGGCCGGCCTGGACTACCCCGGCGTCGGCCCCGAGCACGCCTTCCTCAAGGACAGCGGCCGCGCCAGCTACGTGGGCATCACCGACGACGAGGCGATGGAAGCCTTCCACCTGCTGGCCCGCAAGGAAGGCATCCTGGCGGCGCTGGAGTCCTCGCACGCGGTGGCGCAGGCCATGAAGATCGCCCGCGGCTTGCCCAGGGACGGCCTGGTGCTGTGCAACCTGTCCGGTCGCGGCGACAAGGACATCTTCACCATCGCCAAGCGCGAGGGGATCGTCCTTTAAGCGAAGCTTGGCCACGGATGGGCGCGGATGACACGGATAAAAGCCGATACGGCGAACCGAAGTTGATCCCGGCCTGTCCACCGCGCCAGGCGCAAGGCACTCCGCCTTGGATCCAGGTTCCGTCCATTCATCGGCTCTTATCCGCGTCCTCCGTGCAAATCCGTGGCCAACTAAACAATGTCCAGAATCAGCGAAAAGTTTTCCCGGCTCACTGCCGCCAGGCGCAAGGCGCTGGTGCCCTTCATCACTGCCGGCGACCCGTCGCTGGACGCCACCGTCCCGGTGATGCACGCGCTGGTCCAGGCCGGCGCGGACGTGATCGAGCTCGGCGTGCCGTTCTCCGATCCGATGGCCGACGGCCCGGTGATCCAGCGCAGCTCCGAGCGCGCCATTGAACGCGGCGCCGGCCTGCGCTGGATCCTCGGCGCCGTGGCGGCGTTCCGGCGCGACGACGCCACCACGCCCGTGGTGCTGATGGGCTACCTCAACCCGGTGGAAATGTGGGGCGCCGCGCGCTTCGCGCAGGCCGCGGCCGAGGCGGGCGTGGACGGCGTGCTGGTGGTGGACCTGCCGCCCGAGGAGGCCGGCCCGACCCGCGCCGCCTTCAACGCCGCGGGCCTGCAGCTGATCTCGCTGGCCGCGCCCACCACCACGCCCGACCGGCTGGCGCGGCTGGCCACCGAATCGCAGGGCTACCTGTACTACGTGTCCTTCGCCGGCGTCACCGGCGGCGGCCAACTCGACACGGCCGCCGTGCAGGTCAAGGCCGCCGAACTGCGGGCGCTGGCGAACGTGCCGGTGCTGGTGGGCTTCGGCATCCGCGACGCGGCGTCCGCGGCGGCCTTGGCGCCTGCGGCCGACGGCGTGGTGGTGGGCAGCGCGCTGGTGGAATCGCTGGCCGCCGCCGGCAGTCCCGATGATGCAGCGCAGCGCGCCGCGGCCTTCCTGGCGCCGCTGCGCGCGGCCCTGGACCGGGCGGGCTGAGGCCAGGCCCGGCCCGGGGACTTCCCGCCCCGGCCTTTCGGGCTAAACTTCACGACCCGAACAAGACCGGTGGCTGAATGAGCTGGCTGACCAAACTGATGCCGTCCCGCATCCGCACCGAGGGCGGCGGCAAGCGCGCCGTGCCCGAGGGCCTGTGGGAGAAGTGCGACCGCTGCGGCGCGGCCCTGTACGGCCCCGAGCTGGAAAAGAACCTGCGGGTCTGCCCCAAGTGCAACCACCACATGAGCATCGGCGCGCGCGAGCGCCTGGTGGCTTTCCTGGACGACGACAGCGGCGAGGAAATCGGCGCCTCGCTGGGCCCGGTGGACGCGCTGCACTTCAAGGACCAGAAGAAGTACGCCGAGCGCATCAAGGCCGCCCAGAAGTCCACCGGCGAGCGCGACGCCATGGTTGCCGTGCAGGGCCAGCTCAAGGGCCGTCCCATCTGCGTGGCGGCGTTCGAGTTCCGCTACATGGGCGGGTCCATGGGTTCGGTGGTGGGCGAGAAGTTCACCCTGGCCGCGGAGCGCGCCCTGGAGATCGGCTGCCCCCTGGTCTGCTTCTCCGCCACCGGCGGCGCCCGCATGCAGGAAGGCCTGTTTTCGCTGATGCAGATGGCCAAGACCTCGGCCGCCCTGGGCCGCCTGCGGGCGGCGGGCCTGCCGTTCGTGTCGGTGCTGACCCATCCCACCACCGGCGGCGTGTCGGCTTCGCTGGGCATGCTGGGCGACATCAACGTCGGCGAGCCTTACGCCCTGATCGGCTTCGCCGGCCCGCGCGTGATTGAACAGACCGTGCGCGAAACGCTGCCCGAGGGTTTCCAGCGCTCGGAGTTCCTGGTCGAACACGGTGCGGTGGACCTGATCATCGACCGTCGCCAGATGCGCGAGAAGCTCGGCGCACTGCTGGCGCTGATGATGCGCCAGCCCATGCCGGCGACCGACCCGGCGCCTGCCGCCGATTGAGCCGGGCATGAGCTTGCGCAGGTATTTCGGCACCGACGGCATCCGCGGCCGGGTGGGCGAAGGCCCGATCTCGGCCGACTTCATGCTGCGCCTGGGCGCCGCCGCCGGCCGCGTGCTGGTGGGCGAGGGCAGGGAACACGCCACGGTGGTGATCGGCAAGGACACGCGCATCTCGGGCTACATGTTCGAGTCGGCGCTGGAGGCCGGCCTGGTCGCGGCCGGGGCCGACGTGCGCCTGCTGGGCCCCATGCCGACGCCCGCGGTGGCTTACCTCACGCGCTCGCTGCGCGCCGACGCCGGCATCGTCATCAGCGCCTCGCACAACCCGCACTACGACAACGGCATCAAGTTCTTCTCGGCCCAGGGCGAAAAGCTGGCCGACGCCATCGAGGCGGCCATCGAGGCCGAGCTGGAGCTGCCCTTCCGCACCCAGAGTTCGGAGAAGCTGGGCAAGGCCTCGCGGGTCACCGACGCGCTGGCGCGCTACGCGGAGTTCTGCAAATCCACCGTGCCCGACGATTTCCTGCTCACGGGCATGAAAGTGGTGCTGGACTGCGCGCACGGCGCGACCTACCAGGTGGCGCCGCGGGTGTTCTCCGAACTCGGCGCCATCGTGGACACCATCGGCGCCGCGCCCAACGGCCTGAACATCAACGACGGCGTTGGCTCGACCCATCCCGAAGCGCTGGCTGCCCGCGTGCGCGAGACCGGCGCCGACCTGGGCATCGCCTTCGACGGCGACGGCGACCGCGTGCTGATGGTGGACGGCGAAGGCCGCCTGGTGGACGGCGACGGGCTGGTTTACCTGCTGGCCCGCGACTGGCACGCCAGCGGCCGCCTGCGCGGCCCCGTGGTCGGCACGCTGATGACCAACTACGCGATGGAGCGATCGCTGGGCGAGGCCGGCATCGGCTTCGTGCGCGCCAGGGTGGGCGACCGCTTCGTGCACCAGGCCCTGGTGCAGGGCGGGGGCGTGCTGGGCGGCGAAGCCTCCGGCCACCTGCTGTGCCTGGACCGCGCCAGCACCGGCGACGCCATCGTCAGCGCCCTTCAGGTGCTGGAAGTGCTGCGCCGCACGCGCCGCACGCTGGCGCAGTCGCAGGCCGGCTACAGCCCGCTGCCGCAGCAAACCGTGAACGTGCGCATTGCCGCCGGCGCCAGCCCGCTCGACCACGCCAGCGTGCAACAGGCCCGCGCCGAAGCCGAGGCCGCCCTGCAGGGCCGCGGTCGGCTGGTGCTGCGCCCGTCCGGCACCGAGCCGGTGGTGCGCGTCACCGTGGAGGCCGACGACGAGGCCCTGATGGCTGGCGTGCTCGAGCGCCTCGCCGGCGCGGTGCGCGCCGCCACTTGAGCCGCGTCAAGGCCGCGCTCACCCGACCGCCCTTAGAATCCAGCCCATTCCCCGACCCGGAAGACCGCCGTGACCGCCAGCATCCCCACCCTCGACATCCAGCGCTTCGACACCGACCGTGACGCCTTCGTCGCCGAGCTCGGCGCCGCCTACCGCGAGTGGGGCTTCGCCGGCATCCGCAACCACGGCATCCCGCAGGCGCAGATCGACCGCGCCTACGACGTTTTCCAGCGCTTCTTCGCGCTGCCGGAAGACACCAAGCGCAAGTACCACGTGCCCGGCAGCGGCGGCGCGCGCGGCTACACCCCGTTCGGCATCGAGACGGCCAAGGGCGCCAAGCACTTCGACCTCAAGGAGTTCTGGCACGTGGGCCGCGAGATCCCGCGCGACTCGAAGTACGCCGACGTGATGCCGGCCAACCTGTGGCCGTCCGAGGTCCCCGAGTTCAGGGAAGTGGCCTACGGGCTGTTCACGGCGCTGGACGCGCTGGGATCGCGGGTGCTCTCGGCGCTGGCGCTGCACCTGGGCCTGGCGCAGGACTACTTCGCCGACAAGACAAACTTCGGCAACTCGATCCTGCGCCCGATCCACTACCCGCCCATCACCGCCGACGACGTGCCCAACGTCCGCGCCGGCGCGCACGAGGACATCAACTTCATCACGCTGCTGGTGGGCGCCAGCGCCGCCGGCCTGGAAGTACTGTCGCGCAAGGGCGAATGGGTGCCGTTCACCGCCCAGGCCGACACCATCGTGGTCAACATCGGCGACATGCTGCAGCGCCTCACCAACCACGTGTACCCGTCCACCACGCACCGCGTGGTGAACCCGCCGGGCGAAGCCGCGCGCAAGCCGCGCTACTCGACGCCGTACTTCCTGCACCCCAACCCGGACTTCCTGATCAAGACGCTGCCGGGCTGCATCAGCGCCGAAAACCCCGACCGCTACCCCACGCCCATCACCTCGCACGACTACCTGATGGAGCGCCTGCGCGAGATCAAGCTCGCCTGATCCTCGGCGTGTGTGCGGGCGCCTGGCGCACGCGTCAATCGGCGTCGCGGAAGTCCTTCGAGCGCGAGCCGATCAGGGCGCGGGCGAAGGCGTCGGGAAGGTACTTGCACAGCGCCGCGATGGCCCGGTTGGCGCGGCCGGTGACGATGCGCGGCTTGCCGGCCTCCACCGCGTCCACGCCCAGGCGCGCCACTTGCTCGCTGGTCAGCCAGATGCCCTTGGGCAGCTTGGCCACCTTGTCGCGCATGCCGTTGACGTCGTGGAACTCGGTGTAGGTCATGCCCGGGCACAGGGCCGTGACGTGCACCCCGCGCCCGCGCGATTCCTGGTCGAGCGATTCCGAGAAGCGGATCAGCCACAGCTTGGTCGCGCCGTACAGCGTGTGGCCGGCGCTGGCCGGCACAAGGCCCGCCAGCGAGGCCACGTTGAGGATGCGGCCGCGGCCGGCGGCTTCCATCGCCGGCAGGTAGCGGTGGGTGAGTTCGGCCACCGAGGTCATCAGCACCTGCAGGAAATCGGCGTGGGTCTTCCAGTCGGCCGACAGGTAGCGGCCGGGCACGCCGTAGCCGGCGTTGTTCACCAGGGTTTCGACGAACAGGCCGCGGGCCTGGGTCTGTTCGAACAGGCGCGCCGGCGTGGCCGGGTCGGCCAGGTCGGCGGCGATGACCACGCATTCGACCTGCGGCGACAGTTCGGCTGCCAGCGCCTGCAGTCGCTCGGCGCGGCGCGCCACCAGCACCAGCGGCACGCCGCGGCGGGCGTACTCGCGGGCCAGGGCAGCGCCGATGCCGCTGGAGGCGCCGGTGATCAGCGCATGGCCGCGGGGTGTGTGCTGTGTCATGGTTTTGGACTCCGGAGGGCGCAAAGCAGCGCATATTCGCGCCATTATCACCGCGGGGGGCGGGTAATGCCCGCCAGGGATGCAGGGGCCCGATGGGCCGGGGACGGGGCGTGGTGGGATCAGGGCGTGGGAAGCGGTTCGCCATCGCAGCGATGATGACGGCCGCCGTGTGGTGGGTGCCAGCCGCGCCGGCCGCCGTGGTGGACGTGGCGGCGAATGACGGCAAGGCGCCGCTGGCCGACGTGGTGGTGAGCCTGCACGCGCCCGTCGCGACGTCGGCGCCGGCCCGGGCCGTGATGGACCAGCGGGATTCCACCTTCCTGCCCGGGGTGCTGGCCGTGCAGGCCGGCACCACCGTGAGCTTTCCCAACAGCGACACGGTGCGCCACCAGGTGTATTCGTTCTCGCCCGCCAAGCCCTTCGAGCTGCCGCTGTACGAGGGCACGCCGCTGGCCCCGGTGCTGTTCGACCGGCCGGGCGTGGTGGTGGTGGGCTGCAACATCCACGACTGGATGATCGGCTACATCGTGGTGCTGGACACGCCGCACTTCGCCAAGACCGACGCCAGCGGCAGGCTGCGCATCGATCTGCCCGCCGGCCGCTACCGGCTGCAGGCCTGGCATTCGCGCGGCATCGGCGAGCCGGTGTCGCGGGTGGTGGACGTGCCTGCCGAGGGCTTGAGCGAGACCGTGAGCCTGGCCTTGGGGCCGCCGCCGGTATCGCGCCGCGGCAGCGACCGGCTGCGCGCCCTGCAGGAGCGCTTCCGCCGCCTGGAGCGCGACCCCTGATGCGGTCCCGCCTGCAAACCAAGATCATCGCGCTGCTGATCCTGGTGGTGCTGGCCGCGCAGCTGGCCACCTTCGCGGTGGTGCACGTGGCCACCGGCCGCAGCGTCAGCCGCCAGCTCACCCAGGACCTGGAGCTGGCCGAGCGCGTGTGGCAGCGCTTCTACACCAGCCGCAGCGGCCAGCTGCTGGAATCGGCCGTGGTGCTGGCCGACGACTTCGGCTTCAAGTCCGCCGTGGCCAGCGACGACCAGGCCACGATGGAATCCGCGCTGCGCAACCAGGCCAGCCGCATCGGCGCCGACGCCGCGCTGCTGCTCACGCCCGGGGGTGAGTGGCGCGCCGGGCTCGAAGGCGCGGACGCCGCCGTGCAGCGTGCCGCGATCGAGCCGCTGCTGGCGCAGGCGCGGGAAGAGGGCTTCGCGGTTTCGGTGGTGGCGGTGGACGGCAAGCTTTACGTGATGGCGCTGCTGCCGGTGATGGCGCCCCACCAGATCGCCTGGGTGGCCATCGGCTCCACCCTGGGCGACGCCTACGCCAACGACTTCCGCGCGCTGACCGGCATGGACGCCAGCTTCGCCGACCGCCACGGCGCCGGCTTCCGGGTGTACGCCTCCAGCCTGCCGGCGCAGGCGCGCGCCTCGCTGTCGGCGCTCGACGCCGCCGGCATCCGGCCCGACCGCAGCGTGGTGTCGCGCACCCTGGGCGGGAGCCAGTATTTCGTCCTGGCCGAGCCGCTGTCGGGCGGCGGCAGCGCGCCGGTGCTGCTGGTGCTGCAGGGCTCGCTGGACGCGGCAATGGCGCCCTATTCGCAGCTCAAGACGCGGATCGCCCTGCTGTCGGGCCTGGCGGGCCTGATCGCCCTGGTGGTGGCGGCGCTGCTGGGTCGCGGCATCAGCCGCCCGGTGAGCCAGCTGGCCCAGGCCGCCCAGCGCATCCAGGCCGGCGACTACAGCCAGCCGGTGCAGGCGCGTGGACGGGACGAGATCTCCGGCCTGGCCAGCGCCCTGGACCACATGCAGCGCGGCATCGCGGCGCGCGAGGAGCGTATCGTGCACCAGGCCAACCACGACGCGCTCACCGGCTTGCCCAACCGCGCCTTCGCGCGCGAACAGCTCGACCAGGCGCTGGCGTCCGGCAGCGACGCCCGGGGCGCGGTGCTGATGCTGGACCTGGACCGCTTCAAGGAAATCAACGACACGCTGGGCCACGACTTCGGCGACCAGGTGCTGCGCGAAGTGGGCAAGCGCCTGCGCCAGTCGGTGCGCGAGGCCGACACCGTGGCCCGGCTGGGCGGCGACGAGTTCATGGTGCTGCTGCACGACGTGGACGCCGACACCGCCGGCCAGCGCGCGCAGTCGCTGCTCGAACGCCTGCGCCAGCCGCTGGACCTGCCCACCACGCGCGTCACGCTGGACTGCAGCATCGGCATGGCGCTGCATCCCGCCCACGGCCGCGACGCGTCCACCTTGCTGCGCCGCGCCGACATCGCGCTGTACGACGCCAAGCAGGCGCGCAGCGGCGTCGCCGTGTACCGCGAGGGCAGGGACGAGGTGCACCTGCGGCAGCTGGGCCTGATGGGCGACCTGCGGCAATCGATCGCACGCGGCCAGCTGCACCTGAAGTTCCAGCCCAAGGTGGACCTGGCCCAGCGCCAGGTGCGGCACGTCGAGGCGCTGCTGCGCTGGGACCACCCGGCGCTGGGCCCGATACCGCCCGACGAGTTCATCCCGCTGGCCGAGCGCTCGGGCTACGTGCACGAGCTCACGCGCTTCGTGGTCGAACAGGCCCTGCGCCAGAACAGCCGCTGGCGCGACGAGGGCCTCGACCTGGGCGTGGCCATCAACCTGTCGGCGATGGACCTGATGGACGCCGACCTGCCCGACTTCATCCACGACTGCCAGCGACGGCACCGCGTGCCGCCGGCGCGCATCATCCTGGAGGTCACCGAGGGCGCGCTGATGCGCGACGTGGACTACGCGGTGCGCATGCTGCACCGGCTGCGCGCCGGAGGCATCCGGCTGTCCATCGACGATTTCGGCACCGGCTACTCGTCGCTGGCCCAGCTCAAGCGCATGCCGGTGGACGAACTCAAGATCGACAAGAGCTTCGTGATGCAGATGACCGAAGGCAGCGACGACGCGGTGATCGTGCGCTCCACGATCGAACTGGGCCACAACATGGGCCTGTCGGTCATTGCCGAAGGCGTGGAAACCGACGCCAGCCTGGCCCTGCTGCGCCGCTACCGCTGCGACATGGTGCAGGGCTATTTCTTCAGCCCGCCGCTGGCGGCGGACGCGCTGCTGGACTGGTGCCGGGCCTTCGCCGCCGAGGCCGAAGCGTGAGCCGCGGCGCGCGCTGGCTGGCCGTGCTTGCGCTGGCCGCGGCGTCCGCGGCGGCGCAGGCCGACGGCGGGCGCCTGCTGGCCACCGGCGGCGCCACCCAGCTGGAAGGCGCGGCCGGCGGCGGCCTGGTGCCGTGGGCGGTGCTGGCGGGCTACGGCACGCGCGAGCAGCAGGGCGGCACGGCCTTCTACACCCGCGTGGACACCGGCGACTACGCGCTGGACGCGGCGGGCGTGGCCTGGACCTTCCGCAACCGGCTGGAGCTGTCGCTGGCGCGACAGCGCCTGGACCTGGGCGAGCTGCAGCGCCGGCTTTCGCTGCCCTGGGCCACGCTGCAGCAGGACGTCTACGGCGCCAAGCTGCGCCTGGCCGGGGACGTGGTCTACGGCGGCTGGCCGCAGCTGAGCCTGGGCGTGCAGCACAAGCGCCTGCGCGACGCGGCGCTGCCGCTGGCGGTGGGTGCCCGCGACGATTCGGGCACCGACGTCTACCTCAGCGCCAGCCGGCTGTTCCTGGATGCGGTGGGTGGCCACCAGGTGCTGGTCAACGCCACGCTGCGCTCCACCGCTGCCAACCAGATGGGCCTGCTGGGCCATGGCGGCGACCGCGGTGGGCGGTCGCTGGCGTGGGAGGCCTCGGCCGCGTGGCTGCCGCACCCGAGCTGGGCGCTGGGGCTGGAGTACCGCCAGAAGCCCGACCACCTGGGCTTCGCCCGCGAAGACGACTGGGCCGATGCGTTCGTGGCCTGGTTCCCGAACAAGCGCGCCGCCGTGGTCCTGGCCTGGGCCGACCTGGGTTCGATCGCCGGGCTGGAAGGCCAGCGCGGCGGCTATCTTTCCGTGCAGTTGAGCCACTGAGGCGCCCGATGCCGCGATTCGCCCCGTTCCTGATGCTGGTCCTGGCCCTGCTGGCCGGCTGCGCCACGTCGGGCGCCCGGCCCAGCCTGTACGAACAGTTCGGCGGCCGGCCCGGCATCGAGGCCCTGGTGGAAGAGCTGCTGGTGCGCATCCTGGACGACGAGCGCATCAACCGGGGTTTCGCCGAAGTGGACATCCTCAACCTGAACGACCGGCTGGTGGAGCAGATCTGCGTCGAAGTGGGCGGGCCCTGCACCTACACCGGCCGCAGCATGGCCGAGTCGCACGCGGGCCTGGGCCTGGGCGAGGCCGACTTCAATGCGCTGGTGGAAGACCTGGTGGCGGCGATGGACGCGCGCGGCATCCCCCGCACGGCGCAGAACCGCCTGCTGCAGCGGTTGGCGCGCATGCACGGGGACATCGTCAGTCCCTAGCGGCTCGCGGTATCCTCACGGCCTGATCCCGAGGACACCGACATGCGCCAGAAAATCGTGGCCGGCAACTGGAAGCTGCACGGGGACCGCGCGTTCGCGCGGGCGCTGATGGACGCCATCGTGGCCGCGCCGCAGGCCGCCGGCGTGGACCTGGTGATCCTGCCGCCCACGCCCTACCTGGGCGAACTGGTCGACCGCTACGCCCGCGACGGCGTGGCCTTCGGCGCCCAGGACCTGGACGTGAACGACCAGGGCGCCTACACCGGCGAGACGTCGGGCCGCATGCTGCACGACGTGGGTGGCCGCTACGTGCTGGTGGGCCACTCCGAGCGCCGGCAGTACCACGGGGAGGACAGCCAGCGCGTGGCCGAGAAGTTCGTCGCGGCCCGCAAGGCCGGCCTCAAGCCGATCCTGTGCGTGGGCGAGACCCTGGGCCAGCGCGAAGCGGGGCACACCGAATGGGCCCTGCAGCGCCAGCTCGAGCCCGTGCTGGCGCTGGCCGGCATCGCCGGTTTCGACGGCGCCGTGCTGGCCTATGAGCCGGTCTGGGCCATCGGGACCGGCCGGACCGCCAGCCCCGAACAGGTCCAGGAAGTCCACGCCTTCCTCCGTGGCGAACTGCGTGCCCACGATGCTAGAATCGCCGGCTCGCTGCCCCTGCTTTACGGTGGCAGCGTCAAACCCGCCAACGCGGCCGAGCTGTTTTCCCAGCCCGACGTGGACGGCGGCCTCATCGGGGGCGCGTCCCTCGTGGCCCAGGACTTCCTGGCAATCGCTGCCGCGGCGGCGAGGTAAAAAGTACACACCATGCTGCTCACCATCATCAGCGTTATCTATGTGCTGGTCGCGATCTCGATGATCGTGCTCATCCTCATGCAGCGCGGCTCCGGTGCCGCCGCGGGTTCCGGCTTCGGCGGCGGTGCCTCGGCCACCGTGTTCGGCGCGCGGGGCTCGGCCAACTTCCTGTCCACGGCCACCAAGTGGCTCGCCGTCGTGTTCTTCGCGATGAGCCTGGGCATGGCGTGGAACGCCACCCGCACCACCTCCGGCGTGCCTGCGCAGGAAGACATCGGCGTGATGTCCGAGGTGCCGGTCGCGGCCCCGGCCACGACGTCGCCGGCCACCTCGGCCGAAGTGCCGGTGATCCCGGCGGCCCCGGTCCCCGCGGCCCCGGCCACCGATGCCGTGCCGGCCGCGCCTGCGGAATCCACCGAAGCGGAGCCGGCCGCGCCGGCCGCCGCGGAAAGTGGCGAAAAGGGCAGCCAGGAAGGCTGATCCGCTGGTACAATTCAACGCCTCCACTCATGCATGGCTTTGAGTGGGGCACACCTGCCCGGGTGGCGGAATTGGTAGACGCACTACCTTGAGGTGGTAGCGACGTAAGTCGTGGGGGTTCGAGTCCCCCCTCGGGCACCAACTTGTTGTACGGGCTGCCGCCCGGCGAAGCTTGAGCGGCAGCACGAACGCGCCCAAGGGCGCATGGTGAGGACGCGCGCGTGCTGGGCGAATATCTGCCGATCCTGCTTTTCCTTTTCGTCTCCACCGGCCTGGGCATCGTCCTGCTGGTGCTGGGCTGGGGCCTGGGGCCCAAGCGGCCCACCAGCGAGAAACTCTCGCCCTACGAATGCGGCTTCGAGGCCTTCGAGGACGCGCGCATGCAGTTCGACGTGCGTTACTACCTCATCGCCATCCAGTTCATCATCTTCGACCTGGAAATCGCCTTCGTGTTCCCGTGGGCGGTGAACTTCCGCAACCTCGGCATCGTCGGCCTCACCGAAATGGGCATCTTCATCGGCCTGCTGGTGCTGGGCTTCGTCTACGTCTGGAAGAAGGGAGCCCTGGAATGGGAGTGACCTCCGCGATCTCTCGCGTGATGAACAACCCCGAGCCGATCGCGCTCGTGGACGACATCCTGCGCCCCGAAGGCGACAACCCGCTGCTTGAGCGCGGCTTCGTCACCACCAACGTGGACACCCTGGTGAACTGGGCGCGCACCGGCTCGATGTGGCCGATGACCTTCGGCCTGGCCTGCTGCGCGGTGGAAATGATGCACGCCGGCGCCTCGCGCCTGGACCTCGACCGCTACGGCGTGATCTTCCGCCCGTCGCCGCGCCAGTCCGACGTGATGATCGTCGCCGGCACCCTGGTCAACAAGATGGCCCCGGCGCTGCGCAAGGTCTACGACCAGATGCCCGAGCCCAAGTGGGTCATCTCGATGGGCAGCTGCGCCAACGGCGGCGGCTACTACCACTACTCGTATTCGGTGGTGCGCGGCTGCGACCGCGTGGTGCCGGTGGACATCTACGTGCCCGGCTGCCCGCCGACGGCCGAAGCGCTGATCCACGGCATCCTGCAGCTGCAGAAGAAAATCCGTCGCACCAACACCATCGCCCGCTAAGGACCCAGCCGACGCCATGGTCGAATCCCCGACGAGTTTCATCGAGCGCCTGAAGGCGCGCCTGGCCGAGCGCGTGGTGTCGGTGCGCGAGGCGCTGGGCGAAACCACCCTCGAAGTCACGCCCGAGTCCTGGCTGGAATCGGCGCGCATCCTGCGCGACGAGCCCGAGTTCGGCTTCGAACAGCTGATTGACCTGTGCGGCGTCGATTTCCTGGGCTACGGCGACGACGAGTGGGAAACCACCGACGTGTCCAGCGAAGGCTTCTCGCGCGGCGTCGAAGGCGCCGGCCCGGGCCGCTTCACCTGGGAAAACCGCCCGCGCGGCAACGGCCCCGAGCGCCGCTACTCGGTGGTGGCGCACCTGCTGTCGGTGCGCAACAACCGGCGGCTGCGGCTTCGGTGTTTTGCCGCTGACAACAGCCTGCCGACCGTCTCGTCGCTCGTGGATGTGTATCCCGTGGCGAACTGGTTCGAGCGCGAGTGCTTCGACCTGTTCGGCATCCTGTTCGAAGGCCACCCGGACCTGCGCCGCATCCTCACCGACTATGGCTTCGTCGGTCATCCGTTCCGCAAGGACTTCCCGCTCACCGGCAACGTCGAGGTTCGCTACGACGCCGAACGCCAGCGCGTCGTCTACGAACCCGTTTCCATCGAGCCCCGCGTCGGCGTGCCGCGCGTGGTGCGCGAGGATTCGCGCTGGCAGCAGGCCGCCAGCGAGCAGCCGAGCAAGGACTGACCGGCCATGACCCAGGAAATCCGCAACTACACCCTCAACTTCGGCCCCCAGCACCCGGCCGCGCACGGCGTGCTGCGCCTGGTGCTGGAGATGGACGGCGAGGTCGTGCAGCGCGCCGACCCGCACGTGGGCCTGCTGCACCGCGGCACCGAGAAGCTGGCCGAGTCCAAGCCCTACAACCAGTCCATCGGCTACATGGACCGCCTGGACTACGTGTCCATGATGTGCAACGAGCACGCCTACGTGCTGGCCATCGAGAAGCTGCTTGGGGTGGAGGCGCCGCTGCGCGCGCAGTACATCCGCACCATGTTCGACGAGATCACCCGCATCCTGAACCACCTGATGTGGATCGGCTCCAACGGCCTCGACCTCGGCGCGATGGCGGTGTTCCTGTACGCCTTCCGCGAGCGCGAAGAGCTGATGGACTGCTACGAGGCGGTGTCGGGCGCGCGCATGCACGCCACCTACTACCGCCCGGGTGGCGTGGCGCGCGACCTGCCCGACGCCATGCCCAGGTACCGCGAGTCGCCCTGGCGCAAGGGCGCCGAGCTCAAGCGCGTGAACGAATGGCGCGAGGGCTCGCTGCTCGACTTCCTCGACGCGTTCACCAGCGACTTCCCGCGGCGCGTGGACGAGTATGAAACCCTGCTCACCGACAACCGCATCTGGAAGCAGCGCACCGTGGGCATCGGCGTGGTGCCCACCGACATGGCGCTGGCCTGGGGCATGACCGGCCCGATGCTGCGCGGCTCGGGCCTGGCCTGGGACCTGCGCAAGAAGCAGCCCTACGCCGCCTACGACAAGGTGGACTTCGACATCCCGGTGGGCGTGCAGGGTGACTGCTACGACCGCTACCTGGTGCGCGTCGAGGAAATGCGCCAGTCCAACCGCATCATCAAGCAGTGCGTCCAGTGGCTGCGCTCCAACCCGGGCCCGGTGATGGTGAAGAACTTCAAGGTGGCGCCGCCGTCGCGCGCCGAAATGAAGGACGACATGGAAGCGCTGATCCACCACTTCAAGCTCTTCACCGAGGGCTACTGCGTGCCCGCGGGCGAGGCCTATGCCGCGGTCGAGGCGCCCAAGGGCGAGTTCGGCGCGTACATCGTCTCCGACGGCGCCAACAAGCCGTTCCGCCTGAAGCTGCGTGCCCCCGGCTTCGCCCACCTGTCCTCCATGGACACCATCGTCCGCGGCCACATGCTGCCCGACGTCGTCGCCATGATCGGTACCTACGACATCGTCTTCGGCGAGATCGATCGCTAAGGATTGCCTGACGAATGAAAGCCACAGGAAATTTCGCCGCCTGCCAGGACGTCGACCCGATGGTCGCGCTGAGCGACGCCACGCGCGCCCACATCGACCACTGGGCCGCCAAGTTCCCGGCCGACCGCAAGCGCTCGGCCGTCATCCAGGGCCTGATGGCCGCGCAGGAGCAGAACGGCGGCTGGCTGAGCGATGAAATCATCGCCGCCACGGCCCGCTACCTCGGCCTGCCGCCGGTGTGGGCCTACGAAGTGGCCACCTTCTACTCGATGTTCGACCTGGCGCCCGTGGGCCGCCACAAGGTCGCCATCTGCACCAACATCAGCTGCTGGCTCAACGGCGCCGAAGGCATCGTCCGCCACTGCGAGAACAAGCTCGGCATCAAGCACGGTGAAAGCACGCCCGACGGCCGCATCTTCCTCAAGGTCGAGGAAGAGTGCCTGGCCGCCTGCTCGGCGGCGCCGATGATGGTGGTCGACGGTCATTACCACGAGCGGCTGACCACTGAGAAAGTGGACGCCCTGCTCGACGGACTGGAGTGAGCAAGGCCATGGCGCACGCGTCCCATTATTCCGAGCCCACCGGTCCCGTCGGCCCCGCGCCGCAGGAACACAACGTGGTGTACACCACGCTGCACTTCGACAAGCCTTGGTCGTACGAGAACTACCTCAAGACCGGCGGCTACGCCGCCTGGCGCAAGATCCTGACCGAGAAGATCGACCCGGCCCAGGTGATCGAGATGATCAAGCAGTCCGGCCTCCGCGGCCGCGGCGGCGCCGGCTTCCCGACCGGGCTGAAGTGGAGCTTCATGCCGCGCAACTCGCCCGGCCAGAAGTACATCCTGTGCAACTCCGACGAATCCGAGCCGGGCACCTGCAAGGACCGCGACATCCTGCGCTACAACCCGCATGCGGTGATCGAGGGCATGGCCATTGCCTGCTACGCCACCGGCTGCACCGTGGGCTACAACTACCTGCGCGGCGAATTCCACCACGAGCCCTTCGAACATTTCGAAGAGGCGCTGAAGGAAGCGCGCGCCAACGGCTGGCTCGGCAAGGACATCCTGGGCTCGGGCGTTGACGTGGAAATCCACGCGGCGCTCGGCGCCGGCGCCTACATCTGCGGCGAAGAGACCGCGATGATGGAATCGCTGGAAGGCAAGAAGGGACAGCCGCGCTACAAGCCGCCGTTCCCGGCCAACTACGGCCTGTTCGGCCGCCCCACCACCATCAACAACACCGAAACCTACGCTTCGGTGCCGGCCATCGTGCGCAACGGCGGCGAGTGGTTCCTCAACCTGGGCAAGCCCAACAACGGTGGCCCCAAGGTGTTCTCGGTGTCGGGGCACGTGGACAAGCCCGGCAACTTCGAGATCCGCCTCGGCACCCCCTTCAGCGAGCTGCTGGCCATGGCCGGCGGCATGAAGGGCGGCCGCAGGCTCAAGGCCGTCATCCCGGGCGGCTCGTCCATGCCCGTGCTGCCCGCCGACACCATGATGGCCTGCACGATGGACTACGACTCGATCCAGAAGGCCGGTTCGGGCCTGGGTTCGGGCGCCGTGATCGTGATGGACGAAACCACCTGCATGGTGCGCGCCTGCCAGCGCATCGCGCGCTTCTACTACGCCGAGTCCTGCGGCCAGTGCACGCCCTGCCGCGAAGGCACCGGCTGGATGTACCGCGTGCTGACCCGCATCGTCGAAGGCCACGCCACCATGGACGACCTGCACATGCTCAAGGGCGCCGCGGGCCAGATCGAGGGCCACACCATCTGCGCGTTCGGCGAAGCCGCCGCGTGGCCGGTGCAGGGCTTCCTGCGCCACTTCTGGCACGAGTTCGAATACGCCATCGTCAACAAGCGCTTCTACGTGGACGATGAAGCCAAGGGCCAGCTGGCCACGGCGGAGGCCGCATGAGCGCCCAGCCCACCGCCCCGAACACCGCGCCCGACTCGGTGAACATCGAGATCAACGGCGTGGCGATGACCGCGCCCAAGGGTTCGATGATCATCCAGGCCGCCGACAAGGCCGGCATCCCGGTGCCGCGCTTCTGCTACCACGAGAAGCTGCCCATCGCCGCCAACTGCCGCATGTGCCTGGTGGACGTGGAGAAGATGCCCAAGCCCGCGCCGGCCTGCGCCACGCCGGTGATGGAAGGCATGAAGGTCACCACCCAGACCAAGCGCGCGCTCGACGCGCAGCGCAACGTCATGGAGTTCCTGCTGATCAACCACCCGCTGGATTGCCCCATTTGCGACCAGGGCGGCGAGTGCGAGCTGCAGGACGTGTCGATGGGCTACGGCCGGTCGGTGTCGCGCTACGTGGACCGCAAGCGCGTGGTGGCCGACGAAGACCTCGGCCCGCTGGTCGCCACCGACATGACCCGCTGCATCCAGTGCACGCGCTGCATCCGCTTCACCGCGGACGTGGCCGGCACCTTCGAGCTGGGCGGCATGAACCGCGGCGAACACCTGCAGATCGGCACCTACGACGGCAAGCCGCTGATGACCGAACTGTCGGGCAACGTCATTGACGTCTGCCCGGTGGGCGCGCTCACCAACAAGGTGTTCCGCTTCCGCGCCCGCGCCTGGGAGCTGGTGGCCCGCGAGAGCATCGGCTACCACGACGCGCTGGGCTCCAACCTGTACCTGCACGCCCGCCGCGGCGACGTGCTGCGCACCGTGCCGCGCGACAACGAAGCCGTGAACGAGTGCTGGCTGTCCGACCGCGACCGCTATTCGCACCAGGGCCTGGCCGCCGCCGACCGCGCCACCAAGCCCCTGGTCCGCGAAGGCGACGCCTGGCGAGAAGCCAGCTGGGACGAGGCGCTGGCCGTGGCCGGCAGCCTGCTCAAGGACGCCGGCGCTTCGCTGGGCGTGCTGGCACACCCGGCCACTTCGAACGAAGAGGGCGCGCTGCTGGCCTCGCTGGCCAAGGGCCTGGGCACCGGCCACGTGGACCACCGCCTGACGGCGCTGGACTTCGCCGACGCCGCCTTCGCCGAGCCGTTCCAGATGCCGGCTGCCGAACTCGAGCGTGCCGACGTGGTGCTGCTGGTGGGCTGCAACCTGCGCCACGAGCTGCCGCTGCTGCACCAGCGCCTGCACAAGGCCGGCAAGGCCGGGGCCAAGGTGTTCGCCATCAACCCGGTGGACCACGAGTTCACGTTCGCCGTGGCCGGCAAGCGCATCGTCGCGCCGTCGCAGCTGCCGGGCGCGCTGGCCGCCGTCGCCGACGCCGCGGGCGCCACGCTGCCCGCGGCCATTGCCGTGCACGCGCACGACGGCGCCAAGGCCATGGCCGATGCGCTGAAGAATGCCGCGAATGCGGTGGTGATCCTGGGCGAAACCGCCGAGAACCACGCGCAGGCTTCGTGGCTGCGCGCCACCGCGCGCGCGCTGGCCACCGCCACCGGTGCGCGCATCAACCGCATCCCGCAGGGCGCCAATGCCGTCGGCCTGGCCCGCAACGGCCTGCGACCGGCGGGGCAGGGCAAGCACGCCGGCGCCATGCTGGCGCAGTCGCTGCCCGCCTACCTGCTGTACGGCATCGAGCCGCATTACGACTTCGCCCACGGCGCCCAGGCGCTCAAGGCGCTGGCCGGCGCCAAGGTGGTCGCGTTCACCGCGTTCGCTTCGGATGAACTCAAGAAGCTCGCGCACGTGATCCTGCCCATCGGCCTGCTGCCCGAGATCGAAGCCACGCTCACCAACCTCGACGGCACCGACCAGTCCACCCAGGCCGGCGGCAAGCTGCCCGGCGAAGCCCGCGCCGGCTGGCGCGTGCTGCGCGCCCTGGGCGGCAACCTCGGCCTGGACGGCTTCGGCTTCACCGACCTGCACGGCCTGCGCGCCGGCCTGGCGCCGGAAACCCCGGCGCAGGGCAGCGGCCTGGCCGACGCCGGCAAGCACGACGCCGGCCTGGAGCGCATCACCAGCACGCCCATCTACCGCGGCGACGCGGTGCTGCGCCGCGCGGCCGCGCTCAACGCGCACCCGCTCACGCACGGCCCGCGCATCGTGCTGCACCCGGAGGAAGCGTTGTCGCGCGGCCTGTCCGACGGCGGCATGGCCAAGGTCGGCGACGGTGTCGGCAGCGCGGCGCTGCCGGTGGCCGTCAGCGCGCGCGTGCCCAAGGGCGCGGTGTGGATCGAAAATGGCTACGAAGCCACGGCGCCGATGTCGCCGGTGGCGCGGCTTGCGGTGGTAGGGGCCTGAGATGATCGATCCGATCCGCGAATTCTTCCTCAGCTTCGGCGACATGGGCCTGGTCGTCTGGACCCTGCTCAAGATCATCGTCATCGTGCTGCCGATCACCATCGGCGTGGCCTTCTACACCCTGGCCGAGCGCAAGGTGATCGGCTGGATGCACGTGCGCCACGGGCACCAGTTCATCGGCGGCTTCATGGGCATCGGCGTCATCCAGGCCTTTGCCGACGTGTTCAAGATGCTGTTCAAGGAGCTGGTGGTGCCCAGCTCCGCCAGCCCGCTGCTGTTCCGGCTGGCGCCGCTGCTGGCGCTGGCGCCCGCGCTGGCGGCCTGGGCGGTCATTCCGTTCGACGACGGCGTGGTGCTGGCCGACGTCAACGCCGGCCTGCTGGTGCTGCTGGCCCTGACCTCGATGGGCGTGTACGGCATCATCATCGGCGGCTGGGCGTCCAACTCCAAGTACGCCATCCTGGGCGCGCTGCGTTCGGCGGCGCAGGTGGTCAGCTACGAGATCGCGATGGGCTTCGCCCTGGTGGGCGTGCTGGTGGCGGCGGGCACGATGAACCTCAGCGGCATCGTCAACGCCCAGGCCGGCAACCTGGGCATGGGCGAGTGGTTCATGTGGCCGCTGTTCCCGCTGTTCATCATCTACTTCATCTCCGGCGTGGCCGAGACCAACCGCGCCCCGTTCGACGTGGCCGAGGGTGAGTCGGAAATCGTCGCCGGCTTCCACGTCGAGTACTCCGGTTCGGCCTTCGCCATCTTCTTCCTCGCCGAATACGCCAACATGATGCTGGTCAGCCTGCTCACGCCCATCCTGTTCCTGGGCGGCTGGCTGTCGCCGTTCCCGCCGTCGTGGGGCTTCCTGGGCGAGCCGGGCTGGTGGTGGCTGGCGCTGAAGTTCCTGTTCTTCGCCTTCAGCTTCCTGTGGTTCCGCGCCACGTTCCCGCGCTACCGCTACGACCAGATCATGCGGCTGGGCTGGAAGGTCTTCATCCCGATCACCATTTTCTGGATCTTCGTGACCGCCGTGATGGCCTACAACAACTGGTTCACGGTCGGGGCCTGAGGACGATATGAACCGAGTCGCGAACTACCTCAAGAGCCTGATGCTGCTGGAGCTGCTGGCCGGCATGAAGCTGACCCTGGGCTACCTGTTCAAGCCCAAGTACACGGTGAACTACCCGTACGAGAAGCTGCCGCAGTCGCCGCGCTTCCGCGGCCTGCATGCACTGCGCCGGTATCCCAACGGCGAGGAACGCTGCATCGCCTGCAAGCTGTGCGAGGCGGTGTGCCCGGCGCTGGCCATCACCATTGATTCCGAGCCGCGCGCCGACGGCTCGCGCCGCACCACCCGCTACGACATCGACCTGTTCAAGTGCATCTACTGCGGCTTCTGCGAGGAAAGCTGCCCGGTGGACTCGATCGTCGAGACGCACATCCACGAGTACCACTTCGAGAAGCGCGGCGAGAACATCGTGGGCAAGCAGCAGCTGCTGGCCATCGGCGACCGCTTCGAAGACGAGATCGCACAGCGCCGGGCCGCAGACGCGGCCTTCCGTTGAGGCAGGGGACGAACTGACATGAGCTACGAACTCGCCGCCTTCTGGGCCTTCGCCACCGTCACCGTGCTGGCCGCGCTGGGCGTCATCCTGTCGCGCAACCCGGTGCACGCGGTGCTGAGCCTGGTGCTGGCCTTCTTCTCCACCGCCTGCCTGTGGCTGCTGCTGCAGGCCGAGTTCCTGGGCGTGGTGCTGGTGCTGGTGTACATCGGCGCGGTGATGGTGCTGTTCCTGTTCGTGGTGATGATGCTCGACATCAACACCACGCCCCTGCGCGAAGGCTTCGTCGGCTACCTGCCGCTGACCGGCGCGGTGGTGGTGGTGATGGCCGCCGAGATGGTGATGCTGATCGGCAGCAAGCGCTTCGAGGTCACGCTGCCCGGCAGCGACCCGGCCGCGGCCGCGGGCAAGTCCAACATCGAGTGGATCGGCGAAACGCTGTTCAGCAAGTACATCCTGCCGTTCGAGATCGCGGCGGTCATCCTGACCGTGGCGCTGATCGTGGCCGTGATGCTGACCCTGCGCCGCCGTCCCGGCACCAAGCACCAGGACGCCAGCCGCCAGGTCACCGTGAAGCGCGAAGACCGCGTCCGCCTGGTCAAGGTGGCGTCCGAACCCCGCCAGGAGGGCAACCCGTGATCACCCTCGGCCATTTCCTCGCGCTGGGCGCGGTGCTGTTCTGCATCGCGGTCGCCGGCATCTTCATCAACCGCAAGAACGTCATCGTGCTGCTGATGTGCATCGAGCTGATGCTGCTCTCGGTGAACATCAACTTCGTGGCCTTCTCGCGATTCCTGGGCGACGTGTCGGGGCAGATCTTCGTGTTCTTCATCCTGACCGTGGCCGCCGCCGAGGCCGCCATCGGCCTGGCCATCCTGGTGACGCTGTTCCGCAACAAGCGGACCATCAACGTCGCCGAACTCGATTCCCTGAAGGGCTGAGCGCGCGATGATCTCCATGAACACGCTCCTGGTCATCGCGCTGGCGCCCCTGGTGGGCAGCATCGTGGCCGGCTTCTTCGGCAAGCAGGTCGGCCGCGCCGGCGCCCACTGGGTCACCATCCTGGGCGTGGCGGTCAGCTGCGCGCTGTCCATGCAGGTGCTCTGGCAGCTGGTGGTGCAGCAGGCCGACCCGTTCAACCAGAACGTCTACACCTTCTTCCAGGTGGGCGGCTATTCGGCGCACGTGGGCTTCATGGTCGACAACCTCACGGCCATGATGATGGTGGTGGTGACCTTCGTGTCGCTGCTGGTGCACGTCTACACCATCGGCTACATGGCCGAAGACCCGGCCTACCAGCGCTTCTTCAGCTACATCTCGCTGTTCACCTTCAGCATGCTGATGCTGGTGATGAGCAACAACTTCCTGCAGCTGTTCTTTGGCTGGGAAGCGGTGGGCCTGGTGTCCTACCTGCTGATCGGCTTCTGGTACAAGCGGCCCACGGCCATCTTCGCCAACCTCAAGGCCTTCCTGGTCAACCGCGTGGGCGACTTCGGCTTCCTGCTGGGCATCGCCGGCGTGCTGGCCTGGATCGGCACGCTCGACTACGCCACCGCCTTCACCCACGCCGCCAACGCCGAGCTCAACGGCACCTTCAGCCTGTGGTCGGGGCAGATCAGCCTGTTCGGGCACACCTGGCAGGTGATGTCGTCGGCAGTGGAAGTGCAGATCATCAGCTTCATCTGCATCTGCCTGTTCATTGGCGCAATGGGCAAGTCGGCGCAGGTGCCGCTGCACGTGTGGCTGCCGGACTCGATGGAAGGCCCGACGCCCATCTCGGCCCTGATCCACGCCGCCACCATGGTGACGGCCGGCATCTTCATGGTCGCGCGCATGTCGCCGCTGTTCGAGCAGAGCGAGGCGGCGCTGGGCTTCGTGCTGTTCATCGGCGCCACCACGGCGCTGTTCACCGGCCTGATCGGCATCGTGCAGAACGACATCAAGCGCGTGGTGGCCTATTCCACGCTGTCGCAGCTGGGCTACATGACCGTGGCGCTGGGCGTGTCGGCGTACTCGGCGGCGGTGTTCCACCTGATGACCCACGCCTTCTTCAAGGCGCTGCTGTTCCTGGCGGCGGGCTCGGTGATCATCGGCATGCACCACGAGCAGGACATGCGCAAGATGGGCGGGCTGCGCAAGTACATGCCCATCACCTACATCACCAGCCTGATCGGCACACTGGCGCTGGTGGGCACGCCGTTCTTCTCGGGCTACTACTCCAAGGACACCATCATCGTGGCCGCGGGCGAAGCGGCCAAGACCGGTGGCTGGGTGCAGACTTACGGCTACTGGGCGGTGATGCTGGGCGTGTTCGTCACGGCCTTCTACAGCTTCCGCCTGCTGTACCTGACCTTCCACGGCAAGGAGCGCTTCCGCGAGGTTGCCGCCCATGACGACGGCCACGGCCACGGCGCGCACCACGACGCGCATGCCGGGGACAAGCACGGCGACGAACACCACGGCGACGCACACGACGACCACGGCCATGGCCACCACGGCCCCGTCGAGCCGCACGAGTCACCCAAGGTGGTCACGGTGCCGCTGATCCTGCTGGCCATCCCGTCCATCCTCATTGGCTTCTTCACGGTCGGGCCGATGCTGTTCGGTGATTTCTTCAGCGGCGCCATCGAAGTGATGAAGTCGCATGACACCGTGGCCGCCGCCGGCAAGGCGCTCTGGCACGACGACCACGGCTGGATTTCGGCGGCGGTCGGGTTCGGCCTGCACTTCTGGAAGTCGCCGGTGTTCTGGCTCGCCTTTGGCGGTTTCGCCTCGGCCACCGCGCTTTACCTGTTCTTCCCGCACGTCGCCACGCAGATGCGCGCCAGCAAGCCCGGCGCCTTCCTCACCCGCATCCTCGAGAACAAGTACGGCTTCGACGACCTCTGGATCAAGGGCTTCGCCGGCGGCGGCATCAAGCTGGGCAAGTTCTCCTGGAAGCGCGGCGACGCCGGCCTGATCGACGGCCTGCTGGTGAACGGCTCCGCCGTGCTGGTGGACCGCGTTGCCGGCGTGGTGCGCCAGGTCCAGACCGGACGCCTCTACAACTATGCCTTCGCCATGATCCTTGGCCTCATCGTGCTGTTGGCGGTGCTGGTGAAGACGGTCGGCGCCTGAGACAGACAAGGAAGACTGATGGAAGCCAACTGGCCCCTGCTTAGCGTGCTGATCTGGCTGCCGATCCTCGGCGGCCTGCTCACGCTGGCCTTCGGCGATGCCCGCGCCCACCAGGGCAAGGTGTTCGCGCTGGTGGTGGCGGTGGCCACCTTCGCCGCCAGCCTGATGCTGTTCGCCGGCCATGACGTGTCGTCGCCGGCCATGCGCTTCGTCGAAGACCATGCGTGGATCCCGAGCTTCGACATCCGCTACGCGCTGGGCGTGGACGGCCTGTCCATCGCCCTGATCGCGCTCACCACGCTGACCACGGCGCTGGTGCTGCTGGGTTCCTGGAGTTCGGTCGAGCGCCGTGCGCACCAGTATTTCGCCGCCTTCCTGATCCTCGAAGGCCTGATGGTGGGCGTGTTCTGCGCCCTGGACGCGATGCTGTTCTACGTGTTCTTCGAAGGCATGCTCATCCCGATGTTCATCATCATCGGCGTGTGGGGCGGCCCCAAGCGCGTGTACGCGTCGCTGAAGTTCTTCCTGTACACGTTCCTGGGCTCGGTGTTCATGCTGATCGGCCTGGTGTACCTGTACCTGCGCACGGTGGAGGCGGGCAACCCCAGCTTCCTGCTGGCCGACTTCTACCAGCTCAAGCTGACGATGGCCGAGCAGACCTGGCTGTTCTTCGCCTTCCTGGCGGCGTTCGCAGTCAAGGTGCCCATGTTCCCGGTGCACACCTGGCTGCCCGACGCCCACGTCGAGGCGCCCACCGGCGGCTCGGTGATCCTGGCGGCGATCATGCTCAAGATCGGCGGCTACGGCTTCCTGCGCTTCACCCTGCCGATCGTGCCCGACGCGGGGCAGGAGTGGGCCTGGCTGGTCATCGGCCTGTCGCTGGCGGCGGTGATCTACATCGGCCTGGTGGCGCTGGTGCAGGAGGACATGAAGAAGCTGATCGCCTATTCGTCCATCGCGCACATGGGCTTCGTCACCCTGGGCAGCTTCATCGCCTTCGCGCTGGTGCGCGAGCTGGGCAACACCGACGCCGCGCAGCTGGGCCTGCAGGGCGCGATGGTGCAGATGATTTCGCACGGCTTCATTTCCGGCGCCATGTTCTCGTGCGTGGGCGTGGTGTACGACCGCATGCACAGCCGCATGATCCGCGACTACGGCGGCGTGGCCAACACCATGCCGTGGTTCGCCGCGTTCTTCGTCTTCTTCGCGATGGCCAACTCGGGCCTGCCGGGCACGTCGGGCTTCGTGGGCGAGTTCATGGTCATCCTGGCCGCGTTCCAGCACAACGTCTGGGTCGCCTTCGGCGCCGGCTTCACGCTCATCCTGGGCGCGGCCTACACGCTGTGGATGGTGAAGCGCGTGATCTACGGCGAAGTGGCCAACCACCACGTGGCCGAGCTGACCGACATCAACGGCCGCGAGGCCTTCGTGCTGGGCGTGTTCGCGCTGGGCACGCTGGCGCTGGGCGTCTACCCCAAGCCGCTGACCGACCTCATGGAAGCACCGATCGCGCAGCTGCTCGTGCAGCTCGCCGCCACCAAGCTGTAAGGGAACAAGAATGGCCCTGCCGATGCCCACACTTGCCGACCTGGTGCCCCTGGGACCGGAAATCTTCGTCTGCGCCGCGGCGTTCGCGCTGCTGATGATCGACCTGTTCCTGTCCGACCAGCGGCGCGGCCTGACCCACTTCCTGGCGCTGTTCATCCTGGCCGCCGCGGCCGTGCTGACCGCGCGCGACATGGCGCTGGAGCCTGTGTATGGCTTCGCCAACCTGTTCGTGCGCGACACCGCCAGCGACGTGCTCAAGATCGGCGTGTACCTGGTGGCCGGCGCCTCGTTCGTCTACGCCAAGCCCTACCTGCAGGACCGCGGCCTGTTCAAGGGCGAGTTCTACGTGCTGGGCCTGTTCGCGGTGCTGGGCATGATGCTGATGATCTCCTCGGGCAGCATGCTCACCCTGTACCTGGGGCTGGAGCTGCTGGCGCTGAGCTCGTACGGCCTGGTCGGCATGGACCGCGACAACCCGCGTTCGGCCGAGGCGGCGATGAAGTACTTCGTGCTGGGCTCGCTGGCCTCGGGCATGCTGCTGTACGGCATGTCCATGGTGTACGGCGCCACCGGCAGCCTGCAGCTGGGCGAGATCCACGCGGCCGCGGCCAGCGTCGGCGACCGCACGCTGCTGCTGTTCGGCGTGGTGTTCATCCTGGTGGGCATTGCCTTCAAGTTCGGCGCGGCGCCGTTCCACATGTGGCTGCCCGACGTCTACACGGGCGCGCCCACGGCCATCACGCTGTTCATCAGTTCGGCGCCCAAGATGGCCGCGTTCGGCATGGCCTACCGCCTGCTCGATTCCGGCGTGGGTCCGCTGGACGCGTACTGGCAGGACATGGTGGCCTGGCTGGCGGCGCTGTCGCTGGTGATCGGCAACCTGGTGGCGTTGGTGCAGGTGAACCTCAAGCGCATGCTGGCGTACTCCACCATTTCGCACGTGGGCTTCCTGTTCATGGGCGTCGCGCACGGCGGGCAGGCCGGCTATTCGGCGGCCATGTTCTATGCCATCAGCTACGCGGTGATGTCGGCGGCGGCGTTCGGCGCCATCATCCTGCTGTCGCGCAAGGGATTCGAGGCCGAGGACATCGGCGATTTCCGCGGGCTGTGGTCGCGCAACCCGGTGCAGGCCATGCTGGTGCTGTTCGTGATGGCGTCGCTGGCCGGCGTGCCGCCGTTCCTGGGCTTCTGGGCCAAGCTCGAGGTGCTGCGTGCGGCGCTCGACGCGGGCCTGATGTGGCTGGCGGTGGTGGGCGTGGTGTGCGCGGTGATCGGCGCGTTCTACTACCTGCGCGTGATCAAGGTGATGTTCTTCGACGAGCCGGAAGGCGAGGGCGCGAAGATCCATCCCGACGGCCACCTGCGCCTGCTGTTCGCGGTGAACGCTTCGGCGCTGCTGGTGCTGGGCCTGTTCGCCGAATGGATCATGGGCTGGTGCCGCCTCGCATTCCCGGCCTGACCTGGCGATTGCAAATCGGGCTTGCGCCGGCCGGGGGATGGCCCCTATAATGCGCGTCTACTGCTGCGGGGTGGAGCAGTCTGGCAGCTCGTCGGGCTCATAACCCGAAGGTCGCAGGTTCAAATCCTGCCCCCGCTACCACGTTAATCGGACACGGCGCTAACTCGGCAACGAGCGCGCCGTTTTCGTTTCTGATGATCGCCTCGCCGATCAGATCTCTCTCGCCTTTAACTTCGGCACCAGCCGCGTCAGCGTCAGCGTCGGCGTCGACGCTCGCGAGCGCTCGAGGTCGCCGCGCGCCGTGGCCACATCGGCTTCCGCCTACAGGAGCCGGCCTTCGTGTCGAAGTGATGTTCCCCGCGCGCAGGGCCACCATCAGGTTGGCCACCCCTCAGCTTTGTATATTCGGACTAACGTCGTTTGCAGTGAAAGTCATGCCGTCCATGTCCGTTCAGATTGCCTGGATTATCGCAAAATGCGTGCTTCAAACCTGTCCTGTCACGGTTACAGATCGCGTTTTTGCGACATTATTGCTTTTGCACCGCGGATCGAGACTGGAATAGGCTTGCATGTGTTTCCGGATGATGGTCGACTCTCGGCCTGCGGCCACCTTACAAAGTAGCTGGTTCATGGTTTCCGACAATCACCTGTACGGGTCGATGTGCGAGCAGGAAGAGTAGTCGGCCTGATCTAAAGGAAGTCTGACGGCAACAATAGGCATATCAACGACACTAGCGTCCCCATCATCTCTGCCTGAAAAGGATCACCCATGAAGAAGTGCTCGTTGCTTGCTATCGCCCTGTCGCTCGCATGCTGCGCCGCGGTCGCGGCAGAAACGCAAGCTAACTTCGCGTTCGAGGCAGAGAGTTTCGCGGTTGACGATGCTTCGGAGGTGGTAACTGTTACCGGCATGACGGTACAGCTTGGCAATTCGACCCAGCTCGTTGCCGATGAGGCCAATTACCGGCTCGGCGCGAGCCCCGTGCCGCGGAGTGTGGAACTTAATAGCGTGTACATACGCTCAGGGCAGCAAGTAGCGGCTACTGCGGAAAGCGCCGTTTTCTATCCTGAACTTGGGATTATGACTACGGAGGCTTATCACGTGAGTCGTGCGACCGCCGCCTCTGTGAGGGGGCATGGCCAGCGCAAGGCGGCGGACGGGCGGGATTTCTCAGGTGGTCGTCTGATGGACCTCCATGCCTACACTTGCAGGGGTGGTGTTTTGTATGACAACGACGAGCCGGCTGGATCAAGCACTTGCATTAACATTTATGGCGGCGGTAGCCACAGCCTTACCTGCAGTGAAGGCGGCAACCAGGTCAAAGTCGTTTGGAGCGACCAGGCCTGTCCGGTTGAGTGACGGCAGGTAGGGAACTCGCCTCAGATCAACCCGGACGCTGACCTGCGTACGGATCTTGTAGCGAATCAGCGAAAGATTGTCGGGGGTATGCCAGCCTGCCCGCGTCCCGGCGGCCACAATGCGGCCTAGGGGCACCCGGGCGGGCATCGGGACGGCCGCCGGAAGGGGCGGCGGCAGTCCCCGAAACGGCTCCGCGAGAGGCCTGCCCGCCGCATGGTTCCGTGGCGCCGGCCCTGCTTCGGGTTGCGTCCGAGGGGGCGGGAAGGTATCATTCGCGAACTCTGCAGACGGGATTGCTTGAGGACCAGGCCAGCACCTGGGTACCGAGTCCGGTCGACAGTTCTGGCACCGGCGTCCGGAAGGATCTTGTGCACAGGCTTTTTCCCGGGTCGACCTGTAGGGTCGAGGGCGGGAAACCGGAACCTGGATGTACCGGAAAAGGGCCTCACGGCCCTTTTTTGTTTTCCGGAGTTCGGGATGGCAAGCGACTCAAACAAGGCGGCAGGACGATACGAATGAGTGGCAAGGCGACCGAAATCAGCGAACTGCTCGCGCCCACCGTGGTGGCGCTCGGGCTGGAATTGCTCGGCATCGAGTTTGCCGCCACCGGCAACGACGCGCTGCTGCGCCTGTACATCGACGCGCCGGGCCGCCTCGTCGGCATCGAAGACTGCGAAGCGGTCAGCCGCGAAGTCGCCGCGGTGCTCGACGTCGAGGATCCGATCACGTCGCATTACACGCTGGAAGTCTCGTCGCCCGGCATCGACCGCCCGCTGTTCACCGCGGAACAGTTCGGCCGTTTCATCGGTGACCAGGCCAAGCTGACGCTGCGCATGGCGCAGGATGGCCGCCGCCGCTTCATCGCCCGCATCACCGGCGTGGAAGGCAACGTGGTGCTGCTGTCGCACGAAGCCGGCGACATGCGCGTCGAGCACGACAACATCGAGAAGGCGCGCCTGGTCCCCGACCTGGTCGCGCTGGGCCTCGCGGCCCAACCCAAGCCCACCGGTCCGGGCGGCTCGCGCCGCAAGGCACCGAAGTAAGAATCCTGATCAACCCCGAGGCGGCCAGGCCGCCTTTGACGGAGCTGTAGACGATGAGCAAGGAACTGTTGCTGGTGATGGAAGCGGTGGCCAATGAAAAGGGCGT
>Ga0138256_10000993_pt1 | contig 30372 bp, 31 predicted proteins | sample KNB2016incub_MG_FD_105486 | JGI IMG/M metagenome (GOLD analysis project Ga0138256, IMG submission 105486) | Active sludge microbial communities from wastewater in Klosterneuburg, Austria - KNB2014incub_MG | ecosystem: Engineered > WWTP > Activated sludge > Unclassified | place: Austria... | reverse complement strand
CGATGTCGAAGGCCGCAATCATTCCGGTCTGGCGCAGATTGCGCACCTGTGGATGTCGCGCCAGCGGTGCGATCGCATCGGCGAGATGTGCCGCCAACGCATGGTTTCGCGCGAGCACCGGTTCGTCGCGGAAAATATTCAATACTTCCAGTGCAACGCGGCAGCCGAGCGCGTTTCCGGTGTAACTGTGCGAATGCAGGAACGCACGCAGTTTCGTGTATTCGTCGTAGAAGCTCTGGTAGATCGCTTCGGTGGCGAGCACGGCAGACAGCGGCAGATAGCCGCCGCTGAGACCTTTCGACAGACACATCAAATCGGGCGATATTCCGGCCTGTTCGCAGGCGAACAGCGTGCCGGTGCGACCGAATCCGACGGCGATTTCGTCGGCGATCAAGACCACGCCATGACGGTCGCAGGCGGCACGGGCGCGGCGCAGGTATTCGGGGTCGTGCATGCGCATGCCGGCCGCGCACTGCACCAGCGGTTCGACAATCAAAGCGCAGACCGAAGCGCCGTGTTCGGCGAGCAGGGTATCGAGTGCGTCGGCGGCGCGGACAGCGACATCGCGTGCGCTTTCGCCGGGTTCGGCCAGCGATGCATCCGGCGACGCTGCAGTCAGCGGTGTGAGCAGCAGCGGCGCGTAGGTTTCACGATAAAGCGGAATATCAGTCACCGAGAGCGCGCCAAGCGTTTCACCGTGATAGCCGCCCGCAAGCGCGATGAACTGCGTACGCTGGGCATCACCGCGATTGCGGCAGTGATGAAAGGCGAGTTTGAGTGCGATCTCGACTGCGCTGGAACCGTTGTCGGCGTATTGCACGCGGGTCAGGCCGTTCGGGGCGAGCGCGACCAGTCGTTCCGCCAGTTCGATCGCTGGCGTGTGCGTGAAGCCGGCCAGAAGGACGTGTTCGAGCGTACCAATTTGCTCGCGCAGGGCGGCATCAAGGCGCGGATGCGCATGTCCGAACAGGTTGACCCACCACGACGAGATCGCGTCGAGATAGCGTTTGCCATCATGAGCTTGCAGCCACACGCCACGTGCGCTGCGGATGGGAACCATCGGCAGCGCTTCGTGGTCATGCATCTGCGTACACGGGTGCCAGACCACCGCAAGGTCGCGGCGGATGAGTTCAGCAGGGCTTGGGTTCAACGTCGTGTACCGGTGGAATGAGAGTGCTGGGTTATGATCGTGGCCGATTCCGATGACAGCAAGGTGTTTCCGATGCAGTTGCGCAGTTCGCGTGGTTTCACGTTGATCGAAGTGCTGGTAGTCGTCGTGATCCTCGCGATTCTTGCGGCGATCGTGGTGCCGCGCGTGATCGGACGCACCGATGACGCCATGATCGCGAAGGCCAAAGCCGACGTGCAGGGCCTCGGTACGGCGCTCAACCTCTACAAGCTCGACAACTTCACCTATCCGAGCACCGACCAAGGGCTCGATGCGCTGGTGCAGAAGCCGAGTGGCAGTCCAGAAGCGGCGAACTGGCGTAGCGGCGGCTACATCGACCGCCTGCCGAAGGATCCGTGGAGCCGCGACTACCAATATGTCAGCCCCGGTAGTCACGGTGATTTCGACGTTTATTCGCTCGGCAAGGACGGTCAGAGTGGCGGCGACGGCCTCGCGTCCGACATCGGCAACTGGAGCGATTGACCGCGATGCGCGTCGCGGCGCGCGGCTTCACCCTGATCGAGATGCTGGTCACGGTCGTGATTCTGGCGGTGCTCGCGTCGGTGCTGGTGTTGTCGGTGGGTGCCGGCGACGAGGAGCAGCGCTTACGGCGCGAAGTCGAGCGGTTACAGGCGCGTATCGTTTATGCCTGCGAACGTGCTGAATTGACCGGGCGCGAAGTCGGACTGCATCTTCGCGCTGGCGGCTATGCCTTCAGCGCCATGCAAGGCGAGGGCTGGCGTTTCATCGAAGATGATCCGGCCTTGAAACGCACCCAGTTGGCGACGTCGATTACCCTATCGGCAGATGACGAGGCATTGGTCGAATCCTTTGCCGAGCAGCCGCAACTTCTGTGCTTCGCCTCCGGCGAAGCGACACCGTTGACGATTGAACTCGCGGCCGGCCCGCGCGCTTCGCATTGGCGCATCGACATCGCATTCGATGGACACACGCGCTTGCAGCAACGCAACATCGATGATCGCGATTGGCGCGCGGTCGAGCGTGGGCGACGATGAAGCGGCGCGGATTCAGCCTGATCGAAGTGCTGGTCGCCCTTGCCGTGGTGGCGATTGCGTTGGTCGCGTTGCTCGCGGCTGCTGGTCGCATGGCACGTGATGCCGACCACCTGCGCGAGTTGACGCTGGCAGACTGGGTGGCAGCGAACGTTCTGGTCGAAACACGCCTGCGCGATCCGTTCCCGGACCTCGGTCAATCGGAGGGCCGGATGCGCATGGGGCCACACGAATATCGTTGGCAACGCGTGGTGCAGAACACGCCTGAGCCGGCGCTGCGGCGCATCGATGTACACGTGTACGCAGCAGATGCCAAACCGGACGATGCGCCGATCCATAGCTTGGTCGGCTTCGCGGGGCGGCCATGAACGCGACACGATGGCGTGGCTTCACCTTGATCGAAGTGCTGGTTGCGGTGTTTATTTTCGCGCTGTTGATGTTGGCCGGCTACGGCAGCATCAACGCCTTGCTACGGACACGCGATGGTCTCGCGGATCAGAACGGACGTCTGCGTGACTTGCAGTTCGCGGTCGGACTGCTTGAGCGCGATCTGCGTTCGGCGCTGGCACGGCCGGTGCGAGAAGGTTATGGCGCACGCGAGCCGGCGCTGGTTGGTTCGCGCGAGGCAATCGTGTTCACGCGCGCCGGTGTCGCCAACCCGCTGGCGCAGGAGCGTGCACGCATCGAACGGGTCGGCTATCGCTGGCGCGACCAGACGCTGAGTCGGTTCAGCTTCGCGGTGCTCGATCGAACCCCCGCCACGCTGCCGTTGTCGCGCGAATTGCTGGCTGATGTTCGTCGCCTTGGCTTCCGCTATTTCGATGGCCAGCAGTGGCGTGAGCAATGGCCTCCGCCCAACCTGTCACCGCAACCGATGCGTGCACTGCCGCGTGCGGTTGAGTTTTCGTTCGATATCGGTGAGTTCGGGGTTATCCGGCGATGGGTCGACTTGCCTGAAGTTGACGAAGTCGCGCCGACAGCGGCGAGCCCACCGCCCGGGTTACCGCAATGAAGCGCGAACGCGGCGTTGCCTTGATCGTGGCGGTATTGTTGGTGGCGCTGGCGACCCTGATCGTCGCGAGTCTGATTGACACTACCGATCTGGCATTGGCGCGTACCCGCAATCTGGTGCGTGAGCAGCAGGCAAATGCCTATGCCCGCGGACTCGAAACCTGGGCGCTGGATTGGCTGCGCCGCGACCAGAACGAGGAGCCCGGGGTCGATTCAAGTGGCGATTTGTGGGCGCGCGATCTCCCGCCGCTGGATGTGCCGGGCGGACGCATCAGCGGGCGTCTGCGCGAACGCAACGGCTGCTTCAATCTCAATCATCTGGTCGTCAATGGCGTCGAGGATGCATTGGCTCGACGGCGCTTCGAGCGTTTGCTGCGCGCGCTGAAGCTGCGGCCGGAACTGGCCGATGCCATCGTCGACTACGCCGATGCCGACAGCGACGCCGGCACACGTGGCGCTGAGGACATGGCCTACCTGCTCGCCCGCCCAGCGCGACGGTCCGCAAACCAGTTGTTCGCGCATGTCTCCGAATTGCGCTTGGTACGCGGTGTCGACGACTCGGTATTCAAGATCCTTGAGCCGCAAGTTTGCGCGAATCCGCAGGCCAGCGCGATCAATGTGAACACCGCGCCAGCAGAAGTATTGATGGGATTGGTTGAGCGTCTCGATGCCGGGCAGGCGCGCAAGCTCAACGATGAAGGTCATGCCCGCATGACCACTATCGAAGCGTTCAATGCCAAGCTCGCACAACTCGGGCTGGTTCTTGATGGCGGACCTGTCAAAGTCGGCGTCGCCAGTGACCAATTCCTCGCCGAGGCCATCATCGAACTCGACGGCATTCCGTTTCGCTACTACAGCCAGATTGAACGTGACGCACGCGGTCACCGTGTTCGCGCCCGCAGTCGCGGTGTGTATTGAGTAGAATCCGGCCATGACGAATACAGCCGGTGCCAAGCCACATGCGTGATGGACTGCTGATTCGCTGGTGCGGCACCGGCGAGCCACTGGAATGGCTGCGCGTCGAGGACGGACGTGCGGGTTTCGTGCAGCGCGAGCGCGCACCGGCGGCGACCGTGCTGGCCAAAGCGGCGTCTATTGCGGTGCTGGTGCCGGCCGAAGATGTGCTCAGCATCGGCCTTGATCTGCCTGCGCGCAAGCCAGATGCCGCGCGCAAGGCAGCAGCATTTGCTGCCGAGGAACAGGTGGCGGCGCCGATCGAGTCAGTTCAGGTTGCGCTCGCTGCGGCGGCGAGTGATGGCCGCTGGTCCTGTGCCGTGATATCGAGATCCAAGCTGGCAGCGATCCAGTCGGACTTGGCGCAACGTGGCATCGTCGCTGACGCTCTGCATGCCGATGCGGCGTGTCTGGCAGTTGGTCGGGCGCTGCGCAGCGGTGATCGGGTGTTGCTGCGGCTCGATCGCGAACGCGCCATCGCCTGCGATGTGGCGCTGTGGTCCCGCGTCAACAAGGGCGCTGACCTGGTCGCGCCGGAAACCGTCGATGAGTTGCTGCCAGAGCTAGCGCGCGACGTGTCGGTGGCGATGCCGATCAATCTGCTGCAGGGTGAATTCATCGGTCGCCATCGTGGTGCGGGTGCGTTGCGCTGGTGGGCGTGGGCAGCGATGTTCGCAGTGGCCGCGATCATCTTGCAGACGCTGTGGATGCAGTTGGATAGCTGGCGTCTGCAGCAGCGGGTCGATGCGCTGAATTCGGCGATGGTGCTGGTTTACCGAGAACGATTCCCGGACGCGCAGCGGGTGCCGAATCCACGCCTGATGTTGGAGAACGCGTTGAAACAAGCGGGTGCCGGCGGTGTTGCCAGCGATACCGGGCTGTCGCTGCTGGCGCGCGCGGCACCGGTGCTCGGCAACCAGACGCAGTCACAGTTGAGCGGCGCCGAATATCGCGGCGGCAGCCTCGAATTGCGCATCAATGCGCCGGATATCGGCGCGCTTGATGCCCTGCGCGAAAGCCTGGCGAGCGCGTTGGGTCTGGCAGTGACGCTGGAGAGCGCAACCGCTGACCAAGGCCGCATCGATGGCCGATTGCGCATCGGTGGTGCGCGATGAGCGCTTGGTGGTCGGGCCTGTCCGAACGCGATCGCCGCATGTTGTCGATCGGCGGCGTTGTCGTCGCGGTACTGCTGTTCTGGGCGTTATGGTTCGATCCGCTGTTGCAGTCGCGGCGCAGTCTCGCCGACAGCGTCAAGCAGGCCGAGGCTGACCTCGTTTACATGCAGGCAGCGTCGCAGCGGCTTGCCGCGATGCAGTCATCCGGATCGGCATCGGTGTTTGATCGCGGCGGTCGATCGCTGCTCGCCTTGGCCGATGCCAGCGCGCGCGAGGCGCAACTCGCGAATGTGCTGAAGCGCATCGAGCCGGTATCGGCCGGGCGCGTTTCAGTGTGGTTGGAAGCGGCCCCGTTCGACGCGATGGCGGGCTGGCTGGAACAATTGCAGAACCGTTACGGTATCCGTGCCGAAGAATTTTCCGTATCGCTCGCGGCCGCACCTGGCCAAGTGGATGCGCGCATCGTGCTGGTCGATCCAGCAAATTAGAGGTTATCAATGAAGAAGTGGTTGGGCGGACTACTGGCCCTGGTCGCGTTCGTTGCGTTGTTTGTGGTGGTTGTCGCAGCGACCCTGCCGGCGGCCACTGCCTATCGTTACCTTGAGCCGAAGTTGCAGCCACTGCGCTTGCAAGGCATCGACGGCAATCTTTGGACTGGGCGTGCGACGCAGGTGAGTGTGTATGCGTTGCCGCTCGGTGAGTTGCGCTGGACCTTGGAACCGGCGGCGGTGTTGTCGATCCATGCCCGTGGTCAGGCGGCTTTGGCCGGGCGTGACCTGAATGCATTGACACGCTTCGATGTCAGCCGCGAGCAAGTGTCGTTGAGCGAAGTCGATGCTCGCATTCCGGCCAGTGTGCTCGCGCCCGCACTCGATATTCCGTCACTGGTGTTGCTCGGTGAGTTGAATCTGAAGCTGACGTCGCTGCAACTACGCAGCGGATTGGCCGCTGCCGCCGAAGGCACGCTGGTCTGGCGCAATGCTGGCGTCAGCGGTGCTGCTGAGGCGCGGTTCTCGGACATCACGGTGAGTTTCTCGTCGCCGCGCGCCGGCATGATCGAAGGGATCGTGCGCGATGGCGGCGGCACGCTCGCTGCCGATGGCCGCATCCTGATTGAAGGCAAACGCTTCACTGCCGAAATCAAGCTTGGTGTGCGCGGTGAGGACGCACAACTGGCCGAAGCGCTGCTCTACGTCGGCCAGCGCATGCCCGATGGCCGGTCGTTGTTGCGCGTCGACGGCACCCTGCGGAGGCTGTTCTGATGACGGCCCCATCGCCAGAATTCCTCGACGCCGCACTCGCCGTCGCGCTGAAGGCGGCCGATGCCGCTGAAATCGTGGTTGCGCGCCACTATCGTGCGCACTTCGACGTCGAGATCAAGGCCGATGCCTCGCCGGTAACGATCGCTGATCGCGAGGCTGAACAGGCCATCTTGACGGTGATTCATGCGTCCTATCCAGATCATGCCGTGTATGGCGAGGAGTTTGGCCGCAGCGGCGACAGCGATTTCCTGTGGCTGGTCGACCCGATCGACGGCACCAAGGCGTTCGTCCGCGGCTACCCGGTGTTCTCGACGCAGATTGCCCTGATGTATCGCGGCGAGCTGATGCTCGGTGTGTCCAGTGCCGGCCAGTTTGGTGAACGCGCGTGGGCGCGTCGTGGCAGTGGTGCCTACGTCAATGGCCAGCGTGTGCAGATCGGTTCGGCGGCAACGCTCGCGGATGCCCAGCTTTCAGTCGGCAATATCAAGACGCTGGCTGCGGACAGCCGCCGTTGGCTCGCGCTGGCGGCGCTGGTTAGCGCCGCCAACCGCACCCGTGGTTATGGTGATTTCCTGCACTACCACTATCTGGCGCGTGGTGCGGTCGACGCGGTAATCGAGTCGGACGTGAACATTCTCGACATCGCAGCGCTGGCGGTGATCGTGCGCGAGGCGGGTGCGCTGGTCACCGAACTCAATGGCTCGGCATTGACGCTCGACACGCGTACGATTTTGGCGGCGGTACCGGCGCTGCATGACGAACTGCGGGCGCGCCTGTGCTGATTCGGGACTCGGTCGCGCAGTCGCTAGAATGCACGGATGAAGAAACTTCCGATCATCCATGGTCGCCGACTGCTCGGCGAAGGTACGCGTTTCCCGGTCGAACAGATCGACCTCGAATTCAGCAACGGCGAGAAGCGCGTCTACGAACGAATGCCCGGTTCCGGTCGCGGTGCCGTGATCATCGTGCCGATGCGCGACCCGGAGACCGTGCTGTTGATCCGCGAATACGTGTGCGGTCTGCATGCCTATGAACTCGGCCTGCCCAAGGGGCGACTGGAGCGCGGCGAAGACGTGCTCGAGGGCGCAAACCGCGAATTGAAGGAAGAGGTCGGCGTCGGCGCCCGCCAACTCAGCATCCTGCGTACCTTGTCGCTGGCACCGACCTACATGGCGCACGTCACCCATGTCGTGCTGGCCGAAGATCTGTATCCGGAGAAGCTCGAAGGTGATGAACCCGAGGAACTCGAAGTCGTGCCTTGGCGGCTCGATCAGTTGCATGAACTGGTGCAGCGCGAAGATGTGACCGAGGGTCGCTCAATCGCCGCCCTGTTCATGGCGCGCGAAGTGTTGGCGCGACGTGGGAATCGCGCATGACGCTGGCTACAGCCGAGTTGCTGCACGGGTTGCGCAAACTCGCACACGATGCCGCCGCGGCGATCATGGCGGTGTACCAGCACGACTTTGACGTGACGCGCAAAGATGATCGTTCGCCGCTGACTGCAGCTGATCTTGCCTCGCACCGTATCCTTGTCGATGGCTTGCGTGCATTGACGCCAGATATTCCGGTGTTGTCCGAGGAATGCGTTGATCTTGATGTCAGCGTGCGGCGGTCATGGCCGCGCTATTGGTGCGTTGATCCGCTCGATGGCACGCGTGAATTCGTCAAGCGCAACGGTGAGTTCTGCATCTGCATCGCGCTGATCGACGATGGTGCGCCGGTCATCGGCATGGTGCATGCGCCAGTTAGTGGACGCTGCTACTACGCCGCCCGCGGCCAGGGTGCTCAAGTGATCGCGGCGGATGGCAGCTCACAGGCGATTCGGGCGAGCTCGCTGGGCATGACTTGGCGGGTTGCTGGCAGTCGCTCACACGGTGATGCGCGCAGCGCCGGCGTGCTCGGCCGACTCGGCGCCAACGAACATCAGCCGATGGGTTCGGCATTGAAATTCGGGCTGATTGCCGAAGGTGCAGCCGATCTGTATTTGCGGTTCGGTCCGACCAGCGAGTGGGATACCGCCGCCGGGCAGTGCATCGTCGAGGAAGCCGGCGGCGCCGTGCTCGATTTACATGGCCAAGCGCTGCGCTATAACCAGCGCGACAGCATTCTCAATCCCGATTTCGTCGCCTTCGCTGCGCTCGATGCCAGCCAGCGAGCGCGGTTGTTCGAGGCGCTGTCATGAGCGCGACGCCGATCGAGCGTCTGCGCGCGATCATGGCCAAGCTGCGTGATCCGAACGGCGGTTGTCCGTGGGACGTGCAACAAAATTTCGCGACGATTGCGCCGTATACGATCGAAGAAGCCTATGAAGTTGCTGATGCCATTGATCGCGGTGACCGTGCTGACCTGCGCGAAGAACTGGGGGATCTGCTGCTCCAAGTCGTCTTTCACGCCAGGATGGCCGAGGAAGAGGGGAGCTTCGTGTTTGATGACGTGGTCGCAGGCATCTGCGACAAGATGATTCGTCGGCATCCGCATGTATTTGCGGATGCGGTGGTCGCGGACGCGGCGGCGCAGACGCATGCCTGGGAAGCGCACAAACGGAGCGAGAAGGCGGCTCGTGCTGATCAAAGCGCGCTCGCCGGAGTCGCGGCGGGCCTACCGGAATGGATGCGCGCGCTGAAGTTGCAAAAGCGTGCAGCGGCGGTCGGGTTCGAATGGCCCGATGCGCAGCCAGTACTCGACAAGCTGCACGAGGAAGTCGAAGAAGTGCGCGTGGAGTTCGCGAACGGTGCCGATCCGCAGCGCCTGCTCGATGAAGTCGGTGACGTGTTATTCGTTGCAGTCAACTTGGCGCGCCATGCCGGTGTCGATCCATCGACTGCCATGCGCCATGCCAACGCGAAGTTCGAGCGGCGCTTTCGGCATATGGAAGCAGTGTCCGGCGCGCGCGGTACACCGCTGCCCGAACTGGACCTCAAGGCGCAGTCGCAACTCTGGGATGACGCCAAACGGGACGAGCGCGCTCGCTGAATCCCGCGTGAAAGCGCGCAGATTTGCGATCGACGGAACAAAATTCAAACGAGAGCGCGACTACACTGCCGCTCATCGCGCCATGCTTCGGCATGGGCAAGGCCGTCCAGGGTGCGCAGATACCTGGGGCCGTTCGCAAATTCGGAGTAAGAAATGATCAAACGGATGATGCTTTGGGCCGCGTTGGCCTCGATTGCGGGTGGCACCGCAGCGGAGACCTTGTCGCTCGATGCGGCATACCCCACCCGCCGCGCCGAAGCGCCCGCAGCGTTCAAGGCAATCCCGGCGTCACTGGCGAAAGCAGTGCTCGCTGATATCAACGAGAGCGCCAAACTGGTCGCCAGCAATCCGGCCAGCCAGGACCATTTCGGCTATCGCGTTGCCATCGATGGCAACACGGCCGTCGTCGGTGCATTTGAGAAAGACGGTGCGAATCTCGATGTCGGTGCTGCATACGTTTATTTGCGCACGGGTAATACTTGGGCGTTACAGGCGCAATTGACGACGCCAACGTCGGTCGAAGCGGCCGCATTCGGGCGCGCCGTTGCGATCTCCGGTGACACGATTGCGGTGGGCGCGCCGTTTGACGATCACACCCAGGTCGGGTCCGGTGCGGTGTACATTTTTACCCGGTCCGGAACGGTCTGGACACAACGTGCGAAGTTGGGTGTCGCTGCCACTTCTGGTGATCGCTTCGGTTGGTCGGTCGCACTCGAAGGCAGCACCTTGGTGATCGGCGCGCCTGCGGATGAAACCGCAAGTTTCAGCAATGCGGGTGCCGCCTATGTATTTACCGGCAGCGGCAGCGCCTGGACGCAACAGGGGGCCGCACTTGCGGCTTCTGACGCGCAGGATTCCGACCTGTTGGGAAGTGCCATCGCCGTTTCCGGTGACACCTTGATTGTCGGTGCCGAGGGCGTGGATACGGTGGCGGAAACGAATGTCGACTCTGGCGCGGCCTACGTCTTCACGCGTAGTGCCGGCGTTTGGACGCAGCGGACGCGACTGCGCGCCGCATCGCCGGGTGAGAACAACTTGTTCGGGCGCTCCGTTTCCATTGATGGCAGCACGCTGATCGTCGGCGAACCAGGTCGCTTGTTGAATACTGGCGCCGCACACGTATTTTTCGGCAGCGGTGCGAGTTGGAGTCTGCAGCAGATGCTGACGGCTTCCGACGCCGCAGCGGGCGACGTGTTCGGTCAGGAGGTCGTGATTAATGGCGACTTATCGCTGGTCGGCGCCTACGAAGAAGAGGACAGTTCCGGGCCGCTCAATCGCGGTGCGATCTACGTTTGGCGTCGAAGTGGGGTTACTTGGACGCAGCCAGACAAGTTCCTCGCCAGTGATGCCACCAGTGGCGACCGCTTCGGATTCGGCCTGGCGTTGACGCCAAGCGCAGCGATCTCGGGTGCGCCGAATGATGCCAATGGCAGCTTTGCCGAAGCCGGTTCCGCCTACGTTTTCCACCTCGGCACACCGACCTCGACGATTCAGATTCTCAACCCGATTCCGACCACGTTTGGCGGCTTGCTTGGCTTGAGTGCGCAGGTCACCGGCGGCACGCCGACCGGCGATGTCGAATTTCGCAATGGGTTGACGGTGTTGGCCTCGAGTCCACTCAACGGTTCCGGCGTCGCGGCGACGACGATCACGCCGAACGCGGGCGCATATTCCGTGACCGCGTTTTATCTCGGAGATGGCACACATCTGTCGAGCAACTCCAGCGCGACAGCGTTTTCGGTAGCCAAGGCAACGACCACGTTGACGCTCGACAGCGACAATTCGCCCAGCACCTTTGGCCAAAATGTCACCTTCACTGCGACGGTGTCGACGACCGCACCGGGTGCCAGTCCGGTGACTGGTAACGTCGAGTTTCGCGATAATGGTGTTCTGATTGCGACTGTGCCGCTGTCCGCCGGCATCGCGGCGCATACAACGAATGCGTTGCCGCACAACACCGGCACCGCGCATCCAATCACCGCGAACTTCATCGCCAATACCAACTTCACCGCGAGTACGGGCAGCACGATCAACCATGTCGTAAATAAAGCAGTGCCGACGCTGACCCTGACCTCCAATCCGAATCCATCATTGTTCGGACAGTCGGTGGCGATCACTGGCACGTTGACGGGTGGTCTTGGCGCGACCGGCACCATCACCTTCTTCGATGGCATCAGCCTGCTTGGCTCGAATCCGGTGGCTGCGGGTGTTGCCACGCGCAATACTTCGGCGCTGGCGTTGGGCGCGCACAGCCTGCAGGCGACCTATGCCGGTGACGACAACCACGAATCGGTCAACACCGCAGCACCGACCGTGCACAACGTCGTGCCCTCGGCCGATGTCTCGGTGACCAAGACGAACGCTACGAACTTCGTGCAGTCCGGGCAGGACACGACCTACACGATCGTCGTGACCAATCCTGGTGGCGGCGCCGACGCTGATGGCTTGCTGGTCAATGATGTGCTGAATCCGACCCAGTTCGGTGCCGCGAATGCCGCCTGGAGTTGTGCTCCGGCCGGCATCTGCACGCCGGAAAGTGGCACCGGCAATATCGTCGATCTGCCACTCGACTTGCCTGCGGGCAGTAGCGTCACCATCACGGTCACCGTGCCGGTCTTGCCCGATGCGGAAAGCGGCGTGTCCAACACGGTGTCGCTGACCATGCCGGTCGACGTTGGTGATCCCAACCTGACCGACAACACCGCCACCGATAGCGACGGCTCAGGGCTATATACCGACGGCTTCGAAGACAGTCCGTAACGACGTTCGATCGGCGATCACGATTGACCTTACGGGGCCCGCATTGCGGGCCCCGTGTCCATATGGGTTAGCGCAGCGTCGCCAACTTTTCGTCGATACGCGTGCGCAGTTCGGCGATGGTCTGTTCCGGATGTGCGACCCGTTCCGCGTGTTGTAGGCGGCGTTCGGCAAAGGCGTGCAGCTTCGGCTGCTCGGTGCGCTTGAGTAAATCCTGATACATCGCAACGATCGCGGCCTCGTTGCCCTGCCGGCGATAGATCATTTCCAATCGGCGCAGGTCAATCACGATGGCGAGCTCGGGATGTCGATTTGCCGCGCGCGCGAGGCGCGCCTTGGCGTGCGGTCCGCGTTGCATCAAGCCTTGTTCGGGGCCATCGTGCGGATGTGCGGCAAGTGACGACGAGACGTCGAAACTCAGTGCCAAGGCGGCAGCGAGCAGCAGCGGTTTCAGCGGGAAGGGCATGTCATGACTCCAGAGGTTGCGCACCACCTGTGCGTAGTCCTTTCAACGTCCTGACTGACATGGCGTTGACGATGACTTGCGACACATCGCAAATCGCGCGAGGCTAGGGCTCGCCATCACTAGTGAGAGTTGCCATGCCCTGGATCGTCCTCGTTGCCGTATTTGCACTGCTGCAGTTTTCCGTGTTCGGTGCTCTGGTGGGCCGTGCGCGTGGGCGCTATGGCGTGCACGCACCGGCGACCACGGGTCACGAGATGTTCGAACGCTATTACCGCGTGCAATACAACACGCTGGAACAGATTGTCGTGTTCTTGCCCGCGCTGTTCCTGTCGGCCGGATACGGATTCGGTGAAGACTGGATGTCGGCGGCACTAGGTGCGGTGTATTTGATCGGTCGACAGATGTATCTGACGAGCTACGTGCGTGATCCAAAATCGCGCGGGCTAGGTTTCGGGCTGACGGTGATTCCGGTGGCGATGCTGTTGTTCAATGCCGGCGTCGGCGCCGCCTATACATTGATCTGATTTGGACGCGCAATCAGCGTCCGATAGCGGCTCATCGCCGGTCGTGTCAGTTGTTGTCGCCTTCGAGGAAGCGCGCTTCGTACATCAGTGCCTCGATGCGCTGTTCTTGGCCAGACAGGAACATCACTCCGATGTGATCTGGTGCGGAACGCACGACCCGCGCCGCAACGCCGATGACGGTATCTTGATCAAGCATGAAATAGACGCGCAACTGGTCGATCGCGGTCGTCGGCCATTTCTTCGGCTTGCCGAGGCGAGCGCCGCCGGCTGATAGATCCCACACTTCACTCAGGAAGCCATCATCTCCGACGATCAGCATCGCGGCAGTAAAGACGTCTTTACGTGGATGGAGACGCTGTTCGGAAAGGTTCATGGCGCGACCATATCGGGCTGGCCATATCCTCGGCAAGCCACGGTCAGGGTGGTCTTCACGTTATTACGACGTGTGTCGGCGTGTAATCTTCACAACTGTGAAGGAGAATGTCGTGGCGGTCTTAGAAGAGTCGATGGGTCTGGTTCTGTTGGTTGAAGACAATCGCGGCATCGCCGAGATGGTCGGTGAGTTTTTGGAGCGCCGTGGCTATAGCGTTGATTACGCCGCCGACGGTATTTCCGGACTGCGCCTGGCCTCGTCCGAACCCTATGACGTGATCGTGCTGGACCTGATGTTGCCGGGCATCGATGGACTGGAACTCTGTCGCCGTTTGCGCAACGACGCCAAGAAGTCGACGCCGGTGCTGATGTTGACCGCGCGCGACACGCTTGACGACAAGCTCGTCGGCCTTGATGCCGGCGCCGACGACTATTTGGTCAAGCCGTTCGAGATTCGCGAGCTGGAAGCGCGCATTCGCGCATTGATCCGGCGCGACCGACGCATGGTCTCGACCGAGGTGTTACGCGTTGCCGACCTGGTGCTGGACACAGCGACGCTGCGTGCGACGCGCGCTGGTCGCGATCTGGCATTGTCGCCGATCGGGCTCAAGCTGCTGACCATCCTGTTGCGCGAGTCACCGCGCGTGGTCACGCGGCGCGATGTCGAGCGCGAGGTCTGGGGCGATCTGCTACCCGATTCCGATACTTTGCGCAGCCATCTTTACAACTTGCGTAAGATCATCGACAAGCCGTTCGACAAGCAGTTGCTGCACACCATCCATAGTGCTGGCTATCGCCTCGCTGATCTCGATGCCGAACTCGTCGCCAGCAAAGCCGGCTAACGCCGTCGCTTCCAGCGGCCGCGGATTGCGCGGCCGGCTCTGGGTCGCGTTCGTGATGCAGACGGTGGCGATCGCGCTCGCCACCTTGTTCGGTGTCTATGCGGCGATGCTGGTGTTGCGCGATGTGTTGATTCAGCGCGCTCTGGTCGAGGAGGCACAGCACTACTGGAAACGCCTAGAGCGTGATCCGGCATCGGCTTTGCCTGATACCTACAATATGCAGGGATATTTGGATGCGGCGCGCGCGCCGGGTCCACGCGTGCCAGATTATCTGCGTGATCTGGCACCTGGGTACCACAGCATCCACGCGCCAAATGTGGACGAACTGGTCCTTGTCGGTGATCGCGCAGGTCAACGCCTGTGGCTGGTATTTGATCAACATCAGGTCGAGCGCTTGGCGCTGTGGTTCGGGCTGGTACCGCTGACGCTGGTTCTTGGTGCGGTGTATTTAGTGTCGTGGGCCACCTATCGCGCGTCGCGGCGCGCCGTGTCGCCGGTCATCCGGCTCGCTGAAGTGGTGCGCGAACAGGATCCCAAGAATCAGGACTGGCACGCAATCTGCGCGGTAGCGCGGGCCGGAGACGCCGATGACGAGGTCATCATCCTAGCCGACGCCATTCGCGCTTTTGCCGAGCGCAATGCTGATTTCGTCGAACGCGAACGCAATTTCACTCGTGATGCCAGCCATGAGCTACGCACGCCGCTGACGGTCATCAAGGTCGCAGCGGACGTTTTGGAAGAGGAGGCGCTGTCGGCGTTCGGCGCGCGCTCGGTGAACCGCATCAAGCGCGCCGCACGGGATATGGAGGCGTTGATTCAAGCATTCCTGATTCTGGCGCGCGAAGGCGATACCGGCCTGCCGAGCGAGCGCTTCGTCGTCAACGACATTGCTGCAGATGAGGTCGAGCGTGCGCAGGATCTGATTGCCGGCAAATCCGTCGTTATCCGGCTTGTCGCCGCCGCACGTATCGAGCTTGATGCGCCGCCGCGTGTGTTCGCGGTGTTGATTTCGAACCTGCTGCGGAATGCCTGCCAGTACACCGAGCAAGGTGAGGTCGTCGTCACCATCGGCGAGCACTTTGTGCGCGTTGACGACAGCGGTCACGGCATGGCGCCGGAAGACGTTGCGAATGCGTTCGAGCCGTTCTTTCGTGGTCAGGGTGCCGGCAAGGGTGGGCACGGCGTTGGATTGACCATCGTGCGGCGTCTGGCCGATCGCTTTGGTTGGCCGGTGACGCTCGAATCGACGCTCGGCATCGGTACGCGCGCCACCATCGCATTGCCGCAGGCGCGATTGGCGGCCGCGATCGATTAGGATGCGCGCTGCGCAACCGGCGCGTCGTGATGGGAAGTGCATGAGCGAAATTACGGCGACACCGATGCAGATGACGCCGCTTGCACCGGGTCAATTGCCGCTGCACCCGCGCATGCATTTCGTCTGGGCGTTGAACCATAGTCTCTGGTTCAGCCTGCTGCTCGCTGCCGTGGCGGTGCCGCTGTTGGTGAGGTTCACCGGGATGCCAATCCTTGCCGCTCTGCTACTCGCACTCACGGCAGGTGTTTGCTTGGGATGGACTTACGCTGGTCGCTACGCCGCGCATTACAGTGCCGTGTATCTGGCCGATGGCGTGTTGATTCGACGCGGCGTGTGGTGGCGCAGTGAGCTGTTCGTGCCGCGCGCTCGTATCCAGCACACCGAAATCAATCAAGGCCCGCTCGATCGACGCTGGAACATGGCTGGCGTCCGTATCCATGCTGCCGGCACGCATCTCGAAAGCATCCCGTTGGCGGGTGTGCCGCTCGCGGTCGCAGTGCAGTTGCGCGATGCCTTGCTCGATCGCCGGACGCATGCCGATGGCGCCTGAGCGGCGTGGCGACGAATGTCGCTTGCATCCATTCTCATGGTTGTTCGTCTTGGTTGCACAACTGCGCGGAGTGGCATTGCCAGCGATCGTGCTGTTGTTGTTCGGGCGCGGCGAGTGGTGGGAATTTCTTGCCATTGTCGGTGCCGTGCTGTTGGCGCTATACTCGCTCGTCTACAGTTTCGGATTTCGCTATCGCATCAGCAACGACGAATTGGTCGTGCGTGAAGGCATCTTCGACCGTACCGAGCGCCATATCCCATTTGCGCGCATCCAGAACATCGCGCGTCGCAGCAACTTGCTTCACCGGCTGTTCGGTGTCACCGAGCTGCGCCTGGAATCCGGCGGCGGCACGAAGCCGGAAGCAGTGATGAAGGTCCTGCGCGTGTCTGACGCGGAGGCATTGGTGGCCTTGTTGCGGGCGAGTCGTACCCGGTCGATGGTCGATGTCGATGTTGAGCAGGCGGCGACACCGGCCAAGGAGGTTCTGCTGCATTTGCCGCTCTCAGAACTGGTGCGTTTCGGGCTGATCTCGAATCGCGGCATGGTCGTCGTCGCCGGTGCTTTCGCGGCCTTCTGGCAATTTAGTCCGGAGCAACCGAAGTCGGTGTTGCGCGTTCCGATCAACTGGATTGCGCAGATGTTTGGTGAGGTGTCCGCGCATCACTTCGGTCTGCTGACCGTGGTCGGCGGCGGCGCCTTGCTACTGTTCCTGGCGTTCGCAGCCTTGCGTCTGCTGTCGGTAGTACTCGCGATCCTTGGACACTACGGCTTCACGCTCGAGCGCGAGGGTGATCGCCTTGGTGCCGGCGGTGGCTTGTTGACACACGCCCATGGCAGTGCGCGCATCGATCGCCTGCAGATGCTGCACGTCGAGGAGAGTGTGCTGCACCGATTGTTCAAGCGAATGAGTTTGAAGACCGACGTCGCTGGTGGTGCGCGTGGGGCCAACGACCAGAGTGGCAAGCTGCATTGGCTGGCGCCGATCGCGACGGTGGCGCAAGTCGACACCCTGCTCGCACAAGTACTTGCGGCGCCGACGCTGACAGCGCTGTTGTGGCGTCCGTTGCATGCGCGCGCTTGGCGCCGTCGCGCACGCTGGTCGCGGGTGTTCTGGCTGTTCGCGTCAGCGGGCTTGACCTATCGGTTCGGTGCGCTCGGTCTGCTGGCACTGATCGGCGTGCCGTGGTCGGTATGGTCGGCGCGTGGCTGGGCCGGGTTCACCCGGTATGCACTCGACGACCGCTTCCTCGCCTATCGCGAAGGTTGGTGGTCACGCCGCTATGCACTGATCGAGCTTGACAAGCTTCAGGCGGTGGAGCTGAAGCAGAGCCCGTTCGATCGCCGTCACGCCATGGCCAGTATCGCTGTCGACACCATGTCTGCCGATCCGTTGGGACAGCGCATCGACATCCCCTACTTGCCAGTGGCCGAGGCACGAGCGCTGTTCGCGGTACTCGCCCGACGTTGCGCCGGACGAGTATAGATTTCGCCGATGGCCCGGTTTGTCGGTGAATTGCGTTAGCGACGCTCACTTCGCGAATGGCTGCAGGTAATGATTGATCGAATCGTCACATTCACCGATGATCGGACGACCAGACCCGGTGGCGCGACCGGGTTCGGCTCAATTGCTTCGCGTCGAGATCGATTTAAGGGTGGGGGATAGCACAATGGAAGATGGTGGCGGTGGTGGTCTGATAGGCATCGTAATGATGCTGGTCTGGTTGGCGGTTGTGATCGGCATCATTGCCGGCATCTGGAAAGTATTCGTGAAGGCCGGCAAGCCCGGTTGGGCCTGTCTGATTCCGATCTACAACATTGTCGTGCTCCTGCAGATCGTCGGCCGTCCGATCTGGTGGTTGGTGCTGTTGCTGATTCCGATCGTCGGCTTCGTGGTAGCGATCATTATCTCGATCGACATGGCCAAGAGCTTCGGCAAGGGCACCGGCTTCGGCATCGGCCTCGCCCTGCTCGGTTTCATCTTCTACCCAATGCTCGGGTTCGGTGACGCCAAGTATCAAGGCCCGTCTGCACCGCAAGCCTGATCGACCGTTCGGCAAAAACAAAGCCCGGCCGCAGAATCGGCCGGGCTTTTTGTTGTCCGTGACCTGCGACCTCAGCCCTGACTGCCGTCGCTGGTGAGTTCCAGACCGGTGGCGTTGCCGAGAGCGACCGGCTGCTGGCGATCGAAATCGAGTGCGAATTCGGATTCCGGCGGTGGTTTCACGATCCACTTCCAATCGCGCACCGGGCCGTCCTTGATCGAAAACTTGATTGGTACGATCACGCGGCTGGTAACCGGTTTGCCATTCACCAGCTCGGGTTGAAACTGCCAGGTCCCGATGGTGCTCATGGATTCGGCGGCAAAACGCTTGCTCAATCTGGCGTCATCGATGTTCATCATCAACGAATACAGCTCGACCTTGACCGGTTTACCCTCCACGTTCACTGTGGCGATCACTGCAACTTCGGCGCTTGCCTTGCTGCGCATCGCTGCTTGGGGATAACCGGGCGGACTCCGTAATCGGGCGAGTGACGCGTCGTGACCCAAATAGTGCGCAGTGACCTTGGCCGAGTGGCCCGCATCGATATCGACGATCACCCGTGCGGTCAACGTCGTCGATACGGTGGCGGGTGCGCCGCTCGCCATTGCGGGATGGAACTGCCACTGTTTGACGAGTCCTTCGACCGTTTGCGCAAACGCGTCGTCGACGTTCGTCGCCTTGAGGTCGGCGCTGACGACGTGACCACTCGTGTCGATTTCTGCCGCTACGCCATAGGTGAATTCGCGTCGTTCGGCCTGAACCTGACCGAAGCAGAAAACCAGTGGAATCAAGACGAGCAGATGTTGCCGTTTCATGCGGCCTCCTTGGCTGCGGATCGGGGCCCGCAGCCTAAGGGATGTTTGTAACGCAATGCAAACGCGTAATCAGAACCCGCGATCACCCGAGAGAATGCCGCCGAGGCCGCCGAGGACTGAGCCTTCTTCCTTGCTGCCGCCGCGTTGATAGGCTGCAGCGAACATGCGGCCGGCCATGCGCGAGAACGGCAGTGATTGCATCCAGACGTGGCCTGGGCCGGTCATTTGCGCGAGGAACACGCCTTCGCCACCGAACAGCATCGACTTCACGCCGCCGACCGGAATCACGTCGAACTGGACGTTGCTGGTCATCGCGACGACGCAGCCGGTATCGACTTCAAGGCGTTCGCCGGCCGCGAGTTCGCGTTCGACGATCGTGCCACCGGCATGCACAAACACCAGGCCATCGCCTTCGAGCTTCTGCATGATGAAGCCTTCGCCACCAAACAGTGCGGTCATGATTTTCTTCTGGAAGAAGATGCCGATCGACACGCCGCGCGCCGCACACAGGAACGAGTCTTTCTGGCAGATGATCTTGCCGCCGTAGTTGGTCAGCGTGAACGGAATGATGGTGCCCGGATACGGCGCCGCGAATGCGGCCGTGGCCTTGCCGCTGGTGCCGCTATGCGTGAACACGGTGGTGAACAGCGACTCTCCGGTGATGACGCGCTTACCGGCGCCGAGCAACTTGTCCATGAAGCTGCCGCTCGCCGACTGCGTCGAACCGTCACCAAACACCGTGTCCATGCGCACGACCGGTTGCTTGTACATCAGCGCACCCGCTTCAGCGACCGCGCTCTCGCCGGGGTCGAGTTCGATTTCGACGAACTGCATGTCCGACCCGAAGATCTTGTAGTCGATCTCGTCGGCGCGCTGCAGTGCGCCGGCTGCCGGCGGCGGCGGCGCCGTCATTGCATGCGAACTCGATGCTGCGAGTTCGGCGCATTTGCTGATCGGAATCCACTCGGCGAACCCCTGTCGCCAGCAATGACCGCCTGGATTAGTACTCGCCTGCGCCACTGCTGCGGCATGGTCGAGCGGACCCATTTGTTGTCCGTTGTAGCTCATGAACCATTGGTGCATGTCGTCTTCTCCAGGGTTGAGTGCGCAATGTAGGAGCGACCCACGGGTCGCGATGCTCCTTTCTTCCGATCGCGATTCCGGGAAAAAATCGCGACCCACGGGTCGCGATGCTCCTTTCTTCCGATCGCGATTCCGGGAAAAAATCGCGACCCATGGGTCGCTCCTACGAAATCGGTTCAACAGCGTCCGTAGCGGTCTTCGAGGCGGACGATGTCGTCCTCACCAAAATAATCACCACACTGCACTTCGATCAAGTGAATATCGTCATCGGTTGGATTCTCAAGACGGTGCAACGTGTCCATCGGGATGTACACCGACTCGTTTCGATGCAGCAACTTTTCGTCGACACCGACGCGCACCTTGGCGGTGCCTCGCACCACGGTCCAGTGTTCGCTGCGACGATAATGTTTCTGCAGCGACAACACTTGGCCGGGCTTGACGGTGAGGCGCTTGACCTTGCAGTCCGGTGCATCTTCGAGCACGGTGTAGCTGCCCCAAGGACGATGCACTGTCGTATGCAGTTCGGTCGTGCTGTGCTGGCTGCGCTTGAGCGCATCGACGACGTGTTTGACCGACTGCGACTGTTCGCGATGTGCGACCAGCAGCGCATCTTCGGTGTCGATAATCATCAGGTCGGAGACGCCGACCGCAGCAATGATGCGTTTGCCGCCCTGCACGTAGTTGCGCGCGGCGCCGACGAATACGGCTTCGCCGAGGCAGCGGTTACCGACTTCGTCACACTCGACCAAATCACTGAGTGCGTTCCACGAACCGATGTCGCTCCAGTCGAAACTCGCCGGCACCACGGCACGGTGGCTTGCGCGTTCCATCAGCGCGTAGTCGATCGAGATCTCCGGAATTTGCGCGAAGCGTTCGGGATCAAACACCAAGCTGTCTTCATCGGTGCTGGCGTCAATGCAGGCTCGCGTCGCCGCGAGTACGTCCGCACAGGTGTGCGCGGCCGTCTCGATCAGCGTGCCGACGCGGAAGCAGAACATGCCGGAATTCCAGTAAAAGCCACCGGACTCGAGATAACGTGCGGCCGTGGCCTGATCAGGTTTTTCGACGAAGCGCTTGACCTCGAAACCCTCGCTGCCGATTGCCGCGCCGCGCTCGACGTAGCCATAACCGGTTTCTGCACGGGTCGGCACGACACCAAACGTCGTGAGATAGCCGTTCGCCGCGAGCGTCGCCGCACGCGCAACCGCTTCCTTGAACGCATCGACATCACGGATCAGATGATCGGAGGCGAGCACCAACATCAAGGCGTCGTCGCCATGCCGTGCTTGAATCTTCAGTGCGGCCGCGATGACTGCCGGCGCGGTATTGCGTGCGCTTGGTTCCAGCAAATAGCGCCCGCGTGTCGCCGCGAACTCGGGGTGTTTGGCGTAAGCGTCGCGAGTAATGAAGGCGTAATCGCGCCCGGTGACGGTGTACACCGGTGCACCCGGTGTCGCCACCGCCAGCGCCCGCACCAAGGTCTTTCCGATAAGCGTGTCGCCGTCCGGCAGCGTCATGAACGGTTTTGGATACAGCCGACGCGATACCGGCCACAAGCGCGTACCGGCACCGCCGGAAAGAATTACGGGAATCAGCATGCGGACCTTGTCGATTCAGTTTCTTGCGAATCGTTGAAGTGGGGACGGCGAATCGTAATGCCAGTGCGCACTCTTGCGTAGCTCAGCTTGCCGGCACGACCAAGTTCAAGCGCCGCTCGGCGACGTGCAGCTGCACGCGCCGACCGGAAACGAAGTCGATGCGGTCGGATTCGATGCCATCGGCAAAAATGACACCGCCTTCGCTCATTTCCGAAGCGATATCAAGCGGCGTGTTTGCATCGACGATGCCGACGTCGAGCGACGCGGCGGTCGCAACCGAGGGCCAGGGTTCGCGCACGAACCAGGTGAGGCGGGCTTCGTCGACCTCCGGTAAGTCAAGGTCGAGGCCGCGTTGCTGGACGATTGACCGCGCCCAGCCGGACGCGCCGCTGCCAGTGCTGACGATCACGCCCGATGATGAATGGCGTTCTTCGACGGCGCCGGCGCGAAGTCGGTAGCGCGCAGACTGGTGACTGATGTGGCCGATGAAGATTTCGTTCAGCGCAAGCAGACGCTGGCCATCATCGCAGCGGGCTTCGGCGAGCGTGCGCGCTTCGATGCGCCAGCGCGGATCGCCCTCCAGCGCGTTCGCGGTGAGCGCGGCGACGTGCTCGGGCGCGTGACGGCACAACACGCCGTCATAGCGTTCCGGGTCTGGGTTCACGCCAATCGTGTATTGGCCATCGAGGTACTTTGCGACGTTCGCGACCAGACCATCCTGGCCGACGATCATCACCAGGTCATCGGCCGAGAACAGGAATCGATCGAGGTCGTGACGCTCGACGCGGGTGTACGGGCGATCTTGCGGAATGCCCTGCAGCGAGCGACCGAGACCCAGTTCAAGCCGCTCATGGGTAGCCTCGTACCAATCGATGCTTTCACCGGTCGAAGCGAGGATGAACTTCGCCTGCGCATAGGTGCCGTAGCGTGCGATCAATTGCTCCAGTGGCGTCGGGCGCGTGATCACGACGACGCGCGCGAGCCGGTGTGGCCGATCGTTCATTTCGACTCGGGCGGATTGCCAAGCCACTCGCGGAAATGCTGAGCGAGCAGGTCTGGCGTGATGTTCAGATGCCCGATCGAGGTGATGTGCTCGGCGAAGCGCGCCATCACAATGCCGGATGCAGTCTGGCTCGGCGTATTGCGCCAGATCTCGTGATAGGTGGCGGTTTCCTCCATGCGTGCTGCTGCCATTACGCGTTGTGACTCGGCAGCCGCTTGCGCCGTCACCGCCTGCCGCTTGGCCTCGGCTTCGGCAATGGCGTGCAGGCGCGAGATTTCACTGCGCGTCTTTTCGGCGTCGGCGGCGGCGCTTTGGCGAACTTGATTCAGGGCGTTGTCGCCGCGTTGCTTGATCAACAACTCCTGCTTGCGCTCCAGTTCCAGCTCGGTCGCCAATTCGTTTTCCTTGATCGCGCGCTCCTTTTCCACCGCCTGTGCACGGCGCTGAAAGATGGCTTCGTCGGCCTTGGCCTGAATCGATTCGCGCGCTGGGGTTTGTAGTGCTTTTTCGACATCGGCCATCGGCGCGAGCTGGTCGATCACGACATTGACCAACGCCAGGCCCATCGCCGCGATTTCGCTGTCGGCACGGAACGCCTTCATCAGCGCTTCGCGGATTGCGTCTGAACCGCGATTCAGCGCTTCCTCAAGCGTTGCGGCAGCGAGATAACTGCGCGTCGGCGGCAAGGCGCGCTGCGACCACAGCGTCGCCAGCGCGTCCAGCGGGCGTTGCACCCAAGTGCCGGTATCGGCGCCGATCGAGAAGTTCACGCGCGAACACGCAACCGCGGGGTCAGCGACGCGATAGACGACCGTGCACTGCACCTTCAGCGCCTGAAAATCACGCGAGCGTTCGTTCAGTACGAAGGTCGTCGCGATGTCCTCCACGGGTACTTCGGCCAGTGCTGCAGACAGCGGCAAGAACCAGTACGCCAGCCCGGCGCCGGAGCGCTTCACGCGACCGTTCTGGAAATGCAGTACGAACTGGTTGGGTTCGGCGCGCAAATGCCGAACCATGCCGTATTTGCTGATCGTCGCCATTCATTCGACTCCGTGGGGATGGCGCTGATCGTAGATGCTTCGTGGCGATCAGGCGACTTCCACACCCCGATAGAACTTCCGTGTCGCGAGTGCGAGCAGGTGCTGGTCTTCGGGCGTGTCGCCGTGGGCATGAATTTCGGCGTAGGCGGAAAAGTTGAATCGTTCGCGCACGTGGCGAGCCTTTTCGGCGAGCACGTTCTGCGCACCGGCGTAGCGTCCGGTGAGGCGGCCGTCGCGGACTTCCAGCGTCGACGCGATCAGGTCGAGCCCGTGTTCGGCGCACCAGTGCTTGAGGTAGACGTCGTAGGCGCCGGACACGACCACGACGGTGTCGCCGCTCGCGCGATGCGCGGCGATACGCGTCATCATTTCCGGGCGCAGTACGCCCGGAAGTACGTCGCGTGCGAAGGCTTTTGCCTTGGCTTCGTAGTCGGTGACCGTCATACCGCGAAAACCTGCACGTGCAATTGCTGCGCGGATCGCCGTGCCGCTGACCCAGCCGAGCCGATAGCCGATCACCATCGGCATCAAGATCAGTTTGCCGAGTCGCAGCCGCCACTTCGGTACCGCGTAGTGCACGAAGTCCGGCAACATCTCCCGCGTCGTGATCGTGCCGTCGAAGTCGAACAGGGCAAGGATGTGCCCGCGACCGGGCGCATTCATGCGTTCAATTCGCCCATCGCCCGCGCCAATCCCTCGGTCCAATCCGGCAACGCGAGGCCGAAGGTCGACTGTAGCTTTGACGTGTCGAGTACGGAGTAGGCCGGGCGCACGGCTTTGGTCGGGAATTCGGCCGTGGTGATTGCCACGACTTCGGGTTTGCGTTCGATCAGGCCGCTGCCGTGGGCGAGTTCGATGATTCGGCTCGCGAAGCCATGCCAGTTGGTGTGGCCATTTGCGGTGAGGTGATAAGTGCCGAAGCGGGCGTCGTCGTTCGCGGCGTTGCGCAGCGCATACAGGACCAATGCCGTGGTTTGCGCGATCAGGCGCGCCGGCGTCGGGGTGCCGATCTGGTCGGCGACGACGGTCAAGCGTTCGCGTTCGCGCGCGAGGCGCAGCATGGTGCGCAGGAAGTTCGTGCCGCGCGGGCCATAGACCCACGCGGTGCGAAAGATCAAGTGCGCGGCAGCGGATTCGCGCAAAGCGGTTTCACCTGCGAGCTTGCTGCGACCGTAAGCGCTGAGCGGCGCGGTGCTGGCGTCTTCGCGCCACGGTAAGGTGGCGGTGCCGTTGAACACGTAGTCGGTCGAGTAGTGCACGACGCGGGAACCGACACGCTTCGCCGCAGTTCCGATGACGGTCAAGGCATCGCCATTGATGCGATGTGCGAGATCTGGCTCGGCTTCGGCGTGGTCAACGGCGGTGTAGGCGGCCGCATTCACGATCCAGTTCGGTCGCGTCGTCTCGATCAAGGCATCCAGCGCGGCATGATCTCCGAGATCGCAGCGCGCGCAGTCGATTCCTCCGGGCAGCAAGCCCGTGCGAGTCGTCGCCACGATGCGGCCGATCGGCGCCAGCGCGCGATGCAGTTCGAAGCCGACTTGGCCGTCGGCGCCGAGCAGCAGGATCGTCATGCCGAATACACCGGCAGGCGCGCCTCGGGAATATCGGCGAGCAACGGTGCCTTGGTGTCCTTGTCCGACAAGGACGGCGCGGCGACCGGCCAGTCGATGGCGAGTGCGGCATCGTTCCAGCGCAGGCTGGCATCGGCGGCACGGTCATACGGTGTCGTCACCAGATAATGGAACAACGCGTGTTCGCTGGTCACCACGAAGCCATGCGCGAAACCTTCGGGCACCCACATCTGGCGCTTGTTCTCGGCCGACAGCACGGCGGCGGTCCAGCGTCCGAACGTCGGCGAACCACGGCGGATATCGACGGCGACGTCATAGACCTCGCCTTCGAGCACGCTGACCAGTTTCCCCTGCGGGTTTGGCCACTGGTAATGCAGGCCACGCAAGACGCCATTCGCCGAGCGCGACATGTTCGTCTGCACCACATCGAAGTCGAGACCATGCTCGGCATAGCGCGCGCGATTCCAGCCTTCGTAGAAGTAGCCGCGGGCATCACCGAAAACGTCGGGCTCGATCAGCTTGACGTCCGTCAACGTCGTCGCGATGACACGCATCAGCGCACGCCCTCACCGCGGGCAACGCGTGCGAGATAGTCGCCGTAGCCGGACTTGGCCAGCGGTGCGGCGATACGTAGCAGTTGTTCGGCGTCGATCCAGCCGTTCTGGAAGGCGATTTCTTCCGGGCAGCAGACGCGCAATCCCTGACGCGAGACGATCGTTTCAATGAAGTTGCCGGCCTCGATCAAGGATTCATGCGTGCCGGTATCCAGCCATGCATAGCCGCGGCCGAGTTTCTCGCAGCGCAGCTGGCCGTGTTCGAGATAGACCTTGTTGAGATCGGTAATTTCCAGTTCGCCGCGTGGCGAGGGCTTCAGCGCGGCGGCATAGTCGCTGGCTTGACCATCGTAGAAATACAACCCAGTGACAGCGTAGTTCGACTTCGGCTGTTTCGGCTTTTCGTCGAGGCTGAGCACGCGCCCGTCGGCATCGAACTCGGCGACGCCGTAGCGCTCCGGGTCTCTCACGTAGTAGCCGAACACGGTGGCACCCACGGTTTGCGCCGCAGCACGGCGCAACACATCGGTGAGTCCATGGCCGTAAAAAATATTGTCGCCGAGCACCAGGCAGGACGGCTTGCCAGCGACGAATTCGCGGCCGATCAAATAGGCCTGCGCCAAGCCATCTGGACTCGGCTGCACCGCGTATTGGATATTCATACCCCAGATCGACCCATCACCGAGCAGGCGCTGGAATAACTCCTGTTCGTGCGGTGTATTGATGATCAATACATCGCGGATACCCGCCAGCATCAGCACGCTGAGCGGGTAGTAGATCATCGGCTTGTCGTACACCGGCAGCAGTTGCTTGCTGACCGCAATCGTCAGCGGATGCAGTCGTGTGCCGGCGCCGCCGGCGAGGATGATGCCTTTCATGCAGAGTCCTTGGTTATGCACCACCGAGGCGTTCGCCGCGGTAGCTGCCATCGAGTACACGGTTACACCAGGCTTGATTGGCGAGGTACCAGTCGACGGTGCGGGTGATGCCGGATTCGAAGGTTTCGGACGGGGTCCAGCCCAGTTCGTCGCGGATCTTGCCGGCATCGATCGCGTAGCGGCGATCATGGCCAGGACGGTCTTTGACGTAGCTGATCAGGGACGTGCGTGATGATCCATCAGCGCGCGGACGGCGTTCGTCAATCAGCCGAAGGATTGTGGTGACGACATCGATATTCATCCGTTCGGCATTGCCGCCGACGTTGTAAACCTCGCCAACGCGACCGCGTTCGAGCACGGCGCGAATCGCGCGGCAGTGATCGAGCACATACAGCCAGTCGCGGACATTGCGGCCGTCACCGTAGACCGGCAGTGGCTGGTCGGTCAGCGCCTTCTGGATCATCAGCGGCACGAGTTTTTCCGGGAACTGGTAGGGCCCGTAGTTGTTCGAGCAGTTCGTCGTCAGCGTCGGCAGGCCATAGGTGTGGTGCCAGGCGCGTACCAGATGATCACTGGCGGCCTTGCTCGCGGAATAGGGCGAATTTGGTGCATACGGCGTGTCTTCGCGAAAGGCGCCGGTATCGCCCAGCGAACCATAGACCTCGTCGGTCGAGACATGCAGGAAGCGGAATACTGATCGCTCCGGTTCGGGCAGTTCTCGCCAGTAGCCAAGCGCCGCCTGCAACAAGTTCATGGTGCCGACGACATTGGTTTGCACGAAGGTGCCGGGGCCGTCGATCGAGCGATCAACGTGGCTTTCGGCGGCGAAATTGACGATCGCACTCGGTTGATACTGCTTGAGTAGGGCGGCGACGGTATCGCGGTCGCCGATATCACCGTGTATGAACTTGTGGTGCGGACTGCGTTCTAGCGGCGCCAAGGTGTCGAGATTGCCGGCGTAGGTGAGCGCATCGAGATTAATGACGCGGTGTTCGCCACCGCCAACGATGTCGAGCACGAAATTGCCGCCGATGAATCCGGCACCGCCTGTCACAAAAATTGTTTGCATGAATCCGGCATCCTTGGACGATCGCGAATGATAACGTCGCAACCGCGCCGTGACACCGCGCCGGCACCTGACCGCGATCCCGCATCAGCTCACATTTTGTTCACACTACTGGTTTCCACGAAGGCGGCGTTATAGTCTCCAAGCGGTAGTGTCTGTGATCTGGATCAAGATATTGCCAGATTCAGGAACATGGTTAGCTGAAGTTCATCGGGGGGTACCGTGAATCTGGATCCATTGGCAATGGTGAGTGCTGGGTCGGTGCTTGGGCGGTTCCGATGGGTTGCGGTGCTGCTGCTGACGCTGACATTTCCGGTCGCGGCCGCGGTTGTACCGACAGTGAATTTCACCGGACCGGCGACCTATACACCAGGGAGCGCGGCCAGCACTTACACCGCCGTCTTGGGCAATACCGGGGCCACAACCGCAAGTTCTGCCCGTTTGACGACCGATTTTCCGGCAGCAGCCACTGTCACTTGGTCTTGCGTCGCTGCGGGTGCCGGCACGTCCTGCGGCGCGGCGAGCGGAACGGGTAACCCAACTGCCCTCGACCCAGGCACACTCGCGCAAAATGGTACGTTGACGTTTACGTTTTCGGTGATATTCGCGTCGTCGCTGACCACCGACCCGTTGGCTGTTGTCGCGTCATTCGATGGCGATGGTGGCGGGCCTGACGCCGCAGTGACTGATTCGGTCAGCAGTTCGTTCAACCCGACCCGCGTTTGGTCCGTCGCCTTCGTCAATCCAAGTCCGCTGGAGTATGTGCCGGGGACATCGACGAACAATTTGTCGTTGACGGTCACCAATGCCGGCCCGAGCGATGGCACCGCGACCCTCAGCCTTCCCGTTCCCGGTCAGGCGACAGTGGGCAACTGGGCGTGTGTTCCCAGCGCCGCCTGTTCGCCCGCCAGCGGTACCGGGGCCATTGCCGGCTTGGTGGTGACGCGTGCCAAAAGTGGCAGTGTCACCATCAACCTTACCAATGTCGGCTACGCCAGCAACGCAACTAGCTCGAAAACGTGGACCGCTACCGCCGACTGGACGGATGGCAACCCCAGCGCCACAGTGAGCCAGACGACGAACGACAGCGTCACGCTCAGCCGTCGCGCCGAGAGCGATTACTCGGTCACCCTGACCGGCAACAGCAACTACACCCCAGGAGCCGCCTACACACTGACCCTGGCGGTCGCCAATGCCGGCCCCACTGATGGCACCGCAGCGCCAGTGGCGCTCGCACTTCCCGCAGGATTTTCCGGGACTTGGAGCTGTCAGCCACCGAATGCAGCGGCTTGTTCCACGGTCTCTGGCAGCGGCAATGTCGCGACCAATGTCACCTTGGTCAAGACCGGTCAAGTAGACATCGAGTTGGTGTTGGCAGCACAGAGCAGTCTGCTGGGGACAAAGACGTTTTCCGCCAGCATTGTTCCGGTGGTGGGTGACCATGATCCCGCCGGAAACAACAGCACCAGCAAGAATTTGACGGTCACTCGCAAGGCAGACTTGCGCGTGACCTACGTCGCCGGCAGCCCGTTCAATCCGGCGAACGTGAACCCCAGCGGCGTGCTGCATTACAAGCTCAAGGTTGAAAACTTGGGGCCGAGCGACACCGGCAACGGCGTCGGCGAACCGGGCGTGCTGATCAACGATACATTTCCGACGTTACTCGAGGGTGATCCTGCGCGCTGCCCCGACATCAGCACCCCATGCTGGTCGTATTGCAAATCCGATGGTGGGCTGACCTTGGCGATGACCGTCGCCGGTTGCCCCTCAGTGGCAACCCATAATGCCGAGACGGTGGCACGCGGCAACGGGTCGCTGACGAATAGCAGTCCTGGCATTCGGTTGAGTGCGGGCAGCAGTTCCGAAATCGAGGTGTACGCGCGCGTCAAGAGCACCGCGTCTGGTTCATTCACCAACACCGCCAGCGTTGCACCGGCGGCGGTTACGCCGGTCATCGGTGACGATGTCAACGCCAACAACAGCGCAAGTCATCCGACCAGTGTCGTGTTGGGGACCAGCGTGGCCGTCGTCAAAGACGACCAAAAATTGAATATCGGCGCCGGCGAACTGGACACGTATTCGATCACCGTGACCAATACTGGCACCGCAGCCGCGAATAATTTCAGAGTACGTGACGCACTGCCGACCAGCACCGGAAGCGCGCCCGGCTTTATCCCCGGAAGTATTTACTGGACGTGTCTGGCCGATGCAGGCGCCTGTTGCAATAGCAACAGCGCGAATTGTGGCGTGGGTGCGCCGACCGCATCGATCCTCGCAGACGCATTTGATACTGCGGTTGATCTGGCGCCGGGTACCAAGACGGTATTTACCGTGACCGGGCGGGTACATCCCAAAGCCCGTGGGGTACTGACGAACAGTGTGTTGGGCGCTGCCAGT